>Ga0315546_1002578_pt1 | contig 10370 bp, 10 predicted proteins | sample SalMarSW160170MG_FD_203833 | JGI IMG/M metagenome (GOLD analysis project Ga0315546, IMG submission 203833) | Salt marsh sediment microbial communities from the Plum Island Ecosystem LTER, Massachusetts, United States - Salt Marsh Sediment SW1601-170 ... | reverse complement strand
TGACGCCGCTCTCGGTTCCTCGGTACTTCGCCGGGTTCGCGCTCGGGCACCTCGCCCTGTGCGGCCTTCAGTTCGTCCTGCTCTACCTTCTCGGTCGGTACGGGTTCGGCGCCACAATCTCGTTTGCCCGGCCCGGGGCCGCCCTGACGCTCCTTCTTGCCGCCGTCACGTTCATGGCGTTCGGATTCCTGATCGCGTCGCTCGCCCGAACCGCGAACGCCGGGATGGCCACGGCGAACATCCTGAACATGCCGATGATGTTCCTCTCCGGGATGTTCTTCCCGGTCGGGGGGCTGCCGGCGTTTCTGAAGGCCGTCGTGTACGCGAACCCCGTCAGCTACCTGGTGAACGGCCTCCGTCTCAGCCTCGGCGTCGAGAGCGCCTCCTTCTCCCCGGGGCTGCTGATCGGCGTCCCGCTCGGGTGGATCGCCCTCTCGGTCGTCGTCGCCTCCCGAAAGCTGAAGTGGGACGTGGAACGATGAGCGCGCTACGTGCCCTGATCGTCTCCGAGGCGAGGATCCTGCTGCGCGACCGGATGGCCCTCTTCTTCACCCTGGCGTTCCCGCTGATCTTCATCCTCATCTTCGGGTTCCTGATGGGCGACATCGGCGACGTCTCTCAGGCCTCGATGGGCGTGTTCGTCGCGTCCGGCGCCGACGAAGACCTCCTCGCCGAGACGCTCTCGACCGCCGGGTCGATGTCGATCGAGCGATTCGAGTCGCTCGCCGCGATGCAGGAGGCGGTGGTCGATCGCGAGGTCGACTTCGCCCTCAGCTGGGACGGGACCGAGCTTCGGTTCTTCTACGACGCGAGCCGGGTGCAGGAGAACTTCGCGTTCCAGCAGGTCGCGGCGGGGCTGTCGAGCGACTTCGACCTCCGTCGCCAAGGCGCCGAGCCGGTGATCTCGGTCGAGCCGATCGACGTCGGTGAGATCGAGTCGACCGGTTGGTTCCACCTCGTGCTGCCCGGCATCCTCGCGTTCTCGGTCCTCTCGTCCGGCCTGTTCGCGGTCTCCGGCCACCTCACCGCGATGAAGGAGCGGAAGGTCCTCGACCGGCTGATCGTGACCCCGATGCCTCCCGTCGCGCTGCTGGCGGCGATCGTCGTCGTCCGCCTGGTGATCGTCTACGCCTCGACCCTGATCACCCTCCTCGTCGGCGTGCTCGCCTTCGGCCTGCGGTACGACGTCAGCTGGCTTCGGTTCACCGTCTTCGTCGCCTGCGCCACCGTAGGGACCATGGGGCTCGGAACGATCATCGCCCTCGTCGTACGCCGGCCGTCGAGCGCAAGCAACGTCGCGAACGTGCTCGCGATGGTGATGCTCTTCCTCGCCGGGATCTACTTCCCGGTCGAGTTCATGCCGGCCTTCCTTCGGGCGATCAGCGAGGGACTCCCGCTGACGCACATGGCGAACGCGATGCGGTACGCGACCGGTGTGATGGACATGGCGGAGACGGAGTTCTGGGCGATCACCTTCTCGTTCCTCGGGATCGCGGTCGTCCTCTTCCCGATCCTCGGCCGCTACGTCGTTCGGCCGCTTCGCCGCTAGGCGTCAGCCGATGCCGAACAGCTCGAACAGCCCCAGGCTCACGAGGAGAACGACGATCCCCGCGATCAGGACGCCGACGGTGATCCAAAGCAGGGCGGCGCGCGTCGGGATCCCGAACAGCCGCGCCGCGATCGCCCCGGTCCAGGCGCCGGTTCCGGGCAACGGAATCGCGACCAGGAGGACGAGCGCGACCGGCCCGGCCCGCTCGATCAGTCGGCCCTTCCGGCGCGTCCGCGCGAACAGCCATTCCAGCAGAATCCGAGATACGCGCCAGCGAAGGAGAAGATCCTCCCCGTAGCGAAGCCCGACCCACAGCAGCGGCACGACGAGCAGGTTCCCGGCGATCGCCAGGAAGAACGCCGCGGTCGCGGGGTAGCCGCGAGCGATCGCGAGCGGGATCCCGCCGCGCAGCTCGGCGATCGGCGCCGCCGAGACGCCGAGGATCAGGAGTGCCGAACCGATGGTCATGCGACGAGTCTACCGCCCCGAACGTCCGCATGGTAGCCGATGGAGCGCCCACCTATAATCGTCGAAACGGAGGTGGGAACCGTGAGGCTGTACAACACCCTGACGCGCGAGACCGAGCCGTTCGAGCCGCAGCACGACCGGACCGTGGGGTTGTACGTCTGTGGCCCCACCGTCTACGACCACATCCACATCGGAAACGTCCGCCCGATCCTCGTCTTCGACACCCTCCGCCGCTACTTCGAGCGGTTCAAGGGGTGGCGGGTCCTGCACGTGCAGAACGTCACCGACGTCGACGACAAGCTGATCCAGCGGTCGATGGAGACCGGCGAGCCGGTCGACGCAATCGCCAGGACCTACACCGGCGCGTACTTCGACCTGCTCGATCGGCTCCACGTCCTGCCCCCGACGCACAGCCCGCTCGCGACCGAGCACATCCAGGAGATGATCGACCTGGTGTCGGACCTGATGGAGAAGGGGTACGCCTACCAGCAGGACGGAGACGTCTACTTCCGCGTCGAGGCGTTCGAAGAGTACGGGAAGCTCTCCGGGCGTCGGCTCGACGACCAGGAGGCGGGCGCGCGGGTCGAGTCGACGGAGAAGAAGGAGAACCCGCTCGACTTCGCCCTGTGGAAGGCCGCCAAGCCGGGCGAGCCGACGTGGCCGACCCCCTGGGGAGACGGCCGCCCCGGCTGGCACACCGAGTGCGTCGTGATGTCGCTGAAGTACCTCGGGGATCACCTCGACATCCACGCCGGCGGCAACGACCTCGTCTTTCCGCACCACGAGAACGAGATCGCGCAGGCCGAGGCGACGACGGGGAGGCCGTTCTTCCGGTTCTGGATGCACAACGGGATGCTCGCGTTCCAGGAGGACAAGATGTCGAAGTCGGTCGGGAACGTCGCGCCCGCCCACGAGGTCCTCGACGCGTTCGACCCCGAGACGGTCCGCTACTTCTTCCTCTCGCACCACTACCGGAAGCCGATGGACTACTCCGAGGACGGGCTCCGCGCGGCAGGCACCGCCCTCGCCCGGATCCAGACGCTCGCCCGCGATGTCGAGGCCGAGCTCCGCGACGCGACCGGCGAGCCCGGCAAGGCGGGACGGGCCTTCGTCGAAGCGATGCCGGCGTACCGGGACCGGTTCGTCGAAGCGATGGACGACGACTTCAACACCGTCGACGCGATCGGCGTCCTCCAGGAGATCGTCGCCGCGGCGAATCGATTCAAGGGAGAGGCCGCCGACGAGGATCGGCTCGCGCTGCGCGCTGCGGTCGAGCTGATCCGCGAGCTCGCCGATCCGCTCGGCCTCTTCCCGGGGACACCGGAGACCAGGGGTTCGATCGACGCCGACCTGATCGGCCTGCTGATCGAGCTCCGCGCCGAGCTTCGAGACAAGAAGGAGTTCGAGCTCTCCGATCGGATCCGGGATCGGCTCGAGGGGCTCGGCGTCGTCCTGAAGGACGGGCCCTCGGGGACGATTTGGACGACCGGTTAGCCCGGCCGGTCTCCGCCGCGCAGCAGTCGAACGAGGATCTCCCGCGCTTCGGCGAGGTCGGCCGCGGCGTGGTACTGCGCGTCGGGCGGGATGTGATCCCGCATCCAGGCCGGCGTCCCGACCAGAACGATCTCGCCGATGCCGGCGCTCCGCGCCGCGATGAGATCGAGGTGCGCGTCGCCGATCGCGACGGCCTCTTCGGGACGAACCTTCAGCCGATCGAGCGCGCCGAGGAACGCCTCCGGGTCGGGCTTGTAGGCGCCGTCGTCGCGGGTCAGAACGAGATCGAACGACAGCGCGTACCGGCGGAGCACCGTCTCGACGCTGCGGCGCGAGTTGTTCGTGATCAACGCGCAACGGACGTCGTGCCGGCGGAGGAGGTCGAGGAGCTCGTGGGTTCCGGGGATCAGACCGCCGTTCTCCGCCCCGTCCTTCTCCGCCTCGTGCAGGATCGCGAGCCCGCGCTCGGACTCCTCCGGGGACGCCTCACGCAGCTGGGTCAGGATCGGTCGCCCGTCCCACGGGATCCGGATTTTCTTGCGCAGCGCCAGCCAATCGATCCTCGAATCGAAGATCGTCCCGTCCATGTCGAGCAGCGCCGCGCGAATCGGCATGATCGACCAGTGTACCGAATCGGTCTCGCGCGCTCAGCCCCGGCCGGCCAACGGGAAACTACGGAAGATCCCGCACGTGCAGGCCGACGACGTCCGAGTACTGCGTCCCGGACGCGTCGGTCACGAGCAGCGTGATCCAGACGTCTTCGCCCTGGCAGAACTGCGTCGCCGGAGCGAAGTAGAGCGGGTCACTCGCCGTCGGATCGAGGAACCATCCCTTGCTCGCGCTCCACTCGAACCGGACCTGTCCGCAGATGGGATGCGACACGGTGGAATGCAGCTGGAGGAACGAACACTCGTCGACACACAGCGGCATGTTCCGGTTGATCCCCGGCTTCATCGCGTGACACGGATCGGCGCAGACGTCGTAGCAGCCCCACGTCAGCGGTGCGCACGGCGTGGAACCGCAAGGCACGCTCGGGCGGCCGCATCCTCCGACCAGCGGCACCGATGACGTCTCAGGAACAGGAACGACGGCGGCGACCGGCGCCTGCGTACCTCGGCAAGGTGAACAGGGCGGCTTCCCGCACGGAACGCTCGGATACCCGCACCCTCCGACCAGCGAAGGCGACGTCGTTGCAGGGGCGGCACTCGTCGTCACGACGGTCGGGGCCGGCGTGTACTCGGCCTGAGGAACCGGCGCTTCCGCGACGACCGGCCGCCAGTAACTCGAGGCTGCGTCCGTGTCTCCGGACTCGGCGAGCTCGAGTTCAGGCTCCGGCTCGCGCTCGACCAGGGGCGGCCCGAGCAGGAGAAGAAGCGCAACGGCGGCCACCCCCACCCCGATCAACCAGATTCCCAATGAGTTGTTCATCGCTTCGCGACCTCCCGTTCAGGCTCCCCCACTCTCTTCACCCGCCGTCCCGGAGCGACGCAACGATCGAACAGTGAAGCAAGTATAGCGCCCAAGTATAGCGCCGCGGTACGCTTTCCCGAGTTACGCAGATTACACTGCGCAGCGGATTCGAGGCGCCTTGCTGGCGGTTCTGACGTACCATATCCTTGGTCGATTCCGTGAGGGGGCGCACTGTGACAGGCGACAAAACCGAGACGGATCCCGTTGCGAATCACGAGAGGACGCGCCGTCTGGTCGCGTACGTTTCCCGGAGCGAAGCCACCTTGAGGACGTACGAGGCGCTCGGTTTCCGCTGCGGTCTTGAGGTTCACCAGCAACTGACGACGAAAAAGAAGCTTTTCTGCCGGTGTCCGGCCGGCCTGTATCAAGCGCGCGATGAGTTCGACGCCCAACTCGTCCGCCACATGCGCCCGACGCTCAGCGAGCTCGGCGAGTACGACGGCACGGCGTTGATGGAGTTCAAGACGAAGAAGGACATCGTCTATCGGATCAAGGGCGAAACCGCCTGCACCTACGACATCGACGACACGCCGCCGTTCCCGCTGAACCGCGAGGCGCTCGCCATCGCGATGCAGATCGCCCTCCTGCTCGACACGAGCATCGTCGGCGAGCTGCACATCACGCGCAAGCAGTACCTGGACGGCAGCATTCCGACCGGCTTCCAGCGAACGGCGATCGTCGGGATCGACGGCTCGATTCCGCTGCGATCCAAACGCATCGGGATCCGGCAGCTGAGCCTCGAGGAGGATTCGTGCCGCGAGGTTTCGGATCGAGGTCACGAGCGGGTTTACACGACCGATCGCCTCGGGATTCCGCTCGTCGAGACGGTCACCGAACCGGACCTGCTGACGCCGGACGCGGCCGCCGAGGCGGCGAACTACATCCGCTACCTCGCCCGCAGCACCGGGAGGGTCAACACCGGGATCGGAGCGGCGCGCGAGGACGTCAACGTGAGCGTCGAGGGCGGGACTCGCGTCGAGATCAAGGGTGTCCAACACATTCGATGGATCCCCGAGCTGACGCACAACGAGGCGTTCCGACAGCGGGCGTTGCTGCTGATTCGCGACGAGCTGAACGCCCGGTTCGAAGACCCGTCCGCCTGGGCGCCCGAATCGATCCCGATCGACCGATCCGACGTCTCACGCCTCGTGGGGCCAGCCGGCCTCCCCGACGGCGCGCGGTTCTCGGCCGTCCGCTTGCCGGGCTTCGCGGGCCTTCTTTCGTTCTTCACCTCGCCGGGCCGCTGCTTCGCCGACGAACTCTCCGATCGGCTGAAGGTGGTCGCCTGCATCGACAGGCCGAACATGATTCACTCCGAATCGCTCGACCCGTGGCGCGAGGCGGTCGACTGGTCCGCCCTTCGACGCCGGCTTGGGGCCGCGGACGCGGACCCGCTCGTCGTCCTCTGGGGGCCGGCCGCCGACGTCCCGACGGCGATCGAGACGATCGACGAGCGCTGCCGGCTCGCGTTCGACGGCGTTCCGAACGAGACGCGCAAGGGTCTCCCCGACGGTACGACCGTGTTCGAGCGCGTCCTGCCGGGTCCCGATCGGATGTACCCCGACACCGACTCGGCCCCGATCCCGATCGACGAAGCGGCCATCGAAGCGGCCCGCTGCGCCCTCCCGCCGCGGTCCATCGCGGAGCAGATCGAGCGCCTCGATCGCTGGGAGGTTCCGCACGACGCGCACGGCTTCATTCTCCGGCGGGCCTTGTTCCCGCTCGTGCGCCGCCTCCACGAAGACGCCGGCCTCGCCCCGCGGCTCGCTGGTACGCTCGTCGGACACGCGCTCCGACCTGCCGAGCGTTTCGGGCCGATCGACGAAGACCGGATCGTCGACCTCGCGCACGCGGTCTCGGACAAGGGCTTGTCGTTCGACATTCTGAAGCCGCTTGTCCCGGCGGCGCTCGCCGAGCCCGAGGCCGATCTCGACCGGCTCCTCGAGCGGATCGGCTATCGTCCGCACACCAAGGCGGACATCGAAGCGGCGATCGAGCGGCTTCGGAGGAAGTTGGACGGGAGCGGCCTCGCTCTAGACGACGCGCGAAACTGGATGATGGGCCGGCTCCGCCCGCTCGCTCTGGGGAACGTCCCGCTTCGAGACGTGGCGATCGCGGTCGAGGAGGCGATCCGATGAGCGACGCGCACAAGGGGTACAAAGGGGACGCGCTGGCGGTCCTCACGCGGTTCGGCATCGCCGTCTGGGACGACATCGAAATCGAGTCGACACGCGGCCGGTTCCGGGGGATCGTCCTTCCGCGCTCCGAGTTCGACGACTCGTTTCACCTCGTCCTCAAGCTCGAAACGGGATACAACGTCGGCATCGACGTGCGGACGATCGAAGGAATGACCGTGCTCGGCTCGAAGGAGGCGCACTACAGAATCCCCGAGAAGGCGTTTCCCGTCTCCCCGGAGAAGCCGAACCTGAAGCTGTTCGGCACCGGCGGTACGATCGCCTCGCGTCTCGACTACCGAACCGGCGCCGTCATCCCGGCGTTCTCCCCCGGCGAGCTGTACGGCGCCGTCCCCGAGCTGGCCGACATCTGCAACCTCTCGACGGAGCAGGTGTGTGCCGTCTTCTCGGAGAACATGGGGCCGCGGCAGTACGTCGCGCTGGCCGAGGGAATCCGCAGGGAGATCGAGGGCGGGATCGACGGGATCGTCATCGGCCATGGGACGGACACGATGCACCACACCGCCAGCGTCCTCGCGTTCATGGTGCAGGATCCGCCGGTCCCGATCGTCATGGTCGGCTCGCAACGCTCGTCCGACCGTCCGTCGTCGGACGCCGCGCTGAACCTGATCCACGCGACGACCGCCGCCGGGACGTCGGACATCGCCGAGGTCATGGTCTGCATGTTCGGCCCGACCTCGGACGAGTACGGCCTCCTCCACCGTGGAACGCGGGTCCGGAAGATGCACTCGTCGTACCGATCGACGTTTCGCACGATCGGGGACATCCCGCTGGCCACGGTCACCCGAGACGGCGTCACGCCGCTTCGCGACGACTACAACCGCCGCCGCGACGACCGCTCCGTCCGAATCGTCCCGACGTTCGAGGAGCGCGTGACGCTCCTCTACTACTACCCCAACATGCATCCGGACGTCATCGACGCGCTCATCGACGTGGGATACAAAGGGATCGTCATCGCCGGGACGGGTCTCGGTCACGTCAATAAGCCGGTCTACCCGGCGATCGAGCGGGCCACGGCGGCCGGCGTCGCGATCTACATGACCGTTCAGACGCTGTGGGGGTACGTCGCCATGTTCGTCTACGACACCGGGCGGGACCTGATGGCGAAGGGGATCGTTCCGGCCGCGAACATGCTCCCCGAAGTGGCGTACGTGAAGCTCGCCTGGGCGCTCGGGCAGACCGACGACCTCGACGAGGTGAAGCGGATCATGCTCACGCCGATTTGCGGCGAGATCACCGAGCGGGAGCCCCACGACGGCTACCTCGTCTTCCAGGGCGGGATGCCCGAGATCGCCGAGTTCATGAAGAAGGTATACAAGTAGCGAGCGCGCCGGTGCTCAGCACCGGCGCGGAGGGGAACGCTCCGCGTTCCCCGGCTCAGATTCCGCGGCACGCCCCCTGGCTCGGCGTCGTGGCGCCGGAGCCGAAGTACCGGTCGAGCCGCCGGAGCGCGTCGAGCTCCGCCTTCTGACCGAGCTTCGCCCGCCGGATCGCTCGCCCGAGGAGGTCGATCGTCCGATCGTACAGCGGCCGATCGACCGGGTAGGGGATCCCGTCCTTCCCGCCGTGGGCGAAGGAGAACCGCGCCGGGTCCTCGTAGCTCGGCGCGTCGCCGTAGACGAGCTCGGAGATCAGCGACAGGGCGCGGATCGTCTTCGCCCCGACGCCAGGGAGGCAGAGGAGGTCCCTGAACGTCTCGGGCCGCGCTTCGTACGTCTTGACGAAGATCCGCTCCAGTCGATCCGGGGCGACGTCGGCGAGGACGATCTCGTGTCGCCTCGGCAGGGCGAGCGACTTCAGCCGGCGAAGCTCACGGCACACCTCGCCTGGGGTGCGAAGCGAGAGGTCCGCACTCGTCCGGCGGGCGGGCCCGCTCTCCTCGGCCACGAGGTTGAGCGTCTCCCCTCGCTTGTCGCAGCAGACGGCGCTGTGCGGCTCGCAGACGAAGTCAGACACCACGCGCGACAGCCAGTGGTATCGCCGCGCCATCCCGTTCGTCTCGTTCATCCCCTGCTGGACGACCGCCCACTCGCCCTCACTGTCGAACAGGAAGGTGTGGTGGTAGATCTGATACCCGTCCTGGACCGCGGCGCTGTCGACCTTGGCCGACGTCCGGCTCGCGTCGATCAACCGATCGGCGTCGACGCCGGTCCGGTCCCCCCAGGCGGCGATCTCGTCCGGCGTCCTCCGCGATGTCGCCCCCTTCCCGCCGGCGACGAACAGGCCCAGCTCCTCTTCGCGCCCCTTGATCCCCTCCTTGATCGCGCCACACGTGGTCGTCGTCAGGCCGGAGGAGTGCCAGTCGAAGCCGAGGACGCAGCCGAGCGCCTGAAACCAGAACGGGTCGCTGATCCGTGCGAGAAACCCGGCCGTGCCGTGCTCGAGGACAACGATCTCGGAGACCTCGCGCGCGAGCTGCGCCATCCGGCCGAACAGCCACTTCGGGGCGCGGCCGCGGTGAAGCGGAAGGTCGGCGGTTCCCTGCTTCATGGCCCGACTCTATCCGATTGACGAGCCGGGCGGCAGCCCGGAGAGCATCCGCTCGGCGTTCGCGTAGGCGATTTTCGACGTCTCCTCATCGGAGAGCGCCAGGCGATCGAGGATCTCGTAATAGGCTTCGTACGGGTAGACCGGGTAGTCGGTGGCGAACACCTTGAAGAACGACACGCCGCCCATGTGCGCGATCACATAGGCGAGGTCCCGGCCGTAGACGGCCCGGTAGATCCGCGAGGGGGCGGAGCCGTGGAAGTCGGGATCGTGCCCCGTCGGGTTCGAGTGGAAGACGACCGGCACGCCGAACGGACGTACTTCCCGTCGATCGCGCAGTCGGCGGACGGGACCAAGCGGCCGTCCGACCCGGCTCCGATCTCCGCTTGGCGCTCGTTGTTCGCCCGCAGTCAATCCGCGCGCGCCCCGCCGTCGAGTGGGAAGTAGTCGGGATGGTTGATCGGGACCACGACGGCGCGCTCGACGCGGTGCGCGTCGATCTTCCGGAACTCCCGCCAACGGCTCACGGTGCGGCCGCCTCAGCGCGCGGCGGGACGATCCGATCGATGACGCCGTAGTCGAGCGCCTCCTCCGCGGACATGAAGCAGTCGCGATCGGTGTCCCTGGCGACCTTCTTCTTCGTCTTCCCCGTGTGCTCGGCGAGGATGTCGATCAACAGATCGCGCATCCGAAGCAGCTCGTCGGTC
>Ga0315546_1002574_pt1 | contig 10389 bp, 7 predicted proteins | sample SalMarSW160170MG_FD_203833 | JGI IMG/M metagenome (GOLD analysis project Ga0315546, IMG submission 203833) | Salt marsh sediment microbial communities from the Plum Island Ecosystem LTER, Massachusetts, United States - Salt Marsh Sediment SW1601-170 ... | reverse complement strand
GACCAATGAACAAACTATCCCTCCATTTGTCGAAGCAAGCCAAGAGTGTCCAGTCGTCTTTGTCTTGTACTGCGTTGAGTCACCTGGTTTATTGAACACTACCCAAAATCGGCCTCTTGTAGGACTAACTCGGCCAGGCGCGCAGAAAATGGAAGGTTGCAGCTAGAATTCAAACCTCACCGTCACGATCTCCCGCCCACCCACGGGCAGCGTCACGGCGTCGGCATCGTGGGCCAGCTCGGTAGTCTCCTCCTCGGCCAGATTGACCTGTAGCGCCTGCCGGAAAGGTCGCCACAACCGGAGGGTGCCCTCCACCAGCTCACTGCCCACGTTCCAGCAGCGGACGACGAGCCCCCCACCTTTCTCTGGCTCCTTGACAGCGCTGATCTCCAGCGTCGAAGGCTCCACGGTGATGAAGCTGAGCGTCGTCGGCAGCCCTTTGTCCTCGCTCAGGACAAGTGGGCCAGGGCGTGCGTTGGTGGAAAGGGCACGCAGGTCGGTCTGGAAACCGTAGGCCAGGGCATGGGCCTGGCGGTAATCGCCAGCGTGAGGGATGAGGCTGTAGCGGAACGTGTGCCGGCCGGGACACTGGGCCTCGGGAACAGCCTCTCCTGGCCCAGCGTGACCCTGGCGACAATGCATATCATCGCGGGAGAGGTAGCCTACGCAGCGCAGGAGGGTCAGTGCAATCTCGGCCCCATTCTCGCCCCGCAATACCTCGTACTCCGGCAAGCCCCGGTTCGCCAGCATGATCCCCTGCTCCCCATCACTCACGTCCACGAAGGCCCGCTGCGGATGGGTGGGTACTGGCTGCTCAGCCCAGCCCTCGGTCTCAGCCGGCAGGTCCAGCGGTCGCTCGACAACGTTGAAGTGGCCGTCGGCGCAGGCAGTGTCCACCGTCAGGCCAGTGGGAAAGTGGACGCGGAGGCGATGGTCGCGGGCGCGGGTTTCGACCGTCGTTTCGAAATCCACACGAGACACGCCGGGGGTGAGGGTGACGCAGGTGACGATGGGCAACAGCGCCGTCTCATCGTCGCGGCGGGAGCGATCCCTCAAGGCTAGAGAGACCGGCACCCGATAGTCCAGCGCAACCTCCAGCGTCGCACCCACCTCGTCGGCCGACAGCAGCCGGATGGTGGGCGGCGTGGCAGGGTGATCTACCAGGCGGTCGTGCTCGAGCTGGCAGTAGTTGTACTCATCCCCCCGGTCGCCGCCGTCCACGAAGCGATTGCAGCCCCGGAAGATCTGGCCGGTGGTCTTGTCGGTGATAGTGATGGTACCGTCATCGGTGTTGACCTCGACGCGGCAGAACTCGTTCTCGATGCCAGGTACTGGATGCTGGACACGGGATACTGGCCGTTGTTGGCTCCCTGCTTCCTGCCTCTCGCTTCCTGCTTCCTGCACCCTGCACCCTGCTGCCAGGTTGTAAGTGACATAGCCCATCGGGGGCACGTCTCGGGCGACAAACTGGATATTGCTTCCCTCCTCCTCCAGAACGCGGACGTTGTAGTGCTGTATGGACTCGTCGGTCAGTAATACCTGGGCTCGCCCCAGCATGTCACCCAAGGAGCTATGCTCGCCCCCCCCTGATTGGGAAGCGATGAGATGAACATAGGCGGTGTCCCCCTCGACGGCGAGCTCGGCCCGGCGGAAGGTGAACTGGTCCGAAATCTGACCACCGGTGGACCTGAACTGAGCCACGAGAAGGGCGAAGCCGTCCCGGTCTACCTCCATGCCAGAGAGCTCCCGGCGGCGGCGCTCCATGGTGCGATAGGGCACCGGCCGCCCGGCGTCGTCCAGCAGCAGTTGGTCTGGCTCAGGAGGAGGTTTGACCTTGACGGAAACCAGGTCAGTGCGGGAACTGCTCGCCGGATTGAAGACGATGACGGCGGGAGTGGAGGCATTGATCCGCTGCACAATCGCTTGAAGGGCCCGCTGCGTCACCTCTTCGCCGATCTGCTGGCACCAGTCGAAGCGGGTGACCATCTCACGGTGCACCTGATCCACCGAGCAGCCACAGATAGAGTCGTGGGGGTGGTTTTCGAGGAGGTAGCGCCAGGCACGGTTGATCAGGTTCCTGGTAGATTGGTAGATTGGTGAGCTGGGGTCGCTCGTGTTACCAGTTACCAGTGTGCTGATCGCACCAAACGGTTCTGCCCACTTTTCCAACAGCGTCTCGCAGGCGTGGTTGCGCTGTTTGATCCACATGCGGGTGGAGAGGACACCGGGCAGCAGATGGGCACGCTGTGGGGAGCGAAGTTCGCCAACGACGACGGGTAACCGGGATTCGCGCTCGCCCAGTTCATCGCGCACGGAAGCCAGGTAGCGAGGCAGGGTGGAATGGACGACGTGAGCATCCTCCAGCCGGGCATCGGCCGCCGCGAGCAGCCGGGGGAGGGCGGCACGAGGCCGCATGTGGTCGGTGCCCTGCATAGCCAGGATGTGGGAGGTGGTATTATGGGGAGCCAGGCTGTCGCGCAACTCCGCCAGCCCCTGGACAAAGCTATCATCGTCGTCAGGCAGCCAGGCAGCGTTGGAGTAGGAATCGCGCAGATGGAGCAGGAGCACCTCGCTGCCGTCAGGGGCGCGCCAGCGCAGTTCGGTGGGCTGGTCGCCGACCCCGCGCCACAGGCAGGCCACGTCAATGCCAAAGCCGCGCAGGACCTGGGGCATCTGCCCAATGTGGCCGAATGGATCCGGAAGGTACCCGATCCTCATCCTGGGGCCAAAGCGACGGCATACCCGTTCGCCTATCAGCAGGTTGCGCACCGTTGCCTCTGGGCTGACCAGGAATTCGTCGGGCAGGATATACCAGGGGCCAATGAGCAGCCGCCCCTCCTGGACATAGCGGCGGATTTCCTCCTCCCGTTCGGGCCTGATCTCCAGGTAGTCCTCCAGCACAATCGCCTGCCCGTCGAGCATAAAGTGGCGATGGCTGGGATCGGCGTCCAGCAGCGCCAGGAGTTGATCTATCAGTTCGACCAGGCGAAAACGGAACTGCTGGAAGGTCAGATACCACTCGCGGTCCCAGTGAGTGTGTGAAACGACGTGGATAGTGAACACAGCATCCCTTTCGAAACCAGGTTTTTCCCGTAAGCGAAGCGGCAAAGCCCGGTTTTAAAGATGAACCGCCCGCGTGGTGAGCGTCACTCCAGAAAGGGTAGATCATCGGGGTCGGGCAGTGTGACGGTGGCAGGGCGAGCGGTAACGTGCTCTTCCTCGGCTTCCAGGTAACGTAGCAGGCCAGCCACGTCGCCAGGATCGAAACCGAAGCGTTCCCGGGCAAGCACCTGTCGGTACTCGGCCAGAATACGGTCGTCGAAAGCAGGCATCAGATCGCCCGCATCTCGACCGTTCCTGCCGTGCCTTGCGGATTTCCTCGTTGATGCCATCCAACGTCATCCGGTCGGCACCGGTGGTGGTCGTGGGTCATTGTGGCCCAACGGCGGCGCTTGCACAAATACACAACGCCCGCCGCCCCGCTTCCCCCACCATGACTGGTCTTGGTAAGCGAAAAACGCGGGACCACGGGCTTGTCTTCCAGCGAGCGGCACTCGTTACGCCCACGGTGGGCAGCACTACCGCCTGCGCCCGGGTTGGCGACGTTGCTTTCCAGTTCGGCGGCAGGAGAGCGTCCCTTGTCTTGCATTCCACGGCGTCTCTATGCCGCTGCTTCCTTACTCCCCCCGACAGGTTCGTCGTTCGGGTCGTACTCCTTGCCTGCGCGGTAGCAGAATATGATCCCCTGCGACGTGTTAAAACCCCAGACCCAAACCCACTTTCCCACGTCATTGACGGCGTAAATCAACCGCCACTTGTCTATCCGAATCCGGCGTATTCCACATCCTCAGGCACACCCAGGTCAGTTGTATCAAGGGCTTGACTGTGATGAGGACGCGGGTGTTGAGCTAAATCATCAATGACACGCTTAATCCGTTGCCGAACGTGTCCGGGTAGCCGTTTTCGCTACTTAAGAGCCGTTGGCTCAATTAGTGATTATACCCAACAACGGCTTCTTGCACAAACGACACAATTCTCGCGGACAACGCAAATGTTGGTGGGTAATTCTATAGAACTCCTCACTTGACACCTTCCCCCCGCTGCGTTATCATACCCTCACTATGTTCGAACAACTCAGCCTCTTCGGTCGCTCGGCCCTCTCCGAGCCTTACACCGTCAGCCAACTCACCGGCACCATACGCCGCCTCATCGAGGGTGAGCCCGAACTGAGCGACGTGTGGGTCGAAGGGGAGGTCTCCAACTCTAAGCGCGCTGTCTCGGGCCACTATTACTTTACGCTCAAGGACGCTGGCTCCCAGATCAGTTGTGTGATGTGGCGCAGCGTTGCCAGATTGCAGGACTACCTGCCCACGAGCGGTGACCTGGTGCTGGCCCACGGACATGTGGGCGTCTACGAGGCCAGTGGTCGCTACCAGCTCTACGTGGATCAACTCCAACCCGCTGGCGTGGGCAATCTCTACCAGCGGTTCGAGCGGCTCAAAGCGCGGTTGGAGGCCGAGGGACTGTTCGCGCCAGAGCGGAAGCGGCCGCTGCCCGGCTTCCCGCGCTGCATTGGCATCGTCACCTCCCCGGCCGCTGCCGCGCTGCGCGACATCCTCAACGTGCTGGGCCGCCGCTACCCGTTGGCAGAGGTGCTCCTCGCGCCTACGCAGGTGCAAGGTGACGCAGCCCCTCAGCAGATTGTCGCTGCGCTCGAAGCCCTCAACAATCGCGACGATGTGGACGTAATCATCGTCGCCCGTGGCGGCGGCAGCCTGGAGGATCTGTGGGCCTTCAACGACGAGCGGGTGGCCCGCGCCGTCACCGCTTCCCGCGTCCCGGTCATCTGTGGCGTTGGGCACGAGACCGACTTCAGCCTGGCCGACTTCGCCGCCGACGTGCGTGCGCCCACCCCCTCCGCCGCTGCTGAACTGGTCGCCCCTGACCGCAGGGAACTGCACGCACAGGTGGTTATGTTGTCGGCGGCACTGACGGCGGCGTTGCAGGGGGCCATCGAGGAGCAACGTTGGAAGCTGGCCGAGCAGACGCAGGCGCTGAAGCACCTCTCCCCCGCCGCCCAACTAGCCCAGGCCCGCCAGCGCGTGGACGACCTGCTGGGCCGCACTGAGGCGGCGGTGCGCCATGACCTGACCCTGCGCTATGAAAGGCTAGGGGGGCTGATCGGGCGGCTGGCAGGGGTCAGTCCGCTGGGGACGCTGGAACGTGGGTACGCCATCGTGCGCCACACGGGGGCGGATGGGATGGGAGCTGTCGTGCGCTCGGTGGCCCAGGTCGCGTCGGGGGACGCGCTTGCCATCCGCGTCGCCGATGGCGAGTTTGAGGCGACAGCAGAAGGTTGACTATACTCCAAATTGCTGTATAATTGGAGCACAAGGAGGTGGCCAATAGTATCAGGCATGAGACGGCGAGACAAGGTGCGCGTGCAAGTAGACTTGACCCCGGCGGAAGCAACGTTGCTGCGCCTTCTGGAAAGGCGTCTGTCAGTCCGATCGCGGGCGGACCTGCTTCAGCAGGCTTATGGTACATTCCTTTGGATCGTAGATGAGATGCTCGCTGGCCGGCGCATTGTCAGCGTCGAAACCGAAGCACTGGAGCGGATGGAGAGATTCAAAGAACTGAGCGTGCCGGCGGTGGAGCCACTCCGCTTTGAGCACTATCAGTACTTGATCTCCCGGCCGGAGAAAGGGCGCAAACAGCTCTATCTGAAGGGGCGCAACATAACGGTAGGCCAGTTGGCGTACAAGATGCGCGCCAACCAGATGACCGCTGAACAGGCAGCCAGGGATATGGACCTGCCACTAGAGCAGGTGCTGGAAGCCATGGTCTACTACCAGACCCATCGCCAACTCATCGAGAGTGAGATGGAAGAGGAAAAGCAATTGTCACTATTGCTGGAGGATTCTGGCCGTTGAACATCTTCGCCGAAGGTCTCTGACCGAGGCGTAAAGGGCTCGGTCGGGAGACCTTCGCCCATCAGCCCGAGTAGTTACAATCGAGGAGATGAAATGTCGTACGGATACAACGGCAAAATCCTGCACGTGGACCTGACGACGGAGAAACTGGAGGTCGAGGAGCCCGACGAGACCTTCTACCGCAAGTATATGGGCGGGAGCGCGATGGGGGCCTACTACCTCCTGAAGCACACCCCGCCCGGGGCCGACCCGCTGGGGTTGGAGAACACCCTCAGCCTGATAGTCGGTGTCGTTACCGGCGCGCCGCTCTCCGGGCAATCCCGCGTGGCCGCCACGGCTAAATCTCCCCTCAGCGGCCTCGCCGGCGAATCTACAAGCGGGGGCTTCTGGCCTGCCGAGCTAAAGTTCGCCGGCTTCGATGGCATCGTGATCCACGGCAAGGCCGAGCAGCCGGTCTACCTGTGGGTGCACGACGGGGAGGCTGAACTGCGGGACGCCGCTCACCTCTGGGGTCGCCTCACCGCCGATGTGGAGGATGCTATCCGGGAAGAATTGAGCGATAGGCGCATCCAGGTTCTCCAGTGCGGCCCGGCGGCTGAGAAGGGAGTTCGCTTCGGTGCGTTGATCAGCAACGCCAACCGGGCCAACGGGCGCAGCGGAATGGGCACGGTGATGGCCTCCAGGAACCTCAAAGCGGTCGCCGTGCGGGGGCACAATCGTCCCGAACTGGCCGACTCTGAGGCGTTGAAGGCGTTGGTGAAGTGGGGCGCCGACCATGTGGGTGAGGGGTTTGCCCTGGGAACCGCCTCATCTGTCATCCCCCAGTCCAGGGAGGGAGGCTTGCCCACCCGTAACTGGGCCAGCGGCACCTTTGAGGACGCCGAAGCTATAGACGGGCGACGGATGGCCGAGACCATTCGGAAGGGGCGGGACACCTGCTTCGGCTGCGCGGTGCGCTGCAAGAGCATAGTGGAGGTGACCGAGGGACCATTCCCGGTGGATCCTCGCTACGGCGGCCCGGAGTACGAGACCCTCGCCACGATGGGCTCTTACTGCGGCGTCTCCGACCTGGTGGCGATCGCCCGCGCCAACCAACTATGCAACATGTATGGGATGGACACCATCTCCTGTGGCGCGACTATCGCCTGGGCGATGGACTGCTTTGAGCAGGGCCTGCTCACGTTGGGGGACACCGGCGGGATTGACTTGCGCTTCGGCAACGCCGAGGCATTGGTGCGGGTAGTGGAGGACATCGGGGAGCGGGAGGGCTTCGGGCGTGTGCTGGGAGAGGGCTCAGTCCGCGCAGCCGAGGAACTGGGTGTGGGCAAGGACCTGGTGGTAGCGGTAAAGGGTCGGGAACTTCCTGCCCATATGCCCCAGGTCAAGCAGGGCCTGGCACTCATCTATGCCGTCCACCCTTGTGGCGCCGACCACACGGCCTATGAGCACGACCCTTCCTACGGCGGTTTCCCTGACCGGATGGCGGAACTGGATCTTCTGGACCCGCAGTCGGTGGATGTGCTGAACGCCGAGAAAGTACGCTATGTCCTCTACGCCCAGCGTCTCAACAGTTGTATTGATAGCGTCTGTCTGTGTTGGTTCGTCTTCGGCCCTGCCTGGCAACTGTACGGGCCCAGCCAGGCCGTGGAGGCAGTGCGTGCGGTCACCGGCTGGAATGTGAGCCTGTGGGAATTGATGAAGGTGGGCGAGCGGCAGTTGAACCTGTTGCGGGCCTTCAACGCCCGTGAGGGGATCGGGGCGGAGGCAGACACGGTGCCGCTCAAGTTGCTGATCCCACTGCAAGGTGGGGCGAGCGACGGGGCGGCTGTCGCTGCTGAGGAAGTAGAGACGGCGAAGGCGCTCTACTACCGCATGGCTGGCTGGGATGAGAACGGTTGCCCGACGCAGGCCAAACTGGAGGAACTGGCCCTCGGCTGGGTGGCGGACGAACTGGGGCTGTAAGGGCTTGCCCTGAGCGAAGACGAAAGGATTAAGCACCGAGGCAGGTATGATTGATTGGGTTAGTCTGGCCTTCAGCGGGCTGTGGGTGCTGGGTGCAGCGGTGATCCTGGCTGCCCTCAGCTTTTCCCACTACGAGGCCCAGCGTCGAGGTGAGCGGTTGCGGGCGCGGTTGGCTGCCCCTGGCTTTCAGGCGTGGCTCTCAATTGGCCTGGGTCTCATCAGCTCAGGTATGGCGCTGATTGGGCCGCGTCGGTGGGAGCGCGTGCTGTGGGGCCTGTTGTGTGCCCTGAGCGCCTGGCAACTCTGGGCCGCCTGGCACGAGTGGAGAGCGAGGGACAATTGACCGATGCTCAAACGTGTAGGCACCCGCCTGGGCCTGATCCTGCTGGTAGCCGACCTGGGACTCACTGCGCTGGCGCTGCGCCTGGCCAAAGTGTTGCGGCTGACGCTGCCCTTTGGCGTCTACCTGGATGAACCATTGGCCTTCGGCCCCTGGTTCTATTTGCTGGTGCCTGTCATCTGGGCCCTGGCTTTTCTCGCCCTGCGCGTCTACGATCCAGCCCGTGCCCTGCGTTACCTGGGCGATGCGCAGGCCGTGTGGAGCGCCGTCACATGGGCAACCCTCGTCTTCGCTGGAGTCGCCTACCTCTTCTTCCGTGAGTTCTCCCGACTTCTGTTCATCTACTTTTACCTGCTTGACCTGCTCTTCTTGTTAAGCTGGCGCGCGATCCTGCAATGGCTGCTCCGACTGGGACTGGGGCACAGTCTGGGCGAGCCTCGCCGGGTGCTCATCGTCGGCGTCGGTGCGGTAGGTCAAGAACTCGGCCAGGCCACACGCGCCTATCGCTGGGCAGGTCTGGAGTTGGTGGGCTACGTGGATGACGACGAAGCCAAGCAAGGGAAAACCTACGCTGGCTGCCCAGTGTTGGGGACTCTGGAGAATATCAGGGCCATCGTCCCCCAATACGCTATTGACGAGGTTCTCCTGACCTTGCCGCCGCGCGCACAAGAGCGAGCCAGGCAACTCGTGTTGGCCTTGCAAGAGCTGCCGGTCAGTGTGCGCATCGTGCCCGACGTGTTCGACCTGGTCTTCATCCGGGCCTCTGTGGAGGAATTTGCTGGCATCCCGCTCATCGGCCTGCGCGAGCCGGCCATCGAAGGCCCCGACCGCGTTGTGAAGCGTCTATTCGACCTGATCATGGGTAGCCTGGCGCTGATATTGCTCTCGCCGCTGATGCTGGTGGCCGCACTGGCAGTGCGGATTGATTCGCCCGGCCGGGTCCTCCTACGCCAGCAGCGCATCGGCGAAGGGGGCCGGCCCTTCCAGATGCTCAAATTCCGTACCATGCACGTGGGGGCCGAGACTGAAGAACAACAGTTGGCGCAAGAGACGGGTGAGGGCCCCCCCACCTTCCTCAAGCGGCCCGATGACCCTCGCATCACCCATGCAGGCCGTGTGCTGCGTCGTTTCAGCATTGACGAGTTGCCGCAGCTTTTCAACGTGCTCCAGGGTGATATGAGCCTGGTAGGGCCACGGCCCGAGCTTCCCTGGATGGTCGAAAGGTACAAGCCACAGCACCGCAAGCGCTTCGCTGTTCCCCAGGGTATGACAGGCTGGTGGCAAGTAAACGGCCGCAGCGACCGCGCCGACTATGCGCTGCGCATGGAGGACGACCTATACTACATCCGTAACTGGTCTGTCTGGCTCGACCTGCGCATCCTGTGGATGACCGTGGGCGCAGTGCTGCGCGGTGAGGGGGCGTACTGACTTGGTTCATTGTTCATTGGTTCATTGTTCAGATGGCCTCGGTCAACACTGTTCGCCCACCGAACACACGCTGGTACAATAGCTGGCGGTTCTGGCTGGGTGGGGCGGTGAGCCTGGCCCTCGTAGTCTGGGCTGTCTGGTCGTTGGACTGGCAGCAGGTCTGGCGAGCGCTGGGGGATGCCCGTCCCGGCTGGGTTGCCCTGGCTATAGTGACGGTGCTGCTCACGATTGCAGCGCGTGTGTTGCGCTGGCGAGGGCTGCTATCACCCCAACGCTTCGGCGCAGGTGCGCTGTTGACCACGTTGCTAGCAGGGCAAGTGGTCAATTACGTAGTCCCAGCCCGGCTGGGCGACGTGGTCCGCGCTGTGGCGCTGGGGCAGGAGAGTGGGACGAGCAAGGCGCGCGTGTTGGGCACCGTTGCGCTGGAAAAGCTGTGGGACGTGGCTATGCTGTTGATGTTGGCGGCGGGACTTTCAGTTGGGCTGGTGCTGCCCGGTTGGCTAGTACTCCCCGCACGCCTGCTGGCCGCCGGTTCCGTGATAGGGCTAGCGCTGCTCCTGAGCGCACTGCTGTTTCGAAGCCATTTGTCATTTGTCACTGGTCACTGGTCATTGTCCGTTGGCCATTGGTCATTGTCCATTGGTCATTGTCCATTGTCCATTGGTCATTGGCTATCTGCGCTCCTCGATGGGTTGGAGGGTATCATCCGTCCTCAGGCGCTGTTTT
>Ga0315546_1002573_pt1 | contig 10393 bp, 17 predicted proteins | sample SalMarSW160170MG_FD_203833 | JGI IMG/M metagenome (GOLD analysis project Ga0315546, IMG submission 203833) | Salt marsh sediment microbial communities from the Plum Island Ecosystem LTER, Massachusetts, United States - Salt Marsh Sediment SW1601-170 ... | reverse complement strand
ACTGAAGTTTGATTGCCGCAGTATATAGGCGATAGTCAAGACAGAGCTTATACACATGTTCAGAGAAGGGCAATATCAAAGAACACCTCCTATACTCTCTTCACTCTCAACGACAAACGACGTTTTTTGTTTGTGAGGTGGGGGGATAGAGGTAGGTAGGTAGGTACGTCGGGGAGGTTTGTGGTGGTGGGGGGGTACAAGGGGGGGGTAAATGTTTTCTCTTCTTACTGTTGCTCTGTTTACTCTTCGTAGATACTTTCCGACTTGCTCGATTGTGTATCCGCTTTTAGCACAGCCTTTTAGAACTATAGTGTAAGTTTCATAGACGTTTAGGCGATCCTCCGCGCATTCTCTAATTAATTCTTTAGCAAAATCTGTTAAGGTGTTTGTGTTACTCATTAAAACATTCCCTCATTAAAAAATTTCCTCTTTTCATAATTCTTCAAATATTCTAAGTTAGAACTTGCTTAAAAAGTTTTCTAAATTAGAAATTTTTATATAATACCTCTTACTAATAGTAACCCATGACACGCAAATACCCGACAGCCAAAAAAACCAGTACGCCTGAGGGCAAACGCGAATACCAAAAATACTACATGAGGGATCAACGCACACAAGCATCCACACAAAAAAAACAAATCATCATGCAACGAGACCAAGCACTCGAAGCCGTAAGCCACTTAATGAAAACCATAGGAAAAAAAAGCGATGAATGATCCAGTACCAAAAATAAACAAGAAACTTCAAGAACTAACACCAGAGCAAACATACGGGTACGCCGTACTATGTGAAACCTACTTTCTACTCGCAAAAATGATGCACCTAACCATAGCTCAAGCGGAAGAAATAGCACTCGACCAATTCAAAAAACAAATAAAAAATCCAGAATGCGGAAACTCACTATACGCAGCTATGTCTATGGCCACACGCTCCGCATTAACTGTTATGGATAAAGAGCTGGATAACGACCATTTCGCAATAAAACAAAACTCGGTTAACAGGTGGATCGTCTAATGGTTTACACACCAGACCCAATAAAAGATAAAGAATACTACAAAAGCATGAAACCAGAACTCCTAAAAGAGAGCTTCCGCTGGATGGTTCCTGAATTTAAAACGTCAGACTCAGGAAAAAACACAATCAAAATAAGAGGCGTAGCCTTACACGGAGACACAGTTTCACGCAACAACCGAGTCTATGTAGACGAAGAACTATCCAAAGCAGCAAGAACATTCATAGGTAAACCCGTGACCATCAACCACAACATGAACGAAAAAGTTGGCACTGTAGACTGGGCAGAGTACGAGGACGGCGCACTCGAGTACCTCGCAACAATCAAAAAGCAGCCTTACGTTAATTTACTCAGAACCAAATCAGCCAACATCAGAGGCGTATCAATCGAAGCCATGTACCTGAGAAACATCTGCCCAAAATGCGGAGAAAAGTTCACATCAGAAGAACAGTTCCACGCGCACATGAGAGACAAGCACTTCATAAAAACAGACTCGAACACCGTTGTTCACGGAATAAACGGTCAAGCTCTGAGCTTGGTACTATCTCCAGAGGTTCCGGGAGTACCCGACACAACCATAGAGCTGATGGAGACACAGGGAACAAATAGACTTTTTGAAATGATAATAAAAGATAAGGGAGGAAAAAAAGAGGAAATGACAGTGGAAGAATCAGGGCACACAGTCTTTGTAGTTGACGACGACAGCGGAAAAGTAGACACAACCTTTCAGCAACATCCAGCATGTGTAATAGGAGAGGTGTATAACCCCATAACAAAACAATGCGAAGAGGCGCAAGAAGTCACAGCCAAACTAAAACAGATATTTGCAGGATCAACAAAAGAAGAGCAAGCACAAGTGTTCAAGGAAATACTACAGGTTGCAGACGAAATAGCCAAAGAACGCGACGAGCGACATGATAATGACGTAAAGACAACAGCCGAAATTAAAGAGCAACTGCACCTTATGCAAGCGGTTATGACTCAGCTAAGAAGCATGGTGGCGGCGATCACTCAGTCAACATTGAAGGAAACAGCTTCCACGAAGAGTCTCTTAGAGCAAGCCATAATACGCATTGACAACTTGGAAGATAAACTTAAGCCTCAATTCAGAGGCCACAGTTACATGGCAGAACCCATCAAAGAAACAAAAAACGTGCATTTTGGCACAGACCCGCTAAAAGAAAAGAAACTTACCAAAAAGTAATTAGGTGTCTACACTGGGTATCACCACAAGCGAAACAATCGTTCAGAGAAGAACAAAACTCCTAAAGCTTGAAGGAGAAGGCTACGACAGGGCAGACATAACGAAACTCTTAAGCCAAGAATTTCAAGTTTCCGAGCGCACACTAAGCAGAGACTTCCAGCTACGCCATGAATGGCAGCCACAACTAACAAGCATGACAGACAGGGTACAGGCTTACCATAGTATACTCAACCGATTCGACCAAGTGTACAAAAAAGCGTCTTTCATGTATATACACGCTAAACTCGAAACAGTGAAGATTGCAACCTTAAAAGTTATGCTGGACAGTCTAAGCAGAATCAAGGAGCTTGCTAACGTAAGCGCAGCACAGGGAGACTCAGCGAATGAAAAAGAGTTAGGCTGGAAAAAAGATGAAGAGTTTAATAAAATGATAAAAACTAATGACGCATGGAATGGATGGGTAAACGATAATTGCACACAAGAAGATAAGCGAACCATTGATGCTATGACAAAATTATGGATTCGTTTTGAGTATGACATAAACCCAAAACTAAGCAGAGGAGACAGCATTCATTGAAACCCTTTGAATATTACATACAACCAATAAAGGAAGAGTCAATACAGCTAACAGGCGACATAATCCAAGAAGATACAGGCTGCTTTGACTCGATAACCATAATTAACCTGAACGAAAGAAACAGCAAGGGAGAGCCGACAGTCAAGGTTTTGGTGACAAACAAACCGCAAAGAATCACACATGGCACAAGCAGAAAAAGAACCGAAAAATCTAACACTTGCATAATGATAGCTGAAGGCTCAAAAACCTACACGCTCAGTCAAACGAAAATATCAACATACACATGGAGATAATTCGTAAAATGAACAAAGACAGGGTAAACGTGAAACTCAAAGCGATTAAAGACAAGGACACAGCGGAGATACTCAAAAAGCACACATGGCTACCGAACATCGGCTACCCAAAGACAGAGCAAGAGATAACCGCATGGCTCAAAAAGCGCATAGACACCTTAGAGGCGACTCTTCGATGTAAGAGCGACGAAGAGGCTGCACAGCTTCTACACAACAAAAAAGCAGCCTTCAACAAAAGCCCTAACACAGTTAAAGCCTCAGAGCTTTCAGCAAGCGACTTCGACAAACTATGCGAAATAAGGCTAATACAATTCGCCCTCGGAGCATCCACAAAATGGTACTGATAGACAGCTACAGCGAAAGCAACAGAAACGGGGAAGTAAACCTTCAGGACGAACATCCAAGCGACGAAGGGGGAAAAGCCAGCGCTGGCGGTCAAGCCTTAACCACGCCAGCAACAGCCTACCATCTAACAGCAGTTAAGTTCTACCTCAAAAAGTCAGGTTCGCCGACAGGAAACCTCATGGCAAAAGTCTACAGCACCACAGGAACGGTGGGAACAGACGCAACGCCAACAGGCGCAGCGCTTGCCGAAAGCGAAGCCGTAGACAGCTCAACCGTAGACAGCTCAGACTATGAATTGGTGACATTCAACTTTATTGGAAGCAACCAAATAACGCTTTCAGCGTCTACAGACTACTTTATAGACTTTGAAGCACACTCCGCCAACTTTGACGGCTCAAACTACATTATAGGCGGTGTTGATATAACAGCACCTACACACGCGGGGAACATTAGCTATTTTGTTAACGGTTCATGGCTTGCAGAATCGGCTTATGATACTTGCTTCTATCTGTACGGCTGGATACCCGAAAGCAGCTACAGCTCCACACATCCACTATTCAATCAAGCAAAAAGCGGCATAGAACGAAAACTTGGAGTAGACGCAACCGTGACCCGTCAAATACTGCAGTTCGGAGCGCAGAACACAACGACAGGATGGTACAGCCTCGACTACACAAACACAGAAGACATCGAAATGATTATCCTATCCAGAGGACAGGCATTCACATTCGCGCCTATAGGAATATTTGCTCGGTACAACTACACGGGATTCACAGACGGCAACATTAAACAGGGAGACAAAATCACAGACGCTAACAGCCTCGAATATAATGTACTAAGTGTTCAACCTCAATTCATAGGAGACAAGTTTGTCTTCAATGTCGCGGAATTAGAGAAGATTATGGAGACATAGAAGTGAGCTTAACAGATTCGAGATACAGAACAAAACTTTACTTAGACGAAAGAATCACAGATGCTAACATAACCATAGACGACGACGCCACAGAGGCGCTTAACACGGTAATGTACGCCTATCCCCCCTACCCGTTAAAGCTGCTTTTCAGCAGCAAATTTGAGGACTATGATGTAGTGTTCTTCATTGACAAGCCAAAAGCGAAAGCGCGGTACAGCTCTGCACGCCTAATCTACGCATACGAAGAGTCTATAACCATATACTGCCATTGCTTAGACAAAACAGGGGTTACACCTGAGCTTATACTCTGGAAGGCAGAGCGCGAACTACGAAGAGTCTTATACACCTACCCTGAACAGGTAAACTGGCGATTCCTTTCAGAGACAATCGACAAGACTCTTCGTGAAGGTTCAATGGTGTTTTACGGATTCGCCTTAACCTTAACTTACGTGAGAGAATCAACATGACAGAACCATCCATAACATACGGACACGGCAAACTCTACGACTTCGAAGAGGGCTTCCTATTCAAAGACTCAAGCATCTACACAACCTCAGACGACGGCGCGGTTGGCAAAACCACAACTGTAGACGCTTCGCTGACTCAGGGTGACGACTACTGGAATGGATGCTTCATAAAGTACCTGAGCGCAGAGAACACAGACAACATAGGCGAAACAAAGGAGATAACAGACTTCGACGCTGGCACAGACACGCTGACACATGACGCTTTCACTGCTCAAACCAAAAGCGGAGACACATTCAAACTAAGCGCATGGAAGATCGTAGAGGACGGACAGACCTTAGACACTCCAACATGCAGCAACGAAGACTATCTCGCCTTAACCGCTTCAGGTACAGGCGGCAACGCAGACGGCTACCTACAGAACTTCACGGACATAGACATAAGCACCGCAATCTACACCAAAATATACTGGAGATACAAGTGCAGCAACGCCACAGTCAAAGCCAAAATTGCTGTAGAGTTTGACGACGCAAACACGCAGACGGTATTAGCCGAAACAAACAGCACAGCATGGACTACGGGAAGCGCGACCCTGACAACCGCGAAGACTCTTGACCACATAAGACTGCACGCAAACACAAACACGGGAACAGTCTACTATGACTACGTGCTGGTGTGCAAGGGAGCATTCAGCTTCCCAAACGCTGAATCCATCCAATTCTCTCCCCGCGTAGACTTAGGCAGAAGCGCGGGGATGTCAAGATGGGGAAGAATGCCGCAAACCTTAGGCTCAGACGACGCCATGACCATAATTGACTGCGACTTAGACAATGGCACATGGACGCGAACAACCGACACGATAGCGGGGGAAGTGTTCCTCGACATAGCGCACAGTAGCCATGAAGAGGCTTGGCAGCTCCTAACATCAGGTCACGGTCACACCATGAAGGCGCGGCTTGAGTCTCCAAACTTCCAATACAAAAACGATATACATTTACTCACGCTCACATTCTATGAGTACAGGCTCGGCAGCGCAGACGCAGAATCCTATGCGGAGAGGTGGGGAATCTGAGCTACATAATAGACGTGACGGAACACTACAGAAACGGCACACTCTCAGCTTACTTAGCCGCTCTTCCAACAGTCATGCAAGACGCAGCAATGAGGGTACTCGACAGAAATGCAGACTATATCGTAGCGTTAGCGCAGCAAATAGTCAGAGTAGACACGGGAACACTACGCAGAACCATAAGAAAAGTCAAGACGGGAGACATGGAAATAGAAATCACGGCGGGAGGCTCAGACATAAACCCGAAAACAGGGAAACCATGCAACTACGCCGTAATCATAGAGTCAAGATACCCCTTTATGCGACCAGCAATAGACATGGTGTCCCCAATTATACCCAACGAAATAGCGATGGAGATTATGAGCAGCATTGAGTAGCAACCCAGAAACAATAAGTTTCAGCCTCGAACTGAACGTGGCAGACACGCAAGCAAGCCTACGCAAGTTTCAAACCGTACTGTACCGCACAATCGGCATTATTCAGCGCATGGGATTAGACCCCGACGCAGAGGCGTTCATGCAGAAGGTACAGGAGCTTATCGCATGGACAAACAGACTCAGACTTGCGCTTGTCGCCTTAAACACTCTACGCATGGCGTCGGGAGACCCCTTCGCTTGGGCTATGATGGGAATAACCGCTTGGGAGTTCGGGTATGAAACAGGGGAGCTAATACAGAGGATGGGATAAAATGATTCCAGTCTACAAAATAGAGGTGTACGACAACACGCCTGTCTTATGTTATACGATAGACAAATCCGCTTTTAACATAAAAACTACGAAGAGTTTAACCACTGGCATAGGAGACTTCTATTTCACTTTACCCTCAGAGAAGCCAACAGGAACCATGTACCTTCCAGACTTGGCGCTCCACGACACCATAAAATTCTATTTCGGGTACGACAGCTTACCTTCATCTCCTAACTACGTGGGAAAAGTGTGCAGAATCGAAAGCAAACCCTCAACAAGTGGAAGAGTCAGAGTCATATACGGAAAAGACTTAGGCGAAATACTGCTGCGTAGACTCAAAGCTCCTTATGGATGGCGATACGATTATCCCTCAGACATAGCCACAGACATTGCAGACGACTTAGGCTTAAGCACGGGGAAGATAGATACAGTCAACGAAAACGTGTACGGGTGGATAGACGCGCAGAACCCCAGAAACTACAGTCAAATCCTCAAAGGAATAAGCGACCAATGGGTAGACGCATTAACTCAGGTACAGGCAGATTATCATGTAGACGCAGACTCAAACTTGGTGTGGGGAACACGACCATTCAGAACACAGAACGTCGAAACCCTGACAGTAGGACAGAACATCCTAAACTACACAGTAACAAAAGACGTTTCACAGACCTATAACTCAATCACGGTGTACGGCAAAAAAGGAAAACCTAACGATTCAGCCCTCGATTGGGGAACAGACATGGCGACCCCCGAAACCACAAACACGACAGTAGACGTACAAAGTGCCTCAGGTCAAAAGGTGCTTTCAGTAGCGGCAACCGCTGGATTCAGCGCAGACGATCCTATAGGAGTTTACACAGATACCGACCTGATATTTCCGATAGAGCGCCACACCGTCGCCTCGGTACAGGCGGGCGTAAGTTTAACTCTTGTGGACAATCTAACCAACACCATTCCAGTAGGTGCTCATGTGTTCATTCTTCCAACATGGACGCCAGCCACAACGGGAATAACAATCTCAGCCGTGAACGGAGCAAACGAGTACCAGATAGGAGACAGAGGCATAAAGTCGGTGGTGGCAGCGGGAGACGGCACAGGAAACGCGGTATCATACATGCCGCTGAATCTCATTGACTTAAACCTTTACGACTCAATCAACTTTTGGGCTATGAGCGAAACAGACGGCAATCCACTATATATTATGCTGAGGATAGGAGATACTCAATCAGCTTTTGGAGCGCTTCACTGGATGGACGCGCCGACCTGGTACTTCACAGGAACACAGCTTGACGCGGCACACGATGTTTGGAAGTTCTACAGCATACCATGTGGCATGCAGAATCAAACGAACTGGAAGGGATTTACGGGTAGCAGCTACCCCTTTGAATGGATGAACACTTCATACATAACATTCTGCGCGGAGTTTGAAGTGGCTGGCAACCTGTTCATAGACGGCTTATACTTTGGCGGCGCAAGACACAGCGGCACAGCCTCAGACGTAACAAGCCAAACAAGCTACGGATTAAGAGAGCTTGCGGTCACAGAGGACACGCTAACAACAGACGCGCAATGTGATTTTCGCGCAGAGGCGCTACTGTTTCAACTGAAAGACCCAGTGACAAGAGTAGATTTGACGGTGAAGGGCAACACAAACGTTCTGGTAGGAGACCAGATACCGCTGACAATACCGACGGAAGGAATAAACGCTGAATCCTACGACGTAACAGATGTAAGCCACTACCTTTCAGGTGGACAGAACGGGCAGTACGTGACCACTCTTAAAGCCGTCAACAGCAGCGCCACGCGTATACTTCCAGCGAACACGCAACAGGAAATCTTCAGCAAAATAAAACCCTCAGTATTCAGAACATGGAGCGACTAAACATGCTTCCACAAAAAGAGTCAAACACAACCCTTAAAATCGCGTTAATAATCGCCATCACCATCATAGCGACCATAGCAGTCATCTACTTATTAGACAGCCAAACAAACAGTCAGAACGGCAACACAAACGGGGGAGACGTCATAAACGGCAACTCAGACCCTGACCCCGAAGCTCCAAAACTGCAGGCAAAACCTGAAGCGATAAAATGGGGAACTGTACATGCAAACCAAAGCTACCAAAAAATTGTAGAGCTGAAGAATGCTGGACACGCCTTCACCACTCGACTTAACATGACAATACATAGCATCATAGGATTAACAGACCCTGTAGTCACTTGGACTTTTGAGGGCTGTACCCTACCTCAAGGCTCTTCAATAGCTATTATATTCACGCTCACAGTCACAGAGACGCCTGAACCCGATTGGAGCTTCCACATGCTCATAAGCTCAGACAACTGTCAGCTCTGGATATTAAACTCTTCATAGAAAAGTGTAAATAAAACGGGAAATACAGGTCATACATAAAGCATATTAAGACATATATCATATACCTTTTCACGGTTAAAATGTCGGTGAAACATATAACCGTAAGCAAACAGCTCCTATCTCTACACAAAACACCAATAATCTGCGACCACACAAACTGCAATCACACATTTAAACAGGGAGAAAAAGCCATAAGCAAAAATGGCGGCAAATCAAAAGTTAGATACTTTTGTCCTAAATGCTTCGACAGCCTCTACATATAGACTCTTCGTAAGGCAGAGAAAAAGGTGGAAATTTTCCACAATTAACTTCGTCTAATTTAGACGAGGTTACCAAACAAAACATATGAAAAAAATAACATGTCACAGCGTGACAACTTCGGTTCAGTTCATTTGAACTTAACCGAAAAAATAGGATGTTGATGGTGAGGTTCAAATGAACACCACCATTAAACTTGTCTAAATTAGACGAATTACCACACAAAACAGTTGTTCAATTGAACAAACCTTTAGTGATAAATTCCCGTTAGGTTCAAATGAACACCACGGTAGCATTATTTTAAAAGTGATCCAAACACTATTCCGAGAAGAAATAATGCTATTTCCCAACCATGCTCTCGACATTCTTTATAAAACTGTTCTATCTCCATTCAAGACACCTTTTTTCATTTACATAAACTCCTGTAATTTGTGATACGGACGCTTGCCTTCCCAACCATGACCCAACATCTCAAAGGTCAGGTGATCCGTCTTATCCATCAGATCAGCCATTCTTCTAAGCTCTTCTGCGCTCGGCGTCCAAACAAGCTCCCCGAAATCAGAGTCTATAGGGCTATCCTCAAAGAACACGAACACGCCGTACCCTTCACCATGCTTAAACGCTTTCACCTTCCCGTTAAAGTCAGTGTGAAAGAATCCTCCCTGTCGCTTAATGATGTCGATACGCTTAACCCTCAAGTGATGAACGCTCCGACTCTTGCGCTCCAAGTTCAAGAAGTAACCGCGCATTCTTCAGCTTTCGATTATCTTCTTCTGTAGCCTTCTTAAGATAGTACTGTTTGCTTGACGGCTTCATAGTTGACCATTGACGAAGAGCCTCCCCGAAATACTTGTTCTGCGCTTTGCATTCTGCGGCTCTTGTTTGCTCGGTCATAATCTGAACAGGGCTTTTGTTTTTGTTGTTGTGTTCATCTTCTAAGGTAACGCTGTACTTGTTTCGATAAAGCTCATAGGTTTCTTTATCCAAGTAACCCATAGAATAAAGACCCTCTACGTAAGGGAGCATACCAGCATACGCCTTTCCAAGACCGAGATCAGACTGAAGTTTGATTGCCGCAGTATATAGGCGATAGTCAAGACAGAGCTTATACACATGTTCAGAGAAGGGCAATATCAAAGAACACCTCCTATACTCTCTTCTCTCTCAACGACAAACGACGTTTTTTGTTTGTGAGGTGGG
>Ga0315546_1002570_pt1 | contig 10399 bp, 10 predicted proteins | sample SalMarSW160170MG_FD_203833 | JGI IMG/M metagenome (GOLD analysis project Ga0315546, IMG submission 203833) | Salt marsh sediment microbial communities from the Plum Island Ecosystem LTER, Massachusetts, United States - Salt Marsh Sediment SW1601-170 ... | reverse complement strand
CATCATAGTCCAGCTTTACCACCGCCAGCCTGAAACCATCGGCACTCACCAGCGTGAGCTTACCCTCTGCCACCTTGAAGAGGACACACTGTAATACAGGTCTGTTGTCCTCTTTGGCGGTAAAGGGCATTACCCTTGATAGGGCTTCCGATAGCTCCAGTGCTCCGAGGTTAGGCTTGACGGAATTGGAAGGGCTTACCCTGACATCGCATAAGGTCAAGGGTGTTTTCTCACCCACCCAAGCCATATCGTCAAGGTAGCTGGTATTAGTTCCGCAGACTACCTTAAGCCTCTTGTGTCCGTTAGTCTGCGACCCGCTAGCACTAACGCTGGCGGAAGGGACTACCTTAACGATATTGCTCCCGCCGAGAGACTTCAGGTAGGTTAGGAAACCTTTACGCCCTATGGTAAAGTCAATCAGCACTACCCTTTCGGCTAGTGCTCTTGATAAGGCGTTTACCAGTATCGCCTTGTGTGAAACAAAGCCCTCACCTGAACGCTTGCCCTCAATATTCAGTTGTTCTATTTGAACACCCCCTATTGGCTATCCGATAGTGGGCAAGGCTATCGGCTTTGCCTAGTAGTAAGCTACCGACTACCCGCTAACCCGCTGGCATAATCGGCGCTTCCACTATATTAGTCGGGATTTGAGGTTGAAATGTGACATCCTGAAAGAGCTTTTTTTGCTCTCGCCGTCTGAAACGGCTTATGTATTGCCTATCCCTATCCTTAAGAGCTTCCCCATTGTTGAGCTTGTCGGCTATAAGTAACAGCCGTTGCGGGAAGCCTAGCAGGAAGGTTCTGGCATCCACCCAAGCGTCAAGGTCAAGAGCCTTGTCATCGGCTATCAACTCCCCAAGCTCGGTAGTATGTCCTTCACTGTCTATGATGGGCTTATCAAGGCTCTCCAGCTTGATAGCTTTGGGACACTCGGTATAGAGGTCATTCTCTTTACACTTCCGCCTTTGGGCTTTGCTACAGCTTCCGCAATCCAAGCCGTTACTGGCTTTGTAGTAGGTTCGCCAGTAGTCGGCTACAGTTCGGCTGGCTATCCGATACATCACGGCTTCGGTAAAGGGCTTGTGCCCGTTGTTACGCTCTACATCGGCAAGGGTCATTACTATCGTGTGGAGTATGTCCTCTTTGTCTTGAGGCTTTACCCTATCAATGAAGCGTGAAGCTACATCATAGTAGGCTAGCCATTCACCCTGTAGCTGGTCATAGCCGTTACTGTGGACTGGAGCTTGCTTTCGGCTTCCGTTTGACCTAGACTTGATACTGCGGGGCTTTGTTGGTGATGACTGGCATATTGCCAGATGACCGCACCACTGACAAACGCCCTGCCTTGTTTTTAGAGTCCAGACCCTATGACATCGGCTACAATGACCTTGAGGACTGCCGTTATCGCCGTCTGGTGCTGGTGGTGCGACTACGCTTGAACTCATACTTACCCCCTTTCAAAGAGGGCAAGCGTTCAGGTCAGAGCTTCGTTTATTCAGTTGTTAAAGTGCTGAAAAAATATGTTTTCAGCTTCATTATTTAACAATTAGTCATAAGGTAAAATTTCAAGAACTAGCACGTTTATCACCCCTCAGCCTCTCTGAAACTTAGCAATGTTGAAAAACAATATAGGCCGATCGTCCCGTGAGGCAGCAGTTGGATAATAGTCATTTATTTTGTAATACTATTGTAACTAGCTTAAATCTATCGCAATTCATATGACACTATAACCACATAAGCATCCTATTTCAGGTACGATATGAAAGCTAATTATATAATTTGACAAATGTAACATCATTGTAGTATTATAAATTCAACAGTAATTTATTATATAGGGATGACACATAAAGATGGATGAAAAGGACACCTACAAGTATCATTTAAAAAGGGGGAGGAGAGTACTTCATCGCGGCATTACAGACGACATAATCCGCCGCGAAGCTGAACACCAACGAGATTATCCTGGCTCCAAAATACAACAGGTAGGACGTCGCACAACTCGTGCAGCAGCATTTAAATGGGAACGGGAAGGAGGTAAGCGCCGCTACAATAGGCGCTAGATATGGTGAGAAAAAGGGGAAATAGCGATATAGATACATTCAAGAGAGACTTTAGAGAATTTGCTGTGTCAGCGGCGGGCCATATTCCAGGTTTGGGGAAAGCTTTGGCCATGCGTGATACCTATCGTAAAGCTGAGAGACTCGCAGGATCGACTCAGAGGGCTCTAAAAGTAGTCAGGCGACGGGCAAAATCGCGGATCAATCGCACTGCCCGGAAGACGAGGTATCACTTTGGTTAATCCCAACACTATGACAACTGGTGGTTCCGGTTACTCGTTAAGAGTGAAGAGCAAACATCGGAGGTCAAATCATGATAATATCTGGATCATCCATTCGTGAACTTAGCAGGTATCTCGACTCCTCTAATTATGGTCACACGTTTATATTCGGAGCTCAATTAGATTCTCTGGCTGATCCCATACTTGATAAAATTGGCTTTGCCCATGAGAGATCCGTGGGTGACTCGGTACTACCAGTGAGCGACTTTGGTCCGGTCAATAGGTACAACACCAATGGCAGGGTAGTCGTTCATAAGGACAAGCCGATGGAAACTGCATACCGTCAGGCAGAGTGGCGTTGGGAGGAATGGCGAGGCCGCTATGATACTGAAGAGCAATCTAGAATTGTTGATGTCCCATATAAACGTTACCCAAGAACATTTATCCCGCCACCATCCATTGAATTAACGATAGGCAAGACTGCCGCAGGTCGACTAGCTATCTTGTCCCCGCGAATAGAACTAGACGCATCCAATAAGACCTCCGTCATCCATATTATTAACCTTTTCTTGGAAATATTTGGCCATTGCGAAGTCTTCAGTGATTCTCTTGAGGAGATGGTGTCTTCGCCTCTACGAAGGCTTAATTGGCGTATACTACCGCCGGGCAAGTATCCTTGGCCCAAACTGAAAAGTCAAATTGACCGATTGTTACAGTACATGACCGAGGGCAATCGGAGGGTAATCGAATATAGGCTAGAGGTAATAAACAGCTACGGTCCCGCATTCTACGCCATTGGACAAGCTGGATTCCGAGGTTATATTGTCCTTGGATTCCCCGACAGAAGTCTCTTCTTCCTAGAAAGCATGTACTTTGGCAATGCAACCTATGTCTTTGCAGAGAATTGGGAGACTCTCTCAAAAATGACCAAAGCTGAAATCCTAGGTCAAGGCTTGCACGTGGATCGCATCATTCACCGGCAAGGTTGGCAACAGCGAGTCCATAAATTACTCTCTGGCTCAAGAAGAGGTTCACGCACAAATGTATAAAGAGCATCCTTCATTCATTCCTCCTGATGACGCTGACATTAAGATATGGCGGTATATGGACTTCACGAAGTTTGTAGCTTTCCTAGATTCCAAATCCCTGTGGTTTACTAGAGCTGACAGATTCGGAGACCCTTTCGAAGGTTCCTATCCGAAGATGAATATCAGCGCGAGGGCCAACATACAGGACGTATCTGACGAAGAGAGGCCGATCGTCTTCAAGTTGATCAAAGGCTCCTCAGAGGTACGGCGTAACTGGATTCATCATGTCGCAATCAATTGCTGGCATATGAGCGAACATGAGTCAGCAGCAATGTGGAGCCTCTATCTAAAGAGCAACGAAGGTATTGCGATACAGTCTACATACCGAAGATTGAGGGATTCTTTCTCACGAACTGGAGACGACGTTTATATCGGGAAAGTCACCTACATCGATTATGACTACGAAGCGATTGAGAATCCTGATATCCTTAGCCCTTTCTTGCACAAACGCTCTAGTTATGAACACGAAAAGGAACTTCGAGCAATCATTGTGAAACTACCACGACCCGGGCCGAGAGGCCTTGATTTTTCCCAGCAAACCATAGATAACGGCGTTTTAGTCCAGGTCGATATCCCCTTGTTGGTTCAGAGTGTCTACGTGGCCCCAAACGCACCAAGCTGGCTCACCAGTCTTATTCGGTCTGTGGTAAAGACTTACGGCTTTGATTTCCCCCTCATAGCCTCACCGCTGCTCAATGCCGAGCCTCAGTTCTGAAAAGGCAAATACTTTCCCAATTTTTAAATTGTGTTCGCTACTAGTTAATCTGTGTGAAGGAGGTAGACAAATCATGATAAGAGGCAGGAGAACATTCACAATAAAAGGAGCATGTCCACGTCATGGCGAAGATGTCAATCAAACTCTTGAGAATGCCACGTTTTCAGAAGCCAGGTCACATACATGGGACTGCCCACATGAGGAAGATGGCAACCAATCCGTTCAGGTAGTAGAGATACTAGATCTGAAGACTCATAAGGTCGTTTGGCAGCGGCCGTTTACTGCTCATAGAATAGGTAGCGTTGAGCACCGAGATTACAAATTCGATTAACACTGTCGAAACGGATTTAGGCTAGCATAATTACATTTAGATACATTGTGGCCAATATTAGTCTAAGAAACTAATGACTGAGCGAAATATATGATAGAAGATGATTATAAAGCCGCAGAAAAGATTGCTAAAGAAAATCTAACTAAAATAGAAAATCAATTGCCTCGAAGTTTAGCAATACGAGAAGAGAATATATTTGAGACTTTGAGGCGTTCGGGGAAATCACTACTTAAACAACTGGAGCAACTTTATACTTTAATGGATGACCTGTACTCTTTTTTTAGTCAATACACACCGTGTCAAAAAGGTTGCTACTATTGTTGTTACATTGAGGTGTCCATTTCGTCTTTAGAAGCGGAATACATTGAACGAAAAACGGGAATAAAACGAGCCTTGCATTCAGAAACAAGGGAAATCTTTGGTACACCATGCCCATTTCTTGACAGTGATACTTGTTCAATTTATAAGTATCGTCCATTCGTTTGTCGACGCCATAATGCTCTGTTTGATAATCCTAGGTGGTGTAATCTCGATCTCTGCAATAGGTATAAGTTTCCTCAAGTCAGGTTCTCTGAGGTTGAGAAGAGTTATCAACTTATTTTGAAAACTAGTGGACCTTCTTTGGCAGACATCAGGCAGTTATTTAAAACGCGCTGTAACCTATGAGATTATAGAAGGTGACAGCTAAGTAAATTATGACCTCTGAAGAAGAATTAAGGCAAATTAGAGTATAGCTTCGGATGGCAAGCTGCCCATCATCGGCCATCGTTTCAATTTGATGAGGTAGAATGGCTTTGCCTGTGGTAAAATGGGAGCTACCATGCCATCACAATTGATAACCAAGTCCAGATATCTTAACGGTCTGCAGTGCCCTAGGCTCCTCTGGATTGAGGTTAATCAGCCCGAAAGGATCCCTGCCCCCGATATCAATATACAGTATACCTTTGACCAGGGGCATCTGGTCGGTCAGCTTGCTCAGGCCCTCTTTCCCTGTGGTATCAGTATACCTAACGATAACTTCATGGATAATGTAAGGCAAACCAGGCAGTTATTAAGCATGCGCAGCCCCCTTTTCGAGGCCGGTATACTGAGCAACAATATCTATTCGAGAATAGATATTCTGAACCCGGTTAACGAAGACGAATGGGACATTATCGAAGTCAAGAGCTCTACCAGCATAAAAGACGTGCATATTGATGATGTCGCCTTTCAGAAGTTCTGCTGTGACCAGCTCGGTTTAAACATCAGGAAATGCTTTCTGATGTACATCAACAATCAGTACATAAAACATGGGCAGATCAACCCGGGGGGATTATTTACCACACAGGATATTTCGGAGGAAGTCGAGGAGGTAAAAAGAGGTATATATAACAGGATCGAAGATATGCTGGAAATAATTTCGGCTCCGTTGTGTCCTGAGGTTAGTATTGGGAAACACTGCAAGGAGCCTTACGAATGTTCACTGAGGGAATGCTGGGAAGGTCTTCCGGAGCACAACGTATTCACCCTGTATTATGGTGGTAAGAAAGCCTACGATATGCACGCTAGCGGTATTCTTGCCATTTCCGATATCCCAGAAAGCTATAAGCTGAATGGTAAGCAGCAGATACAGCACAGATGCGTAGTTACTGGTCAGCCCTATGTTGACAGTGAGGCGATAAGGCAGTTTCTCTCGTCACTGCAATATCCGCTCTGCTTTTTCGATTTCGAGACCATAGGCCCGGCAATACCTATCTTTAACGGTACCCGACCTTACCAGAACGTCCCGTTCCAGTACTCTCTGCACGTGGTGGAAAAGGAGGGAGCTACGCCGTTCCACTATTCTTTCTTGGCTGACGGCCCTGATGACCCCAGGCCGGCGCTGCTGACCGAGTTAAGGAAAACGCTGCCTGATTTTGGCAGTGTTATCATATACAACCAGGGTTTTGAAGAAGGCATTCTGAAGGAATTAGCGCTGGCTTTTCCCCAGTACGATGGCTGGATAGCCTCAATATGCAGCCGATTTATCGACCTGCTTACCCCTTTCCGGCAGTTCTATTACTATCACCCGCTACAGGAAGGCAGCGCCTCGTTAAAGAGTGTTTTACCCGCCCTAACCGGCAAAGGTTATAGAGACATGGCTATAGCTGATGGCATGACCGCCAGCATTGTCTTTCAGCAGGTAACGTACGGTGAGGTGTCACTGGAAACGAGAGAAAAGGTTAGATCCGATCTGGAAAGGTACTGCGGTCTGGATACGGAGGGCATGATTTTCATTATTGATAAACTAAGGACGTTATGCACATAGACAAGATGATTTCCAGAGTTTCAAAGGCCACCGTTAATAGGTTATTGCTGGTGGTTATCCTATTCTCCAGTTTAGTACTGGCCGTAGCCTGTAATCCTACAAATATATCACCCACAACTACTTCTACAACGCCTCCCACAACCTCGGAACCAACAGCTGAACCCAGCCCCACTTTTTCTCCCACACCCAGTCCAGAACCAACCACAACTCCGACGGGAGAGCTAAAGGTTCATTTCATAGACGTGGGACAGGGCGATGCGATTCTTATCGATTTAGAGGATACCGAGATCCTTATTGACGGTGGCAACAGGTCACCGGGCGTAACCGGATACCTTAACCAGTATGTTGATGGGCCTCTTGAGGTTATGGTGGCTACTCACCCTCATGCCGACCATATCGGCGGCTTAATCGCTGTCCTGGACGCTTTCGAGGTAGATCAGGTATGGCACAACGGGGATACCAGCGACTCGAAGACCTATTCCGATTTCATGAGCGGCGTAAGTGCTGAAGGAGCAGAGGTTCATACCGCTAGACTGCATGACGTCATTAAGGCCGGAGAACTGGAACTGTATGTACACCATCCGGCCAATCTGGAAGGTTCTACAAATAACAACTCCATTGTCCTGCATCTTGCCTACGGGGATATCGACTTCCTTTTCACCGGTGACGCCGAGCAGGAAGCGGAAGGGGCCATGATGATGCTCAGCTCCGTGCAGCTTCCGGAAGTGGAAATACTCAAGGTAGGGCATCATGGCTCCAGGACGGCTTCATCCGCAGACTTTCTGGCCATTACCAGCCCGGAGGTAGCCATCTACATGGCCGGGGTAGATAACAGCTATGGACATCCCCACACGGAGACCATTACCGCTCTCAACGCCATCGGCGCCAAGATATACGGCACGGATGTCAACGGTACCATCATCGTTACCACTGATGGTGAAACTTACCTGGTCAGTACCGAGAGATAAATAACAATGGATAGCAGGTCAGGCAGCTCACCTCCCCTTTACCGGGAGATCCAGCATTTCCGTCAGGTATGGCTGTGGGCCTTAGTCCTGTTTATCGCACTGCTTTCCCTGTACGGCGCCTTCCAGCAGCTAATTTTAGGAAAACCTTTCGGCAATAATCCAGCCCCGGATGGCGTCATGATTGTCCTGGCTATCCTATTCGGCATAGGTCTACCTCTCTTCATGAATACGACAAACCTAACCACCGAAATCTGCAGCGACGGCCTGTATTTCCGCTTTTTCCCGTTTCACCTGTCTTTCCGGAGGATAGGTACCCAGGAAATCAAAGACTTCAAGGCATGCACTTACAGCCCGATTAAAGACTACGGCGGCTGGGGTATCCGTTACGGACGGAAGGGTAAGGCCTATAACGTCAGCGGCAACCGCGGAGTACAGTTTGAGCTCTCCAGCGGGAAACACCTGCTGATAGGTTCGCGTAGACCGGAGGAACTGGCGGAGACACTGGCTTCAATTCTGGTTAAGCGATAAGTATGCGACCCCGGTTAATCAGACCTCTTCATGTGGCTGGGGCTGATTTCCGGGTACAGGGTGAATAAGGGGTTGGACCACAGCTCATCACCGGCTTCAACGCCCTTCTTGGTGAGGCGGTAGTAAGTCCGTTCCGGAGCCGGTGGGTAGTTATCTTGAACGGCCGAAGCCTCGGTTCGACCCGTAGCCTCTACCCATCCCAAGCGCTTGAGCACGCCAAAGTACATCAGGAAAGAGTGGTAGCGCATGTGGGTAAACTTGCGGGATATCCGTTTCAACTCTCTCTGGTAGATGCTGTCGGCCATCTCTTCAGTGACGTCAGCGCCGCTCACTACCAGACGGCTGATGATACGTTCAGCCCGCTCTCTGGCGGTAGCCCTGGCGAGGGCTTCCTTGTACTCGTAGTTGATGTCAGCCTGGGCGGCGCCGGTCTCCGGATCAACGACACGCGAGTCTTCCGGCCCTCTACCCAGGAGAAACTCCCGGATAAACCAGCCACAGCCGAAAGGCCTTAAAAAGCCGCCCCTGGTTGGTCTTAGCTCAATAGCCATGCATTACACTCGTCTCGCCAACGTTAGTTCGCCTGTTGCCGACGCCAGGGCATCGATAACCTTCGTGGACACTTTCCGTATATCTGCCAGGTTCTGCTCCAACACCTTCTTGTCCTCCGCCCACAGCGCCACATAGGGAAAAGACCGGGTGCCGGTGTCGAAGCCGAAGTGGGCGCCGACGGTGAAGGCAACGCTCTCGGCAATGGTCTCCGCACCGCGCCGGGACATCCGGAAGACTCCCTCGGAGTAGTAGTGCGCCATCTCATGGAGTAAAGTCTTCAGCTGCTGGGCCCGTGACTCCTCCGGCCTTACCCAGATGCTCTTTCCCGAGTACATTCCCTTCACGGCCGGATCCTGATAAGGTCGTGATTCAAAGCTGACATCAACACCCTGCGCCTCGGCCAGACGCATTACACTGTTGAGCAAGGTCTCATCCGCCTCTCCGGTCAGGGCCGGCACCTCGAACTCCGGCAGGGGCTTGCCATCGGTCTGGGAAACATCAAATACGTGCACGACCTTAAAGTACAGCGGCCGTATCTCGGTTACCCTGTCCTGTTCCTCATCCTCGTCTCCTTCCGTTTCTTTTACCCGGGCACTCTTGGGCGGCAGGCAGGGCGCCAGTATGGCGATCCCCTTCTCTCCCTTCTTTACCCAGCGGCCCAGCTCCTGCCACGTCCTGAACCCGGCGACACGGGTTGCATCGGGTCTCTGCATTGTGATGAGAATGAGGTTGCCGATGCTGTAGTCGTGAAACTTCGACATGGTCAGCAGGAACTCCCGGAAGTTATCGCTTTCCTGGATCTCGTCGACGCCTTCTTTGAGCCTTTTCAGGACATCGTCGATCTTGCGCTCTTTGACTTCCGGCTCGATGGCGAAGCTGTAATCGGGTAAGGGAGCGCCGACCCAGCTGACCAGGTCGTAATGCCGTGGCCGGACGATCTCGCACTCCTCCGACCTGGTATCGGCCACGCAGAAGGATGCCGTCTCAGGCTCTACAATCGATTTTCCGGCGATATCCCGGCCCAAATCGACCACCAGCACTCCCAGGGCAGCAAAAGCAGCCAGCGAGAAAAGGGCCGGCACCCAGTCGGGCACGACTGGCGTTTCTTCCAGCGTAAGCCACTCGGCGACAGCGACGTCTCCGGACTCAATACCTTCCAACTCGCCGGCGTTTACCTCCAGAAAGTACCTGGCGGGCACCTGCGAGGTAACGAGATAACCCGGGTCAACAGTGCTGTATACCTCGGTAATCACCAGGTCTTCTGAAAGAAAGGCGATATCCAGTGGAAAGAGCATCGGCACGGTAGTCACTTCAATGGTCTGCTCAAAACCCAGATCGAAGAGCATGCCGGTCATAGGTACTAATTCCGGTAGTCCGCCCAAGCCTTGGGACAGCTCCCAGGAGGTGCTGGCTACATCAACCGCCCACTGCTTATCCCTGATCGTTACGATCGCCTGTCCTGCCATGATATCCCTCGCTATCCAACAAAAGCTCCTTTTGTTAAGCGCATGTCCTACTTCCTCCCCGGCACCCGCTTGATACCGTCAAGCTTACCTTCCAGGCTCATCTGGCTTGATTGGGAGTCACCCTCAATCTCCGAGCCTCCGAACATGGCGAAGTCAAAGTTGCGGTGCCAGCGGGCCGACGCCTTG
>Ga0315546_1002569_pt1 | contig 10400 bp, 7 predicted proteins | sample SalMarSW160170MG_FD_203833 | JGI IMG/M metagenome (GOLD analysis project Ga0315546, IMG submission 203833) | Salt marsh sediment microbial communities from the Plum Island Ecosystem LTER, Massachusetts, United States - Salt Marsh Sediment SW1601-170 ... | reverse complement strand
TCAATTGGACCAGCATTTAAGCTAATCCAAAGTGCGGGCGTTGGAGCTATTGGTGAATCATCTGAGGACGCGCTAACCGAGGCTGCCTTGTCTCTTCTGAATCTTTCCTATCATGAATATGTGGAGATGTCTAGCCGAGCAACAGAACTAGCCCGACAACATGATTGGGAAATATTGGGCCAAAAATATATTTCACAGTTGCTTGGAGTTTCCGAGGAAACTTGATCAAACTAGTTGCAGATCATAGATGGTTTATCGGCATCTTTGTTATTCTTATACTAGGTTCTCTCTCATTGAGTTGGTTTAAGGGAGATTATCTGATTGCTGGAGGTGACTATTTCTTCGACTTAAAGCCGAATCTATCTCTACAAAGTGCGATATACTCTTGGTCTCCCCATGGACTTGGAGCATTTCCGAATGCCCGTCCGACCATTCTTTTCAGCATCATTTTAGCCCTTTTTCAAGCAATTGGTCTTGCACCCACGTTGGTGGAAAAAATCATATTCTATTTTTTATTCACTGGATCAGGCTTGTCGATGTACATTCTAACGAGTGTAGTAACGAAAAAAGATAACATTACCCCATTGTTTTCTGCATTATTTTACATGTTGAGTTTTTGGAGTCTCGTGCACATATGGACTGTACCTTACACTTTTTCGCTTTCTTTCGGCTTCGCGTACTCTTTTTTGCCCCTCATACTGGGTCTTTTCATTAAAGGGTTAAATGAACGGAACGTTCGTTTTATCTTAGCATCAGCCTTCGCAACTTTACTATCAAGCCCGAGCTTTACCAATCCGGTTATCTTTGTAATCGTGTTAGGCCTTCCAGTCCTTTACACTGTTTATCACGTAATAGCAGAAAGGGGAGGACCCGCCTCGATGAAGATGTTCGCTCTGTTTACCTCTGCTAGTCTGTCTCTCAATGTGTTCTGGATCTTGCCACTCCTTCCGCTGGTCGGATCTTTTCTGAGTAGTCCGTACCGAATGTATGCCTCGGATCTTGCCGTGTTCAGAAGCCAAAGTTTACCTATTCTTGAGACAATACGAATGACAGGGTACTGGACCCTGCACACAGAGGTCTTTGGTGACCCTATAATACCTTGGTCTCTTAGCTTCTCCTCATCCTTGTTCGTTGTGCTCAGTTTTTTAATGCCAGTTCTTTCCTTTGTAGCCATCTTGCTTCGACATAAAGACAAACATGTGGTCTTCTTTACGCTGGTAGCTGTGATTACGATTTTTCTCATGAAGGGCTCTGCTCCTCCTTTTGGAGATCTTACAGAAAAAGTTTTCATGGCGACAGGGCTAATTTCAGTTTTCAGAGTCCCCGTGCACAAATTCGGTATATACTTAACTCTATGTTTCTCTTTTTTGACAGCCTTTGTTTTGAGGTCAGCAATCCCATCTATAAAGAAGAACCAGCAAGGAAATATGTTACACAAGGTCAGGCATTGGCTACGTAACATTTTGAGGATAAGTCCTGTCGCTATAATTATATTCGCACTTGTTGGTGCCTATGTTTGGCCCTTCTGGACAGGAGATGTTATTCGTTCAAAGGGAGACATTATTCCATCAGCTAGGGTTAAGGTACCAGACTACTACCATTATGCAGATGAGTGGCTTAGCTCTCAAAGTGAAGACTTCAACGTCCTTTCGTTGCCGCTACAATCATCAAGTACGCAAGCTGCTTATCTATGGTCAAATGGATCCGAAGGGTACTTCGGCGCGGAACCAGGATTGGTCATCTCCACCAAACCCTTAATTTTCACCGTCCATGACGGTAACGGGATTATTGGATCAGTGATTGAATTGTTATCAAGAGGTACCACGTATAGAACAGGAAAGGTTCTGCAATTGTTTAATGTAAAGTACATTTTGGTTCACGATGATTTGCAATTAGATTTGGCCAAGGCTTACACAATGCCAGACCCAAAGCGCATTTCCGTAATCTTAAATTCGACAAGGGAGCTGGAGCTAGAAAAGACCTTCGGAAATCTGCGCTTCTATCGAAATTCGGAATGGAAGCCTCGCTCCCATATCTATGCTAGTTCAAACGTGCTCTTTACCTACGGGATTACTGAAATTTTGCCTGTCGTAAGCTCAGACCGTTTTGTGTTAAGCGATTCCGTCCTCTTTTTGCAGACCCAACTCACTCCCGAGCAATTAGCGATCGTTGAGAAGTACCCTTCGGTATTTTTTGTCAACCGACAAATCTTAAATATCACAGTTTATGATGGTTCAAGGGAGCCGTTCAATTGGTCTCTATTGAAAGAGAAAGACTGCGTTGTGAGGTACTATTCCGGTTGGAAGAGCGTAATAAGGATGGACGGGACCCAAACGGAGGACACCTTAAGTTTTCCGTCGATGGATGAATCTCCTTATATCTTCCCGCTATACAGCCCGACTGGCTGGGCGGCACTTAACGCATCACTAGTTTATCTGAGGACCGGTAACGAGTCGATGAGAATAGATGCAATCTACGTAGACGGCAAGGAGGTGGAAGTTCGCGGAGTATGGTGGGAAACTGGTTACCTAGGAATGGATACAAAGCCGATCGCATATCCTATTCTGATTCCTCCAGCTCAAAGGGCTATCATACAATTGCCAATAGAAAATAGGCAACCAGCTATTGTTACTTTAGCTTGGACGCAGATTGATGAAACGGTAAACCAAAATAAGCCAAGTAATAGCGTAGTCACAATCACCTACGAGAAGGACAACCCAACCAACTACATCGTTCACGTCAACGCCTCTGAGCCCTTTTTCCTCGTTTTCAGCGAATCTTATCACAAGGATTGGGTTGCCTATGTTGATGGTCAGCAAATACCCGATGAACATCATTTTATAGCTAACGGCTATGCCAATGGATGGTATATTAACAAAACAGGCGCGTTTACTATCACGCTGGAATTTTGGCCCCAAAACCTATTCTACGCAGGCTCCGCAATATCAATAACCACACTCATCCTATGCGCATTATACGTAAGCAAAGACAAAATCAAAACCATATACCAAAAACACATCAAGCGCGCGAGAAGGAATGTGGCTAATGCCAAGAGGCCTAGTGAAGAAAGGTGCGATGGCTATTGTTGAGCTCATAAGTTACGATGCAGAAGCTATAAAATCGTTAATCCTTGGCGAAACAAGCCTGAAAAACGTAAGCAATTACTGGGCTTAACCCAATAACAGACGGTTATGGCACCATCCAGACTCCAAACCAATGGTATACACGGGTGTAAGCTCAGACTGCTAACTAGGTTATTCAGCGGGCAAACTATAAAAAAATAATTGTGCACACCTCTATACATATAAATAGAAAGTAGTATTGCTTCGTTAGGGTTGGATAATAATGAGGCGGAAGGTCTTTGTGTCTTTTTTTTTGATATTGTCGCTTTTTATGTACCCTATCATCATCTTTGCCCCAATCACGAATGGACTATTTCAAATCGACAATTACTATCAAGCTGCCCTTCCAGGCGAATCGGTTCATTTCGATATGAACCTTGTTAATAATGAAGTCAATAGAGAAACTTTTCTTATTTATCATGTGTGGGAGGACTCTGTTTTATGGCTTCCGATGGATTTAGTGGATAATCAGGTTTATGATTATTCATCGGTTAGAAATCATGGAACCGTTTACGGTGCTTCGTGGGTTGACGGAAAATACGGTAAAGCTCTCAGCTTCTATGGCGAAAACGATTACGTGAATGTTCCTCATTCAGCAAGTTTGAATATTACTGATGCGATTACGGTTGAAGCGTGGATAAACATAAAAAGTTACGTGAAGAATGGTGGTATTTTAAATAAATATGTGAATACTGCGGTTGGTTCTTGGTTTCTAGCTTTATCGGATGCTCCTCCTTATGACAAATTATATTGGAAATTTTATGATGTGGACGATGTAATACATACTGGAGTAAGTACCAAATCTTTATCTTTAAACCAGTGGTATCATATCGTTTGGACGTATGATAGTGTTACCCCAAATATCTACGTTAATGGTTTTGCAGAGTCCTTTCCAGCAATCAATAAGGCTTTAAGACTTTCACTGAATCCTGTAAAAATAGGAGATGTTGCTAATAATCATTTCAACGGCACCATCGATGAGGTTCGCATTTACAATCGTGCACTTACGGCTGAGGAAATCGGGTGGCTCTATAACAATAGTTGGAGTGAAAGCTTGAGCAACTATAATGTTGAGCTAGGACCGGGAGAGAGTACACAGGTGACTTTCAGCGTCAAAGTACCAGAAAATGCAAGTGCGGGGCTGGTCAAATTTCTGTTGACCGCTTTTCCAACATCTAACCCTGAATCTATAGATACTCAAACTGTAACGGTGGAAGTACTCCCCAAATACAGTGTAGAAGTATCCTTAGACGAAAATGAGAAAAAGGGTAAGCCGGGAGAAATTTTGAATTTCCAAGCGGCGATAAGAAACCTTGGCAATATCGAAGACATTTACGATATCCGGGCAGAGGGTGGCGAGGGATGGAATCTTTCTCTTCCAGCCGAGTCTCTTACCGTTCCTGCTGAAGAAGTAGGCTCCTTCAATATCTCTGTCACAGTACCTTTTGATGCCCTTCCAGGGGATTACACATCCTTTAGGATTCAAGCCGCTTCCCGAGGAAACCAGAACTTGACTAAAAATGTAAACGGTACAGCTATCGCGACAGCAATATACCGTTTCAACATAACGACTGATCCAGAACTTAGGCAAACCTCTCCAGGGTCGGAAGCTATTTTTTCTCTGGAATTAAAGAACTTAGGAACTGCACCAGACACCATAGGCTTGGAGGTTGAGAATTTGATTGGCTGGGATATCAAAGTTGACCCGAGCAGTATATCGCTTGAAATTGGAGAAACAGGAAAGGCAACTGTACGGGTGAGAGTTCCAGAGGATGCCCTCATCGGACAAACAAACACTATTACAATCCACGCAGTATCTAGCGGCGACCCCACGGTATCAGCCAATTCTTCAATCTCTATAGAAATTGTAACACCCTTCTGGGACATACCTGACGTCAGGTTTATAGTCGGCCTCTCTATCGGCGTCCTCGTAGGCGCAACGCTAATAAGCACAATAATTCTCAGACGCGCCCAAATAAATCGAAAAGAAAACCGGAGGAGTTAGACTGCTTTCAATCCACTACTTAGATAAGCTTACGCCATTCGCTTTAATAGTTCTAAGCGTAGCCTCCGCAATATTCTTATCACCAATACTTGCACTTGGAGTATTCGGTCTCACGTTAGCCATGTACATTTTATTGAAATACGACTCACGCCTTTTTGTGGGCACAGCTATTTTCATGCTCATACTTTCAGCTGCTTTCCTAGCCAGTGGCAGCTCTGCAACAGCGAACGAAACTGCGATTATCGCATATTACTTTCTCGTCAGCGGAGTTCTCGGTCTCTTAATTGAGTATTTAAGAGAAGGAAGAAAAACATCCGACAAGTGCCATGGAACAATCGAAGAACAAAACTGAAGTATTAATCAAAAACTTCCTCTAAATTCATGGTGTGTAGTTAAAAAATAACCGTTATCTTTTTGTACTGTAAAAATATAGAGGCTCTTGAGCCTCAACATTAAGTTAACGATAGTTTAAATTCAACTCATTGTTTTTTGGACGAAAACCACTTAATTGTTCTTTTAAGTCCTTCTTCAAAGTTTATTTTCGGCTTCCATCTCAGCAGCTTCTCCGCCCTACCTATATCGGGGCATCTTCTTCTAGGATCATCTTCTGGCAATGGATGAAACTCGATCTCAGACTCTGATGCTGTTAGCTGCCGAATAATCTTGGCTAATTCAATGATTTGCGCCTCTATGTTGCTCCCAAGATTAATTACCTCTCCAGAAGCCTCAGGCAAATACGCAATCTTCAATATGCCCTCAACTAAGTCTGTCACGTAAGTGAAGGATCTAGTCTGGGTTCCATCTCCAAAAACCGTTATAGGTTGACCATTAACCGCTTGGTCAATGAAACGAGGTACCACTCTTCCATAAAGGTCGCCAGGACGCATGCGAGGACCATAAGTGTTGAATATTCTCACTATTCGAGTATCCAGCCCATGTTGAACTCTATAGGCGGTAACAAAGGCTTCTCCTGCTCTCTTCGCTTCATCGTAGCATGATCTGGGTCCAACAGGATTAACATTTCCATTATAGGTTTCCGGCGTCGGAACATAATCTGGATCAGGATCTCCATAAACTTCGCTCGTAGAAGCATAAACCAGCCTAGCCTTATGTTCCTTAGCTATCCCCAAGGCAACCCAAGTGCCTAGAGTGTTAGCTTTCAAAATTTGGATTGGAAACCTAGCAAACTCAAAAGGAGAGGCCCTGCTCGCAAGATTCATCACTACATCTATTTTCTCGTCAAAAAATATGGGCTGAGAAATATCATGCTCAACCAACTTGAAGTTCTTTAATCCCACCAGATGCCCAATATTCTCCTTTTGTCCGCTACTAAAATTGTCGATGCAGATCACCTGCGCCTTCTGCTTAACCAAAACGTCGCATATCCAAGAACCAAGAAAACCTGCACCACCAGTCACAAGAACTGACTTTCCATTAAAACTAATTTCCTCTTCATTTAGACTTCTAACAAGCGAATTAATATCTTCTTCAACTATTCCCATAACTCACAACCACAATTCATTCATTTTTTGTTCTCCTGCAAAACTGCTTATAAGACAGCTCTAATGCTTTCCAGTATCTTTCAGGACTGCCAATATCCAAATGTGAATAACCATTATCCAACTTCACTGCATAAACCTTTAATCCCCATTCAACAAGCTTCTGAATAGCATCCGTCAACTGAATTTCCCCATTTTTTCCAGGCTCGGTTGCCTCTAGCGCCTTGAAAATGACTGGATGAAAAGCATACATCGCCATAATCGCCAAATTCGTCGCTGGCTTCTCCGGCTTCTCAACCGCAGCCTTAACTTTGAAAATTCCAGTCTCCACCTCACCACCTTCAATAATCCCATACTGCCGCGGATTCTCAATCTCCAGCACAATAAACGCTGCATCAGCATTAAACCGCTCATACACACCCAACAACTTCTTAATATAATCCATATCCTTCGAAATTATACAACTGTCCCCAGCATGCACCAAGCACCGCTCGTTCTGCACAAAAGGCTGAGCCATCAAAACCGCGTTGCCAAACCCTTTAGGCTCAGGCTGATTAACCCACATAATGGTTGAAGTTCTGAGTTTTTCGTAAAAATCCTCCAGCTCCATAGCCTGACCATTCTTACCCATACCTTCAAGCAATCTGACGGAATTAGAATCAGGAGTGAAATGATCCTCTATGCCTCGTTTTCCCCTGCCAACAACGTAACAGAACTCCCTGAACCCAGCATCATACAACTGCTCAAAAACCATCTGCACCACAGGCTTCACAGACACATCACCATTGGTCGCTGTAGAAAAAATCGGCAGCATCTCCTTAGGCTGCTCCTTCGTAGCCGGGAATAAGCGAGTTCCAAGACCAGCAGCTGGAATCACAACTTTCTTGATCATGCATGCCACCAGATATAGATTTAGCTAAAAAAACCAATATATACTTAATGTAAGAATTTGAATACCAATCTAAACGAGGTTAATCATTATGACTCACCGCGTATCAATTGTTGGAATGGGTTATGTTGGCTTGTGCACCGCTATTGGATTCGCAAACAAAGCCTATAATGTAACCGCTGTAGACAAAGACCCAAAAAAAGTAGCTTCAATAAATAAGGGTGCCCCCCATTTCTATGAACCTAACCTAGAACAACTACTGCAAGAAGCAAACAAAAAAGGATACCTAAAAGGCATGTTAGATACTGAACAAGCCATCACAAACACTGACATCACCTTCATTACCGTGGGAACCCCAAGCAATCCAGACGGAAGCATCAACCTTACACAAATAGAAGGCGCCGCAACCGAAATCGGCAAAGCCTTAACCAAAAAAGATGATTACCATCTGGTTGTAGTGAAGAGCACCGTTGTGCCAGGCACCACAGAAAACGTGGTTAAACCTCTCCTAGAAAAACACTCAGGCAAAACTTGTGGTTCTAACTTCGGCTTATGTATGAATCCTGAATTTCTGCGTGAAGGCTCTGCAGTTCACGACGCTCAGCACCCCGACCGCATCGTCATCGGTGAACACGACAAAAAATCCGGCGACACCCTCCAAACCCTATACCAAAACTTACATGAAGAAAGAATCCCAACCATCAGAACCAATCTGCCAACAGCAGAACTCATCAAATACGCCAACAACGCGTTCCTAGCCACAAAAATCAGCTACATCAACACCATCGCCAACATTTGCGAAAAAATCCCCAAAGCAGACATCACCACAGTAGCACAGGGTATAGGTCTAGACAAGAGAATCAACCCCCGATTCCTACGAGCCGGACTAGGATACGGAGGATCCTGCTTCCCCAAAGACCTCAAAGCCCTAATCGCATTCTCAAAACAAAACAACTACAACCCAACCCTACTACAATCAGTCCAAAAAGTCAACCAACAACAAATCAACCACACACTAGAACTAATAGAAAAAGAACTCGGAGAATTATCCAACAAAAAAATCGCAATACTAGGATTATCCTTCAAACCCGACACCGATGACATGAGGGAAGCAAGATCAATACCCATAATAAACCAGTTATTAAGCAAAGGAGCAAAAATCACTGCATACGATCCCGTAGCCATACCTAACGCAAAAAAAATCTTCAAAAACAGAATCCAATACACCACATCACCCATCAACTGCCTAAAAGACGCAGACTGCTGCATCATCGTAACAGAATGGCAAGAATTCAAAAAACTAAAGCCAGAAGACTTCAAACAAAACATGAAAACCCCAATTCTAATCGACGGAAGAAGAATCTACAACCCAGAAGAATTCAGCAACAAACTCAAATTCGCAGCCATAGGACTTGGACAATAACATGCGCACGCAACTCGACTCTTAATTGGGGTGATCTGAAGAATTTACGGTTAATTTTGAAGGTTGTTTAAGGGATGTTTTAGTCTCGGAACAGAACGGTTTTCCGAGTTTTTATGGGAAACAGGACTCATGTTAACCCCATCTCCAGAAATTCCTGAGGACGCACGCGACAAGGCATTTCACGTTCAAGTTACCAAGTTTCAGATAATTAATAACCTACAATGCTTGTATAACTGAAAGAATCTGGTTAGTAAAACATGTGCAGGAGAAAGAGTTTCGGTGAGTGAAGCAATAGGGTTGGCTAGAGTTTCAGTTAAGGGCGGATTTAATCTCTTCTACGGTTTAATAATTTCAACAATCATATCCGCATTAGGCATCATATTCCTAGCAAGACTACTGTCTCCCTCCGACATGGGCATACTTGCAATCGCAGTAGTTGCCCCAAACCTTTTCGCACTACTCAGAGACTGGGGCGTAAACTCAGCCATGACACGATTTATAGCCAAATACAAGTCAGAAAACAAAATGGCAAACGTGAAAGGCATTTTATCTGCTGGTGTACTTTTCGAACTGACATTAGGCTTGTCTCTTTCTCTCCTCTCATTTATCCTCTCAGATTTCATGGCAACCAATCTTCTTCAACGACCTGACATAGCACCATTGATCCAAATAGCATCCTTCAACATATTTGGAGAGGCACTTCTCACTGCGGCTCGATCCATCTTCACAGGTTACGAGAGAATGGAACTACACAGCATTACACTAGTAATCCAATCCGCCCTGAAAGCCACTCTATCACTTCTACTCGTAATAATCGGCCTAGGAGTCTTCGGCGCAGTCATCGGAACCACAATAGCCTTTCTAATCTCCGGATTAGTAAGCATTGCAATGCTCTACATTGTCCTCTACAGAGAAACGGAGAAAAACAACAAAGAAAAGTCAACAATCATAGACAACATAAAAACAATGTTCAAGTACGGTTTGCCACTTTCGATCTCCGCCATCCTAAGTGGACTCTTAGCACAGATCCAAAATTTTTTAGTAGCAATCTACGTCATAAACCAGCTAATAGGAAACTATTCGGTAGCCCTAAACTTTGCCGTATTAATCACCTTCTTCGCCACACCAATAACCACCGTGCTCTTCCCAGCCTTCTCTAAACTCAACGCGCAAAAGGAAAAAGAAACACTGGGAAACGTTTTCCAGTTTTCAGTAAAATACGCATCACTCCTTGTCGTGCCCGCAACAGCACTGGTAATAGTTTTGGCACAACCAGCAATTTTCACCCTTTTCGGCGAAAAATATGCAGAAGCACCACTCTACCTATCAGTATATGCCATGATCTACCTCTTTTCAGCATTCGGAAGCCTAAGCGTTGGAGCCCTCATTAATAGCCAAGGAAAAACCAAAACAAATCTGAAACTAACCATTGTAACCTTAGCCACTGCACTCCCACTAAGCA
>Ga0315546_1002564_pt1 | contig 10416 bp, 5 predicted proteins | sample SalMarSW160170MG_FD_203833 | JGI IMG/M metagenome (GOLD analysis project Ga0315546, IMG submission 203833) | Salt marsh sediment microbial communities from the Plum Island Ecosystem LTER, Massachusetts, United States - Salt Marsh Sediment SW1601-170 ... | reverse complement strand
TCTGTGTTAGATCGATACAGAAACCCATGAGTGGGTCAGGTACATATACTCCTGCACCAGTTGCCGTGCTTATATCATGCTTGTAATAACCAGCGATGACATTGTTATCGTAGGATACTTCATAAGGTGGGTAACTGCCGTCTGAATCAGCATAGAAAGAAACAGTCTTGTAAGGTGCAGCACTATGGCCCAAATACTTCATTGTCACTGTACCCGTAGGCGATGAAAAAGCCGGCGACCAAAATAGACAACAAATCCCAAACACCAAAAACAATCTCTTCATACAACTTCTCCTCAAAAAATGTGCTATAAATGTTTTTGGGAGGAAAAGATTCGTCACTACCCCCATTTGTATAGAACCCCACAATCCAGTTTACGATAATAAGTTTATCGTTTTCATTGACAAAAGTCAAGCAAATCCGGTGATAGGTTCTCCTTTATCACCGAAGAACTGTTGACTTTCATTACCTTAAGCCCAAAAATCAAGTAATTATGAGAACAAGGTAAAGAAAAAAATAACACACAGGCCAAGAATTTTACCCGATCCACAGCGCTTTGAAAGATCACCTCACCTCCATAAGCATATCATTCGCTATGGAATTGCAGTGGTATAGATGAGCGCATAAAAAAAGGAGACACAGGCTATTTGAATTGGACTAAATTGATTGTAGGCCCGTCTCCTTGTTGCGTTGTGCCCCGATGCACATTACCGCGGTTTGCGCTTGAGACCAACTGATCTCCGTCTGCACTCGCAACTATAACATTTTAATAAAAACCACTCCACAAGTCAAGAAAATTATACCCGTTTACAAATGCCTTTTAGGTACAAAATTCGCCACAATTTTCACCTCACTCGCTACCTTGCGCTCTGTCGAAGTAATAAAATGGACGGTCCAGACTTAATTAAACGATATTAACAACACCCACCCTATCATCAGTTCTTTTTCAAAGAATGTAGGCGACAAACAATGACAAAACGACCGATTTATAGCCACAATGTACACTGTCTGGCTGTAAAACTTCTAACCTGCATAATATGCCATAGACAACGTGGAAAGCCCGAAATAGACTATAACAACATGCCTATTCAACAACAGAAACTTCGCTAAGTGCCTTTCTCGTCAGGCCGGTCAGGCGAACATCGTCTCCAATTCGCTTAATATCAACATGCTCCAATCCAACAACAGCAGCCAGTTCAGCTAATGACTGCGATATCTCAGCACTGCCACCTGAGCCAAATATTTTAGGCGCAATGTAAACACACACTTCATCAGCAAGCTGTTCCACCAAAAACGAAGCCAGAACGCTCGGACCACCCTCAACAAGCAACTGCTGAACATCACGCCTGCTGATCTCGTCGAGCAGAAAATGCAAATTCGACCGCCCTTCTACATCCGGATAGACGAGCACCTCTACGCCTTTCTTTTTTATTCTTTCCGCGACCTTCGGATTAGCCCGGATTGCGCTCTCGCTCGTGCAGACAATCACTCGGCCTTTTTTTGTTGTCCTCATGAGCTTGCACTTTATAGGGATTCTAAGAGAATTGTCCAATACAATTCGAATCGGTTTTTTACCCTTGCTCGGTCTCGGCATAAGCAGCGGATTATCCGCGATTACAGTATTTATACCCACGAGTATTGCCTGCGCTCGCCGCCGCAGCTTATGCGCATCCTTCCTGCTTTGCTCGTTCGATATCCACTGATCCTGATCAGTCTTTTCGGCGTATGCAAGCTTACCATCAAGACTCTGCGCCCATTTCAATACCACCCAGCACTTACCTGTTGTGGCAAATTTGATAAACGGTGCGTTCAGAAACTTTGCTTCACGTTCACAGACGCCAGTTTGCACTTCAATTCCAGCCTCGCGCAGAAGGTCGATGCCTTTGCCACTTGCATACGCTGATGGGTCGATTGTCGCGACGACAGCTTTCCGCAGGCCGGCGTCAATGATCGCCTCAGTGCAAGGCCCTGTCTTAGCCTCGTGACAGCACGGCTCAAGCGTGACATACATCGTTCCATCACGTGGACTTACCTTGAGCTTTTTACAGTCCTCTAAAGCCATTATCTCCGCGTGTGGCCCGCCAAACTCCTTGTGCCAACCCTGGCCAATAACTCGCTCTCTCTTTACGATAACACAGCCAACGATAGGATTTGGCTCCACACCGCCAACGCCCCGCTTGGCCAGTTTCAGGGCCATCTGCATGTACCTCTCATCCTCAGCGCTCAATCTACACCTCCTTTGTCAAAAGCACCATCAACACTACCTTGAACGTTTTTATGGGCCGACCTGGCAACACTCCTCTCCCAAGACAGATCAAGCAAGGTCGCATTATCGGCCTTCCAATAGCTCTAAAAATTGCTTCTCATTTATTACCTTAACACCCAGCTTTATAGCCTTATCGAGCTTACTACCCGGCTGTTCACCTGCCAGCACGAAATCGGTCTTCTTACTTACGCTACTCGATGGCTTTCCGCCAGCCTGTTTGATTGCCTGCTCGACTTGCTGGCGCGTGAGGTTTTCAAGGGTACCCGTCACAACAACCGTCTTGCCTGCCAATTTTTCGGAACGTCGTGCTTTCTCAGGCGACCTCGGCTTCACACCTGCCGCCAAGAGCTTTTTGACTACCGCCCTGTTCTTTGGATCTCGAAAATATTCGAAAACGCTCTTCGCCATAATCGGCCCGATTTGGTCGATCGATTCCAGATTCGATAAATCTGCGTTCATAAGTTCTTCCAGCGACCCAAAATGCACCGTTAAAATCTGCGCTGATTGCCCTCCAATGTGCCGGATACCCAAACCAGCTATCAGTCGCCATAAAAGCCTGGTCCTGCTCTCTTCAATCGCCTTGATAACATTGTTAGCACTTTTCTGGGCCATCCGCTCCAAACCAGCAAGTTGAGACCTCTCAAGTTCATATATATCTGCAAAGTCATTAACAAGTCCATTGTCAACCAGTTGATCAATCAAAGAAGTCCCGAGATGTTCGATATCCATCTGCCCGCGTCCGGCAAAATATTTCAGACGCTCCTTTAACTGTCCCAGGCAATCCGGATTTGTACATCGAACATAAACGCCTTCTTTATCTCTGGCTACCGCAGAGCCGCAGTTTGGACACTTCTTGGGAATCCTAAAAGCTACAGCACCGGCAGGTCTCAGCTCTCGTTTAACCTCTATTACCTGCGGTATAATCTCGCCGGCCTTTTCGATCACGACCGTGTCACCGACACGAACATCGAGCCGGTTCATTTCATCAAAATTATGTAGACTCGCCCGCTTCACCGTCGTCCCGGAAAGCTGAACAGCTCCCAGATTCGCAACGGGCGTAAGTATCCCACTCTTGCCAACCTGCACATCAATCGACTCTACGATCGTTTCTGCTTGTTCTGCAGCAAATTTATAAGATATACACCATCGTGGTGCTCTGCCCGTCGCACCAAGTATGTCGCGCTGCTCAAGGCGATTAACCTTTATCACCATTCCGTCAATCAGGTAACCCAAACTAAGCCTCTTATCGCTCCAGCTTAGACAAATCTTAATCACCTCGTCAACATCCTTGGCTCTCCGGATATGGGGATTAACCGGTAATCCAAACTCCTTGAACCTCTTTAGTGTCTCGTAATGATCTTTGCCTAAAGGCTCAGATAACTCCCCCGTAGCGTATGCAAAGAATGAGAGATTCCGTGTTGCAGTTATCCTCGCATCGAGCAGCTTCAAAGAACCCGCTGCGGCGTTTCTTGGATTGGCAAAAACCGGCTCACCGGCTTCTGCGCGAAGCCTGTTTAGCGCGAGAAAGGAGCTTGTCGGCATATAGACTTCCCCACGAACCTCAAGTACAGCAGGAATTTTGCTATCACCTAATAATACAAGCGGAATAGCCTTGATCGTGCGCACGTTGGCAGTAACATCATCTCCCACCTCACCATCGCCCCGAGTAGCAGCCGTGACAAGCTTACCTTCCTCATAACGAAGGCTTATCGCAAGCCCATCAATCTTAAGCTCCACAACATAATCATAGTCTTCACTGCCCAGTTGCTTACGAACGCGCTCATCAAACGCCCGCAATTCATCCGCGCTATACGTGTTATCCATACTCAACATCGCCACCGCGTGCCGCACAGTAGTAAAACCTTTGAGCGGCTGCCCGGAGACGCGCTGTGTCGGTGAGTCCGGAGTCAACAATTCAGGATGTGCCTGCTCTAACGCCTCGAGCTGGGCAAAGAGCTTATCATACTGTCGATCGCTGATCTCTGGCTGATTAACCACGTAGTATAGGTAATCGTGCCTTCGAATCTCACGTCGTAATTGCTCGATTTGTTTCTTAGCTTCTTTAGCCATACCAGCACAATTTATATCTGTTTCCACAGGTTTTGCAAGCCCCATAAACGATTAGCCCCAGCACGAACGGCTGCTCCTGTTAGTACAGCACTTACTCTCTCAAACTTGAGGCTGCAGCGACAGAGCCCTCAACGCACTGGGTAATCATAATTACACTATTTAACATTACTTATGTCAGTATGATGTATCGGCTTAATGTCCCCCAGTGTAGTACGACTCCACTCGCACCCAAGCCAGATCAAATCGTGCTACCTCCTTTGCGAAGTATATTATGATACAAAAACCCCGCCTTATACCAATCATAATGAATTTTTGCGCTCGTCATGGGAGTTGTGACATATGCTACGGATAAGTTTCTAACCAAGACAAACAGCCTGCCAAGACTCAAAAGCAGCAACCCGCAAATCCTTAAAGCGCCATTAATTTTTAGAAATGGTTTTGTTGTGTCATGTCGAGCGTAGTCGAGACATCTGCTTTGTGAGTGATTCTAATCCTATAAGCCGTCACCAAGGTCACGCCAATCAGGATTGCTCTGAGCAACCAATTGCAATTTCTTATCTCGCCTCCAGCGTTTAATCTGCTTTTCTCTCGCGATCGCACTAAAAACATCGCCGAACGACTCAACATAAACCAGCATGTCGATCTTATAGCAATGGGTAAAGCCTTCGATCAATCGTTCCTGTGCTGCCAGACTCTTCTGCGGATATTGCTGTTGAACCCTACATATAGAGTATGTGATTTGTTGGTCATTATGTAAACGTAATAGGTCTTCCTCTCAGACACGCCGTTATTATAGGCGAGATTAACCTGCGAAACCAGATTTCTCCGCTTCGCCCCGCCTCTGGCGAGCCTTCAGTCGAAATGACAACCGACCTTTTCAACAGAGCCTTTCTTATACAAAATAAAACTCGGTGAAGAATTTAAAGGGTTGTTTTACACGCCAACTTTTTTGTAATCAACTTTGTTAGCGTTATTTTAGGATGACCACTGCCCTCGCTCCTAAGGGCACGAGCAGAATCAGTCTGGTCCAATAAACACGGGCCATAAACCTAAATAAAAGCATGTAAATAGAAATACACCCGTATAGGTTAATCCTACGGTAAACAATGATGCTTTGAAATGCGGGCCAGATCTCGTCTGGTTAGATAGCGATGGTTTATAGAACTGACCGACCGCGCCTACGAAACGCTAATACAATCCGTTCAATCGCTGCGAATCAGCCGTTGAAGTAGGAGCAGCAGGTGTCATTCCGAACTCATTACTCTTGGGATTATAGATGAAGTTGCCTCTCAGACGAGTCGTTATGAAAATGTAATCGCCTCGAACTGCAAAAATAGCCTCGATTTTTTCTTTTCTGATTTGAGCAGCTCCCATCAGCAAAATCGCATTCCGCAGATCTGTCCCGAGTGCAAGAACCTGCTCATCTGAAAATCCGGCTCGTCGCATAATCTGCACGATATCGTCCGAATCAAGATCAGCCACATCCCGATTGCTAATCGGTACAACCTCAAACCGATTAAGCCCCGTCTGCTCAGGCCGTCGCCAACTGACCTTCGGCCAACCGATGTACGCGCAGCCTACGACACTAACGACAAGAAAAACCAGAAAAAGTACCAAAATGACTTTTCTAAAATATCCTGCTTTGCAACACATCACAACATCTGACCTCTCGTTCTCCTGCCAGCAATACGTCTCTATCACCTCCTTATACGCGTCAAGCTTTCCCGCAAGGTCGACCTGAATTCATCCCCTGCCGGTCCTGGTCCTGTCGGTGCAGTTGGTGCAATCGGAGCTTCATACGATGGTGGCGCTGATGGTCGTGCCAACTGCTTGTCTATCTCCCCCCTCTCGCGCACCAGCCGGGCCGTTACAAACACAGCAACTTCTTGAGTCGATTGGTCATGATCCATGTTACGGAACAACGCTCCCACAATAGGCAGCTTGCCAAGACCCGGAACTTCCTTGTACTTTTGACTCTCCTTGTTCTCCGTCAGACCTGCCAGAGCAACTGTCCCACCATCTTGGACGCGAACGGTATTCGTAGCTGTCCGTCGTGTCACGACGGGAAGGTCACTGCCTCTACCGCTTGGTATGCTGTTACTGACTTCCACAGACATATCCAGTGTTATGTCATTGTTATCACCGATGCGCGGTGTGATAGTTAGTGTCGTGCCGGATGTAATCGACTGAAGCTCTGCACGCGAATAGTACAAACCGCCTGCTTCCGGCGCGGTCATCATGTACCACTCCTCGGTCATGACCTGGATTTGCGCTTGCCGGCCGTCCAGAGCCAAAACTTGCGGGTTCGACATTATCTCTGCTTGTCCATTCTCCGAAAGAAGATTAAGTGTCAAGTCCAACGCGTTGGTGAATGCTTGATCGGGTGCGTAACCAATTTGAACGCCCCATGGCCACATACCATTAAATTGTTCATCTTCTGCACCACCTCCGTGAAATTCGGAACCGAAAGTCCCTGCCGTAATGTGTGGCCAGCTCCATTCCACACCAAGATTCAACAAATCACCACGTTCCATCACAACAATACGCGCATCCAGCATCACGTGACGTGGACGCTGATCAATCTGCTTAAGGTCCGCAACGATACGTCTGGCTAAATGAGGTGCTGCCGTAATAACTATAGTGTGTGTTTCCGTATCAGCGTGAACGTAGTTTCGAAACGCTGTAGATAAAAGTGTCATCGCTACGTTAGCCGGAACATAGTTCAGTTTCACACGCCGCGTCTCACTGACTGCGGAAAACGACGGTGCCTCAATGTCGCCCGAAGCAACTAGGTAATAATCCGCTGTCTTTATTACACCGTATGGTGTCCCGGCTAAGATCATCTCCAGTGCGGTCTCCAGCGGAACAGATTTCAAATCACATGTTACTAATCCGGTTACACTCTCTTCGACAATTATTGAGACATCAGCCTGCGATGCGATCGTCTGAATCGCCTCAGTCATATCCGTATCGACAAACACGTTGCTGATAGGTGAGTATACCAAATATGAATGTGGGATCTTTTTGACAGCGTAACCCGTGCCCCTGAGCACCTGTCGCAATGCATACTCAAGCGTCACATCCCTGAGCTGGCAAGTGACCGTTGTATCACGAACCGTATCATCAGCGTAAATGTTAATCCCGGATTGATGCGAAATCTCCTTCAGAGCCTCACGCAGGTCAACACCTACAAAGACGGCTCTAATAAGATGGCTCTTCTCTTGCTCAGGTATTCTCGGAACAAGCGGCTCTCCGGGAACCTTTGTAACAAGCCCCTCATCGGGAATCGTTGGTACAAGTAGTTCCGTAGCTCCTGGGACCACCGGCTCTGCCACCGAAGCCTCTCCTGAAAGCTGGTTATAACGCTGCTGCAATGTCCGTATCTGCTCTTCAAGACGCATCTTCTCGCGCTCGCTCTCATCCACCACAGGCCGCGTCGGTGTAATCGGTTGCCGCGGTACTATCGGACCAGGAACGATCGGCTCAATGTCGGTTGGCTCAATAGTCGGCTGCGGAGTGATTGGTGTAGTCGGCTTAGGGAGCGTCCTAGGAGCTACGGGAAGCCCATCCTTGTAGTTCTGCATAACATTTGTATAACTCTCGCTGGCCGGATCAAATGCGAAGCCTTCCTTTGTCGGCGAAATCTCACCGGTCCAACCGTAAGGTACCTTTATATTGTATTTGCCTTCAGCGTCAGTAGTAACAGACTGGCCACCAGGGGTTGCAGTTATTAACACACCTTGTATGCCTGTCCCGCCCGTAGCGATTGTACCTGAGATTGTGAACATAACCACGTGTGCGGTGTATCCCTGATTTGGCTGGTCTTGCTTAACGGGATCGTATCTTCTATTGGATGGCGTGAAAGTATAACCTTCCCTGCCCGGAGTAACCGTGCCGCGCCAACCATAATCGATTTTTAATTCATACTCACCGTTAGCATCAGTCGCAACCGAACCTCCACCTCCATCCGCCACCACAATTACATCCTGAACAGGTCCTTTGTCAGAGGTTATTCTACCCGAGACAGTTCGCTTCAAAATCTGCGCCGTGTAGCTCTCATTGGGCAAAACACTGGCGACGTCCTGATATAATTTGCTCGGCGGATCGAAGGTGTAGCCTTCCTTCTTTGGTGTAACAGTACCGCTCCAACCATAGTCCACCGTAGTGCTATAGGTCCCACCCGGGCCAGTAAGAACCCTCTGTGGCAGACCTTCCAATATCACACTGCTTATGTCGGTCGTACCCGAAATTGCAAAGGTAATCCGTGCCCCAGTGAAATTCTCATTTGTTTGGTCTTTGGTAACAGTGCCATATTCTTTGTTGAGTGGTATGAAGGTATAACCTTCTTTTTGGGGCGTAACAGTACCGCTCCAGCCATAATCGACTGTGGCCGAGTAAATACCTGCTTCATTGCTGATCGGCTCTCCAGGCAGACCTTGCATCACCACCTGCCCTATTCCGGTCGTACCCGCTATTGTCAACCTAATCAACTCTGCACTGTAGTTCTGATCGAGCTGATCCCCCGTGACTTTGGGATAGGTCTTACTGGGCGGATCGAAGGTATAACCGTTCACCATTGGCCTGACCGTACCGGTCCAGCCGTGATTAACAACGACACTGTAGTTGCCGCTGGCGTCCGTAACAGGGTCGTTTGGCAAACCCTTCATCACTACTCCTGCCATGCTGGCTGTACCAGATATAACATACTTCAGAGGGGTAGCGATGTAGCTCTGATTCGTCTGAGCACCAGAAACGTTATTATATGGCCTTTCAGGTGGATCGAACGTATATCCCTCTTTCTCCGGCTTAACCGTTCCTGTCCAACTGTATGTAATGACGGCGTTATAGGTGCCAGTACCATTCGTGACAGGATTACCTGGCAGACCTTTCATCACAACGCCATCCGTACCCGCTGAACCGGAAATGGTAAAGGTCAAAACGCTCGCAACGTAGTTCTGATTCGTTCGGTTGTTCTTGACTTGAGTATATGTTTGGCTGCTCGGCTTAAACGCATAACCTTGCTTCACTGGTGTGACCGTGCCGCTCCATCCGTAGTCGACGGTGGCCTGGTATACACCTGCTGCATTTGCAACCGGATCACCCGGCAGACCCTGCATGATCGCGCCCGCGCCTTCTATCCCCGTCGTACCCGAAATCGTAAAATTCTGCAGCGTCGCAGTGTAGTCTTGGGCTGCCTGATTGCTGGTGACCTTGGTGTATGTTCTGCGGACTGGCTCAAAGTTCCAGCCTTCCTTTTTGGGTGTAACCGTACCGCTCCAGCCGTGTTCAACAGTGGCACTGTAGAAGCCATTCTCGTCAGAAATAACCGGACCACCCGGCAACCCCAACCCTACCATCGTCACATCGCTTAATCCCACCGAACCACTGATAGAATAAGTTATCGGCTTTGCCTCAAAGGCAGCTTGGACCCTAGGATCTTCTGTGCAGAATAAAACTATACACAGGATTACCGCACCGCCCGATAAAACTCTACCGATATCTTTCCGTGCCATATAGCAACGTCCCTTTCTGTGGCCTTCAGACCGCTATTCTTGCGATTCTGCGGCTTTCTAACCTTGTATCGGCATCCCAGCATCTTTCTTTAGCGAAAACTCCTCTCCCGCTATCACCACCTTACTCCGAGTGCTTGCTCATATTCCTCCGTCCTGATGATTTCAACAACCCGTTGTTTGTCCTTAATAGAAACCCGAATTGGCAATTGTTGTAACTGCGTCTCATCAGGCGCATATTCCAGAGACGCCGCAAGACGATATGTACCTTCAGGAAAAGGCGCAAAATCAATCACGCCAGAGAAATCCCTCACTTCAAGTGGCAACATCAAGCCGCCTTTGTGGCTGCTAAGCGTAGCCCGTGCCATCGGCGCCCCAGCAGCAGTCGTCACCAGAGCACGACACCTCGGAGAGTAGTGGATTTCTCCAAAATTGCCGTACCTGGTCACTACAAGATACTTAGACGGTGCTACTGATGCCAAGTTGAGCATCATCGGATACGCCGAGGCTTTTGCATCGACACTATTGTTAACCACACAAATGGGAGCTCTTACCACACCAGCGTTCTGAC
>Ga0315546_1002561_pt1 | contig 10421 bp, 19 predicted proteins | sample SalMarSW160170MG_FD_203833 | JGI IMG/M metagenome (GOLD analysis project Ga0315546, IMG submission 203833) | Salt marsh sediment microbial communities from the Plum Island Ecosystem LTER, Massachusetts, United States - Salt Marsh Sediment SW1601-170 ... | reverse complement strand
AAAAAATCCGGACTTGTCCTTGATAAAATTTCTATTTTCTTTTTATTTAAACAACCAATATTAAAATTAAAAAATTTACATAAACCAGAACATGCTTCTTCATTAAGAGCAAAAGGTCCATCACAAAAATAACCTGCATTTCCTTTTATATCATCATAATTTCCTTCTCTAAATGCTATCCAACTTTTATTATCCCATTCAAGCAAAATTCTTGCAGAAACTTCCTTTTTCGCCCTATCTGGATTTGTCTCATAAACAATTCCTCTCTTTGTTCTGAATATTTTAAAATCCTTGATTCCACAAGAAATTAACTTATCATATTGATTTTTCATCAATAATTCAATGCAACCAACTTTAAAAATTAAATTATTATGCAAAACAATAATTTTTCTAAAACCAAAAGATTTAAATACTATTATGAATACCTATTCATAACTAAATAAGCTGTTTTACAGCAGGAGCAATTAAAATGCCAAGTATGGATGGAACAGGACCTGAAGGAAAAGGACCAAAAACCGGAAGACAAATGGGAAAATGCAAAGGTGCAGAACCTCAATCTCCAAGAGGAAGATTTGGACAAGGAAGAGGTTTTGGAAGAAGACTTTGGGGAAGAGGTTTTGGAAGAAGGTTTGAAGATTCAAATCAAGAGTAAATAAAATGCCAAGACATTGTAAAAGAAGAATAAAATGAAAATACTAATCCCTATTGATGAAAAAAAGGGCATAGATTCAAAACTTAGTGAACACTTTGGACATTGCCCTTATTTCGGGATTTATGAAATTGAAACAAAAGAATTACAAATTATAGAAAACAAGTTAGACCATTCAAACTCCCTTCTTTCCCCAGTAGACCAGATTATGAAATTCAAACCAAATTTGATTTTCTCAAAAGGAATGGGTGGAAAAGCAATAAAACTCTTTAAAGAAAAAGGAATAGACATTAAAACAGGAGAATATGAAACAATAAAAGAAGTGATTGAAAATTTAAATAATCTAAATGAATTAAAAAAGAGCTGCATTGATTAAATGAAAAATAACACATTAAAACAATCAGCATTTAAAGCAATAAAAGGATTATGGAAAGCATTTCCTATGATATTAGGAACAATTTTGCTTATAAGCTTAATCTCTACTTTAATTCCAAAATCATTTTATACAAAGGTATTTAGTAAAAATATTATTTTGGATTCTTTTGTTGGTAGTTTGGTGGGAAGCATATCTGCAGGAAATCCAGTAACAAGTTATATTTTCGGAGGAGAAATGTTAACTCAAGGAGTTAGTCTTTTAGCTGTTACTGCTTTCTTAGTTGCGTGGGTTACAGTAGGATTAATACAATTACCAGCAGAATCCGCGATATTAGGAAAAAGATTTGCTTTGTTAAGAAATTTTAGTGCATTTATATTTGCAATAATTGTGGCTATAATTACTGTATTAATTTTAGGAGTATTATAAGATGAATATAAAAAATAAATTAAAACAAATTTCAAGTGCAGGATATTTTTTAATAAGTATTTTAATTGTTTATTTCTTTTTATTTCTTTTTAAGCAAAATTTATTTTTTTCAAGCATAAACTTTTTTTATAATATTATTTTAAAAATAATTCCTGTTTTTATTTTAGTATTTGTATTAATGACTTTAACAAATTTCTTTATAACACCAAAATTTGTAATTAAACATCTAAAAGAAAAAGGAATTAAAAAATGGTTTTTTGTTATAGTTGGAGGAATTTTATCGTCAGGCCCAATTTATATGTGGTATCCTCTTTTAGCAGATCTAAAAAATAAAGGACTAAATTATGGGCTAATTGCTTGTTTTTTATATAATCGTGGAATAAAAATCCCTTTAATACCATTAATGATAATTTACTTTAGTTGGAAGTATATTATTATTTTAACAATTGTAATTATTCTTGTATCTATTATTCAAGGAATATTATTAAATAAATTAATGGAGGTTAAAAATGAAAACCGCAGTTGCGTCTGAAGGAAAAGATGAAAATTCTGAAGTAAGTCCCAGAGGAGGGAGAGCACCTTATTATATCCTCTTTGAAGACAAAAAGGTTGTAGAAACAATAAAAAATCCTTTTGCAAAAGGAAGTGGTGGAACAGGATTTTCTGTAGCATATATGTTAGCTGAAAAGAAAGTTAATTTAGTAGTTGCAGGAAAAGCTGGAGAGAATATGGTTTCTGCGCTAAAGGAAAAAGGAATAGAATTCAGAGAAGAAAAGAATAAAAAAGTTAGCGAGGTAATCTAACCATTAAAAATGCCAAGACCATTCAAAAGAAGAAGAATTAGGGGCAACCCTAATTCAGAATATTTCAAACCAGCAGGAATTCCCAAATCAGAACTAGATGAAACTAAATTAGAACTTTCTGAATTTGAAGCTATTAGATTAATTGATTTTGAACAATCGCCCCAAGAAGAAGCTGCAAGAAAAATGGAAGTCTCACAACCAACTTTATCAAGAATTCTAAAATCTGCGAGAAAGAAAATTTCAGATGCAATTATAAATGGAAAAGCTATAAAAATTGAAAAATGAAAAATCTTAAAATTTATTTATTTAGACATGGGCAAACATATTACAATAAAAATAAAATTTTTACAGGATGGAAAGATTCTCGTTTAACTTCTTTAGGAAAAACACAGGCAAAAATAATTGCAAGAAAATTAAAAAATAAACATATTGATGTTGCTTTTCAAACTTCTTTATCTCGTTCTAAAGATACTTTAAAAGCAATTCTTAAGTTTCATCCAGAATGCAAAGAAATAATAACAGCAAATAGAATGATTGAAAGAAATTACGGATTTTTGGAAGGAAAAAGTCATAAAACAATTATTGAAAAATATGGAAGGGAACAATTTGATAAATGGCATAGAGGGTGGGATAATCCTCCTAAAAAAGGAGAATCATTTAAAATGATTGAAAAAAGAGTTAAAATTTTTATTAAAAATTTAATAAAATTTATGAAAAAAAATAAAGCAAATGTAGTTATCTCTGCACATGGAAATTCCATAAGATTATTTAGAAAGATTATGGAAAAGGCAAATATTAAACAAGTTTGTTCTTGGAATATCCCTTATGATAAATATTTTGAATATAATATTAAAGTAAAAAATTATCAGAACGAGATAAATTAATGGAAAAGCTATAAAAATACAAAAGTCCTAAAAACAAAATGAAAAAGAGAGTGAAAAATACAATTATAAATATCTTAATAATTGCAGCAATAATTTCTTTAGCATTGGTTATAATTAATAAACCTCTGCAAAACACTGATAAGCAAACATCAAAATGCATTGCCTCTCAATCAACACTTTACATTCAGTTGGGATGTCACGCCTGCAGAACACAGGAAGAAATGTTCGGAGAAAGTTATCAATATTTGAATGTTGTGGATTGCTATTATGAAAGTGAAAAATGCAGTGAAATTCAATACACTCCGACGTGGATAATAAATAATGAATTTTACATTGGAGTTCAATCAATTGATAAATTAAAAGAATTAACAGGATGTTAAAATGCTAATCTCAGAAACATTCACCCTCGGAAGAATTACTCTTTTAGCTCTTGCTGATTCTGTAAATCCCTGTGCAATTGCAGTTCTCACAATGATTCTCGTCTCAATTCTCATTGCAAATCCAAAAAACAAAAAGAAAGTTTTATTGTCAGGATTATTTTTCTCACTTGCAGTTTTTTTGGGATATTTATTTTACGGAACAATCTTAACTCAGTTTTTCAAAGCATTTTCTGAAGCACTAAGAAACAATTCAGGTTATATTTACAACGGACTTGCAATTCTCGCAATGTTAATCGGAGCACTAAACATAAAAGATTTTTTCAGATACAAACCCGGAAGCCTTGCAACTGAAATGCCAATTTTCCTGAGACCAAAAGTAAAAAAATTAATCAAAAATATAACTTCGCCAACAGGCGCATTCATAATAGGATTTATTGTAACACTTTTTTTATTGCCCTGCACAATTGGTCCTTACATAATTGCCTCAGGACTTATCTCTGAACTCGGATTTGCAAAAGCAATTCTCTGGCTAATTTATTACAATGCAATTTTCATTTTGCCAATGATTGCAATAACATTAATTGTTTATTTTGGTTTTGCAAAAGTCCAGGATGTCTCGGGCTGGAAAGACAAAAACATAAAAAAACTCCACTTGATTGCAGGAATTCTATTATTCCTCGTCGGAGTTGGTTTACTGGCGGGCTGGATATAATTATTTAATCTGGAACCACATTTTAATTAATAAAAACATTTAAAAACCCTAAAAACTACATGAAATTGTCTAACTTCGGTTAGGCGCTTGGGAGTTAGACTTCGGTTTGACTCCCTACTTTTATTTTATTTAAAGAAAATTTATTTTGATTTTACTTGATATAATATTATTTTATTTTTACATAATGCAATTCTAAAATTGGCTCACCATTTATGGCTTTCCCCTCGTGATAACTTTTTACATAAAGATGTCCCTCTGGTTCAAAAATAGGAGGAGCCGCGCTCAAAACAGATTTCTCTGCCATCTCTAATTCAACATTTGAATCTTTAAGCTCATACCTTTCATTCATACCAATAATTTTAAATCTTACTTCTATTTTATCAACTAACTCTTCCATTTTAATCTAAATTTCCTATAATTTTATTCAATAAGTTTTTCTGGGATTTAATAAAAGGTTCTGCAATTTCTTTATTATATTTTTCAGCAACAGAATTATATAATGCCAATAATTTTTCCATATTATCCAGATTTTGTTTGACTTCTTTATTTGACCACAAACTTCTTGAATTTTTTTCAAACTCGCTTTGAGGAGTAAGATATTTTATTCCCAACTCCCCGCTTTTATTTACCCAGAATTCATCCCATAAATCTTTGTAATTATCATCTGTAAATTGAGGTTTGTTTTTTGGATATCCTATAAGAAATTCAACTTTTACATCTTTTTTAATTTTATGCAAAATACTTCCATAACTATATTCTCTCATTTCATAAATTTCAAAATCCCAATCTTTAAAAATAAATCTATACTTAAGAATATATTCTGATTAATCTTTTTTATAATCAACTTCAACTTTTTCGTATGTAATGTAATGACCCCCAAGTTCATTACTGGAAATAACTTCTGCAAAATCAGGTTTCAGTTTAAATGTTCCAATAGAAAGTTTAATCAAAGAAGGTTTTCTCCTTAATAAAATTTTATCTAAATCACTTAACTTTGGGTCCTCTGGTTCTCCACGAACAGATGTAAGAATTTCACTTCCAGTAGGATAAATGCTATAAGACAATTTAATAGTTTTTTGAGGCTCCATTTTATTTTTAGAAACCTCTTCCTTTTAATTATTTATATTCTTGAAAATATCTTTTGAATTGCGTTTTTCAAAACCTTTTTAATCTTCTTCTATATTGTATTTCCATGAAAATCAAAGAACCTAAAGGTTCAAATCTTTCTTCCAGAAAGATTAGACAACCAATAGTAACTGTCTGCGGTCATGTAGACCATGGAAAGACATCAATTCTCGATTGCCTTAGAGGAACCTGTATTCAGGAAGGTGAACACGGCGGAATTACTCAAAAAATCTCCTTCACACTTTATCCAACAAGCCAGTTAAAAAAAGCCTGTCCTCTGATTGAAAAGTCAGGAATAAAATTAAATCTTCCGGGATTTTTGCTAATTGATACACCAGGACATGCAGCATTTACAAACCTGAGAAAAAGAGGAGGTTCATTGGCTGACTTGGCAGTTTTAGTAATTGACATAAACGACGGAATAAAACCCCAGACAGCAGAAGTAATTAAAATTCTAAAACACAACAAAACACCTTTTCTAATTGCACTAAATAAAATTGACAATATATCCGGCTGGCAAACTCCAAAAGATAAAAACACTTCTTTAAAAAATTCAATAGAATTACAGGCACAAAATGTCCAAAGCACTTTTATGGAGAGATACATGACAATAATGGGCGCACTAAACTCACATGGATTTGATTCTGATTTATATTACAATGTTGGGGACTTCACAAAAAAAATAGCATTGGTTCCATGTTCAGCAAAAACAAATCAGGGAATTCCGGAATTAATAATGATGCTCTGCGGTTTATCACAAAAATACCTCAAAGAAAAATTAAAACTCAACCCTGACGCAAAAGGAGTTGTCCTGGAAATTAAAAAAGACAAAAGCACAAATTACATTGAAGCAATACTTTACGATGGTCAGCTCTCAAAATCCGACGAAGTAGCAATTGCGAATTTTGATTTAAATTCTGAACCAATAATTTCAAAAATAAGAATCCTCGAGGAAATACAACCTTTGTCAGCAAAATTTCTTCCAAAAAATTCTGTACAAGCATCAACAGGAATAAGAATGCAATTAGTTTCCAAAGACGAAATCCTTCCCGGAATGCCTTTTGAAATTTTCAAAGATAATTTGCAGGAGTTAAAAGAAAAATTCAAAAAAGAAATTTCAGGGAATGTAAAAACAGACAAACAGGGAATAATTGCAAAAGCAGATTCTCTTGGAAGTTTGGAAGCACTTTTGGTTTTATTAAAACAGCAGAACATTCCTGTCATAAAAGCATCAATTGGAAAAATAAACAAGGCAGATGTAATCTCTGCAAAAGCAAATCTTGAAATAAATGAACTTGATGCAATAATTCTTGGTTTCAATGTTTCAGTTGACGACGAAGCAAAAGAATTAATAAAAGAAAATCAAAGAATTTCTGTTCTGACAAATGATGTTGTCTATAAATTAATTGAGGACTTGGTTGAATTAAGAAAACAAAAACAAAATGAAATTGAAAAGAAAAGATTAATGGAACTTACAACAATCTGCAAACTTGAAATTTTACATTCATATGTTTTTAGAAATACAAACCCTGCAATTTTCGGAGTGAAAGTTCTTGGTGGAAAACTGAAAAAGGACTTAAATCTTATGGATGAGGACGGAAACAAAATCGGAAAAACTAAATCAATTCAGCATGAAAAAAATTCTGTCGATGAATCATCAGAAGGACAGGAAGTTGCAGTGTCAATTTCAGGAATAAATTTTGAAAGAGTTTTGGGTGACAAAAAATTCCTTTACACAGACATTGGAGAAAAACAATTTCAGAAATTCAAAAAAAACAAAGATTTGCTAACGCAAAATGAAATTAAAATTTTGCAGGAAATTGCTGAGATAAAACGACAGGAAAAAGGAAAGGAAGATTGGGGTGTTTAGGAATGGAAAAATTTAATTTTAGTTATGATTTGGAAAATGATGATTTATTTATTTATCTAAAAGAAAGAAAATCCAAGGGGGCAATAGAACTTGGAAATTTTATTTTGGATTTTGATAGCAAAGGAGATTTGGTAGCAATGCAAATTCTTAATGTTTCTGAAGTTTTGGCTAAAATACTTTCTAAAATGATAAAAGCATCAAACTTGAAAGAAGTAAAAATGAACATAATTAATTTTAGGAATATGGACGCAATTAAATTTTATGTTTCCGACGGTAATTATGGAGAAACAACAAATATTTTAATTCCTCATATAAAAGAAAAAAGCCCTGTTTTGAGTTATTGAGTTTGAAAATTTCTGAGACAAGAAGATAAAGAGCGTTGGGGGGTTTGAAATATATTTTCAATGATAATTAACCTTAAAAACATTTCAAATTAATATCATTTATGAAATTTATTTATCCTTGTGATCCAGACAGGAAATTAAAAATTATAGATGGTTCTAAATTTGGAAATGCTATTTTCGACCAAACTTTTTTTCCAAAAATAATTAATAAAATCTTGGGAGAACAAGAGCATATTATTTTACATTACAGGGATGTTGCAAAATACCTTGGTAATTTTATAACCGAAAAAGAAATTAAAAAAACAGATATTGATGGAATGATTATTCCAATCCAACACGGGGATATGAATGAAATTTTAAATATTAGAAATTATTTAGAAGGAAAATATAGAGAATTAGAAAATGCCTTTCCAGAATTAAGAGAGAATTGGAATGAAGTTGATAGGTACCAAAGAAGAAATGATGATTATTGGAATAATTCTGATTACAAAAAATGTTTGGAAAATGCAACTAGAGATTCTCACAAAGTTTTTCGTAATGCATTTAAATTTCCAATTTTTGAAGCATACAAACATCTTCCTGGACATAGGGACACTCCAACTCCAACAGATTTAATTGATAAACCAGTTCCAGAAAACCTTGATTATGTTAAAGCAGCTTTCCAAGTTTGGATTAATAGAAACTTTATTAGTAAAAAATAATTCTTATCAACCTTCCCCTCGCGAAGAAATCTAGCAACGCCGATTTTGTAGCCAACTAATTCACGACACGAAGCGAGTGCAATTTCATCCAAAATATTTAAAAACAATCTTCTCATTTACTAATCATGAAAAAAGTTGTGATACCAATTTTGTTTGCATTAAGTTTATTCTTAATTCCGTTGATAAATGCAGCTCCGTGCGAGTTGGACGTTTCAATGATAAATCAGGACCCTTATCCTGCAATCCCAGGCGATTATGTTAAAGTTGTCTTCCAGATTGACGGAATAGAAAATCCAGAATGCGGAATTGTCACATTTGAAATTAAAGAAAATTATCCTTTTTCCCTTGACCCAAATGTTACAAACAAAGTAACAGTTAATGCAGGAACATATTCAAGAAGTTACAGTTCTTTTTATCTTGCAACATATAAATTAAGAGTTAATGAAGACGCACTTGAAGGAAACAACCCAATAGAAGTTGTCTATGGAAAAACAACAGGACCAGAAATTCTTAAAGAATTTGACATATATATAGAAGACACAAAAGCTGACTTTGAAGTTCATGTAAAGGACTACAGTTACATTACAGCAGAATTAACTTTTGAAATTCTGAATATAGAAAATGTTGATGTTGAAGCATTAACAATTGAAATTCCAAAACAGGAAGGCATTCAGGTTAAAGGAGCAAATAAAAAAGTAATTGGCGATCTGGATTCAAATGAATATACAACTGCTGATTTTGAAATGGTTCTTCCGGAAGGCGAAACAGAAATAACATTAAAAATAATTTACACTGATTCAATAAATGTCCGGCGGGAAATCACAAAGCAGGTTACTTTTGATTCATCTTATTTTTCAGGAAGAAACGGAACTCAAAAGTCAAGCAAATGGTGGATTTATGTTTTAGTTATTGCAGTTGTTGCATGGTTTGTCTGGAGACAAATTAAAAAATCCAGAGCAAAGAAAAAACGGATGATGGAAAAGCATCATAGGCATTGAATTTTTGGATATAAATCTTTAAAAATCAATTAAATATCTTTGTTACATGGTAGAATTACAAGAATATTTTTCAAGTAATGAATCTTTAAAAGAATTTGAATCTAAGTTAATTTCTTCTGGATTCAAAAAAAAGCAGGGTTGTGAAATTTATAATTTTTTTACAGCAAAAAACATTGATATTGATGTACAAGAAAATAATTTTAAAGGGAAAAATATTGTTGAAGCACCTCATGATTATTGTTTTGTTTTGGAATTGTATAAACCTTTTGAAAGTTTTAAGAAAAACGATCCTTTGTTTAAATTTTTTAAAAGTCTTGAACAACCCTGTGCTTATGGAATATGTGGATTTGAACCAAAACATGGAATTCAGGAATATTTAAGATAAATTATATAATTAGTTAAAATAAATAGTATCCCGGCATTGTCCGAAGACCATACTGGGACTTAATAAAAAGAAGAAGAGGTTTAAATAATTTCTGATGTGGGTTGGGAAGGGGAGATAGGGGAAGAAATTAAACCTTTCTTGTTAAAAATTTTTTTAATATGTAAATATCCCCATTTTATTATTATTCTTATTATTTAATCTATCTTATTTTTCCTAACGAAAGATTTATAAATAATAACATTCTAAAATATAGAATGGAAGAAAAAAAAATATCTGATGAAGAGATTATTCAGAAAGAACTTTTCATAACTCCTGAAGATAAAATGATAGAGGTTAGTGAGGTTGCAGGATTGGTAAAGCCATTTATAAGAATTGATTCTGAAAATAATAGATTTGTCTTTTTAGATCCTTGGTTTAGTATTTCAAATTATGAAAGACTTGCCATTTTACTCTGTGCAAGATATTTGGGATTTATTGCAAAAGTTTTCCCAAACAAATTTATGAGTCTTCCAGAAATTGCAGAAGAAATCGGAGGATTACAAACTACTCTCTCTGCTCCCCTTACTAGATTAATCAAAGAACATTTTGTGGAAACAATTCCTCTTGAGAAGAAGAGAGGATATAGAATAAATGAAATGTATATAAAGAAAATATTAAAGAAAATACAACAAAAAAATGGATGAACAAACAACTTTATTTTTAGGTCCAGAGGAAGATATAACTATTTTAAGAAACATCTTTTCAAGTAGAAAAACTTCTGCAGAAGAA
>Ga0315546_1002558_pt1 | contig 10426 bp, 13 predicted proteins | sample SalMarSW160170MG_FD_203833 | JGI IMG/M metagenome (GOLD analysis project Ga0315546, IMG submission 203833) | Salt marsh sediment microbial communities from the Plum Island Ecosystem LTER, Massachusetts, United States - Salt Marsh Sediment SW1601-170 ... | reverse complement strand
CATTAAGTTAAGACCTGACAGGTTTCCGAAGGCGCCATTCTGAGCTAGATTCGATCTGATCAGGGGCATATTCACGCCGAAAAGTGGCCTGTGAAACCTGTCAGGTCTGGTTTGAAGGAAATTCAAAGATGTGCTAGAATATTGATGACTTTTTGAACCCGTGGGAAAGGGGTGACAAAATGCCGGAGCAAGAGCAAAGTTTCGAGGAGTGGCTGGCAGAAGAGCGAGCACGGCTGGATGAGGGATTTTCTTTTGAACCGCAACCCAGTTCTACGGCAAGCAAACCCGGTGCTGGCGAAGAAATCCTGGCTGGGTTAGGGCTTGGCGCTGGCGTGGTCGGTGGGGCGATCGCTCCCCATCCCGATTCAGTAACTTTCGAGGGCTGCAAAGCAGCGGTTATCGTCAATGCACTGAGGTCAGAGATCGCAGATGACGGTACCCGTGTTCAGGTTGACCGGACCAGCGACTCGGTCGTGGTCACCATCCTGCAGAGCCAGGCAAGCCGCCCTCACCAATTCTCTCCAGCAGTGACCGCGACCTTGATCGAAAAAGCGGACACGCTGACGGTAACTGTCAGCGACCTCAGCCAGGGCAGTGTGAGGGGCGCTCTGAATTCCATGGGGAGCACCGTCTTGAATCAGGGGAAGGGGTTGCTCTTTAGAAAGCGTGGCATCGGAGGTCTGCTCGAAACAGCCGGTGACATGATGGAGGGCGTCAGCGACCTGGTTGAGGACGTCCAGGACCTGGGCTTGCCCAAACGGGTATGGGAAGTGATTGACCACGTGGGTGGAGCGGCTGAACAAGCGTATCTCGACGAACAGCGTAGAGAGCGAGATTTGCAGAGGAAGCGGGAAGCGGCCGAGCGGGCATGGACGCATTGTGAGTCGTGCGGTCGAGCATACAGAGACGACGAAGATAATAGAGTGGATTGCCCCTCGTGCGGCGCACCGCGCGGAGATAAACCGGCCTGGCTGAAGTAGCACCACAGACATCATCGTGGGCCACTATTTCTACTCCTGAGCCAGGAGATCGCGGGGCGGGCGCGGCTCTTCCTCTTTGGTCGGGGTTTCACCGGCCACATAACGACACATTGATTTCGACGTCGTAAGCGTTCACCTCCCTGCTCGCGCCGGTCTCCCGACCGGCGCAGCCAACCCGAGGGAGCGGTTTGTGTGGCATCCTTGCCGCTTCCTGGCAGAGAACGGCGGTCGGGAGACCGCCTTCTAACCCCCTGAATGAATGCTTACTCGATGTCTACGAATTGGAAGGTGGGGAACCTGGGCGGTAATACTGCCTTAGGTGCGGGCCTATCCTTTGGAAGCTCGTGAGGAACTCGTCGTGCCAAAGCCCCAACGCTGCCAGGCCCTCCACCAGTATGACTATGAAGAGAAGCAGGTTGTCCCTCCATAGCAGCACAATGGAGGCAGCCAGCAAGGAGAAGGCCGCAAGTGCTCTTACGAGATCGTTCCGCAGTTGCTTCGAGTGCTTCATACCTCGGTGCTCCGCACAACTGACCATCTGGTCAACTTGAAATTGCCACCATTCTACCGGAAAGGGCAGGAGTAGGCAATGATGGGTGATAAACTGCGCGCCTGGCTGGCCCTCTCCCGCCCGCCGTTTCATTTCGTGGGGGTGCTGCCGTTTATCCTGGGCGGGGTGCTGGCCTGGCAACGAGGAGGAACCTTCCGCTGGGATATCTGCGCCTGGGGCACGCTGGGCGTGGTGCTCGTGATGCTGGCCACCTACTACGGCGGAGAGTACTGGGATTACGCGGAGGATTCCCTCTCCGCCCGGCTGGGTCCCAGCCGCTTCGCTGGAGGCTCCCGAGTGTTGCAGCGCGGCCTTTTGCCCCGCCGCGCCGCTCTGTGGGCCTCGCTCGCCAGCCTGCTCTTGGCCATCGGGGTGGGGTTGGTGCTCCAACTGTGCTACCGGACGGGGCTGTGGACCATCCCTCTCGGCGTCCTGGGCATGTTGGGTGGGTTCTTCTATTCGACGCGGCCAGTGCGCTGGGTGAGCAGGGGGTGGGGCGAGTTGTGGATTGCCTTCTGCTACGGCTGGCTGCCGGTGGCAGTGGGCTACTATCTACAAGCGGGAGAGATAGCGCCGCTGATCCACTGGCTGGCGGCCCCCATCGGCCTCACTATCTTTAACGTGATCCTGCTCAACGAATTCCCCGATTACCCGGCCGACCTGGCGGCCGGGAAGGCCAACCTGGCGGTGCGCCTGGGGCGAGAGCGGGCCTCCCGCCTCTATGGCCTCACCAGCCTGGGGAGCTGGGTGACGATGCTACTCTCCCTGGGTCACGGCGTGCCCGCGCGAACCTTGTGGTTCTACCTGCCCATCCTGACCCTCTCGTTGATCCTGGTTGTGTTGGTGATGCGCGGGCGCTGGCGGGATCGGGCGATGCTGGAGAGGCTCTGCGCCGCCAACCTGGCGGTGAACCTGGGCACTACAGTGGCCTACATCCTCGCCTTCGTCTTCGGGGGCTGAGTGTATGGACCAGTGGTTGCAGGAGTGGGGAGAACGGCCCAGGCGCAAGGTGCGTCCCTTTTGGTGGCCACCGAGCCTGATCCTCCGACAAGCGGTGAGTGCACTGTACGTGGGTGCAATATCGCGCTGGCGGGAATTGCCGCGCTGGCTTCTCGCTTGTGGTTTCAAGTGCCTCCCTGGAGCCGCCGGGTCGCGGGGCATGGGCTGCATCGGCTTCCCGGCCCACCCCGTCTGGGAGATGACTGCCGCCTGCAACCTGCGCTGCATCCACTGCCATGCCTCGGGCGGAAAGCCCGCGGCCGATGAGTTGACCACCGACGAGGCCAAGCGCCTTTTGGATCAACTGGCAGAGGTGAGCGAGTTTCGCATGATGGCCTTCACCGGCGGCGAGCCGCTGGTGCGCCGCGACCTCTTCGAACTGTTGGCCTACTCCCAGGCCCTGGGTTTCAACAACACCATAGCCACCAACGCCACCCTCATTGACGAAACGGTGGCCCGCCGCCTGCGTCGCTATGGCGTGGTGATCGCCGCCGTGAGTCTGGACGGCTGCGATGTTGCAACCCACGACTTCGTGCGTGGGGTGCCCGGCGCCTTCGATGCCGCCTTGCAGGGGATGCGGGCCCTGCGACAGGCTGGCATCCTGCTGCACATCAACATCACGGCCATGGAATACAACTTGGATCAGATGGAGCCGCTGATGGCCCTCGTTGACGAACTGGGGGCGGGCATCCTCCTGATGTACCAACTGGTGCCGGTGGGGCGAGGCCGGGGCATCGGGGAAGCCGCCCTGGACCTGGGCGCTAACGAGCGGCTGATCCGCTTTATGGCCCAGGCGCAAAGCGTAACCCGGGCCGTCATGGAGCCGGTGGCAGGGCCCCAGTACTGGCCCTTTCTCCTGCAGCGGGCTGGCATCCACAGCGGCCCGCTCCTGCGCCTGGCGGAAACGGTCTTTCACGGCTGTTCCGCGGGACGCGGTTTCGTCTACATCAAGCCCAACGGCGAGGTCTGGCCATGTCCCTTCATCGAGGTGAGCTGCGGCAATGTGCGCCAAACGCCCTTCCCGACTTTATGGGCCACTTCCCCCGTCCTCAGGGACCTGCGAGAGCGGGAGAAACGCCTGCAAGGACGCTGCGGCGAGTGCCAATACAGGCGGCTATGCGGCGGCTGTCGGGGGCGGGCCTGGGCCACCAGCGGCAATTATCTGGCCGAGGACCCCTCCTGCTTCATCCACTCATCCGATGGAAACGAGGAATCCGATGAAAATGCCGCTGCAGCTTATCCCCTTGTTTGAACCCATCCGCCCGCAGATGGAGCGGGTAGAGAGCCTATTACATGAATCACTGGCGGAGGTCGAGGAGCCGCTAGGTTCGATGCTACGCTGCTCGCTAGGCAGCGGCAAGCGTATACGGCCAGCGTTGGTGATTCTCATTGGGTGGATGTTCACCTCTTCCGCCCCCCCTCTAATCCCCCCCATAGGGGGGAGGACTTCCGCCCCCCCTCTAATCCCTCCCATAGGGGGGAGGACTTCCACTGCGCCTTTCTACAGCCTGGCGGCTGCAGTGGAGATGCTGCACACCGCCACGCTGATACACGACGACCTGGTGGATGAGGCCCCCTTGCGACGAGGCCGTAGGACGCTTCACACGACTTGGCCGGCGGGGGCGACAGTACTGGCCGGTGATTACCTTCTAGCCCGGGCAGCATCGCTGGTAGCGGAACTGGAACATCCCCGCATGCTCAAGGTCTTCGCCGAAACCCTCTGCACCATGTGCGCCGGGGAGATAAGGCAGATGTTCGCCACCAGGGGAGAGCAAAGCCAGTGGGAAGGCTACTACCGCAGCATCGAGGCCAAGACAGCCTCGCTTTGCGCCGCTGCAACGGAGATGGCGGGCATCCTCGCCGGGGCGGAGGAGCCGCAGATCGCTGCCCTGCGCCATTTCGGTCGGGAATTAGGGATGGCCTTTCAGATCGCCGACGATGGGTTGGACTTTATCGGCGATGAGACGCAGTTGGGCAAGCCGGCCGGCAGCGACCTCCGCCAGGGACTGACGACCCTGCCAACCCTCTGCTACCAGGAGAGGGTCGAGGACGGCTCCCCTGTCAACGCCGTGTTGTCCGGTCAGCGGGATGCGGAGCACGTGCGAGCAGCTATAGAGGCCGTTTGCTCGTCGGGAGCCATCGAGGCCGCGCTAGCAGAGGCGCGAGTCCACGCCAGGCAAAGCCAGGAGGCATTAGCGACCTTGCCCGACAACGCCTCACGCCAAATGTTGTGCTCACTGGCCGAATACGTGGTGGAGCGCAGGCACTGAGGAGCGACGGTCGGGAAGGGGTCGAGCCGCAACGACCTGGCCCTGCGGGCCGACCAGCAGCGCGCCGATGACGAGTTCTGGATGCAGGGGGGCTCATTCATTGGCATTGGTGCGCCTGGATGAACTCGTAGGTCTTCTCCGCCACGAATTCCCACTCACTATCTACGGTTAGGCAGTGGCCGGAGTTGTGGAGAGTGACCAACTCTTTGTCGGCAGAGCCAACCCGCTCGTAGGTGTACCGAGCGCTGTTGGGGTGGATGGCCTGGTCGAGGGTGCTGTGGATGATGAGGAGGGGGCAGGTTACCTGGGGCAGGAGCCGCCGGACCCGGCGGATCAGTTTCAGGATTTCGTGGGCGGCGGGGACGGGCTCCTCCTCGTAACTCCAGAGGCGCAGGTCGGCCTCGGGGTCGGTCAAGTCGCTCTCGCCGGACCTGGGTCTCTTGCGGATCAGGTACTTGAGAATAGGGGTCAGGTAGATGAGCCGGTCGGCCACCACGACGGCGGGGGAGTAGAGGATGGCGCCGGGCAATTCGGGGTGATAGGCGCTCAGGTAGAGGGTAAGAAGGGAGCCCATGGATAGGCCACCGACGAAGACGGTTGAACAGCGGGATTGCAGGTCGCCCAGCGCCTGCTCGACGTGGGCAGTCCACTCCGACCAGCAGTGGCGGTTCATGTCGTCCACGTCGGTGCCGTGGCCGGGCAGGAGTGGCGCGGAGACGGCGAGACCGCGGGCGTTCAGGTAATCGCCGACGAGACGCATCTCCGGCGGAGAGCCGGTGAAGCCATGGATAAGCAGCACCCCGACAGGGCCGCCCTCCAGGAAAAAGGCGGATGGGTCCAGGTGAGAATGTCGAGTCATCTTACTCCTTTCCAGCCTTTAGATGCGGCTCGCAGCGCGGGAGGGCCAGCGCGCTGTGGCCGTTTCCCATCTCGCCATTGCAGAGAGGTGCCGCTTTTACCCTGATGCCGAAAAATGTCAGCGCAGGTTTCCCTTTCTGCGGCCAACTGATTTCAAACGGGGCGATCCCCGCATCTCCAGATGGGGCCGCCCCGTGGTGGCGGAGAGGGCGGGATTCGAACCCGCGGAGCATTTCTGCTCACGCGCTCTCCAGGCGCGCGCGTTCGGCCTGACTACGCTACCTCTCCGTGCCTACTATGGTTCAAATTATACCATCCTGCGGTGTGGTTGGCAAGGACGCGCAGCATATTTTTCCCACAGGAGACCCGTGTCCTCGCGTGCCTACAGCACGAGCTTGGCCAGGGTGAAGAGGCCCAACACGGTCACGTTGACCCCGATCGCCCAACGCATTTTCTGCATAGGGATTCTTTTGACTGTGAGGGCAGCGAGGGGCACCGAGAGTATAGCTCCCAGGATGAGTGAGGGGGCCAGCCCCCAATCCACTGCACCATTCCCTGTCAGTGCGTAAGCGAGCACGCCCACGAGGCACACCAGTCCCTCTGCCAGAGACGTGATGCCGACGGCCCCTTTGCCGTCCACCCCCGCCAGTATTTGGCCGCCGGTGACGAGTGGGCCGTAGCCGCCGCCGCTGATTCCCTTGTTGAACGCAGCCACAAGCCCCAGCCCGATCACTTTCTTCCACGAGAAGGCGAAGGTTTTGCCTATGGTCAGCAGGATGCCAATGCCCATGACCAACACAAGTACGCCGATGTACGTCTTGATCGCCCACTTGGGCGCGTTCACGGAGATGAGTACGGCTGCCAACGTGCCAACGACACTGCACGCCGCCAGGGCCAGGGCGATCTTCAACTGGCGTGAGCCTGGTTTGAAGTTGACGTTGCCGCACTCATGGTGGAGTATTCCCGCCAGGACGCCGGTCAGGAATTCCGAAAGCAGCACCGAGGGTACGATCTGCGTCGTGTCGTATCCCATCAGAAGCAAGATAGGGGTGAGGGTGGTGCCGTACCCCATGCCCAGCGTCGAGTCGATGTATTCGCAAGCCAGTGCGAGAAGAGCAAGGGGCCAGAGGATTTGGATAGACATGTTTTTTCTCCTTTCAGGAAATTAATACACAATTCCTAGCGGAATTGTAATATTTAGATTAAAAAATATATAAGACGTTCAGGAAGAGTCCTGCTTGGCGACCAGGTCAGCCAGCGTGGTGTTTTCCATTATTCCTGCCACGGTGTCGCGTACCTCTTTCATCACCCGCCGTAAGCCGCAGGTCTCCATATCGGGGCATCCACATGGTTCGTAGGCCGTCTCGCTCACACAACTGATGGGAGCCAGTGGGCCGTCCAGCAGGCGCACGGCCTCTGCCAGAGTGATCTGCTGTGGCGGGCGGGCCAGGTAGTACCCTCCCTGGGGCCCTTTTTGACTGTGCACTATGCGGCCATGCTTAAGCGTGAGCAGGATCTGCTCCAAGAACCTGGATGGGATGACGTTCCGCTCGGCCAGGTCTCTGTTCGATACCGGCCCTGCGCCGTAGTGCGCAGCCAGGTCTTGCAGAGCTCGCAGGCCGTATTCCCCTCGTTTGGAAAGTCTCATTGGTTCTCTAGTTAATCCATAAAGTCTATAAATTATATCGAATTAATTATACACCACATGGTCGAGTTTGTCAAGTCACTGGCAGTCCAATCTGAGGGTGACCACTTCGTTCGACGGTGGTATAATCTTGATACTGGATGCTTGACACTCGGTGCCGGCGTTACCGAGCATCCAGTATCCAGTCTATTGTCGCAGGGGTGCACCAATGAGCGAAATCCCAATTCTGGCCCTCATCCCCGCCTGGAACGAGGTGACTCGCATTGGTCCGATCGTGGAAGCATCACGGGCTCACCTGCCGGTGTTGGTAGTGGACGACGGCTCCCACGACGACACGGCCGCTGTGGCCGAGGCTGCCGGTGCCATCGTCGTGTGTCATCCCCGAAACCAGGGCAAGGGTGTGGCGCTGATGACCGGCTTTGCCTGGGCACTGGAGCGGAGTTACAAGGCTGTCCTCACACTCGACGCCGATGGCCAACATGATCCGGCCGATATCCCCAGGTTCCTGGCTGCCTATCAGGCCGGCGTAGGGGACCTCATCATCGGGCGGCGCGACTTTAGCCAGATGCCCTTTCCACGTAATTACAGCAATCTCTTGGGCTCGTGGTTGCTCTCGCTGGTGCTCAGGACGCGCATCTACGATAACCAGAGCGGCTATCGCATATACAGCCGCCGCTTCTTAGACATGCTCGACCTGACTGCCACCGGCTTCGAGTTAGAGGTCGAGGTCATTGTTCAGGCAGTCTGCGAGGGCATACACATCGGCTGGGTGGACATCCGTACGATCTACGGCATCGGCGAGGTGAGTTACTTTCACCCGGTGAAGGACTCCGCTCGCTTCCTGGGGATGGTGTGGCATGCCTGGCGGCAACGGAGTTCGGTACTTGGTACTTGATACCGGATGCTCGATGTTTCAAGCAACCAGTATCCAGCATCTAGCGTCCAGTATCCAGTTTGTGCTCGCGCCAGTGGTCTGCCAACCGGTTGATGCGGATGCGCTGGGCGCGCAGCCAGCGGCGAGGGCCCAGGATCCGGCGACCCATCGCGGGGTCGGCGTCGGGCAGGCGGGTGAGCGTGCCCTCCTGCACTAACTGGTCGAAAAAGGCGAGAAATCGCTGCTCCAGTTCCTCAAGGCTGAGCTCCTCGCCGCGCTCGTAGGTCTCTCTGGCCAGTTGCTCGATGAAGCCGGAGGTGCGCTCGATGAGTGTCTCCACCGGCTCCAGTACGATACCCCAGGCGTAGATAGGGTCGAGTGGCATGGAGCCGAATTCCATGGGGGTGGGGTGGCGGGTTTTCTCTTCCATGAGCAATCCTCCTGGTCAGTGGTCAGCGGGCAGGGGGCAGGAGGCAAGAAGCAGGGGGTAGAATCTGGCTCCTCCTCTCAACATCTGGCATCTAATCCCTGGCACCTGGCGCTTGGTGCCCGGCGATGGCCCGCAGGGCGTCGAAGGCGCAATCGTAGGCGGGGTGGAAGCCGTACTCGTCGGGCTCTTCAAACGCGGGATCGGTGAAGGCAGGTAGGAGGGCATGCAAGGCCGCCTGGCGGACATACCGGTTGGCATCGGCGAGGGCGGCGCTGAGGGCCTGGAGGACGGCGGGGCTGGCCTGGCCCAGTTGGACCAGGCTGGAGGCCGCCACCTGGCGGACCCGCCAACTGTCGGCATCGGCGAGGGCGCGGGTGAGTTCCACCGCCGCTCGTGCCGCGCTGCCGCTTCCTCCCAGCCCCGCCAGAACTCGCGCTGCCTCCTCCCGCAGTTTGCTGTAGGGCGTGGTGCGCAGGGTCTCCCCCAACTCCGCCACGATCCTGTCTCGCACCATCTCTTCCACGCCGAGGGGCCCCAGGTCGGCCAGGCAATGACTGGCCATGAGGAGGTTGCGGTGCAGGAGCCCCTCCACCTCCCGCTCGAGCGGGTCTTCTTCCTTTGCCTTCCAGATAGCCCGCACCAGGTCGGTGGTCAGCCTTCGCGCCCGGCGGCTGCGGGACGTGCTCAAGTGGCCTGCCTCCAGCAGGATCACCTCTCGCCACCATGGATCGTGCCGCCGCGCCAGCGTGTAGTCAATGTAGTCCTCCCGGTCGGCGACCGCCCGCGCCGCCAGGTATTCCTGGAAGGTGAGGTGGGAAAAGCGGTAGGTATCCGGGTTTGTACCCCAGGGTGCACAGGCGGCGGTGGACTACCTCGATCATCGTATCCAGTCCTTCCTGGTAAGGGGTATCGGGGTTGAGTAGGGTCTTTTGCACGGCGCGGCCGGGTTGAAACTGCCGCGTCAGCTTTTTCAGGGGGCTGTGTTCCCGCTCGACGAAGAAGGTGTTCGGTTTCTCCCCCCACAGTCGTTCCCATGGGTTAAAAGCGTTGTAAACGGGCTGCCAGAAATCCTCAGCAGGCATCTCTTGCTCCTTCCAAGGTCCGATGTCCGACGTCGGACTTGGGACATTCCCTGCGGCGGGGTCAGCGTGCGATGTCCATCCGAATTATACTCCATTCGGGAGCGTTCGCCAATTCACCGGGGAGGCGCACCGTTCGGCCCTGAGCCATTTCACTGCCGCCAGCCCCGGCTCTCTTCAGGCCAGGGCGGGTCCTTGATCCGTTCACCACCCGCTCGCCGCGAACGCTGCCCTCAGTAGCGTCTCCCGCTCCTCGGGCGTCATCGGGCGGGGGCGGGCGTAGTCCTCCAATATCGCCGTAAGCACCTCGGTACTGATGTGCCGGCCATCGTAGAAGACGTGTCGGTCCACGAATTCCTGCCGTGTCTCCAGCGACCACATCTGGTCGAAGAAGAGATTGCCCAGGCCGTAGTGGATGAAGGCCCCGGCGTGGAAGTCGAATCCCTGCGGCTGGTGGGCCTGGCTGCCGCTGACGACTACCGCGCCCGCCTCGGCCAGCGCGCGGAACTCGGCCCGCTGCTGTGGCGTGGGCTCGTACTGGTAGAACTCCCAGTATTGGAGGGTGACTATGGGGATGATACCCTGCTCGCGCAGTCCGCGGACCTGGGCATAGAGCAGGTCATAGTCGCAGGGGGCTGTGCCGGGACAGTCGCCGGTTGCCCAGTCGTAGGCCGGCCCTGCCGGGTTACAGCCTACGAAGCCGAAGGTGTGCACGCCGTGGGTGAGCGTCAGCGGAGTTTG
>Ga0315546_1002556_pt1 | contig 10428 bp, 18 predicted proteins | sample SalMarSW160170MG_FD_203833 | JGI IMG/M metagenome (GOLD analysis project Ga0315546, IMG submission 203833) | Salt marsh sediment microbial communities from the Plum Island Ecosystem LTER, Massachusetts, United States - Salt Marsh Sediment SW1601-170 ... | reverse complement strand
TTGATAAAGAGAGCGAAAACAATGAATTGCTTTTGCTTAATCTTAAAAATAGAAGTGGCGGGCTTTTTACGTCAGATGTACGGTTCCAATATTTTCCAGAGCAGCACAGAGTTGAAGAACGGGCGAGTATTATGGCTTGACATTTAAGGGGGAATGTAGCATAATCTAATAAAGATTGGAGGAGGATAATATGGAAACAGCTACTCTTATTGAAGAGGGGCCAAAGTGTCCCAAGTGCGGAATGAAGATGATTAAGAGATATGAGGGTTATGTCTTGACTTTATATCCAGCGCAATATCCTTGGTATTGGTGGTGCGGTTGTGGTCATACGGAAGAGGGCGGGATTGAAGTCGGAGAAACAGAGCCACAATCAGCGAGGAAGGAGTGGGAGATACTGAATAATATAATATAATCTGGAGGAATAATATGCGTATTTTATTTTTGTTATGGATACCGTTAATGGCAACAACTGTCTGGTGCGCGTGGGCGCATTATACAGTGGGGATGTGGGTTGTGGGATTACTAACGCTGGTGGCAGCAATCAGTAATATGTGGATGGTGTACCATGCCTCGGTCCAATTGTATTCTCAGCTATATAGGCTAAAGGATAACATGGAAAAAATAATGAGAGAAGGAGCAATGAAAGAACATGGCAAGGAGTGATAGATGTGAAGAAATATCAAGACAGGGAATGGCTATATGAGCATTATATTATATTGCAGGAATCAACATATGTTATGGCACGGAAGGCTGGCTGTGGGCATAGAACCATATTGAGATGGCTGCACAAATTCAATATCCCCACTAGGGCCAGGGGCGAGGCAATATTCTTGGCCAATAGAAATTATTTGGATCTCTCAAATGAACTCTCCGATTTACTGGAAGGCGAACTTTTAGGTGATGGATTCATCGGGATGTATAGTTCGTGCTCGGCAAGGTATGCCCATAGCTCAAAACACGAAGAATATCTGATATGGTTATCGAAAACATTCGCTGGTTTGGGGCTTGAGCAAGTCGGCAAGATAAATAAACGTTGGCATAAGAAAAGCAAGACGTTTGGCTATCATTATACCACCAGGTATTACCCCGAACTTGTTCCATTGAGACAGCGATTTTACCCCGAAGGAGAGAAAATTGTTCCTAAAGATCTAATCCTTACGCCAATTATGGCAAGGCAGTGGTACATCGGCGACGGGCGTCTTAGCGTTTCAGCAGAGAGATGCTCTCAGATCTCTTTTTCCACATGTGCCTTTGACAAAGCATCTATTGATTATTTACTCAAAGAACTCAGGGACAAGGGATTTAAGGTCAGTCATTGGCCCTCCAGCAATAAGATTGGCATGTCTGTTAAATCAATCATGGATTTCCTGGACTGGATCGGCCCCTGTCCGATTGACTGCTATCAATATAAGTGGGAGGTTTAAATAATGAGATCTAAGGCAGTAAAGAATGAGGTATTAAAATTGGATAATTACCACGGACAAATAGTGGGTTTTAACGGAGAGGACCTAGAAGAGCGAGGGCAACTTGAGGTCCATCATATTGTCGCACTGGGGATGGGTGGTAGCGATGAGCTGGATACTGTAGATAATTGTATTACATTACATGGTAGAGTGCATCGATTAATCCATGACGGCAAACTCCACATCGAGAAATTTGATAGAGAAAATAAGATCCTGGAAATTTCGGATGAGACATTTCATGTTATTACCCGCGATTCTAAGGCCCTTAAGAAACTCCTTGGGATAACAGCGCTATATTTCCACAATCGAGAGCTATTTGACATGTTATTAGAGGCGCAAGAGAGAGTATGCAGAAAGACTAGAGAAGAGCGTGAAGACGCTCGCGATATGTGGGCATTAAGATTAAATGATTCCTTCGACTTGATGGATCCAACGGCAAAATCGTTCCCGGATTATGCCCTTAGCCTGGGCTGGAGTCCCGGTAGGGCAAACCGATTCGCTTCCCTGTGGGAATGCTCGGAAAACGGTGACATAAAATGGGATGTGGGAGAAAGCGCGACAGACTTTGGTCGTCGATTAACAGCGGCAGGAGTCGTTAAATCTCAGACATTCTGGTATGTGATGTTAAATCTAAAACATCGGGCAGACACTGCTAGAAAGATGCAAAAGTTACTGCGCGATCTCAATGTTGCTAAGGAAAATCAGGCGAGCGGGCGCATGGATAAGGTGGAATTATCTCTGATTCTTGATTCTGCCATTCATACGGTTAGTGATGCGCTTAAAGCCAAGGAATTTGAACTCTCTCGGACGCAAGATGGGGACAAATTAAGGGAGAGTTTAGAGGATGGCGAAGCGTTGGTTCGTGTGGGGAAATTCATATCTGGTCTCCGCTTCAAGAAGGACGAAGGATTAACAAATTGGAAGGGAGAACCAATTAAATACGATGTAATATGAAATCTAAGTTAGCACTAAGTTGGCACTAAGTTACCGAGCAAGTTACCGAGCAAGTTATTGGGGAGACCAGCGCCAAGTTGAAACCACAAAGGAATATAGTACCACTAAATGTCAAACTACTTGCAATTAGATTATTGTTATGTTAAAATAGAGAGAAATGGAAACCAGACATACATTCAAGACAATCTGCCCTAAGTGTGGAAATGTGCAAGATGTTTATTACGCGCCGACTCGCGGATTCACGACCCATAGGTGTCATTTTTGCGGGCATGTTATTAACCTAAAGAAGCACCATATATGGATTACGAGGGAAAATGCAAGGCGGGCGGCTGACGCTTTACTGAAAAGGCATAGTCAGGCGGAGGGATAAATGGGTGCTAGATATATCTCTAGAATAGATTGTCCTAAATGTGGAAGCATTGAAGAAGTTTATTATGCCCCAACATGTGATTTTACGACTCATAAGTGCTCGGGCTGCGGATATGTTATTGAGCTTGCCGAATATGTAGATACCGAGCCAGTGAGGGGAATTGAAAGATTGCAAGAAAGAGGGATAATCAACGTTCAAGAATATGCCGATCTGGCTGAAATACTTGAAGCTGTTGCCACTGTGCCAGGGGATGATTTTGATAGAGGGACATGTGATGCACGCATTATATGGATAACAAAAGCACTAGATAGAATAGCCAATGAAGTATGCGATCTTCTTGATTGGCGCGATCAGATAGAAGGACAAATGGATAATCCAGAATATCCAGATGTAGAAGAGAGAATGACCGAGAGGCTTAAAAATACGAAAAGCGAGGGGGTGTAAACAATGTTATTCTTTCTGATTATGTTATACGGATTGATAGTAACTATGATGACTAGTTGCTGGTGTTTGTGGGCTGGCGTGACAATGCTTACAGGATAGGAGGCAATATGCCTGGCTGGCTATTTATTTGGTGGTATTTTGTGGGGATGTTAGTAGCGTCCTGGTGTTATTTACTTTTTAGATAGGAGGCGTAAAATGAGTGATAAGTCTAGTGGGCTTTTGGGATTAGTTGAAAGCTGGATGGGGAAGATAACTGCATTAACCTATTTTATCCCCCTTCTTGGCGTTTTAATCAATCTTGTTGAAACGAAGGGGATCATTAAGATTGGTCCAGAGAAGAAGAAAGCGGTTATGGACAGCCTTGAGAAGGCACTTGAAATATACAAAGTGCCGGGATGGATAAAGATTGGCGTTAATCTAATTATGCCTTGGTTAATCGATCTTGTGGTTATGCTTAAGAATAAGTCAGGGGAGTTTACACACACAAATGACTGAAGAAAATAACCATCCAGTTTTGGGCTTCGTGGCCAAGGTATCTGATATGCCAATTAAAGAGGTGGCTTCTCTATGGGAGAAGTTTATCGGCAAAGCGCATGATGCCGACTTAGACCTTGACGAGACAGAGAAACTATTCTTCAAGGCCAGGAAAAAAGCAAAAGGCAAGAATAAGGGCATCATGGACCTGCTATGGGCGGGCTATATAGGATACTGGTTCGGGATTGACACGCATGCGTATGCCATGGAGCGTGAAGAAGCCAGACGAGACGAGCCGAGTGCCTTGGTTTCCTATTTTGGGTGGGATGGTGAAATTCTAGAGTGAAGTCGAAAGCCGCACCAATACTAGAAAAACTCAGGGAATATAAGCCTTATGGTTCAAATACGGAGGATTTCCCTTATTGGGTTAATGCTCTGTTTTGGGCGCAACGCTATCGGATGATAAGGGAGGGGAACGAACTTGTTCCCTTCTCTATCGATAAGCCGCCAAGGCTATATCCTTTCCTGAGACCAATCTATTATGACCGAAGGCGACATGGGCCATCCAGAATTATCTTTAAGAAGCCAGTGCGAATTGGTGCGACTGAGTTTGCATTTAATTCGGCTCTTTACGCAATTGATGTCTTCAAAGTCAACGTCGGATATATGTTACCGGGGAAGGCCGAGCTAAATGACCTGGCTGGGGCTAGGATTGATAGAATTATCCAAGAATCTCCCCACATACGCTCACTCTTTGATAACATTGACAATGCTGGGCTTAAGAGTGGGAGAAGTGGCTCGCTATATTTCAGGGGTGCTAATTCCGCAACGGGCCTGGAGGAGTTCGGGGTTAGCTATATGATTCGAGATGAGCTAGACCGAATGAATCAAGAAAATGCAGCACTGGCACTTGAGAGACTCGGCGGATCTTCCTCAATTAAATGGCGACTTGACTTGGGCCATCCTATTTCACCAGACAGGGGAATAGACCTAGAATTCCAGAACTCCTCCATGCACGAGTGGTACTTTGAGTGTCCGCATTGCCACGCAGAACAACATGATGTGACTTCTCTGGACCACTTTAAGAGCATCGTCGATTTCAAAAATGAAAGACTCGTATGCACAGAATGCGGCAAAGAACTGCAAAAATCCGACCTATTAAATGGATACTATAAGGCAGAGCATCCTAATAATCCACGCAAGGGCTATCATATGACTCAGCTCCTAAGCCCAACGGTTACGCTGGGAGAAATCATTGAAAAATATAATGATGCCACTGGTATTCCCTATCTGATGGGATTGTTTCATCATTCAGTGTTGGGATTGGCTTACTCCGAAAGCAGTAGGCGGTTGACGGAGAAGGATGTCCGTAAACTTATGAAAGGCGGCCCGCCAATGGCTTCGTACGGCCAGGACACCTATATAGGTATAGACGTAGGTGAAAGAGGCCTACATGTATGGATTCAAGATGAGGAGAGCGTATTGAGGGTCATGGTTGTTGGATTATGGGAAGAACTGGATCCCATCATGGAGCAATTTAAGCCTAAGACAGTAATTATTGATGCAGGCCCGGAAGGACACGCTGCCCGTGCTTACGTACTGGGGTTGCGGGCAAAGGGCATTGAAGCCTGGCTCTGCCGTCGCTCTGGACAAAAGGAAGGCAAGAGAAGCGTTGATGAGCGAACTTTTACTATCACGACAAATGTCACAGAACAATTCGATAGATTCTTCTCTGGGTTGAGCAATCTTCAGCTGCCGATTGATTTCCCCAAGGATGCGATAGCGCATCTGTGTTCTCCCGTGAGGGTGCTGCTGGAGGGGCCTGGTGGAATTACTCGTGGCCGCTACTCTAAGGGCGTGGCGCACTACTGTGATGCTGGGGCTTATGCCAGTGAGGCCAACCCTAACTTAATACCAAAGCAACATATTATCCCAGCCATTAGGCCGCCTTTGGCTGAGTTCCTTAAGACCAGTAACTGGAAGGGAAGATTCCGGGGAGACTGACCCACGCAAGATTGGCCAGAAAGGTTAATCTAGTTTGTTTTGCAATAGCCAGAGTAATGTGATATAATGGTATGGATAGAGGAGGCATCAATGAAAATCTATAAAGACAAGGAAATTCCAGCACACAAAGAAAAGATTCTCGTTAAGCGGGCTTGTGATTTATGTGGCAAGGAAGGGCGGCATAGTTGGGACGGCGGGCTTTACGAAGAAAGTAATACAACAATCAAGGTTTCCATTCGCCATAAAGAAGGTCGGAATTATCCAGATAGCGGGTTCGGCGATCTGATTGACATAGACTTGTGTCCTAATTGCTTTCGCAATAAATTAGTTCCATGGCTACAAGAACAAGGTGCTAATATCAAGTACGAAGAGTGGGATTATTAGAGGGGCGGGGCAATGAAATCAGTATCGAAAGTTATTACAGCGGAGGGGCAAGAGACAAGTATTGACTTTCCTTCTGCGAGTTGTATCATTACTCCCTGGAGGGATATGAATTGGAGTTGATATGAAATACCCATGTGGCACAAAATTAAGAGAGGAGAAATAAATGGACAATAAGCCGGTAATTGTGCCAGTCTCAGATTGGCCGAAGATAGACCCGGAAACAATAGGAAAGGAAGCGATAAGCAAGGAACTTGCCAGCATAGTTGAGACGATGAAACGCGGGGTATGGAGCGCTACGGCGACAGCTCTGCCAACCGAGCCAGAATGGTTTGTTCCTGTAGCAGAATTTCATCCTCTCAAAACAAACTGGCATCATATTGATATTACAATTAATTGGCCATACGTTAAGACCCTGAAGGCTTGGCGGCGACACCTTATAGCAATATATATACATGAGCTAGTGCACGCATTTGACTGGTTTATTACATGCCGACGCAATATGGACGCTTGGCTCGGTCTTCGTAATGCAGAACAAAGGGCCAATCGCGCACAAGATATAGTATTGGCTCTACTTGGATTGAGGCATGACCCGTTTAGGATGGAGATAGAGTGTGCGGGCCAGAGAGATGCGATTCACCCCGAAAATCCCAATCCACCCCAGTTTTTCGGCACTTGACAAACAGAAGCGTATATCGAAGAGCAAACTACATTAATCGCAGATGGCGATATAGGTGGTGGTCTAGAAGGAATGCAAATGAAACAGAAAATCCAGGATCTTCTCCTTGAGAAAAATGAACTATTGGCTACTTATGAAGTTCGGCAGGTTTCACCCTGGTGGTTTTCAGGCCATTGTGGTTGGGGGGAACAAAGTGATACAGAAAGTTAGGGTGAAACACCGGCTCAAGCCTTGCCCGTGTAAATCATGCTCGTGCTACCCGTGGTGTACAACGGTGGGCTTTAGGTGCTTGCATTCATACTGTGCTGAATTCCGCTGGGCAATAGAGGACTTAATGGACGCTATCGGTTGGACAAGATTCAAGAGGCTACTTGGCCGCTTATTTTAAGGAGGAGAAATAATGCAAATTCTAACTGGCACTACGATCCGCAATTTCAAGATCATTAGAGAAAGATTAGGGATGGGGAAAAGTAATTGCCCAATATTCGATGTCCAGATTGATGGTTCATATATAGATGATGATTTAATTGTTATCGCAAAGAAGGTAGTGGAAACGGTTAAGCGTAAAGTTAAAGCCGTCGCTGTGTTTTATTGGTATAAGGGCCAGCATGTAGGTAGAGAATCCGCTATGGCTGCCGTGGATTTTGCCCCGGACGGTAAATGGGAGAACAGATTTAACGTCAAGGCGGGCGATTATACGAGCCACAAGTTCGAGGTTGTCTATAACGAAACGGAGTAACATGGAAGACAAAAGAGATCGCACCGAATATGATGGGCAATATTACGAGGATAATAAAGAGAAGCGTAAAAAGCAATTTAGGCAAAACTATAAGGATAACAAGGAAGCCAGAAAGAAGAAGAGTAGAAATAGGTATTATGCTAAACCGCGTAAGCCACGGATAAAGTAAGAAACGGGCAGTTTCGCCCGTTCATGCTACTTCATCCAAAATATGAATAGTATCCATAATCCTGCACTCGATCTCAAGAGTATAAATCCCGTTATCTCGTAAATCCTCCATGACACCTATTAGCATGTCCTTCACTTCTTCTATCAGTTCTGCGTTATTCATCATACCTCCCTTATTATTTAATACCATTATACACTAGGCCATACATAAAAGTCAATAAAATCCGGCAAGACATTTGTCACCTATCTTCATGGGACATAACTGGTGTCTTTTTGCTCTTGACTTTCACTGATTAATATATATAATAAAGACATAAGGAGACAAGATGAAAGAGTTACTGGAAAACATAGCGGATGATTCACTGGTTCCAATCCGCTTATTACTGGAATTCTTTCATCTAGAAAGAGAAAAGTATATATCAAAAGGAGGAAATATGCCAACAGTAATCGAACAACTCGCATCCATAATTGGGCTGCCGCTTGATATCGAGTGCGTAGACGACAATACTTGTCACACGACCACGACGAGATTCATGCTTGATGCTATCGCGGATTCCATTGATACTTGGGATATGGAGGATTTTGGTACTTTATTGGATCTTGTTGAGGCCGAAGAAGAAAGGAGGAAATATGAGCCATACGAAGGATAAGTATTGGCGGGCGGTTTTCTTCTTCGCTCTATTGGCGGGAATTCTACCTTGGGCAATCAGTCAGTTACTCTAGGGAGAAATATATGATAATCCAGGGCAAAATCAAGGGTGAATGGATCAAGGTAGAAATAATGTGTGAGGCAATTGATGTTACACCCATAAGGGAACATGATCCTAATTGGAAATATATTGATAAACAAGGACATAGACACACCTGGCATAAGCCCAAAGGGGCAGAAGATCAATCTAAGGATTACCTCTGGGAATTACCAACATTAAGGGCAGTTTCTTATATATGTGGCTATTCGGATTATGACGATCCTATGTATAAGACCCATTATTATTGTAAGAAATGCGGTGAACAGGTTTGGCCAGGGCATAGATCAACTATATTTAGGCGCTTTGTTCCATGGGTGAGGCAATATTATGTTAATGATGCGCTCGTAGATAAAGAGACGGTGATGAAGATGCTTAAGGAACTAAAAAAGGAGGAGATATGATATTTAAGGGCAGTGATTTATGTTTTGCGGGCCATAGGGTTCGTTTTATGCCAGAAGATTTAGGACTTGATGAAATCGATGAGAAATTGGAAGTGACAGAAGAGAAACGGCACGCAAATGTTCATCCAGTATTTCGTAAAATCCTTGAGGAGATCGGTGATGTTAAGTCCTAATACAGAATTCATAATTAAGTGGTTACAGCGCATGATGAATAAAACTCCTTTTTGCGGCGCGGTATTCCCAGAGGTGCTCGCCGAATACTTGAATGAATCTGGCAATGAGAACCCGTCCGATGAGGCAGTTAGGGTTGCCAGAGAATGGGAGAAAGACCTGACACCATTCATGGAGTACATAGAAAAGTCTGGTAAATGGTGTAAGGCCCCCACTATGGGCTGTTTCCGTTCCTGCTCGATGTGGAAAGGGAAAGAATGGAAGGAGGAGCTAAAAAAACAGAGGAAGAAGAAATGATACCATTTATAATGATAGCGAGACGTCCTATATGCGGCAAGAAAAAGGAGGCTTAAGGCAGATGGATAATTCTAAGGTTGGGTTCAGAACGGATTCTTTCGACAGATTTATACGAACGGAAGTATGGTATCACGAGCTTTTGAAAAACTTTCCCGAGGGTCTTTCGGGGTTTCAATTCTCGCATAATGGCGTCTTTTCATTTGGCATAATGTATAAAGAAAAAGCAGATAGTATCCTTGATGAACTAGAAAATAGTCTTCATGGAAAGAAGGGCCTATTTCACCAAATAGATGATGATGCCCAGATTTCTGTATGTATATTTTCAGGGGGATTGGGTGGCACTGGCCTGCTTTACTACCAATACAGTAACACCTATATTAGCATCTATCTTTACGGCACAAAAGAAGATATAGTTGAAACAATTTGGGCAAAGCTTGAAATCTCATTTAAGGCACTAGCTGTCCAGAGAGAAGATATAGTCCAGGCTAAGATCAGCTATAACACTCCACGTGGGGTTTCAACCTATACTGCGGCCATCCAGTGCCCTGCCTGGATAGAGATTGCACAAAACTATCCTACCGAGATCAGGGAGAAAATTGCCTTAACCCAGAATGGACTTAATTATTCTAGGGGCAAGCTACTTATCTGGCATGGATCACCCGGAACAGGAAAGACATATGCCATCAGGTCTTTGATTAGAGCGTGGAAAGAATCTCATACCCCAATTGATGTTATTGACGCTGATCAATTCCTAGAAGATGGGGCATATTATTACTCCTTAATCGAAGACCTAAAAAAACCAGGCTTATTCATCTTTGAAGATTCGGCGGAGAGCCTTCTTGAATCCACGAGAAATGTAGCGGAAACAAGGATTTCCAAGCTATTGAATATGACTGATGGCCTCTTGTCGCAGGGGAGGCAGGATATCTTTCTCGTCACGTTCAATGAACAAGTCACAAAAATTGACTCTGCCGCGACACGTCCTGGGCGTTGTCAATCTCTCATTAAGTTTCGAGAGTTTAATGAGAACGAGGCAATCGCATGGCTGAAGGAGCGGAAGCAAGACCCCAAAAAACTTATCGACCAAAAATCGATGCTAGGCGGCAAGGAGGCGTGGTCGCTGGCCGACCTCTA
>Ga0315546_1002552_pt1 | contig 10440 bp, 8 predicted proteins | sample SalMarSW160170MG_FD_203833 | JGI IMG/M metagenome (GOLD analysis project Ga0315546, IMG submission 203833) | Salt marsh sediment microbial communities from the Plum Island Ecosystem LTER, Massachusetts, United States - Salt Marsh Sediment SW1601-170 ... | reverse complement strand
TCGAAGACACCCGACAAACCTGATTATGTCGAGATAGGTTTCAACGAGGGAGTGCCGGTAAAGCTTAACGGCAATAAGATAAGCGGCGTAAAGCTAATTGAGCAGTTGAACCGGCTTGGCGGCAAACACGGTATTGGTCAGGTCGACCTGGTCGAAAATCGGCTGGTCGGTATAAAGTCACGCGGTGTATATGAGACTCCGGGCGGTACGATATTGATTACCGCCCACGATGCTCTCGAGGCTCTCACGCTTGACAGGGAAACTATGCATTATAAGCAGCAGATTGCATTGAAATACGCCGAGCTGGTATATTACGGCCAGTGGTTTACCCAGTTACGCGAGGCCCTTGATGCCTTTATCGATGTTACCCAGCGAAATGTTACCGGCGATGTAAAATTGAAGTTGTTCAAGGGACGTTGCAGTCCGGCCGGCATAAAAAGCCCGAAGAGTTTATATCGGACCGATTTGGCCAGTTTTAAGATGGGTGCCGAATATGACCCAACTGATGCGACCGGCTTTATTCGTTTGTTCGGTTTACCAATGAAAGTTGCCGCGGTTGTAAATCGGAAAGAGCAAAAGTAGAAAGGTAAAAGTGCCGACTATGGTGGCGATAAATCAAATAAAAAAATTCGGCAGGCAAATCGGCGAGCAGTTTGGCGCTGAACGGGTAATCCTGTTCGGCTCTTATGCTCAGGGACAAGTTACTGCTGATTCTGATGTTGATTTATTGATCATCGGGCCGTTCAAAGGCAGAAGTGTAGACAAATCTGTAGAAATTCGGATGAAATTGCGGCCACAATTTCCTGTGGACATTCTTGTTAGGACTGCGGAGAAAGTGCGTCAGCGAATAAAAATGGGCGACTGCTTTATGCAAGAAATCCTCGAAAAAGGAAAAGTGCTTTATGAAGCCGATAACCGCTGAATGGATTGCCAAAGCAGAAGCTGATTTTGCCACAGTAGTGCGTGAAAGCCGGGTGAGGAAGAAACCTAACTATGACGGCATTTGTTTTCATTGTCAGCAGTGTGCTGAAAAATATCTCAAAGCTCGTCTATGTGAAGCGGATATTCCTTTTGGTAAGATTCACGACTTAGTTGCATTGTTAGAGCAGGTTCTTGAGGTCGAACCTAATTGGGAAATCTTTCGTGAGGACCTTGCTTATCTTTCGGATTTTGCTGTGGCATTCCGCTATCCGGGCGAATTTGCTGATAAGAAATCTGCAATTGAGGCCAAACGACTTTGCAGCTTCTTTCGCAAGACGGCACGCAGAGCATTGAGATTGAGAACATAACAAAGCAGGTCTTGAGAAAATAATTATGTAAATCGCAAGGAGGCATTGTGGCAGTACCTGAATGGATTTGGTTTGTATTTATATTTGCGTTTGGCTGTTGTATAGGCAGTTTCCTCAATGTAGTCATCTATCGCTTACCTCGCGACAAGTCCCTGGTAACTCCGCCTTCGGCCTGCCCTGCGTGTGGGAAGCACATCCGTTTTTATGACAATATACCGCTGGTTTCCTGGCTGCTTTTGGGCCGAAAGTGCAGATTCTGCAAGGCCAAAATCTCGCCGCGTTATTTCGTTATTGAGCTGCTGACCGCCCTGGTTTTCATCGGAGTATTTGTCTTATATTTTCGCACCGATTTGCGTCCGGGTGTGGACCCGTTTCTTCAGGGCGGCTGGTTGATTTATTTAGCTTCCATCATTATGTTGTCTGCTTTTATTGCCGCTTCGGCGATTGATTTGGAGTTGTGGATTATTCCAGTTTCAATTTGCTGGTTTGTGACTATCATAGGTTTGATTGCCTCGGCCCTCGGCGTTTATGTAATTGACCCTGCCGATATCACCAGCTATGCTCTTTTACCCACCACTAAGGCGGTTTTTATTAACGATGTTACAATTGCCTCTATAACTGCCGGTGCTGTAATAGGATTGCCCATATCCTTGCTGCTTCTTACAACTGGTTTAATTAAAAGAAGTTATGAATCCGAAGACCTTCAGGATTTACCGGATAAGCAGCAGGAATCAGCAGGCGAGCAGGAGTTTCTCCATCGCCGCGAGATTTGCAGAGAAATCATTTTCTTATTGCCGATTATCGTTTGCTCTGCGGCTGCTTATTGGGTCATCAGGCAGTGGTCCTGGTGGCTTGTTTTTTCACAAAGACCTGTTATTGCAGGACTTCTGGGCAGTTTGTGGGGCTACTTCGTAGGCTGTGGTGTTGTCTGGGCGACCCGTATTTTCGGAACATTAGCCTTCGGAAAAGAGGCAATGGGACTCGGCGATGTGCATTTAATGGGGGCCGCTGGGGCAGTTATTGGCGCCCCCTTCGTTATCGTCGCTTTCTTCATCGCTCCTTTTTTTGGTTTGGCCTGGGTCGCCTTCCAAATGTTTTTTAAAAAAATTCGACAAATTCCTTATGGTCCTTTCTTGTCTTTGGGTGTATTCGTTGTTATTATTTTACACGACAAGATTTTGAACTATCTGAATTTTGTATTTCAGCGTTAAAAATTGAAAAAATTGAAACCTAATCGCCGATGTTAAAAGGAGATATCAAATGAAAGCCGCCAAGAAAACCGAAAGATACGTTTCTGACAGGATAAAGACGTTTGTTTTACTAATCTGTCTTGTCTCAATTACTCTTTTGTCCGGCTGTACCGATTGGAAGAAGAAGTATGAAAATCAGCTTTCCGTAAGTAAGAATCTGGAGGGTCTGCTTTTCCGCGAAAGGACGGAAAAGGTCCAGATCGCCGAGGAGAGCCAGAAAACAATTGATGAGCTGCAAAGGCAGATTGCCGAGCTCAACAAAACACCGGCTGAGGCCACCGGCTTCGGGGAGGGCTATGATGTTAAATTTGACCCTTCAGCCGGGACAATTACGGTTACCCTTGAGAATACAATACTATTTAGCTCCGGGCAGGCTGTATTAAAGAAGGCAACCAGTGCTGAGCTTGACCATATTCAGTCGGTATTACAGCAGAAGTATCGTAACAATCGGATCGACGTTGTCGGCCATACGGATACCGACCCTATCAAAAAATCAAAGTGGAAGGACAACCTTGAACTTTCGGCTCAACGTTCTCTCACCGTGGTCAGATACCTTATTGGACGCGGCATTGATGAAAAAAGGATACGCGCGGTTGGCTGCGGAGCCGCAAGACCGGTCGCTTCAAATGCAAACGCCAGCGGTAAATCGAAAAATCGGAGAGTTGAGATCGTTGTTTATGTCAGATAAGCCGCGGTTCGTGATGTGATTCAGAGTTCCCCGAACTTTAACGACGCTTTATAAATGTAGTAGTTCTTATACTTCCGTCTTTTTTGACGCATATCGTAATAGCGCCATCTTTGGCCGTGTAGAACGCTGCTGCTCCGTCTTTTCGCCTGGTTGTCTGTTGCCTTTCGTATTGCACCTGGCCACAGCTACATATCGAAATATCAGCCTCAAGTCTTTCAATAAAATCGGCCTCCATCGATTTCACTGAGCCGTGATGGGGAACAACTACCACATCGGCTTTCAGGTTGGGAAAAAGCTCAAGAAACTTTCGTTGTGCAAATCGCTCGATGTCCGAGCATAAAAGGATTTTCCTGCCGCCGAATTCAATCAATGAAACTATCGACTTGTCGTTATCGCCCAGCGTTTTGTCCTGGTATATCTGTTCGGTAGGCCACAGTATTTCTATCTTTGCTTTGCCTCCGACGTTTAGATTCTTACCTACCGGTTGTAGTCCAGGGCCATTTTCACTTAGCCAACTGCTGAGAAATTTTGCGGTGCCCCACTTTTCTGTTTCCATAGACATAAGGAAAGCTTCATTGGCGTAAACGCCGCCGACTTCGCAGTGTTCGACAATCTCCGGTATCCCGTTGATGTGGTCTACGTCATTATGGCTTATGATAATTGCATCGATTTTGTTTATCCCTTTATAGTCTAAGAATGGTGCGACGATTCGCCTGCCGATGTCGCTTTTATGCAGTGAACCTGCATCAAATAGAATATTTGCTTTACCGGGAAGCTGCGCCAATATTGCCTGTCCGTGGCCGACGTCCAGGCAGTTGATAACCAGTTCGCTGCGGTACGACCTCTGCCATTTTGTAACGCACAGGGAAATGATTATTGCCAGAGCCATTACAGCGCAGATTGCCTTTTTGATTGAAGGACGCCGAAGATAAACCAGGCCGGCAAAAAGAATTAGGCAGTAATACAAAATTATTAGCGCTGGGGATACATGACCAATAAGGAGCTGTGAAATTTCGAGGTTGGCGAGGAATTTTACAATCATAATGAGAGCGTCGCTTAATCCCGTTACTATGACGCCCAACAACCACGCTGCGGTTGGCAGCAGGAAAGACAGGATTATTTTCAAATATCCGATAGTCAAAATCAAAGCCACAAATGGAAAAGCAATAACCGTCCACAAAAATGTAAGGGGATTAATCGTATGAAAATGATAGAGCAAAATGCCTGCTCCGCCCAGCCAAGCAGTGATGCCTGTGGAAAATAATCGCAATAAATATGGCCCCGGCCTTGAAATGATTCGGTAAAATGGCCTTGTTTGTGGGGCCTTCTTACGCCAGGGCAGGCCCGTTATTGTTTCATATAGAAAGAAGTGGATTCGCTGGCAAAAAAGTATAATTCCAAGCACCGATGCAAACGACAATTGCCAGCCGGCCTCGAACAACTGTGTCGGCTGTATCAGCAGTAGAATTATTGCTGCTAATGACAGTGTATTGATGGAGTTGGAACGCCGGCGAAAGAAAATAGATGCACAGAAAACAAAACCTATAATGGCCGCCCTTAATGTAGGGGCCCTCGGGGGGACAATCAGCAAAAAGATGCTTATCGCAATGATACAAACAAGTGCTCGGGCGGGTTTCATCAAACCTGCCGTCTTGCAAAGCCACCATACAATCCCTACAAAAATACCCAGATGCATTCCGGAAAGACTGATAAAGTGCAGCAGGCCCGTCCTGCGAAATGCCCGGGAAGTCTCACTGTCGATATTTCCTCTATAGCCTAACAGCAGTGCTTCCAGCAGGCCCCGGCTCCTGTCTTCCGGCGATAAGTCACCCAATAGTGCTTGTGTAGTTGTTTCTCTTAATTTTCTTTTTGTCTTTGTAAAGATACCTGTCTGGCCGCCTTCCAACAGTTCAATGCCGTCTCGCGATTTGATGGACACAGCAACAAAAATATTCTTCCGTGCGAGGTATTTTGATATATCAAATTGACCAGGATTTGTAGCATTTTGGAATCTATCCAGCCAGCAGTATGCCTGCATATAATCGCCCACCTTAAGGCCAAGCACCGGCTCATCAACCTGTACCCGGACAGTCCCCTGGACCTTTGCCCAGCCGTCGACGGTTTTTATCTCCTTCATATTCAGATAAAAACCGCTTGTAGGATCTGAAGGCTTAAAAATGGCAAATTTCCAATCCTGATTTTTCTGAACATACGGCTCAGTGATAATGACTCCGCGAATAGTCGCCAGCTTGCGCTCGCTACCGACAAGATTGCGGATGTCGTTCGGCTTCGGCTGATTAAAGGTGATGAGTCGAATTGCTCCCAGACATAAAAAACACAGCAGAGCTGCATACGCAGTTATATAGGGAAGATTTTTTTCTTTTACAAGATGCGACTTACGAGACGCGAAGAACGAGACAGCCACGGCTAATATGCAAAGGATGAGCAAAACTAACCAAAAGCCAATGGATATTGTTAATGCACTTTGCACTAAAATTCCTGCTATCAAGCCAATGACCACAAATAGCAGGGGGGATGTGCTTATGATGTGTTTATGTACATTAGCCCAGCTCCATGCTAATTGCTTATCAATCAGGGCTAATTTCCGCTGTATATCGTCCATGGCAAAACAAACTACAGACTCAAGACGCAAGACTCAAGATTAATTTGCCACAGAGAGCTTGGCGCGGCCTTTGGCCGCAACCAAATCCGAAGCTCGAAATCCTAAATCCGAAACAAATTCAAATGACCAAAAACGGCAAATTCAAAACAGAATGTGCGAACGCAAGGCCTCAATAATAAGGATTTTATGACATCCTAATTGAAAAAACACGCAAAAAAACAAGAAGTTGAAGGATTGTATTACGGATTGACACGGTTTTGCTTTAGCCAAGGTAAGGCACAAAAGGCACAAAGAAAAATTAGACGCAGATTGTGCATATTTCGCAGAGAAGTATATCCACTCCCTGAAAAAAATGTAACTGACCGCTTAAATCTCTTAAATCCCAAACTGAGTTGGGTAAATCTGTTTAAAACCTACATCGATATTTGTTACTTGGATTACCTTGTCATTGTTAATTTGTTTCGCGGAATTGATGTCATATAAAGCCACATTATTGCCGTTATTAAAAAGACTTTTATATTTTATTCCATCGAACCCATTTGTTTTAAAGAGTTCTGCGATAATTTGGGTAGGCACATAATCAGCAGTTTTGTCGTTACGATCAGTAGGTTCAGAGAAAGCTAAATCAATCCACCGCCACACAACTTGTGTAGCTTCTTTTGGTTTTGGTGTCTTCAATTTCCAAAGCTTATCCATATCATACACAGTAATGTTCATTGGGTTTATTTCGCCACAAGAACAATCTATTACTTTCAAGTTTTTGAGCGTTTTGAATTGTACAACAGTAACATAAGATCCAACCAACGGACGCACTTCAGATATGGCAGTCTTTTCATCTGTTGAGAGGTACAAGCATGATATCCCTTTGGGATTTATCCTGCCTTCGGATGCCTCGTCAGCTAAAGGTTTCATTCGTTTATCTGGATAAGGGACTGCGTTATAATCGACAATCTGACCATTATCATAGAGGGGTTCCTCATCGCAGCCCAATTGAGCACGCCAATATTGATGCCCCTTGGGGATAAGCTCGACACGCTCCCGAGCAGTAGCCATTACATCAGCAAAAAAATCCTGGACTTCCTTGTCATGAAAATATCTTTCTTCTTGTTTTTTCTTATGTCTAAAAGATAAGAAACTATTCCAAGATTTGAACATTTCCATGCCTCCTTAAGGTTGCCAGAAGGGATTATTAGTGATGGTCACTGTCTTTCGCGGACTGTTCCCATTTTCTGCGCCGGGCTTCGAGTTTATCGGTTCTTACATATTTCTTGCCACGTCTAGTATAAACCGGTTCTTTCCCTGCACTTCTGGCCTTTTCATCTTTCTGCAATTCAATACTTTCCATCTCGCTTTTTTCGCACTCTTTCTCCTCATCGGATTCATAGAACGAATCATAGATTATCTCATCATCAACAAAAATAACTACCTGAACATGAAGCGTGCAAAATAGTTTAATAATCATAGATTTAGTTGGGCGTTTCTTCCATTCGGGGAAATACAATACGCACTCGACTTTGTGCAACTCACCATTTTCATCAAGTATTGGTGCCGACAAGATTTTGCCGGAGCACCTATCAAAAATAGCTTCTGGTTCATCGCCAAAAGAAGTGATGTCTTTAGATAGACACTTATCGTCTATGTACAAACGATACCTTTCCCTACGATTTCCCATATCATCAAATACTTTCAGCAATTGAACTTCAATGTTATGCCCCCCATATTTAGTACTCCAAATCGAGCCCTTGACTTTTGGATTTCCTGTATTCCAAATAACCACTGTTTACCTCCTTTGATAGATAACGAGTTTTCTTAGAACACCGCAATTGACGGCGTATTTGATGAAAGCCGATGCAGATATATCGGCTGAAAATCAAGGGCAATAAAGCAAAATTCGCCAGACATTGGCTGGTAAGCATGTAAATTGATTATTGGTTATTCTCTGAGATTGCTTCGTTGCTCCGCTCCTCGCAATGACAAAGGGCGTCGTCGTGCCGACGACGGCTAAACAAAGGTATTGGTTGTGGAGCAAGGCGCCACTGTACGAGCTTGAACAAATATCACGGATGCAAGATGGATTCCTGCTACCCGCTTCCGTGGGCACAAGTTTCGCAGGAATGAGAATACTATTAAACACGATTCACGATTCACGTTTCACGATAGTTTCTTTGCCGTTCACCCCGTTAGAAAAGTTTGCTTTTTGGCGTTCATTTTTTTGTTATGCGATTTCTAACGGGGTAAATATATGGCCGAAGGACTTTCGGTATCGATACCGAGCCGTCGGCGTTCTGGTAGAGTTCAAGAATGGGTATGAGTATTCGAGGGCTTGCAATTACGGTGTTATTCAGAGTATGGCAGAACAGATTCTTCTTTGTTGTGGGGTCTTTATATCGAAGGTTTAATCTTCTTGCCTGAAACTCATAGAATTTACTTGCGCTGTGTGTTTCGCAGTAATTTTCCCGCGACGGCATCCATGCTTCTATATCGAATTTTTTCACTTGGCCGCGACCTAAGTCGCCGGTACAGACGTTGGCAATGCGGTAGGGCAGCTCCAACGCTTGCATTACCGCCTCGGCGTTGGCCAAAATCTCATCGTGGAACTTGTTGCTCTCCTCTATACTGTTTTTACAGATAACCACCTGCTCGATTTTGTCAAACTGATGGATTCTGTAAAGCCCGTAGGTATCTTTGCCCGCCGCCCCGGCTTCACGTCTAAAGCAGCTTGACATTGCCACATACTTTAATGGCAGCTCATCGGCCTTTAATATTTCCCCCATCCGGTAAGCAGTCAAAGGCACCTCAGCGGTCCCGGCCAGATTAAGCTGGTCTTTTTCCATTTGGTATGTCTGGTCTTCGGAGCCCGGGAAAAAGCCGGTGCCTGTCATCGTCTCATCTTTCATAAGGACCGGCACCGAGAACGGGACATATCCTTTATCCACCATATAGTCCATTGCGAACCGCAGAACGGCCCAGTGCAGCAGGGCACCATCACCCTTTAGGATATAATTCCTCGTCCCCGCCAATTTCACGCCCCGTTCGATATCTATAATGCCCAAATCGAGACCTAACTGTACGTGGTCTTTCGGCTCAAAATCGAACTGCCGAACTTTTCCCTCTCTTCGTATTTCAACGTTTTCGGTATCGTCTTTACCAAGCGGTACATCTTCGTCGGTCGGCTGTGCCACAAGCAGCATAAGACTATCAAATTCCGGCTGGCGTTTTTTAACTCGTCTTTGATACTCTGCTTCTTTTCGCTTCAAGTCTGAGAGCTGATCTAATGCGGATTGTTTCTCGCTTTTGGACAGTTTAGGGATTGATTTGCCGATGTTGTTTTTTTTAGTAATAATGCTTTGCAAAAATGCTTTACTACTTCGTAAGGCATCATCGATTTCCAGCAGTCTATCAATATTTACATCAAGGTGTTTGTCCTTTGCAGCTTTTTTGAATTTCTCCGGATTTTCTCGTATTAGTTTTATGTCTATCATAATTCGTATTGCGTCGTGCGTATTGCGTAGAACCGGCGGTAAAACCGCCGGCTAAATACCCCCAGGATAAACCTGGGGGCTAAACAAGCTGAATACTATTCGTATCTTTTAACAATGACAACATTATTTTGTCCGCCGAATCCGAAAGACTCGTCTATAGCGACATCGACCTGGCATTTTCTGGCCTTATTCGGCACGTAATCGAGGTCAAGCTCAGGGTCGGGGTCGTTTAGATTCATCGTGGGGGCAACGATATTGTCCCGTATTGCCAGAACGCAGGTAATCAGCTCGGCTGCGCCAGCCGCTCCAATCAAGTGTCCGAACATACTCTTGACGCTGCTGACAGGAATATTCTTCGCCTCTTCTTTAAAAACCGCTTTGATTGCCTTCGTTTCTATCGAGTCGTTCTCCGTTGTGCTCGTGCCGTGTGCATTTATGTAATCGACGTCTTTATAGCTGATGCCCGCATCGGCAAGTGCTGCTGTTATTGCCTGGATTGCACCTCTGCCTTCCTCGTGCATATCGGTAACCCTGAATGCGTCGGAGCTGCTTCCAAAGCCGATAACTTCAGCCAGAATTTCTACCCCTCTTTTTTTTGCAGAGCTTAGGCTCTCAAGGATTAATATCGCAGCACCTTCGCCGAGGATAAAGCCGTCCCTGCCGGCCGAGAACGGCCTTGATGCCGTCTGTGGACTGTCGTTTCTTGTCGAGAGCGCCGTCAGACGGTTAAATCCGGTAAGACCTAAAGGATGTATCATCGAATGCGCACCGCCTGCAATCATTACATCCGCATCGCCTCTGCGGATGAGCATTGTCGCTTCGCCGATGGCTTGAGTGCTCGCTGCGCAGGCGGTAAGACAGCTTCTTGTCGGCCCGCGAGCGCCTGTAAGCGTCGCGATATGAGCGGCCGGCATATTCGGCTCCTGCTCAAGCTCACGCATCGTGCTCATCCTGTTGAAGGCCACCTCCGCCCATCGTCCCCAGTCCATTTCGTTTTTCTCTGAGTCCCATCCCTCAACTATCGCAGCAAAAAACACATCATTGTCGACGGAGCCTTCACCCGCTCCCAGGTAAATACCTAATCTGCTGCGCTCTATCCCGTCGGTTG
>Ga0315546_1002551_pt1 | contig 10441 bp, 11 predicted proteins | sample SalMarSW160170MG_FD_203833 | JGI IMG/M metagenome (GOLD analysis project Ga0315546, IMG submission 203833) | Salt marsh sediment microbial communities from the Plum Island Ecosystem LTER, Massachusetts, United States - Salt Marsh Sediment SW1601-170 ... | reverse complement strand
AAGATGTGAAGTATATAAAACCAGATTCTTTAAATATAGGACACAACTATGATGTAATAATTATATCTGATTATGCCAAGGGTATAATGACAGTTGATATGATGACTCAACTTAGAGGATTAAATACTCCAATAATTGTTGATCCTAAACCTGTTAATATGTGGTTGTATGATAACGTATTTATGATTACTCCTAATAAAAAAGAATTCGATGAAATTTGTACTTCAGGCACGCATCCATTTGCGCGCGGAATAAGATACATTCTAAAAACTTTAGGTAAAGATGGAATGGAATTGTTAGAGGGCGAAGAAAAAGTTTGTTCTGTATCAGCTATTCCTGTTGATGTATATAACGTAACTGGGGCAGGAGATACTGTAGTAGCTATGGTAGGTTTATGTATTGCAATGGGATTAGATGTTGAAGTTGCAATAAAAGTTGCTAATAAGTGTGCACATTATGTAGTTACTCAACCAGGTACTTCCGATGTTCCTAAGAAAATGTTTAAAAATTTTGTAAGGGAATTTAATAAATGAATAAATTAACATTAAATATAGGTTGTGGAGAGAGAGCTTACAAGGAATATCCAAAGGGTTATGAATGTATTAATATGGACAATAGACCAGACCTCCCTGCTATAGATTTGGTAGGGGATGTTAGAGATATAAGTTTTCCAGATAATACTTTTGATTATGTACTTGCAAGTGATATAATAGAACATTTTACTATAAAAGAAACAAAAAATCTTTTAATAGAATGGAAAAGAGTATTAAAACCTGGTGGTATTTTGGAGATTAGAACTCCCAATTTGGAATTTCTTGCTAGATATTATGTGAAAGGAGGAGGAGATGGTAACCATCCTCATCCAGCTGATTTCTTTTCTTACCATGTGTTTGGTGGTCAAGATTATCCTGGTAATTTCCATTATGTTCTTTTTGATAGAAGTTGGTTATTAATGATTTGTAAAGAATGTGGTTTTGAAGAGTTAAGTTATGAGGAGATTGTACAGAATTTTACAATGAAATTAAAAAAGAAAAAAGAAAATAAGATCAAATCTTCTACAAAAAAGAATATAATTTTAAGACCTGTTTTTAACAGACCGGAAATGTTGGAATTATCTATAGAATACGAACAAAAAGCAAGAGAATATGTAGGCGGACTTCATAATGTAATTACTCTATTTATTATAGAGCATGGTGCTCCTGAAAAAGTTTTAGAACTTATTGATGAATACCCTTATGAAAAAGAAATAATAAAAAGAGAGCGTAAATTAGGATTAACAGTAAATATTTTAGAGGGTATGAAAGCTGCTTTTGATATAGCAGATGATTTTATTATTCACTTAGAAGATGATATTTTATTACATGAAACTTATTTTAAATACATTAAAGCAGCGTTATCTGTTGATGGTATACAACCGTTTAGTGTTTTATCTCCTTATAATTGTGATGACAAAGGGGATGTTCATCTTATAAGAAAAGCGCATCATTATGCAGCTCTTGCGCCTATGATAACAAAAAAGTTTTTTGAGGATTATGTCAGACCCTGCGCTGTAGAAGCATATTATAAGAACAAGCCGGGTTTTATAGTAGCACTTAATGCACAGTTTAAAGATCATTGGGAAAGCAGAAGGTACAAATACAGAGATCACACACACTGGGAACAAGCAGGATTAATAAATAGACTTGTGGATGCTGCTATGATTAATGAAGAAATGTATGTTATTATGCCGGCCGTTAATAGACAGCAGCATATAGGTTATTTTGGGAAAAACCGCCGTGGTGGAAAAATACCTGGCAAAAATTATGAAGAGCGGTTGGAAAATTTAAGAGAAATAATTAAAGATCCTGATAAAATGTATGCACTTTCTGCTACAAAACAGTACAATGATTATAAAACATTTAGTTCTAAACTTAATAATTGGGACGGAACTTTGAGGTTAAAAAATGGCTAGGAGAATATTATTTTGTACAGGCGAAGGTATTGGAAACACTATACAAACCATACCTGTTATATGTACGTTGAAAGAAATTTTTGGTTATAGTGTGGATATGTGGCATGCTTTTGGTGCTTTTCATATACCACACATCATACCTTACGTTGATAAATGGTTTGTTGGGAATGAAATAGCAAGAGCTAATTTTACTGAATACATTGGTTTAGTTTCTACATTTTGGACAAGAGATTATATTAAAATTATACCACGTTTAAAATTGATGAATAAAATACAGCCATTGAAGATGAATAGATCTGAAGTTGATACTTATATGGATATAGCTAGAGATCTTGGCGCGCAAGAGGAGGATCTTATTTGGTATGGTGAATGTAATTGTAATAAAATGGAAGAAAAATTTGACATTGTAATAAGTGATGGTTATAATAGGGTTGGAAGTGCAGATTGGTCGATCAAACAGTATCCTTATTATAAGGAGGTCGTTACCCTTCTTAAAGAAAAAAGTCTCGATATTTGCGCTCTGGGAGCTTCTAATGAGTATATTTCAGGTACAGTTAACAAGACAGGATTAGATTTATTAAATAGTTTTGGAATTATAAAGAATAGTAAATTAGTTCTTTCAAATGATAGTGGATTATATCATGCAGCAAACGCACTTGGAGTTAAGAATGTAGTTATCTTCACAGCAACATCTATAGAAAAAAATTATGATTCAAGGTTCCATAAATTTTCGACCATTATTGGTAGAGACGATCTCGATTGTCGTCCTTGTCAGGCTGGAAGAAAATGGAAGACATGTAAGACTTGGGAGTGTAGGGAGATTGATCCGAAAATTATAGCTGAGAAGGTTGAGGAGTTATTATGGCAAACGAAAATGTAATGGATAGAGTTGAAACGTTAGATTATTTAAAAGACAGGATGCATACGGAAAGATTAGTTGTATCAAGATATGGTGATGGAGAATACATGTTAATGAATGGTATATTTGGGCAAAAAACGGAAAATATAAAACTTACCCAACCATTACTCTTAAATGCTATAAAAGTTAAAGGACAGTTAGTTTGTATCCCTACATTGAAGCCACATAATGTTGAAAAGAAAGATAGGTGGTATGAAGCACAAAAATTTTTAATGGATATATCTAAGCATAGTTTATACGGAAATGCTATGTGGAATGTTCATGATTTCATGAGTAATAATGATGTATTACCTTTTATTTTTTCTAAAAATGTTATTTTAATCACTGGATACCCAGATGAGAGTAGAATGGTTTTTAAAAGTTTACAGCCAGATTTAAAAGTAATTGGTGTTCCGAGGACAAACACCTCAAAAGTGTATGAAGAAGTGAAAATAAAAACATTGGATTATATTAATAGAAATAAAATTGATAATATAATTTTTGCTTGTGGACCGACATCGGGAGCATTTATTGCTGATTTTATAAACATCTGTGATGCTAATCTAGTTGATATTGGTTCAGTTTTAAATGCAATCCTTAATGATTATACTATAAATAAACCACCGCTTATTAAATTACATAGAATGTCGTGGACCAATGCTGTAGATATAAAAAAACAATCCGATATGTTTTTTAAAAAGTTAAAAGAAATTGGAGAATAATATGGGAATAGTTAAACGGATAGATGATGTATTTAATAATAAAAGTAAATTATATGAGAATGAAATTAAGAATGCTTATAATAAATATGTGAACACAGTTTCTGTTGATTATATGGCTGCTTCTTTAGAATGTTGCGTACTTTTGATGGTGTTATATGATGTTATAAAACCAAAAATGGTGTTAGATTTAGGTAGTGGTATGAGTTCTTATACATTAAGGTATTTTAAAAAAAGTTATAATGAAGGTAGTCGTGTGTGGTCTATAGATTCTGATAAGAAATGGCTTAATAAAAGCAAAAATTTTGCCAAAAAATTTGGATTAAATATAGAAAATTTCAAAACTTGGGATAGTATAAATAACGATACAACCAAATTTGATTTAATATTTTTTGATATAGATAATAATAAAAAACGTATTAATTATATCCCTACGGTTTTAGATAATTTTATGACTAAAGATAGTTTTATAATGGTTGATGATATACATAAAAGTGGTTGGAGAAGAGATCTTAATAAAGTTTTGTTAGGATATGAGTATAAAAAAATAGATATTAAAAAATATACATTTGATAAATATAAAAGATTTAGTAATCTTTATTATAACATTTCAAAAATTTAAGGGGAAACAAATGAAATTTTTAATGTTACGTGGTCAGGTGCCACAAGATAGAAATCCACAAGAAATAGTATTTGATTATTTAGCAGACTGTGATGACATGTGGATACAATTATTTTATCAAATGGTAGCGCCTGAGACAGAGCATGATAATTATGGAGAGTTATGGTATTGGGGAGGAAATCGTAAGAAACAATTTGCTTATAATTTTGTAGAGCGTTGGTTGCCAACTTTTCAGAAACACATTATAGATTATGTTCCTGATGTTATTTTTTGTCGTGGTGGTTTTCCTGAGTATCATTCTGTGTTACAAAGATTTCCTGATGCTGTAAAAATTTATTATGGTGCTGGCAGAAGATTTTTACCACAACCAGGATTTTCAGATTATGATATTGTTCTACAAGATTCTCCTGAGCAGGTAATGATCTGTCAAAAGAAATTTCCTAATGTTATGACTACTTTATTTATTAAACCAGCAGCTGATAATATTATATATCCAATAGAAACTGAAAAGGAATACGATGTGTGTTTTCCGGCTAATGGTGCGCAGGCATTTAAAGGCCATAAATTTGTTTATAAAACAGTTCCAAAAGATATAAAATTATTAAATTTAGGAAGCAATCCACGTGGATATAAATATCCTAAAAATGTAACTTCTTATAGAGTTTTAAGAACTGAGATAGCTAAACATTATGCTAAGTGTAAAATGGGAATTGTAGCGGTTAGCAGTGAAATTGATTCTTGTCCAAGGGTTATTCCTGAAATGTTAGCTTGTGGATTACCTATTGTTGTTTTAGATGGTGTTAGATTTTGGACGGAAAAATATATTGAAAGCGTAGTAAGTTCTAGAAGCGAGTTTTCAACTGGAGAAGTAGTTAATAAACAAGATTTTTGGACATATGTTAGATTTGTTTTAAACAATTTAAATTTGTATAAACCAAGAAAATACTATGAAAAAAACTTATCATTAACAGTTGCAGCAGAGTTTTTAAGGGGAAAAATTGATGAAGTTATGTTGGGATAATTTAAATAATCTCGAATATATTGGAAACAACACGTGGCGTAGAAAATCTACCAATTGTTATTTTGTTATTAAAGATAAATGTTTAGGCTGTGGGGATGAATTTCTAACATATAAATATGATAATGCCGATTATTGTTCAAAAAGTTGCGCAAGATTTTATAGTAATCCTATGAAAATTTCTGAAGTTAGAGAAAGGCATAAAATAGCTTGTAATAAATACGAACATCGTAAAAAAATAAGTGATCATCATAAAGGCAGAAAACGGCCGGAGCAATCAGTGTTTATGAAAAATAATAATCCGATGTTTAATAAACAGGCGGTTAGAAATCATAGAAAAAGGATATCTTCAGAAAAATATAAAAAAAATATGTCTAAAATTGTAAAAAAACGTTGGGAAGATGAGGAATACAGATTAAGATATGAGCAAACTATTCTTGAAAAAGGATTGAAGAGGCCTGATGAAGAATTGGAAGAATTGGAAAGATATAGACGAAAAGTTAAAATATATACTAAAAAATCACTTATTAAATTTGGTGATGAAATAAATATAAATAATTATCCGATAGGTATTGGTGATGGGTTTTACAATATTGATCATATTTATTCTATTGTTGATGGATTTGAAAATAATGTACCACCTAAAATAATTGGAAGCCATATAAATTTACAAGTTATATCTTCGAAAGAAAATATATTGAAAAATTCAGATAGTTGGATTAATAAAGATGAGTTAATAAGGAGATTTAATACAAATGAAAATAGCATTTAATGGAATAAGATCTGGTTTTTCTAATAACGGCGGGTCCCGCACAATTTTGTTGTCAGCGCAGGTATTAGAATCTTTAGGGCATAGATGTGACATAATAGCAAATGTAGATAATTTTGATTGGTTTAAACACAAGTCAGTTATCAATTATCTTCCAGATGGTCTTGATGTGCTTATAGCAGTTGCCTGTAGTGATGTGGTTCCAACTTTACGTTTGAATGTGCCTAAAAAAGCTTGGTATATTAGAGGACATGAAAATTGGACTATGACAGATGATCAGTTAGGTCAATTATATAATTCTGGTATATTTAATATAGTTAATTCTAGAGGACTGCAGCAATTATTAACTACTTATGGTGCTGATTCTAAAGTAGTTTATCAAGGTATAGATTTTGATTGGTGGGAAAATAAGAATGTAAGATCTAACGATAAAATTAGAATAGGATGTTTGTATCAAGAGAAACCCACTAAGCGGTGGGTAGATTTTGTTAAACTAGCAGAAATACTCGGCGCTGAAGATTATGAATATATAGGAGTTGGATTAAAAGAAAGAAATGATGAATTTTTAACACGGTATTGGACTAATGCTTCTAAAGAAGATTTGAATGAGGCTTATAATTCATGCCATATATGGTTTGCTCCTACAGAGTTGGAAGGATTGCATAATGTTCCTATTGAAGCTGCTTTGTGTGGCTGTCTTATTGTTTGTAGTGATGCTCCCATGAATGGTATGGGGTTTGATTATGCATTTAATAATAATACAGCTATGGTTTATCATGCGCGTGATATTGAAGAAGCCGCATTTTTAATAAGAGCACCTAGAATGGATTTAGTGACTAATATGCAGCGATACATAAAAGATAATATAGGAACTAGAGAAGATAACATGAAAAAAATGATAAAGTATTTGGAGGAAATTTAATGAGCCAGATAGATATAGCTACTACTGCCACATTGAGACCGGAGTTGTTGGAAAAGACTTATAAATCGTTTTTTGAAAATTTGTTTATAGATAAATATAATTATCGAATAATAATTAATGTAGATCCTATAGGTAGTAAAATTGATAGCCAAAAAGTTGTATTAGTTGCTAAAAAATTTTGTAATAATGTAATTTATAATGTATCTGATAATCCTAATTTCGCTAAAGCTTGGAAGTGGTGTTGGGATCAAGTAGAAAGTGATTTTGTGTTTCATTTAGAAGAGGATTGGGAGTTATTAAGTCCAGTGGAAATTAATAAGTTAATAGATATTTTGAATGATAATGAAACTCTTGCAACATTGCGATTAATTAAGATGAATGTTCCTAAAAATCTTAGATTTTTTAGAAGTAAATATATAGTTAGAGAAGGTTTCTTACAAGCGGAAAATAGATCAGTATCTTTTGGTGGTAATCCTCAGTTAATAAAGTCAGAGTTTGTAAAACAGGCTCGTAATTATATGGTTTTAGATAGGAATCCTGAAAAGCAATTTAGAAAGGGGGCAATTGATCTGTGGAATAATGTGGTTAGCCAATGGGATTACGGTGTTTATACCGCACCTAAAAATAAAGCTTTGGTAAAAGATATAGGTAAAGAATGGATGGTTAAAAATAAGTTTAGAAAAAAAAGCGGAGCTGGGTTTGTTGTATGGGAAAAATATTAAGGAGGATGTTTTATGGAAAAACCTTTTGTATATATTGCATCTTTAATGAGAACAGGTTCTACTTTATTACAAGAAGCTTTAACTGAATTACCACACTCTTTTATATTTCATGAACCAGAATTTTGTAGAAATAAATTTAATATGAAAAAAAGATTTATTAAAGAGTTAAATGAATTAATTGGTATTGATATACATGTACTTATGAAAAACCCAAATGTAAAAACTTTAGTTAATAAGGTGTTACCTCTTATGGAGCCCCATATTAAACAGGTGGGGGTAAAAGAAATAGAGAATGAAGGTTGGGAAAATTATATAAATAATATACCTAATATTAAAATTATTATTATAGGTAGAGATCCTAGGTCATTATATGTTTCTATACATAATTGGTTTAAACGTAAAGGTGTAAATAAATGGAAAGATGGTAGACCTTTTAATCCTGAGGTGCTTTTTGAAGGTTTGAAAAGTGATATTAATATTCAGATAGAAATGTTTAAAAAATTCGATGCTTATAAAGTTAGGTATGAAGATTTTTGTTTAAATACAGAAAAAATTTTTGGGGAAATAAAGGATTTTGTTGATTCACCTTTAACATCGATAGGTAAAGTGGGTGGTTTTTTATCAAATAATCCTAAAAGAATAAATGAATTTTATGAACATGGTTTTGAAATTACTATTAAAAAAATAGAGAGCTGGAAAGATATCGATGACAAATTACTATTAAAAAATATAAATACTTTTAATAATTTAATGGATGAATATAGAGAATTTTGGGGATATTAATATATAGATTTATAAAAATATTTGTAGAAAAATTATAATCGTGAAATAAAGAAAGGGAAAATTAATTATGATTAAAAAAATTAAATTAATTTCATTTGGTTTTAAATATGGGCATCCACATGCTAATTATTATTTTGATGTTGGATTTATAAAAAACCCTGCTAGAGAGAAACAGTGGAATTTTTTTTCAGAAGCTAATGATGATATGTGTGAATATATAATGTGTCAGAAAGAGGCAAAAGATTTTATTGATTTAATAATACCTTTAATTAGATTTTTAAATACTATAGATCAAAATCAAATATTTGCTTTTGGATGTAGTGCTGGTAGACATAGAAGTGCTATTATAGTAGAAGCTATAGCTGAAATTTTGCGAAAGGAGGGTGTGGAAGTAAATGTTGAACACAGAGATTTGGGATAAGAATGGTAAATTATTACCTTTAGATAAGATAAAGTGTGAAAGTAGTGATGAAAAAGATGTAGCTGTCTGCATAATTAATAGGGATAGGCCTGACATAACGGACAACTTAGTGGAAAATATAAAAAATAACATTGGCAACCTTTCTTATGATATTTATGTTATAGAAATGGGCAGTGAAAATCAAAGTAAATATGCCAATTTTAATTATCCAGATCCAGATTTTAGGGGTAAGGCATATGGTCATAATGTTTCTATTAGATATGCTAAAAATAGGGGTAATTATAGATATTATTTTACAGTTATGAATGACGTATATTTTACTAAACCAAGAAACGCTTTGCAAAAATTAATCGAAGTAGCAGATAAATATAAAGATATAGGAATTTTTAGCCCGACAGAACCGGATTCTGGATATGCTGGAGGGATTTGTAAGCCAATTAAAGATAAAGAATATCATTGTGTATCCCAATGTAATTATTTAGCTTTGTTAATTAGAGGTAAGCTTTTAGATAAAGTGGGATATTTAAATCCAGATTTTAAATATTGTTGGGGAGCAATTCATGAATTATCTTATAAAATGTATTCTAATGGTTATAAAGTTGCATATTGCGACGTAGTTCAAATGTTTCATATTGGTAGTTCTACTTATGGTAAAATTAAATCTGCTGTGTCTAGAGAAGAATATTTAAAAAATGCTCAGAAATTTGCTGCTATTTATATGATAAAAAATTACGGTAGTGATTGGGATAAGAAATTTTCTAATGTATTGTCTGGTGATGTTATTTTTAATACTTATACTAAGCATAAAAATAAATGGGAAAAACAATTGAATGTAAATACTATAATAAATAAAGGAGTTAATATGAAAAAACTTCATCTTGGTTGTGGAAGAAAAAAAAGAGAGGGGTGGATAAATGTAGATATTGATGCTGGTGTGAACCCAGATATTGTTGCTGATGTTAAAAATTTAAAAATGTTTGATGATAATTCTATAGATGTGATTGAGTGTTGCCATTTGTTAGAACATTTAACTTATATTGATGCTCTTCAAGCTTTAAGAGAGTGGTTTAGAGTTTTGAGAAAAGGTGGAAAGTTATTAATAGAATTACCAAATTTACAAAGATGTATAGAGATGCTTTATAAGAAAGAAAATGAAGAATCCGTAATGTATGGTATGATAGGTATATATGGCGGCAGTTATTTGCCAGATGAAACAAGACTTGATTCTATACATCAAATGCATAAAAGTGGGTGGTCTATTGATTCGTTAACAATAGAGTTAAAAAATTTAGGTTATGAAAGTGTGATTAGTGTTCCTGTAACTCAGACATGGAGAAAAGCTACTAAATTTGACAGGGATATGCGATTGGAGTGTGTAAAATAATGAGAAAATATAATTGTATTCAATTGGAATTAACTAATAATTGTAATTATAAATGCCCAAATTGTCCTAGAAATTCTGGACAGATGACTAGAAAAAAAGGTTTTGCAAATATAAATTTGATTAAAAAATTACTCAAAGAAAATTATAATATTGCTAGATATGTTAATTTTAGTTTCTTCGGTGAACCACTTTTACATCCAGATTTTATTGATTTGATGGAATATACTAAAAA
>Ga0315546_1002549_pt1 | contig 10443 bp, 8 predicted proteins | sample SalMarSW160170MG_FD_203833 | JGI IMG/M metagenome (GOLD analysis project Ga0315546, IMG submission 203833) | Salt marsh sediment microbial communities from the Plum Island Ecosystem LTER, Massachusetts, United States - Salt Marsh Sediment SW1601-170 ... | reverse complement strand
AGTTAATGACATTGTGTAAAATAAAGGGTTTTCTTTGATTTTTATTTATATTTTGATTTATCTGTAAAAGATGTAATTGTGACACAGTCTGATTGCGAGGAGCGTAGCGACGCGGCAATCCCTTTCTTGACGCTCTACGCTCCACGCGATACGAATTTATTCTGACTCCTGGTTTTTATTATCTTTGCAAGATACGATTCACGAGATACTTATTCTTATTTGTTTCTCGCTTTCACTTGCTACCCGCAACTATACGCTCCACGCTCCACGCTATATTTGTTATTTGACTTTTCAAACTCTACAGGTTAAAATATTTTAAGTAATTATTTCAAATTCTTACAATCTCTTATGTAATTATTACGGTTTCTAATTTTAGTTAAATACATATTTAATTATGTTAAAATGTGATTTAAATTAAATATATCTTATGTACCTTGTAAATTGAATATTAGGAGGTGAAGTAATATTAAAATTTACTATATTATTACTCTAAACATTTTTATTGGTTTAATAATAGGTTATTTTCTCAGTAAATATATTGCTAAGGCAAAAATATCATCAGCTGAACTAAGCGCTAAGAATATTATAGAAAATGCCGAAAGAGAAGCAAATTCCCTTAAAAAAGAAGCAGAGTTACAAGTAAAAGAAGAGGCTTACAATATTAAAAGGGATGCTGAGACAGAAATCAAGCAAAAACGAAATGAAATGCAAAGGCTTGAGAGCAGCTTAATTAGCAGAAGCAATAGCTTAGTTCAAAAAATAGAGTCACTTGAAAAAAGAGAAAAATCATTAAATTATAAAGAAAAAGAACTCGAAAATAATATGCAAAAAACCAATAATTTATACAAAGAACAGAAAAACGAATTGATAAAGATTTCAAATATGAGCTTAGAGGAAGCAAAGAAAGAACTTTTAAGTAATTTAGAAAAAGAGCTTACTCATGAAACCGGTAAGATGATTAAAGAGATTGAAGATCAGGCAAAAATTGAAGCAGAGAAAAAATCCAGAAATATTATATCATTAGCGATTCAAAGATATTCTGCTGACCAAACAGTGGAAACAACGACATCTTTTGTGCCCTTACCCAGTGATGACATGAAAGGAAGAATCATCGGAAGAGAAGGTAGGAATATCAGGACGTTCGAAATGTTAAGCGGAGTTGATTTAATTGTAGATGATACCCCGGAAGCGGTTATTATCTCGGGGTTTGATCCTATACGAAGAGAAATAGCCCGGCTGTCTTTAGAAAAGCTGATTACCGATGGCCGTATACAACCAGCAAGAATTGAAGAAGTAATAGAAAAAACTAAAATACTAGTTGATAATAAGATCCAAGAAGAAGGAGAAAAAGTAGTATTTGATACGAATGTAAAAAATATAAGTCCAAAACTAATTAATTTAATAGGAAAATTGAAATATCGCACAAGCTACGGACAGAATGTTCTTCAGCATTCAATAGAAGTTGCATATCTTTCTGAAATTATGGCCGCAGAAATTGGCGTAAATTCGCAATTGGCCAAAAGAGCGGGCTTGCTTCATGATATCGGAAAGGCTGTTGACCGTGAAATAGAAGGAACTCACGCTATGATTGGTGCTGAGATTGCCAAAAAAAATGGTGAAAGTCTTCAAGTAATTAATGCTATTGCTGCTCATCATTCGGATGTAGAACCCAAAACAATTGAAGCCGTTTTAGTCCAATCAGCTGATGCCATATCTGCTTCTCGTCCCGGAGCCCGACGTGAGATGTTGGAAACCTATATAAAAAGACTTGAAAATTTAGAAGAAATTGCTAATTCATTTGAAGGAGTGGAAAGAGCATTCGCTATACAAGCAGGTAGAGAAATAAGGATAATCGTAAATCCGGAAGAAATAGATGATTATACAGCAAAAAAGATAGCAAGAGATATTTCAAAAAAAGTTGAAAAAAATATAGATTATCCCGGTCAAATTAAAGTAATGGTTATTAGAGAAATCCGCTCAGTTGAATATGCAAAATAGATTAATTAGCGTAGAGCGTACAGCGTAGAGCGTAGAGTTAGGAAAGGAGAAGACAGGAGCCAGAATTCAGGAGCCTAATTCGTATCTCGTATCTCGTGAATCGTATTTCGTTAAGAGAATAAAAATCAGAAGACAGAAGTCAGAAGGCAGAAAATAGAAGACAGAATGAAAAAACAGAAATGTCATTGTAATCTTTGAAATTGATGTAGGGGGCGGATTTATCCGCCCCGTATTTATCTGACATGATGCCAATTTAATATAGTCTTGTCATTCCCATGCTGACTGTCGTTACCATGCGTTCTATGTCTCCCGCGGAAGCGAGAATCTATATTACCAAAATAAGACAAATTAATATATTCTATAATAAATAATAAATATTTTTATAATTTTATAATTGCAGAAAGAACAAGAAAAATCTGCAATTTATTTTTTTATAAATTAAACTCCTGTATTATTCAAGGAAGAGAGATAATGACATATAAACCAAAATTATACATTAAAACCTTCGGATGCCAGATGAACGTCAATGATTCAGAATACATCATTGGCCAACTAGTAAAATTAGGTTATTCGACTACAGAAGATATATTTGAATCTAACTTAATTTTACTAAATACCTGCTGTGTCAGAGCAAAAGTAGAACAGAAAATATTCAGCTTAATTGGGAAGATAAAGAAAATAAAAGAATCTAACCCGGATGTGATTTTGGGTATATGTGGATGTATGGTTCAAAAGGAAAAAGAAAATATATTTGAAAGGGCACCCCATGTTGACTTTATATTTAATCCCTCTCAAATTAATAATTTGGAAAAAATTATTAATAATGTTATAAAATACGGTAACAAAAAATATATTTCTTGCGATAATACTCCTGAATTTAGTTTAAATCATGTTCCGGTTAAAAGAGGAAGTAAAATATCAGCCTGGATTCAAATAATGAGAGGCTGTAATAATTATTGCTCTTATTGTGTTGTCCCTTACACGAGGGGGCCAGAGCAGAGCAGGGGAGCCTCCGAAATATTGTCAGAAGCAGCTAATTTGGCTCAAAATAAATATAAAGAAATATTTTTATTAGGTCAGAACGTCAACTCTTATGGTAATGACCTTTCTCAACCTGTTACTTTTTCTAAATTATTAGAATTATTAAATAACATTAATGGTATAGAACGAATAAGATTCACCACTTCCCACCCCAAAGATTTCTCTTTTGATTTGATAAAAACAATAAAAAACTGCCATAAAATCTGTAACCATATCCATTTACCTATCCAGTCCGGCTCAAGCAAAATACTTAAGATGATGAATAGAAAATATGATATCGATTATTATAAGAATATTATTAAAGAAATTAGAAATAATATAGATAATATCGCAATTACTACAGATGTAATGGTTGGGTTTCCCGGAGAAACCGAAGACGACTTCATGGATACTTTAAATATTTTTAGGGAAATAGAATTTGACGAAGCGTATACTTTCATTTATTCAAACAGGGAAAATGCTGTTGCTTCATTATTGCCAGACCAGATTCCCCTACAACTCAAAAAAGAAAGGTTATGGAAACTTATTGATTTACAAAAAGAAATGTCAGCTAAAATTAATAAAAAACTTGAAGGCAAAATATTTGAGGTTCTGGTAGATAAAAAGTCTAAAAAGCATATCGAAAATCAATTTTCTGGGCGAACAGAGACCAATAAAACCGTGGTATTCACAAGCAAGAAAGACTTATTAGGGGAATTAGTTATGGTTAAAATTGTAAAGTCGACAGCCTGGACTTTATACGGAGAACTAATCGGATGATTAACAGTAAAGACAATAATTTACTAATTTTATTGGGCCCTACCGGAGTAGGCAAAACAGATATTTCCATTAAACTTGCCCAAAAAAAGCCTGATGTCGAAATAGTCTCTGCTGATTCTATGCAAATATATAAATATATGGATATTGGGACTGCTAAACCCAATAAAAACATATTAAATACCATAAAACATCATATGATAGATATTGTTGAACCATCAGAGAATTTTGACGTAATACAATACAGTAAGTTAGCTACTAATATAATATTAGACGTTTTTAAAAGAGTAAAGATTCCGATATTAGCAGGTGGTTCCGGACTATACATTTCCTCAATAGTTAATCCGCTTTTTACCGGACCTGCCAAGAATATTAAGTATAGAGAAATCTTAGAAGAAGAGGCAAAGATACACGGTAAAAAATATTTATATGATAAATTATCTAAAATAGATCCAGTTTCTGCTTCAAAAATTAAACCTAATGATTTAAGAAGAATAGTCAGGGCTTTAGAAGTTTTTAAATCTACCGGAAAAACTATCTCTTACTTGCAAAAAAAAGCTTTTAATGAAAATCCAAAATTTAAATATCATATTATAGGGCTCAAAAGAGGTAGAGAGAATTTATATCAAAGGATTAATTTAAGAGTTGATAAGATGATTAAAGATGGATTTATAGAAGAAGTTAAAACCTTAAGAGAGATGGGTTATAAAGCAGATTTAAATTCAATGCAGGGCTTGGGCTATAAACAGATAAACAAGCATCTTAACGGTATTTACAATAAAGAAGAGGCAATTAATTTAATAAAGATAGAGACTCGGCATTACACCAAAAGACAGATGACCTGGTTTAAAAACAAAATAGAAAATGTCCAATGGATAGATTTAGATGAGGATAACGAAAATAAAGCAATATCAAAAATATGTAGTCGTAACACATCCTCGTAGTTTCCTCACCCTTGAGGCGAAAGGACTAAGACAACATACTTCCTCCCCCTTGAGGGGGAGGATTAAGGTGGGGGTGGAGTAGGGGTTCAATTCATTGAAACCGTCTTTTCTTTTCTGCCATTCCCGCTTCCCTTTCTGTCATTCCCGTTTTCGCGGGAATCCATCTTTTTTTCTTATCTTTTATTTTTTTTTCCAATGTAGGGGCTTGATGAATCAAGCCCGTAAAAAGCTTATTTTATAATGTATTATCTATCAACATTAATTTATTTTAAAATATTTTCTCCAAAAAGAAGGATTCTTAAAATTTATGTAGTATAGTATATATATAAAAGTGAATGTATATTCTGTTCTCTAAAATGTTAATAAAACTTTTTCAAAAAGAAGGTGAAGCACTAAAGTAATATTCCATGAAAAGTTGAGAAAGGTACACTATCCGAAAGGATAGGCCGCAAAGCTTTGGGTCTAAATCACTTTTAGTGACATGACCGCCAAACTGCCGATTTTTTTTATTTTAAAAAGATAAAAAAGGTGGGCAGTTTTTTTATTCTATTAGCATCAGCCCACCTTAAGCAATAAAAGGAGGCGATGTTTCTTGAATTTATTGAAGTTATTTAAATTAAGACTTCAATCTTATGTTGTAAAAATAAAAAAAGTAAATCTTCATGAAAAAATATCTTTATTTAAATTTACTAATAACCACATTAACTCTCATCCTCACAGGTTGTATTCTTTCCGTAATTCTATCAGGGAATTAAAACCAGGCAAGCAAAGATCGGGAAGATGGGAATAAGTCAAGGGGACGTTTCGTTTGACATACCCAGATAAATTTCTTGCAATATGACAGGGGATCGTTCTTTGACACATAATAATAAATAGGTGCACATCCCATTTTTTAAATATGGTTTGAGAACATAAAAAGGGCAGGCTAAGGAAGATAACTTTCTCTATAGCTTGCCCTTTTTTATTGTATTTTTATCTCTATTCAATTCTTCCCAACTCCACCTTCATCCCGGAGAGTTCTTTCTGCACTTCTGAGAAACGAAGGGAATAGTATTCTCGGTTCTGTTGGTTTAAGTTGGTGATAGTATTGTGTATCTCTTTGGTATTTTCCAGGACCTGCCAGTATCCCTCTTTCTGGGCAATCACTATCTCTTGCATAAATCTGTCGATACGAAAGATTAAGAGTATTGATAAGGCTGTTTATTAATTCTGCCCACATTGGCTTTCATCATCATCTTCACTGCTTTTTCTTCATGTTTTCTTAACTTAATATTCTTATCATCCAGTGCTCTTATAGGAACTAAATAGATGATTTTTTGAAGGTGAATGACCTGTGCTATTGCAGCCATTTCTCCGATGAAGGTTTTTCCTGAGGAGGTTGGGGCGATAACCAAAAGATTTTTATCTCTGTCATTCCCTACATAATCCAGCACCCCATATTTTCTTACCGCATCTTCCTGCAGTGGTAATAAATAAGGAGAGTAATGTTTTTCCCAGATGTTTACAATATAAGAGGGGATACCATAATTCTTTAATTTTCCAATTTTCATTAATTTAGACATTAATATATTTCCTTTCTTTTTATCTTTTTATAACTAAAAACTAGGACAAATAGTAGAATAACCTCTATTGCAAATCTAAGATGAAATGTAAAAATAGAACGATAAAATCACCTCCTTGCATGAGATAGTAATGAGTTAAATGAGTGGGTAATTTAGTAAATCTAACAAGCTGTAAACAAAACACACTTTTTGATTATACATATAATAAGTTTATATTTCAACGAGCAAGGTAGAATCAGGGGGACATTCTTCTTTTGTATTCCCGCATTTATGCATGACAAAAAGTAAAGTGTGTCCCCCTTTTAATAATTATTTTCCTAAAAAAAGAAGGATTTTCTAAACTTATGTCGTATATTTAATATATAATACGTAAAATATTTCACTTAAATAATATTTTTATATTTCTATAATTTTGAATAAATTTAATATCGTAACCTGTATGAAGGTAACAGGAGAGACCTATTCTTTTATTTAAATAAGAAAAGGAGCCGAAGAGGTAAGATACTAAATGTATCCAAACTTTCAGGCAAAAGGACCGTTACCGGACAGAACTCTGGAGAGTTTTATACAAAAAAGCACCGAAGGGGCAACTCCTAATCTTTAGGAAGGTCCTTACAGAGTTTACTTAAAGAGCTATTTCCTAAATACGTAGGAAGAATCTCTCAGGTAAAAAGACAGAGCAAGGAATTAATATAATTATTTTTTGCTTTGTCTTTTTTATTTTTTTAAAACATTTTAGAAAAGAATAGAAAATAATAGTTTGATTTTCGGAATTAGAAATATAAAATGTTGAAACTTGACCCCTATATTCCTTCGTGGAGTAATTACAAAATGGCAATAAAAAGTATGAAACAAATAGTGCAAGATTTTCTTGATCATGCAGATGTTAAGATTAATGGAAAAAGACCCTGGGATATTCAGGTGAATAATCAAGGTTTATATTTGAGGGTTTTGGTAGGCGGGTCCATCGCTTCAGGAGAAGCATATATGGATGGATGGTGGGAATGCCAGGCACTTGACCAGCTCGTTGATAGGCTTCTGAGAGCAAGATTGAATATAAAAATCAGGGCTATAAGGTACCTTGCATGGAATGCCATCAAAGCCAGAATAATAAATCAGCAAAGAAGATCAAAAGCATACGTGATTGGGGAGCGGCATTATGATATAGGCAATGATCTCTATAAAAATATGCTTGACAAAAGATTAAATTATAGCTGCGGTTATTGGAAGAATGCAAAAACCCTGGATGAAGCACAAGAAGCTAAGTTAGACCTGATTTGTAAAAAGCTAAAGTTAAAGCCAGGCATGACAGTTTTGGATATTGGTTGTGGTTGGGGAAGTCTTGCCAAATTTGCGGCAGAGAAATATCAAGTTAAGGTAGTAGGCATTACAGTCTCCAAAGAACAAGTACGGTTTGCAAGAGAACTCTGCAAAGGTCTTGATGTTGAAATACGATTACAGGATTACAGAGATCTTAAAGAAAAGTTTGATTGTGTTGTTTCTGTTGGCATGTTTGAACATGTGGGTTATAAAAATTACCGGAAATTTATCAAAGTTATTGACCGCTGTTTGAAAAATACCAGTCTGTTCTTATTACATACTATTGGAGGAAACAAATCAGTGACATGCCTGGATCCCTGGATTGATAAATATATATTTCCAAATGGAATGCTTCCTTCGGCAAAACAAATCACCAAAGCATACGAAGGTATATTTAAGCTTGAAGATTGGCACAGCTTTGGAACATATTATGATAAAACCTTAATGGCCTGGCACAAGAAGTTTAACAAAAACTGGGATAAAATCAAAATTTATTATGATGAACGGTTCCGTAGAATGTGGAACTACTATCTCTTAATCTGCGCAGGATCCTTCAGGGCACACAAGAACCAATTATGGCAAATAGTATTCTCTAAAATAGAATCACAAGTAGATTATGAAAGCATACGTTAAGCTTCTCTCAATTTTTTACATTAAAACCTTCTTGATATTCATTATTTATATCGTGACAGGTGAAGGTTGTAATAGCTCAATAATTCGATAGCTTTTAGCGGAAAACCTATAGGATTTAATAGAGTCTGAGGAGTTTCTTAATCAGTTGGTTGAGGCTTTGGGTTATTATTATGGATAAACGTCCTAAAGGAAGACTTCGTAAAATGGAAAGGTAACCTATAAAACTAAAACCATAGAAAAAATAGGATGCGTCAGTATTTTATTTAAAGATAGAAGAAATTCCTAAAAGGCAGAGTGAAACTCCCCCAGCAGGAGCTGGGGGCTTCTTAAACCTATGGCAATGTTAATTGCAGTTGCCCTTTGTCTTCTTTTTCTTGATGCTCAACGTAGGCGAGAATTTCCTTTTCATTCAAGCCTATACACGATACACAGTATCCTCTAGACCAGATGCCACCTTTCCTTGTATAGGTTTTTTGCATAAAAGGAAATTTCGCCTTGAGCTTTTTTGCCGACTGTGTTTTGATATACTGAATTGCATCGGCAACTGCAATTCTGGGAGGTATCACGACTACCATGTAAACATGATCCTCTTGTACATTAAGCTTTACTACCTCGATATCGGGATAAAATTCTGGGATATGCAAGAGTATTTTCTCCGTATATTCCTTTACTCCTTTTGCAAAGATTTTTCTCCGATATCTCGGTATCCAGACGAGATGGTATTCCGTTTTGTAGATAGCATGTGCGCTTTTTCTAAATCTCATGCTTCATTATACCAAATGCCATCTCGTCTGGATAGCCACTACATCACCAGACAGGAGTCTGGTGTTTTATGTGGCTAAATAAACATCACAGTGATGATTTGATATTAAATTTAAAAAAGAAATCTAATTTATCCTTCCAGGTTTAACTGTGTTAAAATATAGATACTGTGTTAAAAGTCAACCCGCAAACTCTCCTTTTGACACTGTATTTTATTTAAATATTTTAAAGAATCTAGACAGCAACATATTCTGTCTTGTCTCTATATATATAGCATGAGCTATCAAGAGTATCTTTCTCATGGAAGCAATAACGGCCAATTTCTTTATCTTATGATGGGCTAATAACCGTTGATAAAATACCCTTATTTTCTGATTATGTACCGTGGCACAAACGGTAGGTAAATAGAATATTTTACGGTATATTCCTTTACCATTTTTACTGATCTTAACTTTACCCTTTACCGAGGTTCCGGACTCTCTTCTTACCGGATCAAGTCCGGCAAGAGCGGTTATCTGGGCCCGGTTTGTACCTTGATAAGTTTTAAATAGAGTAAGTAGGGCGATAGCCGTTTTATCTCCTACACCGGAGATAGTAGAAAGCCTTTGATAATCTTCTTTTAAGTTCTGGTTTTTACTAACATATTCTAAGATATCATTAAAGATCTTATCTTCTAACTTTTTGGCTCTTTTCAGATCTTTTTTGATAAGGGCAATAAGTTCCTTATCTCTTAGACTTTCCAAATGATTAGATAAGGCTACTCTCTGCTTTAGGGCAAACTCATAACTGGTGAGATAGGAGGCTAAAGCTTTAGCCTGTTGGTCTATCCTGGGTATCTTGATATCCTTTGCCTCAATGAGCTTATGGAATTGATAGAGAATTCGAGCATCAATCTTATCGGTCTTTGAACGTTTCCCTAAGGCCCGGGTAAAATTATGGCTTTTCTTGGGATTTACTATATAAGCCTTTATGCTATTTTCAGCACAGAATTCTTTTAAGTATAGTGAGTATACTCCAGTCGGTTCAAAGATGATGACCAAATCTGAAAAGTTAACTTTCTTTTTCAGGTATTTTTTAAAAGATCTTAATCCTTCTTTGTTTATAAATTTCAAATCTTTTTTACCATCAAATACCGATAGGTCTTTCTTTGATACATCAATTCCGATATAATACATAATGAAACCTCCTAATGGTTTTTTAGGAGAGTTTGCATGGTCGCCCTTCTATAACTTTACCTTGTATCAATACAAGCTGAAATATTTTTATATTTCGCTTCTGATACTGTCCAAGATTGTAGGAGGGCGGCCCATCTATAATTACGAGCTAATTGAACTTCCCCCGCTTTACTGGACACCAAGTTAAGAGCTATAATTAAATTAAAGGAGGTTCAGAAAAGATGGAGGGAATCAGAAGACAATATAGTGAGG
>Ga0315546_1002548_pt1 | contig 10446 bp, 9 predicted proteins | sample SalMarSW160170MG_FD_203833 | JGI IMG/M metagenome (GOLD analysis project Ga0315546, IMG submission 203833) | Salt marsh sediment microbial communities from the Plum Island Ecosystem LTER, Massachusetts, United States - Salt Marsh Sediment SW1601-170 ... | reverse complement strand
GCAACTGCTGTCATCAACACCGTGCTGCTACAGGTACTCATGCCTACAGCCATTAACACGAAGGCTCCGTAGAACATGCCCAGGGAAGTAGTGCGACTCAAGAGCATCAAACCCAAACTGGTGATAATCAGTCCGCCGAATAACAGTCTTCTTGGCCCCCAGCGGTCGACAAGCATCCCAACCAAAGGGGCAAGAATGCCCATCTCCATGCCGCGTAGCGAGGCGGCAAATGAAATCTGCGTGTAGCTCCAACCAAAGTCGTCCGCTAGTGGTTCAATGAGAGTAGTGAACCCATAGAAGACAACTCCACCCACGTATAGCGAAATAAAGAAACATGCGACAACAATCCACCATCCGTAGAATACTCGACTTGGCTTCCAATCTAAACTAAAACGCATGGCATGAGGGCCTTTATCTTTAATAGTTATGGAGAGGAGTCCTTTGGTGAAAAGCTATTCGAATGCACCAATGTAATCCCAAATACTATCATTAATATATGTAGTGTGTAAAACCCACTTTGCAATTGGGCTGGAAAGCCTCCTTCTTTAAGGGAAGGAACATTATGTAAAGTCAGGTTTAACCTATAATACTCTGGTAAAGAAGGCAGTCACTTTAGCAACCAGGCTAGATTCATATCCCCACCAAAAGTGGTCTGCCCCTTCAATACTTTCGCATTCTTTAGGCTCAGGAAGATTTTGGCAAAATTCAAGGAACTGGTCAGTGGGTATAAGGTTATCCCTACTTCCCGAGATAAGAAGTTTTGGCTTGGGACAGCTTTTGAGGAAATCAAAATCGAACATAGGGAGTGGAGGAGAGACGGCAGCCAGAGCCCTAATTCGAGCATCGTTAAAACCAACGGGAAGAGCGAAGCCAGCGCCAGCCGAATAGCCAGCAAGCCCGATTCTCTTAGAATCAACTTCCTTTACCGTGCTTATAAAGGAAATGGCTGCTTCAACATCCTCCCGCTCACCTATTCCCTGACCAAATTCCCCCTGGCTCCCACCTACTCCGCGGAAGTTAAACTTGAATGAAGCAAGCGATGCTTGCGTAAGTGTCTCAGAGAGGTTACAGACTACATTATTATCCATACTGCCGCCGTAGAGGGGATGAGGATGGCAAACTATTACTGCCGGGAGGGGTCCGGCACCTTCGGGTATAGCCAATATTCCTTCGAGGACAAGCCCGTCAGAGGGAAAGCTTACTCTTGTCTTTTTCATTGTCCCTGTACAAGCCCCGGCTTATTTAACTATAACTTTAATCAATATGTCGCCGGGCGAGCCATCGCTTATCTGGCGAGCATTCCTCAATCTCACCACGTTGCCCGTTCTTACCCCGGCAGGAATCTTCACCTCCAGTCTTTTCCCCCTCCGCTTTAATACCTTCTTCACCCCCTGCAAAGCCTCTCCTCGGCTAATTGCAAGCTCATAATGAACTTCCTGGGGTCTTCGAGCCTGGCCAAATATTTCATCCAGATTGATTTCTTGCCCCGGCCGAGCTTCAAATCTGACTCTCCCGGGCCTGCCGCTTCTAAAAGAGAAAGAGGAACCTCTGCCCTTCAAGAAATCGCCAAATACGTCGTCGAGGAAATCAAATCTCAGGCCAGCCCCGCCGAAGTCCTTCATCATTTCCTGAAAAGTGGTTGTAGTGAAAGGACTGCTGAAGATGTCGCCTATATTACCTACAGTGCCAAATTGGTCATATTGCTTTCTTTTTTGAGGGTCACCGAGGACTCCGTAAGCCTCGTTTATCCCCTTGAATTTCTCGTTAGCCCATTCCTCTTTCCCGGGATTGCGGTCGGGATGGTATTGCATGGCCAGTTTCCGATAGGCCTTCTTAATCTCTCCATCCGAGGCGTTCGTTGGTATGCCTAAAATCCTGTAATAATCTTTAGCCATTTAAGCTTGCTATACCGACTAGTCGGGACCCTGAGGCGACTGCCAGAATTTTGCTGTCTGCCCGCTCCCCAGTATTCACAAAAATTATAGCAAAGCGGCGACATTAGCGTTAATTACCCTTTGTTTCCTTCTCTGATAAAAGGAATTTTTTAACACGCCATAGCGGGGATACAGCCGTCAAAATTATTATAATAAGGGCCAACAAGGAGTTTGACAAAGAGTGTTTTCTTTGCTATATTGCGATGGTTTATCCAGGATACCGAACCAATAAATCGGAGGTACTCGATATGGTCATTATTGGAGAAAACATCCATGTCATAGCTCAGACAGTTTCCACAGCGATAAGGGAGAAAGATGCCAAAGTAATCCAGGATTTAGCTAAAGCCCAGGCTGAAGCTGGAGCCGATTACATTGACTTGAATGTTGGCCCAATGAAGAAAGACCCTGAAGAAAACATGCAGTGGCTTGCCAGCACAGTTCAAGAAGTTATCGATTTACCTTTGTCTATAGATACTATGAACCCTGTAGCTATGGAGGCAGGCCTAAAAGCTTGCCAGAAAAGACCTCTGCTTAACTCCGCTTCGGGGAAGACTGACTCCAAAGAGCAAATGCTTCCTTTAGCCCAAAAATATAACTGCAATGTGGTGATTTCGGTGATAACGGATAAAGGGATGCCTCCAGATGTTGATTCAAAGATAGAGAGTATTATGGACACGGTGGCCTATGCTAATGAATTGGGGATTCCTAATGAAGACATCTGGGTTGACCCCATAATTCTTCCCGTGAGTACCGCTGGCGAAGGGCAGAGGTTCGCTGTCGCCTGTTTGGAATTTATAAAGATACTCGAGGATGTTTTGCCCGAGATTAAATCAACTGTAGGGCTTTCCAATGTATCTAATGGGGTGCCCAATGAACTCAGACCACTTCTTAACCGCACGTATCTGGTTATGCTGGATAGAAATGGGCTTTATTCTGCCATCGCTGACCCTTTGGATAAGGAGTCTATGAACTTAATTAAGGGAAAGGTGCCAGAAATAGTCCAACTTATTTACAAGACTATGGACGGGGAGGATATGGACCTCTCCTCCCTGTCTCCAAAGGAAGTTGAGTATGTTAAGACAGCCAAGGTTCTTACAGGAGAGAACTTGTACTCAGATGCCTGGCTTGAAAGTTAGGAGGGTAAAGAATGGAATATAAAGCGCCAGCTGAAGCGTATACCGGGGTAGTTAGGGAGATAACTATTGGGAACGGAAAGAAGAGCTTGAAGATTGGGGGAGAGAATATGCTCCCCTTTCATTTTTTTGACCAGGGATCAAATCCCAATCCAGCAAAGTTTGCCCTGGAAGTTCTTGATATGGAACCTCAGGATTGGCCGGAACACCTAACTCAGCCTTTCAAAGATGTGATAGCCGACCCAGTGAAATGGGCCAAGAGATGTGAAGAACTTGGCGCAGATGCAGTGTTTCTTCGTCTTGTAAGCACCGATCCGGCAGTTAAAGATAGTTCTGCGGACGGAGCAGCAGCCATGGCAAGAAAGGTGGCCGAGGCCATAAACATTCCCCTAATTATTTATGGCTCCGGAGATGATAAGAAAGATGCCGAGGTTCTGCCCAAAGTTGCCGAGGCTTGCGATGGTATGAATCTCCTGATAGGGCCGGTTCAAAAGGAAAACTATGAGGTTGTAGGCAAGGCGCTCTTAGACCACGGACACAATGCTAGCGCTTTAAGTCCTCTGGACATCAATTTGCTAAAGGAACTAAATGTAAAACTCTGCAAGTTTTTCCCTGCTGAAAAGATAGTTATCGATCCTGAATCCGCAGCATTAGGCTATGGTATGGAGTACAGCTTTTCTCTGATGGAAAGGGTGAAGCAGATTGGAATAATCACCAAGGATAATATGACAATGATGCCCATTATCGCTGACCTAGGTGGAGAGTGCTGGAAGACAAAACAAGCTAAGGAAAATAAGGAACAAGGATTGCTTTGGGAAGGAATAACAGCGCTATCGCTGTTCCTGGCTGGGGCAAATATCATTGTCTTGCGACATCCCGAGACCTTGAGTTTAATAAAGAAAACAACGGAGGTGAAATAAAAATGGTAGTAGAGGGGAAAAAGCTATCAAAGAAATTAGAGGAAATTCACGAGAAGATAAAAGCAGAGATTCCCTGGGAACCGTTAGGTCCCACCCCTATGCCGGAGATGCCTGACCTCAGACAGTGGGACATGAGGTTATTGAAAACGTATGCGCCTTTTTACGCGCCATTCTGTGATTTATGTTGCTTCTGTACCTACGGTAAGTGTGACCTCACCGAAGGAAGAAGAGGCGCCTGTGGTATTGATATAGCCACCCAACAGGCAAGGTTTATACTTCTTGCCTGCTTGATGGGGTGCTCCGCTCATGCCGCTCACGGCGGGCACATTCTGGAGTTCTTGATTGAAAGGCACGGCCCGGATAAGAAGATAGACTTAGGCGGGTCAATCGATATCGAAGCACCAAATATAAGAACAGTTGTAGGTCTGAAGCCTGAGACTCTGGGAGACCTTCAAATAGCTCTAGAGTATGTCTTCAAAGAGATTGCTCATCTTCTTGATTCCTGCCATACAGGGCAAGAGGGAAGCTCTCTGGACTATGAGTCCAAAGCCTTGCATGCCAGCATGCTGGACCATGTTGGCATGGAAATAGCTGATATCGCACAGATAGTGGGATTCAATTATCCCACCTCTGTCGCTGAGACACCTCTTGTCGACATGGGTTGGGGGGCAATAGACAAGAGTAAGCCTGTGATCCTGGTATCGGGGCATAACCCAGCTACCTCGACTGTGGTAATTGACTACCTCAGGGAACACAACCTTGAAGACCAGGTGGAGGTCTGCGGCCTGTGCTGCACTGCACTGGAAACAACCAGGTATTCGGACAAAGCCAAAATAGTCGGTCCTCTTTCCCGTGCGCTTTTCTTCATGAGGGCAGGCATTGCCGATGTCATAATGACTGACGAGCAGTGCATCAGAACAGATACGCCTCAGGAAGCAGCCAAGGTGGGTTCAGCAATGATCGCCTGCCTGGACAAGGCTATGTATGGACTTGAGGATGCCACCGACCTGGATCCAGATGAGATAGTCAGGCGAATGGTGGATAACAAGGAGCAGTTCGCCATCCTGGACTCCCCCAAAGCGGCCGAGGTGGCGGTTAAAGTCGCCCTGGAAATAGCTCCCCAGAGAAAGAAGGGGTGGGTAACGGAGGAAGAAGCCATTGAGCTGGCTAAGAAGTGCACCAATTGTAAAATGTGTGAGCAGGTGTGTCCCAACCTCTTTAATATTGGCGGTGGTATAACTGAAGTCGCCAAAGGTAACTTTGACTTAATAAGGCAGCAATTCCTGCAATGTATTGGCTGCGGTAAGTGTGAAGAGGAATGTCCCAATAATGTTCCTATCTTTAAGATAATGCAGACAGCAGCAAGCATGGAGACCTGGAAGTGCAGGGCTGGGCGCGGTCCGGTTATGGATACCGAGATAAGGAACGTTGGTGCGCCTATAACCCTGGGCACAATCCCGGGAGTTATTGCTTTAGTAGGCTGTTCTAATTACCCCAATATAGAGGATATTGCCGACATGGTGGATGAATTCGCCAGGAGAAAGTATATCGTGGTTCTCACAGGTTGTGCTGCTATGGTTGCCGGAATGAAAAAGGACAAGGATGGCTTGACAGTTTATGAAAAATACCCTCCCAACTTCGATGCCGGAGGAGTAGTAAACATTGGCTCCTGTGTTTCCAATGCCCACATCTCTGGAGCAGCAATAAAAATAGCCAATATCTTTGCCGCTCTTCCCCTGAGAGGCAACTACGAGGTCATGGCCGATTACGTGCTCAACCGAGTAGGCGCTTGTGGAGTAGCCTGGGGGGCAATGTCCCAGAAGGCGGCTTCCATTGGTACAGGGTTTAACAGGCTGGGTATTCCTGTTGTTTTGGGACCTCATTCCTCCAAGTATAGAAGGCTATTCCTCTCCAGGAAGGAAGAGGACGACTGGAAGGTTATGGATGCCAGAAAGAGGGAGATTGTGGATACTGTGGAGCCAGCACCTGAGCACCTAGCTTATGTATGTGAGACTAAAGAGAAAGCTATGCCCATGATAGCCAAGCTTTGCATAAGAAGAAACGATACTCCTCAGGGAAGAGCGATAAAACTGAACCACTACATTTCACTGTACAGGAAATATATTGGAGCCGGTCTTCCTGAAGATATTCACCTCTTTGTCCGCAGGGATGCCGATATTCCACTGGTATATAAGAAAGAAGTGCGAGCATACTTACAAGAAATTGGCTGGCAGCCCAGGGAGCCCATTGGATTACCTACCCTCATTGGCACCTATCCCACTAAGGTTCCTCTGGATGCAGTGATACACTAGTAACAGGGAAAATGGCTTAAAAGGAGGAGAAAATGAGTGCAGTAATACCACGCCACAGAGTAAATGTCTTAACGGGAATCAAATCGGCCAGGCTGATCGAAGACCCTGTGGAGTATGCCAATCTGATTAAGAAGGCCAAAAGGCCACTTCTTGTAGTTGGTCCTCTCTTACTGGCATCTACGGCTGATGGCAAAATTCTTATGGAATATGCCCTGGACATAGCTAAAGTGGCTGATATTCCCATATGTGCGACAGCTCAGACTAAAGGGAAGATCGTGGAGTTGGGAGTACAGCCAGATAGCGTTTACGATGTCGTCGAGATAGCAAATGCTCTTAAGGACCCTGACTGGCAGGGAGTTAAGAAGGAGGGAAACCATGACCTGGTGATCTTCTTCGGCATAAGGTCGGACCTTGGTAACCAAAGCCTTTCTACACTCAAACACTTCGCACCTCATTTAAAGACTATGACGTTGTGCAAGCATTACTTCCCCCATGCCAACTACTCACTCCCTAATTTCAAGAAGGATGCGAAGTGGCAGGAGTTCTTAGAAAGCCTGATAGCCAATTTAAAGAAAGGAGACTGAAGGAAAATGGAAGGTGAATTTCATGCAGATATGGGGCCTCAGTATGAAGGCGAGGTGATAAGAAAGGAAGACCTATACATCGAGTTCGGTGGGCCAAAAGCAGAACATAAGTTTGAGTTAGCAACAGTTAAAAGTCCTGATGAAATAGAGAATGAGAAAGTAGAGATTATCGGCTCGGATATAGGTGATTTGAAACCTTACGATGAAGAGAAAGGCGGTGGTAGCTATCCTATCGCCGTTCTGGTAGATGTTGCCGGAGGAGAATTGGACAAGGATGCCGAAGCAATCATCGAGAGAAGGATTCATATGTTCACTAACATGATTGAGGGTTGGTATCACATGAATCAAAGGCAGGATACGTGGATGAGGATAAGTAAAGACTGCTATAAAAAGGGCTTTACTTCCCTGCGGGAATTGGGAGAAATTTATATCCTGCTTTTTACATCAGAGATGCCAATCATCGAGAGCATCCAGGTCACTATTATCACCGATGAAAAAAAGATAAAGGAGCTTCTTCCCCACGCTTTGGAAGTTTATGCCGCCAGGGATGAACGGGCAAGGACCTTGAATGATGAGGATGTAGATACTTTCTACGGCTGCGTTCTATGCCAGAGCTTCGCCCCAACCCATATCTCTATCATAACTCCCAATAGAATTGCCAACTGTGGAGCGATAAACTGGTTTGACGGCAGAGCCGCTGCCAAGATTGACCCTGATGGGCCCATATTTGCCATACCAAAGGGGGAGCTTATAGATGCTATAAAAGGTGAATATTCAGGGGCGAATAAGGTGGAAGCCGAAAAGTCTCTGGGAACCTACGATAGAGTTTATCTCTATAGTGCATTTGAGCACCCCCATACATCTTGTGGCTGTTTCGAAGCGATTGTATATTACATTCCCGAAGCGGATGCCTTTGGAGTAGTGCACAGAGATTTCAAGGGCGAAACTGTAATTGGGGAAACATTTTCCCACATGGCTGGTGACACTTCCGGAGGGAAACAAATAGAAGGAAGATTGGGAACTGGACTGGAGCAACTAAGGTCTCCCAAATTCATCCAGGCGGATGGTGGCCTGGCCAGGATAGTGTGGATGCCCAAGGGGATAAAAGAAAGGTTTAAAGATGTCCTGGAAAAGAAAGACCTCTACGATAAAATAGCCACAGAGGAAGATGTTAAAAACGTGGATGAGCTTCTAGAGTTCTTAGAAAAAGTGGGGCATCCTTGGCTAAAAGGGGAAGTAGAGCTTCCAACATAAATACAAGAATGAATTAAAAGATGAGATTCATAATCCTATCTCAGTTTTAATTGAGGAGGTTTGTTATGCCAATTTCAGGTTCTGAGATTGTAAAGATGCTTCCCGGAAAGAGGCCGTGTAAGGAATGTGGCTTCCCTACTTGTTTTGCTTTTGCCATGAAGCTAGCATCAGGTGGAACTACTGTGGACAAATGCCCTTACCTCTCCGAGGAGACAAAAGCCAAGCTGCTGGATCTTCTGGCACCGCCGATAAAGCTTGTTACCATAGGCTCTGGGGAGAACGCTGTCAAAATCGGGAACGAAGAAGTGATCTACCGGCATGAGAAGACATTTGTCCATTCACCAGGCATTGCCCTCCTTATCTCAGACAAGGAGGACAAAGCCAAAATCGAAGAGAAAATAAAGAGGATAAAGGAATTGCAGTTCCCCTGGGTTGGCGTAAATCTAGAGGCAGACCTTTTAGCACTTCATTTTGAATCGGGGGACAAGGCCAAGTTTTTGGCTCTGGTGAAGAAAGTTTATGATTCAACAGACCTGGGTATGATCTTAATCTCAGAAGACATGGACGCCTTATTTGCTGCACGGGATATATGTGCGGATAGGCATCCACTTCTTTACCCCATAACGAAGGAAAACATTGATGAGGCCATTCCCAAGATTAAAGCGAATCTTACTCCTGTTGGCCTTCATGGGGAGAGTATTGAAGAACTTGTTCCTCTAACTACCAAGTTAAAAGATGCTGGGATTGAGGAACTGGTTTTAGACCCGGGTTCTAAAAATTTGCTGGAGGCAATAAGAGACCAGACTTTTATCAGGAAGGCAGCGCTAAAGCAGGGTTTCAAGCCTCTTGGCTATCCCACTATTGGCTTTCCTTGCTTCATGGCCAAAGATGGGCTGAAGGAAATGCTAATAGGCTCGACGTTCATAAATAAATGGGCCAGCATTATTGTATTTTCTGATTTCGACCAGTATTCCCTGCTTCCTCTCCTGGTTCAACGGCTTAACATCTACACCGATCCTCGTTTTCCCATGGCAGTAGAGGAGAAGTATTATGAAGTGGGAGAGCCTGATGAATCCTCCCCGGTTCTGGTTACTTCAAACTGGGCTTTGACCTACTTCCTTGTCTCATCGGCTGTTGAAGCTACCAAGGTTTCCGCTTACATTTGTGTTAAAGACGCAGAAGGGCTTGGTGTCCTCACTGCTTGGGCAGCAGGTAAGTTTAGCGGCGATTCCGTAGGAACATTTATCAAGAAATGTGGCGTCGAGGATAAGGTGAAACATAGAAAGCTGATTATCCCGGGGAAAGTGGCCAGAATCAAAGGCGAACTGGAAGATGCTTTGAACCTCGAATGGGAGATAATAATCGGCCCTAAGGAAACGACTGGAATAGGGGCTTTTCTGCCTGGATTTGCTAAGCAACTTAAAGGATGATTACAGAGGAGCAAGCTGGCAAAGCAGTAGCTGAGATTTTAAGCTCGCATAAAAAAGAGAAAAAAAACTTAATCCCACTATTGCAAGAAGTCCAGACAAGCCTGGGGTATCTCCCCAAGGAAGCGATGCAAAAAATTGCCGGCTTCCTGGAGATGCCAGAAGTTGAGGTTTGGGGAGTTGCTACCTTCTATAATCAGTTTCGCTTTGTTCCGTTAGGAAAATACCACACTGTGGTTTGTATGGGGACTGCCTGTCACTTAGCGGGGGGTAGACTTATTTTGGAGGCCCTGGAACGTGAGTTAGATATCAAAGTAGGCGAGACTGCCGAGGATGGTAACTTTAGCTTGGAAAGGGTCGCTTGTATTGGGTGTTGCATGCTGGCTCCCGTCATAGTAATAAAGGATAAAATTCATCCTAAGATGACGCCTTTTAAGGTGGAAGAGGCTTTAGTACCGTATCATCAAGAACCTCAAAGCGAGAAGCGTTGAGACAGAACTCCTACCTCACCCTTTTTCTGTCTCCATCTTGTGTTTAACATGACTTTCGAGGAAATTAATAATAAAGCGAAGTCGGAATGGGAAGCTTTGCAGAAGGGCAGCTATATTCTTGTCGGCACAGCTACTTGTGGTCGGGCAGCCGGAGCCCTGGATGTGGTTGACGCATTTAAAAAAGAGCTAAGACGGCAAGGTCTGGAGGTCCCGATTATCCAGGTTGGCTGCATGGAGCTATGCTATGCCGATCCCTTTGTTACGATATCCAAGCCTGACTCTCTTCGTGTCGTGTATCACAATGTAACTCCGGAGATTGTGCCCCGCCTTGTGGAAGGTTATGTTGCCGGCGATGACCCTTGCCTTGAGCTTGCCTTAGGCACACTTGAAG
>Ga0315546_1002542_pt1 | contig 10477 bp, 8 predicted proteins | sample SalMarSW160170MG_FD_203833 | JGI IMG/M metagenome (GOLD analysis project Ga0315546, IMG submission 203833) | Salt marsh sediment microbial communities from the Plum Island Ecosystem LTER, Massachusetts, United States - Salt Marsh Sediment SW1601-170 ... | reverse complement strand
GCCTTAATTTTTTAGCCAGTTTAATTGTTTTTTCAATGTCTTCTCGTGTTTCTTGGGGAGAACCGATAATAAAATAGGCTAGGGTTTCAATACCGATTTTTCTTGACCAAGCAAAGGCTTTTTGGACTTGTTCCAGAGTAATGCCTTTCCTTAAAACATTTAAGATTTTTTCCGTTCCGGCTTCGACTCCATAATGAATTCTTTGACAGCCAGTTTTCTTCATTTCTGTTAGTATTTTTTCATCTACAGTATCTACTCTTGCTCTAATATCCCAATTGATTTTTAGATTTCTCTTTTCTATTTCTGAACAGATATCAAGGACTCTCTGCCGATTTATGGTAAAAGTATCATCATAGATAAATATTTCTCTAATTCCCATTTTTTTGCATTCTTCCATTTCGTCAACAACATTTTTGGCCGAGCGGGCGCGAAAAACATTGCCTAGGTGGGGGCGATCGCAAAAAAGACATTTAAAAGGACAGCCCCGGCTGGTAAACATAGTTGTTATTGGAAATCTTTTAGCCAAAACCGAGCTGTATTTCTTGTAAGGAGTCAAATGTCTGGCTGGAAAAGGGATTGAGTCGAGATTCTGAATCAGTTCTCTTGCCCCGGTATTAACCACTTTACCTTTGTCTTGAAAGGCGATTCCTTTGACCTGACGGAGTAATTCAGAGTTGTTAATATTATCCAAGAGTTCCTTTAACGGTTTTTCTCCTTCGCCCAAAACGCAGTAATCAACTTCTTCTATCCCTATAGTTTCTTCCGGGTAAATGTGTATATGAGGTCCGCCTAGAATAATTTTAATTTCCGGGTTGATTTGCTTAATTATTTTGGCTACCTTGATTACATCCAGCAGGGTAAAGGTTGTAGTAGTTATACCGACAACATCCGGTTTTTCCTGAAAGATGAATTCTTTTAGTTGGTCGTGATTAAATCCTTCAATCAGGCAATCTAAAAGTTTGATCTGGTAATCAGTATATTTTTCCAGATATCCGGCCAAATACATCAAGCCTAAGGGCGGCATAGGATCACTTTTTTCTAAAAGAACCTTTGGCAGGCTCGGATCAATAATTCTTGATAAGGGTGGGTTAATTAGAATAATTTTCATTTTGGATTTTTAAAAGAGTTAAAAAGCCCATTAAGTATTTTTTCAAACTGGCCCAGGAATTAATCTTTTTGACAAATCTGAAAAATACTCGTGGTCGGAGATAGAAGGAAATTAAAGCTTTTTTTTGGAGAGATTTGAGTTCTTTCAAACTTCTGCCTTGAGGCAGGTAGGCAATTTTGTTTTCTGTCCAGCCTCCCCAGGTGTTGTAATAATCCCAATTAAATGTTCTGATTTGCCCGGATTCTTTTAACATCTCAAACATCGGTGTTCCGGGATATGGCGTTGTTAGAGTAAATTGAGCCCAGAGCGGATCCAGTTTTTTAGCAAATTCTATAGTTTGAAGACTTTCTTGGCGGGTTTCTGTTGGCAGACCGAGCATGAAAAATCCTCTAATAGTGATGCCAACTTTTTTAGTCAGAGCAAAGACCCTTTCCATATCTTTCAATTTTTCTCCTTTATTAATTAAATCTAATAATCTTTGGACTCCGCTTTCAACGCCATAACTTATCTGCCAGCAGCCGGCTTGATGCATATTCTCCAGCAATTCTTTATCAATTGTATCCATTCTGCTTTCGCAAGTCCATTGTACTTTTTTATTCAGTCCTTTTCTTATCATTCCCTGGCAAAGTGAAAGAACAAATTCTCGGTCAACGGTTAAATTATCGGCCTCCATATTAAACTCGGAGATATCATATTCTCTGATTAGAGATTCAATCTCTTGGATGATTCTTCCAGTTGAATGATGTCTGAAAGTTCGACCAAAAGGATGAGAGCAGTAAAGGCAGTTAAAAGGACAGCCCCGGGCGACTATCAGAGTCGGGCAAAGCGATCCCTCACGGACTCTTGAGGCAGTTAGCTTATACTTTTCCATTGGCAGGAGATGTCGAGCTGGCGGAAGAAAACTATCCAGATTTTTTTCAAGTTTTCTTGCCTGGGTCAGAACTATTTGGTCGTTCTTCCGATAAGCCAAGCCGTTGACTTGGCTAATATCCCTTTTTTGTTCCAGGGCCTGAACAAGCTCAAGAATAGTTTTTTCTCCTTCGCCAATACAAACATAATCAACAGATTCTATTTCTTTTAAGGTTTGTTCGGGCAGGGCAGTGGCGTGGGCTCCGCCAACTATCATTTTGACTTCGGGAGAAATCCCTTTTATTATTCTAGCCGCCTCTTTGACCTTGCTAAACATCGGCGTCAGCATAGTCAGGCCAACCAGAATATATTCGTCTTTTCTGAATTCCTGTGAGATATCAAGGGTACTTATATTTAAAGCCGGACAATCGAGTATCCTGACGGAATAATCATGTAGTTCCAGATTGGCGGCTAAGTAAGCCAGACCGAGAGGTTCGCTTAGGCCTCCGAATTTCTTGAGATGCTTGCCATATCTTTCTTCTAAAAAAAACGGAGGGTTGATTAGTAGAATTTTTGGTTTACTCATTTTTATACTTCTTAGGGATAGAATTAATAACTTTAATCGTTTTTCCAAAGTCGATTCCGATTTGTTCAGTATACCATTTAATACCCCGATAGCGTGGCTGATTTTCTTTCTCGATTAATTCAAGGGCCTTTTCTCTTGAAATCTGTCCTTCTCTTATCTGGTTGCTTCGGAAGGTGTCGTTTTCAGTAAAACCGGTGACGGTGAAGTAGATATAGTTGTAAAAGGGGGCGGTGCCGTCGCCAATTCGCCAAGTCGACTCTGTGTCAGGGGCGGTTTCCCAATTGTACTGGTCGATTAGGGTTGAAATTATTTTTTCTTCATTCCAGTCAATATGGAGGTAAGGCAAAAGATAGTCGTGTTTAGTCATATAGATAGAATAATAGCCAAAGATACTGTCAAACAGGGAAGAATTAAGATATGAAGGATTAAAAAAGAGCTGTTTGGCGTAATAGAGGGCAAGGTTAATTTTGCCAAATGGGGACAGGACAAAGATATGCTTATTATTAGTCGGCTTTGATTTGATGTCGCAAAAATTGACTTTAAAATCGGTCTTTTCCAACGGATTCTCGCAGTAAATAATTAACTTAGTTTTAGTCTGCTTTCTTAGTTTGTTGGTATAGTAAAAATATTGTTTATCGCCGGCCATAAAGAGCGGAATTGTTCCTAAATCCGGCTTTTTGAGCCAGGCTTTGACGTTCTTTCTAATATTTTCCCTTTTCTTTTTAATATCTGCCGACACCAAGATATGTTCAATGCCTAGTTTACCGCACATTCTGGCTTGGTTTCTGCGGGCCAGGTCAGTTATCATTCCCCAGTCATAAGAGTAAGCAATCGGGTTCATTTTCAGGACATTTTTGACATAATGCAGTCCATAACTACTGTCCCGACCACCGCTAAAAGGCATCAGACAGTCAGGCTGGACAGAATTGCTCCGATAATTGTCCAGAATTTTCTCTAATTTTTCTTCTCCTAACAATTTTATCTTTTGATGGTTTCTGCAGAAAATACAAACGCCATCCTGGTCAAATTCTATATTAGGAAAAGATTCCGGCAGGATGCACTTAGTGCACCGTCTTAGATTAAGATTTTCGTCATGCCGAAGCAGTCTTTCTTCTGAATTGGACAAAGAAATTGCCTCGATTTCTACATCCTTGCTTTGTGGTGAAAGGTCAGTGATTTCTACTTCTTTAGTTTGAATATTTTCAGAAAAATCAGTAGATTTTCCATCTGTCAAATAAAACCGGTCTATTTCCAGATTATCGAGATTGACGAGATAGCCTTGGCCGGCCTGGAGATGTGATATTTCTTTTTCTGAAAGCTGTTCTAAAGTGTATCTTTCCGAGGCAAAGATAAAGAGATTTCCTTTTTCAGCAGTGTATAGGGAGCCGGTGTTGGTTGCCAAGACAAGGTAGCGATTATTGTTAAATAAGAGAGCAATAGAAGCCGAGCCCTCGATTTGTCTAAAGGTATCCTGGATAGCTCTAATTAAAGAGCCCCTGCTTTCGTCTTTGTTGAATAACTTAACTAAGTCGAGAATGACTTCTGTATCAATTTCGTACTTTCTTTCTATTTCTTTAATTTGTTCAAAAAGATTACCGACATTGACTACAATGCCGTTGTGAATTCCGACCAGACCGCCTTTAATTACCGGCTGGTTATTATTGTTTAAAGTTTGTTGTCCGTCAGTGGCTAATCTTGAATGACCAATCAGGGCGATGGGTTTTTGGTCAAGGAACTGATTGACTATTTTTTTGTACTCTGACGACTTAATCATTCGGGAAGCGGGAATCGGCCGTTTGTAAAGAGCAAGGGCTTCTTTGGTTCGAATAGCCAGTCCAGCTGCTTCTTTGCCTCTTGATTCGGAGAGTTTAAAAAGATTATCCACTTTTTTGTGGATTAGTTTGGGGTTAAGATTAGAATTTTCTTTGGCTGCTAAACCGAATATGCCACACATAATTTGGGTCAAATTGAGGGTTTCTGGCAGATATAAAATTGCCTGATACCCAATTCGCTTAAGGGCGTCTTTTGAAACAGATTTATTATTTTCTCTCCGAGTGTTTTCAGCCATTTGGGTCCAACTGGAATAAACAGGGTTCCTTTATGAAAGATAAGCTCAAAGCCCGCCATGCTCAATAGCTTTTTGACTTTTCTTGAAGACAGGAATTTATGTGGACCTTCTCCGTGGTTGGAAAAGAAAAGTTCATATATCCTCAACGGCAGTTCAGCTGTAGCTGGAGGCAGGCTCATTACCAGTAAGCTGCTTGGTTTCAGGGTGCGGTGCAGCTCTTTTAAAAAAGTTAGCGGACTGGGCGCATGTTCAAGAGTTTCTAAGGAAAGGATGTGGTCAAAATAATTATCGCTAAAAGGTAATTCTTTTAAATTAGTTTTTTGGAATTTTTCCTGAGGGTGTTTCTTTTTTGCAACTTCAATGAATTTGTCAGCTACTTCTAAATTATATATCTCAATGTCTTGGCATTTTTGGCGCAGATAAGGGATAGCTAATCCAGTGCGCGACCAGATGTTTAAAATCTTTTGATTGGGTTTCAAATCTAAATGTTTGATCGCTTCCTGGAATCTTTGTAAATGGGCGTCTTCAAACTGTTCATTGCTCGATTCATATACGTCAATGATTTTATTCCAGAAACTTCTAACTTGTTCAATAGTAAAACTATTATCTAAGTTGTTAATTTTTGAATTTTTTGACAAAGTTTTTATCAAGATATTGATTAAGCCATTTTCTTTTAATAGATACAGGCGTTAAACGATAAATTTTTGTTAATATCTTTTTAATTAATAAATTAGATTGTTTTATATTTTGTATGTTTATATTTGAAGAAAATTCATTAAATCCTATTATTTCATCTAAACTATATTTCCTTGGCATTTCTATTGGTTTATTCTTCTTATGGTGGCCAATGGCAATATAAGCGATAGGTGACATAATTTTTGGAATATTAAAAATCTTTCTCAATTGTTTTTTAGAGGGTAGGTGACATATCCAACAGGCGCCCAGTCCTAAATAATGAACAGCTAAAAGCAGGTTTTGAATGCCTGCGGCAGCGCTTTGAATATGGTCGGCGTATTCTGTGTTTTTGGTTCTATTATCATAAAGAGCAATGATGCCCAAAGGCGCATTTTTAATATTGACAGATCCGCCCATATCAACGATTTGCTGTTTTTTTCTTTCATCATCAACAATAATAAACCTCCACCCTTGAATATTGCAAGCAGATGGGGCATAAATAGCCATTTCTATAATTTTTTTGACAGTTTCTCTGTCAACTTTTTTTTCCTGAAAGGAGCGAATGCTTCTTCTAGTTTTAATAAGAGAAAAAAAATCCATAATTATCTCTTTTCCCTTCTAATGGCTGAAATTTGGTCAGCTAAAAGTCCGAAAAAGAAGAAAAAGAGAGAGAAGATAAAAAGTAAAATTGTGGTGTCGCCGATATTCAGGCCTTTGGAAAACAGAAATATATCAAGAGCAAGAGAAAGGAGAGCAAATCCGAATATCAAAATACTGACTGGTAAAAATATTCTCAAAGGAGAAAAGAGAATAATTGTTCTTAATATAAGCATAATAGCCTTGAATCCATCCTGTATTTTGACAGTGCTTTTACCTTGTCTTTTGTTTATTTTAATAGGGATATATTTTACATTTAAGGCCTCTTTGAAAAAGGCCAAGGTGATAGTTGTGGACAGGGAAAAGCCATTAGGCAGGATATGTAAAAATTTTAAGAACGGATCTTTTTTAATTAGCCGGAAGCCGGAATTTAAATCAGGGATTTTTTGCTGAAATAGATAATTGGCTAACCAGTTGAGCAGTTTTTTACCGGGCTGGCGGCTCAACGGCCCCTGATAGCCAGCTCTGGCCCCAACGATCATGTCATAATCTGATATATATTTAATTAATTTTTTAATATATTGGGGCTGATGCTGCCCGTCGCTATCGTAAAATAAAAGCCAATCGTATCGGGCATTTTTAGCCCCGGTTTTAATGGAGGCGCCATAGCCCTTATTATAGGGATGATTAATTAGTTTAATATCCTTAATGCTTTTAAGTATTCTATTAGTTTGGTCTGTTGAGCCGTCGTTGATGACAATAATTTCGCTCTGATATTGATTTTCTTTAAGATAATTTTTTAGTTCTTTTAGAACATGGCTAATTGTCCCTTGTTCATTATAAACAGGCATAATAATAGAAAATTTAAAGTTTTGCGAATGTGGATTTGACATTATTTTTTATTCTATATTTTTATTTTTTAACTTTTATAATAGAGCCTCTAAACATAATAAAAGCTGATTTTAAAAAATATTTAAAGTCATCAAAAGTTTTTATTCGTTTTAGGAATGAAATAATAACAATCGGTTTAAAATAAAAAATAATATTAGCGAATTTTTGAAGCATTTTTAACTCCCAAGCCTTTCTACCCCTTGGAAGATATGGTGGGTTATATTTAGTGTAAGCTGCCATTTGACTAAATCGATTCCAATTTTCACCATTTTCCCTTACTTGACCTTCGGCTAAAGCGATATCCCATAGTTTAGTACCTGGGTAAGGCGTAGCCAAGCCAAATTTTGCTCTAATAAGTGGTAATGATAATGCAAAAAATATAGTTTTTAAAGAATCAAGAAAAGTTTCTTCCGGTAATCCTAAAATGAAACTACCCCGTGGTTCTAATCCTGTTTTTCTTGCTAATTTAACCCCATATTTGATTTGTTTTATTGTGATTTTTTTGCTAATAATATTTAATAATTTTTGAACTCCAGATTCAATTCCAAAAGAAAGAATTCTACATCCAGCTTGGTGCATTTTTTTAAGCATTTCTTCATCTAAGAGGTCAACTCGTGTCTGGCACCACCAAAGAACTTTCTTATTGTATCCAGTTTCAATCATTCGATTGCAGAATTTGATAGTTCTTGTTCTATCAAGGGCAAAGCTATCATCAATAAAGTAGATTTCTGATATTTGATAATTATCAATATAATATTTAATTTCCCTAAAGACGTTATCTAAACTTCTAGCTCTGTAGGTTTTATTAAATGCTAATTTACATGCACAAAAAATACAATTAAACGGGCAACCTCTGGTAGTATTCATCATTGCTACTTGACCACCTAGATAATTGTCAGGACTAACATGATATTTTTTCATATCCAATAAATCAATTGCTGGTATTGGTAAAGTATCTAAATCACTGATTAATTCCCTATGTGGATTATTAATTATTTTGCCATTTTGTTTAAAACTAATTCCTTTAATGTCTTTTAATTTTTTATTTCCGAATCGATAATAATTAATTAATTCTAATAACGTTATTTCGCCTTCGCCACGTACTACTAAATTAATGTTAGGGCTTTCAAAAAAATCTTGTGGTCTGTACGAACCATGAGAACCGCCAATAATAATTGGTACCTTTGAAAATTCTTGCTTGATTTTTTTAGATAATTTTATAGTATTGTAGAATAGGGCAGTTTGGCAGCTTATACCTACTAAGTCTGGTTGAAAATTTTTAATAAATTCAAAAAAGTCTTGGTCTTCGGTTTGAAAATCATAAATATAAACTTGATGTCTATGTTCTCTAACATAAGAAGCAAGACACATTAATCCCATTGGCGGAAATACAAAAGCGATTTTACTTAGTTTTCCATAATAATTTTCAATATCGTATGGTGGATTAATAAAAAGAATTTTCATAATTTTATTTAATATATTAGTTTTTTCTATTTTTTTTGTGCTTTACTAGTTATTATTTGATTTAGTAGTGTAAAATTTATTTTCAAGATGTTTAGTATTTTTTCAATAGAATTTTCTAAAGGAAATCCAATTGGAGAAATCATAAATTTTTTTGATTCTAATACTTTAAAATTTTTATCAGTTAGCAATTTATTAAGCGTTTTTAAATTAAAAGTTATTTGATGATGGTCTCCGGCTAGTCCTCCAATTTTGTTTGCTATTTTTTCAAATAAAGGATTCGGTGTTGTTATAATTAAAATTCCATTATTTTTTAAAACACGATAAGCCTCGGAAACCATTTGATACGGATTTTTTACATGTTCGATTATTGCTGCTGCTGTTATTGTATCAAATTGATTGTCGGAAAATGGTAAATTTTGAACATCACCTTGAATAATTTGGATGTTTTTATCTTGATTTATGTCAATTAATTCTTGAGAGTATTCTAAACCAAGACATTTTGCTTGAGGGAATTCCTTTTTAATTAAACTAAGCATGGCTCCTTCAGCTGTACCAATATCTAAAATAGTATTAATCTTTAACTGATGGTGTTTATAGATAGCATGGATAATTTCGTAAGTTCTTCTTTTTAATCGATATTTCCAGGATTTTTTATTTTTTCTGCCCAAGGCGTAATTTGCATCTAATACGCCTAATGGTTTATGATTTTTCATAATAATAACAATATAATTATTTTTATTATTGTTACTAAGAATAATTTATATTTTTAACATTCCCCAAACGGCTTTGCTTTTAGTTTTTAATTCTTTTAAAGATGTTAATTGAGATAATTTTTCGAGAATATATTTTGGTCTGAAGTAAAATGCGCGGTATGCTTTTCGATTTAATGAAATCAATTCTTCTTTGGATAAAATTTTTTCCCAAACTGGTGGAATAAAATCAGCGCGAGGATTCTTAGCGAATTTTTGCCAATGATCATTAGGCCAAATTTTTTGCTCTAGTCCCATTCTGTATAAATCAGTTGCTGGGAATGGTGTAGTAATAGTGATATGAACAAAATCCGGTTTTAGCTTTTTAGCAAATTTAATTGTTTTTAAGATATCTTTTTTTGTTTCTGTTGGTGAACCAATCATAAAATAGGCTAAGGTCTCAAATCCAATTTTTCTGCTCAATTCAAATGCTTTTTCTGCTTGTTTTAGGGTGATTCCTTTTCTTAAGATATTAAGAATCTTTTGAGTGCCGGCTTCTACTCCGTAGTGGATTCTTTGACAGCCACTGACTTTCATCATTTTAAGTAATTCTTTGTCTACTGTATCTACTCTAGCACGAACATCCCAATTAATATGTAAATTTCTTTTTTGGATTTCTAAACAAATATCTATAACTCTTTGGCGGTTAACAGTAAAAGTATCATCATAAATAAGTATTTCTTTTATACCCATTTTTTTACATTCCTCCATTTCGTTAACTACATTTTTAGCTGAACGAGCTCGAAAAATCTTTCCTAGATTAGGACGATCGCAAAAGAGACAGTTATAAGGGCATCCTCGCGAAGTGAACATAGTTGTTACTGGATTAACTTTGCTTAAAACAGAGGAGTATTTTTTATAAGGAGTTAAATGACGTGCAGGGAAGGGTAGTGAATCTAAATCTTGATTTAATTCTGCTTTCCCTGTATTAATTATTTTGTCGTTATCTTTAAAAACAATACTTTTTATTAGGTGTAAATTATCAGTGGAATTTATATTATCCAATAAATTTTTTAGTGGCATTTCGCCTTCTCCTAAAACTAAATAATCAATATGCGGTTGATTTATTGTTTCTTTGGGATAAATATCAACATGTGGTCCGCCTAAAATTATTTTTATTTCGGAGTTTATTTTTTTTGCTATTTTTGCGATATTAAGAACATCAATCAGAGTAAAAGTCATTGTAGTTAATCCGATTGCGTCTGGATTTTTTTCTTTGATTTTGTTTTCTATCTGTTTATAATCTAATTCTTCTACTTGGCAGTCAAGTATTTCAACTTGATGGTTGCTGTATCTTTCCAAGTATGCCGCCAAATATAAAAGCCCTAAAGGAGGATTATATCCACGGGCTTCATCAATAGACTGAGGTAGCATTGTCGGAAGCATATTAAATATTGTAGGATTAATCAGGATGATTTTCATTGAATTTCATTTCCGGTTATGAACAATTATTTCTGCTAAAAGGCCGAAGAAAAATGTTTGTAGGGCAG
>Ga0315546_1002541_pt1 | contig 10479 bp, 10 predicted proteins | sample SalMarSW160170MG_FD_203833 | JGI IMG/M metagenome (GOLD analysis project Ga0315546, IMG submission 203833) | Salt marsh sediment microbial communities from the Plum Island Ecosystem LTER, Massachusetts, United States - Salt Marsh Sediment SW1601-170 ... | reverse complement strand
CTGTGGAGTCATTCCTGCCTCCTTTCCCATGCTATAGATATATATGATAACACTTTTTGTTCTTGTGTTATAGAGGGTTTCTATTCCCACCTACCCACCCTCAAAGGCTTCGCCTCTAAAACTCTCTATTCTCTGGGGTTTCTAAGAGGGGCGCTAGCCCCTATAGGGTGGGAGGGTGGGAAAACAGACATAAATTAAAAACGGGGGAAGGGGAAAAGTAGCCGCCAACCTTAGAGGGTGGCGGGTGAGAAAAGATAGATATAAAGCAGGCTATCCGTTACTCTTTAGGTTTGCTGTTTCTTCCATTGCTTACGGTATAATTCCATAAGCACAAAGTTATATCCGTCCTTTTTCAGGCTTCCGCATGGGGTGAAGCCGCATTTTCGGAAGCACTTTTGTGCCCTGGCGTTTGAATTAAGGGTCTTCAGGTAGATTCGGTTGAGCTTTGTCTGACGAAAAATACGATTGACCAGGGTGGTTACGGCATCAACACCATAGCCCTTGTCCCAGTAACTACGGTTGCCGATCATAATACCTAGCTCGGCTTCACCCTTGGTCTCATCAATGCCATAATAGGTGCAGTTGCCAATGTGTTCGCCCTTCAGGGTCTCTATGGCGAACCGATGTCTAAATGGTGGAGGGTAGCGCAATTCGCTGGCATAGTCTGATAGATACTGAGGGAAATTAGTGGTTGGCAGTGGAGCCGCGTCAAGCTGGGCTAGCTCGGCGTCTGTTTGCCAGGCATAATCATCTGGGGCGTCGGCTAATATTTTTTCCCGAAGCTTAATCTTGTCGCCAGCAATCATGTAATCCTCAATAGTTTCAAATGTGGAAGGATAATGGGTCTTCCCCTGCCTCTATCTCGTATAGGGCGTGTTCTGCCGTCTGCTGAATTACCTCACTGGGGTTATTCAGACACTGCTCAAGGCAGTTTTTAGCCTCAGGACCACCTATCTTACCCAGCGCCTGGATGGCAGCCAGCTGAACATCAATATCGGGGTCGGTGATAAGCTCTGCGAGGTATGGGACTGCCTCTTTCTCCCCCAACTCACCGCATGCCCCGGCGGCTTCATAGCGTATCTCGGCATCAGCGCTGGCTAGCTCCTTTAGCAGGATTGGTAGCCAGGAGTGGTTGCAGCTTTTGCCCATGGCGAAAAGAGCGCTGGCTCTCAATTTTGGTTCACTACTTTGATAGGCTTTGACAATGGCTTTCTCCGTCTGGGGCAGGCTTAATGGCGCCGCCGCCTCCAGGGCACGGCGTTTGACTTCTATGGGCTTGCTTTTATCATCGATTACGGTGAGTAAAGCCTGGCATATCTTTGATTTATGGTCGGGGCGCAGCTTTTTAAGCTCGGCTAGCATGGCAAACTTGCCCAGGGCGGTTGCCGCCGTCGCCTGGACTTTCTCCGAGCTATCTTGCTCCAGTAGCTCGATTAGAGGGTCAATCAGCGATGCCTCCTCGCTTTCACACAGACCCTCAATAGCCTTGCTCCGCACCTCAGCATCCTGGTCCTTTAGTCGACTCTTGAAGATGCTGTCAAAGTCGAGCTCAAAGTTGTCCTCGGCTAGCTCGACCAGGCGATACATGATTTGCCCCTGCCGTTTTGGCTCAATGGCTGACCATGCCTGTTCGAAAATCGCCAGTTCTTCTGCGTTCAGGTTTGATAGTTCGGCTAGCCTTGAATTGAGCAACGGCTTATCAATGTTACCCAATTCGGCAATGGTCTCCTCAATGGGCAATGACATAGCTGCTCCCTACTCTATTCCTCCTCTTCCTCTCCGTATTCCCAGATAGGTCGGGTAAAGTGGTCGATATACTCTCCCATAGCCTCAGCCGTAATCTGTTTCATCCTGTCTGCGGTCTCCTCAGCCACCTGAGCCAGCTCGGAGACATCAATTTCAATATCCAGCATCTTGGTCAGCACCTTAAGCACCGCCAGGGCGGCCATAGGGTTCTGGACGCGGGTAGCATACATTGGCACCTCGCCCAAGAGGCAGATGCCCTCAATTTCCCTCTCTTTGGTTACACCCAGCAGTAGCCCGTTCAATCCGGCGATTTGCAGGTTGCCCCTTTGCACCAAATCGTATTTCTCCAAATCCTCAGTCATGTGCTGGCTGGTAGCCACCCCCCACACCCTGGGTTGCTCGGTGTGGTGGATGTGGCTCAGGGCGGCGGCACAGGTATATATCCTCTTAGCCTGAAACCTCTCGGCTACGTCAAGGACACAGTTAGCCAGCTCATATCCCTTGGTGAGAGGTTGGTCCTCGCCGATGAATAGTATTATATCACTTCCTCCGCCTTTGTTTTTCCAGTAGTAGAACTTGCTCTGGGGGAACTGTGGTGCCTCTACTACATTGTCCTTAGCCACTACCCCGATGGCGTCGAAGAAATAGGATGGCTCGATTTCCCCCAGTTCTTTGAAGTCCAGGTTTTTCTTGAGGTAGCTGGCTACTATAATGGATACATTGCCGATGCCGGGCCAGGAAGCCAGCATAACCGGCGACTTGAGCCTGGGTCGGGCGAAAAGCCTGATTAAGTTTTTCATTAGGTAACCCTATCCCCTTTATCCCCTTCCCCTTCGATAAGGGGAAGGGGAGATTTTTTTATAAGAGGGGCTTCGCCCCTCTAGCTCCCTTATTTTTAAGGCAATCTTATTTGCTCGCTACCGACAGGCGGGGGCAATAAATAGGTGGGGTGTTGACCACCCCGCCCACCCACTCAGCCTGGCTGCCAATAGCGGTAACTTCTTTCAGAACCTGGTAGACGTTTCCTGAGACCATGGTATTCTTGACCCTACCTACTATTTTACCACTTTCTACCTTATAACCTAAGAGGACATTGCCGCTGAAATCGCCGCCTAAGATATTGCCCTGTTCGGCTCCCATGAGCTGCTCAATAACCAGTCCCTCCTTTATATCGCTTACCATTTCGTCAAAGCTGGTCTTGCCCGGGGCGATGACCAGGGTGGTGGGGGAGGGGGCAGGCAATCCACCACCTCGGCTGCCGTTACCGGTGCTCCTGGTATTAGCCAGGGCGGCGGTTTGCAGGTCATAGATAAAGCTGGCAACCTTCCCCTGCTCAATAAGTGGGGTGCGCTGGCTGGGTACTCCTTCGTCATCGCAGGGGCGGCTGTGGGGGCGGTAGGCAATGGTAGGGTCGTCCCACAGCCACAGCTTGGGGTCGAATACCTGCTTACCGAGTCTCTTGCCAATGGGCGAAGCCCCTTCCAGGACGGTCTTGCCGTTGAAGGCCATCATCAGGGAGGGGATTAATGCGTTAGCCGCCCCGCGGGGCGTAAAAATCACCGGCAGTTGCCTGGTGGGCGCTGAAGCCTGGTTCTTGGCTAGCTCCAGCTGCTTGAGCACCACCTTGGCTACCTCTCTGGGTTGGGTTAGGGGGTGGCCGGAGCTTTGAATTTCGCCGACAAACAGCATATCGGTGCCCCGAATCAGGCTGCCGATAATGCCGATGCTAAAAATGCTCTTCTTATAGCTGGCTTGCCCGCCACGGGAATTTATGAGCCGCAGAGAGATTATCTCCTTGGCCACCATAGCCTCACAGATGATATCCGGGGTGTGCCCGGTAATCAGGGCGATGAGTTCTTCTCCCAGCTTGCCCATTTTCTCTATGGAGGTCGACTCAACAGCCGGGTCGAAGATATCAATCTGGGGGTAGGTGGTGGGGGAGGGAAGCTTAAATTTTGCCCGCGTGCCGAACTGGGCGGTCTCCACGGCGTTATCCACCAGGCTGTGGGCGTCACCTGCTTCGGTGGTGGTGGCATAGCCGAGCCTGCCTTCCTTGATAATGCGCAGCGCCAGATGAGTGCTCTGCTTGGTTTGAATGTGTTTCAGACGATTGGTTTCAAATTGCACCGGGGTTTCCTCGGCGGAAACCATGAACACCTCGGCTTCCTCAGCTACCTTTTTGGCTTGAGCCAGGATATTTTCCATTACCTGCCTCCCACCAGACACTGGCGGATTCTGATGTGGGGGCTGCCGTTGGAGACGGGCAGGGGCATCTGCCCCGCCTTGCCGCAGCCACCGCCCTGGTTCATCTCCAGGTCGTTGCCGATGGCATCTATGTTGTTGAGGGTGGTGAATACGTTGCCGGTGAGCACCACCGGTCGCAGTGCCTCAGCCACCTTGCCATTACGAATCATGTAGGCTTCGCCGGCGGAAAAGGTGAACATCTCCATGCTGGTGGTGCCGCCAAACCAGTTCTTGGCGTAGACCCCTTCCTTGATGTCGGCGATTATTTCGTCAAAAGAGCTTTTGCCCGGCTCAATATAGGTATTGGTCATGCGGACAATAGGGGGGAAGTGATAGTTGATGGCTCGGGCATTGCCGGTGGGCGCCTCGTTCATCTTGGCGGCGGTTTCACGCGAGTGGAGCCTGCCCACCAGTTTGCCTTCTTTGATAAGGTAGGTCTTGGTTGCCTTCACCCCTTCATCGTCATACTTATAGCTACCGCGCAGTCCGGGCAGGGCGGCACTGTCAACGATATTAAGCTCGGGGCGGCCAAATTCCTTACCCAGAACCATGATTTCTCGCAGGCGGTCGTTTTCATAAACGAAGTCCGACTCCGATAGATGTCCAAAGGCTTCGTGAACGAAGACGCCAGCCAGGACCGGGTCTAAGACCACGGTATATTCTCCGCCCTTTACCTGCGGGGCGGACAGAAGTTCCACGGCGTGCTTTGCCGTCTCCTCCACCTGCTGGTGGAGACCCTGTATTGAGCTGAAATCGCCCCGGCTACCCAGGCTTAAGTTTGACTGTTGCACCTCGCCGTCCTCAGCGGCGACAGCGCTCAGGCGCAGGGTGATATCGGCTCTTTCCTGCTGGATATAGCTACCCGATAAATTCAGGAAGATGGTCTTTTTGTGGCTATCGGCGTAGCCAATAACCGAGGTCTGTAGCTTGGGGGTGCGCCAGATAATGTCATTATATTCATCCAGCAGTTGCTTCTTTTCCGCCAGGGGTATAGCCAGTGGGTTTTTATCTATCTCCGGGGAAACAATATCAGCTATGGGTTCAACCGGGGCTAGCTTGCTTTCTTCCCTGCCCACCAGCGTCGCCTGTTTTACCGCTAGCTCTATTCTTTGAGGGAGGTCGCTCAGGTGGTTAAAGCTGACGAAGCCCCAGCCGCCTTTGACTAGAGCACGGATATTGCCGCCGACAGCGGTTGACTGGCCGACGGATTCAAGCTCTTTTCCCCGGTAGGTGATGTGGCTCCTCTGGCTCTCCTCCAGACGAGCCTCTATATAGTCGGCGCTGTATCCTTTGATTGCTTTAGCTAGCTGGCGGCCAACGGCTTGGATATCGGTCATTGTATGACTAGTTTACCCAGCCGCTGGTGGGGCTGTCAATTTATGGGGTAGGAAGCAAGTTTTAGAGTGCGTTTTGCTTCCCACCCTGCCCCCCCTACAGAGGTTAGACCTCTTTAACACCCCTTAAAACAGGGGGGTGGGGCAAAAAGGGCTTAAAGCCCCTTCCTTAAAGGGCGGAGGGCGGGAATAGATGTAAAATTTATTTTTGGCTAATCATGGATTCGGCTCAGATACCAGCCGCCATTTGGTATATCCCGATAGATATCACAGACCAGACCTTTATTGGTCTTGACCCTGAAGTAATTTCTTGAAATCTCCTTCCCCCACAACTCCTCGACTACCTGCCAGCGCTCGTATACCTTGGTTACACGCTGTTTCTCTCCATTTCTGGCTAGGGTTAAAGGCACACCCTGGACATTCACTGTTACCTTCAGCTCCTCTGGTTTTTCCAATAGCTTAGCCACTTGTTGAAACCTCCATTGATCTATAGCTTCCGTAAAACCCCGATTACTCTACCTTGAATTTCCACATCCTCTGGCGGATAGTACATTGGCTCCATCTCTTTGTTGGCTGGCTGCAGGCGAATCCGACCCGCTTCATGATAGACCTTTTTTAAGGTTACCTCCTGTTCTATCTTCAGCCAGACCGCAGCCATTTCTCCATCTTCCACCGTGCTTGTCTGCTGCACCAAGACGATGTCTCCGTCGCCAACCAGGGCATCAATCAGGGAAAAACCCTTTACCCTGAGGGCATAGATACCTTTCTTACCCCGGGTCACCTCATCAGTTAGCTGGAGTGTTTCCTCGGGGATGGAAGTCCAGGTGTCTGAGGTGGGCACCGGTATCGGTTTACCGGCGGCAATGGTCCCCATTAGGGGCACGCGGGCAATGGACTCTCGCTTTCTCTCAACAAGCTGGATGCTCCGGAATATCTCCGGGTCGCGGTGGATATGCCCCTGGCTTTCTAGCTTATTCAGGTGGTGCTGGACTACAGACGGCGTGCTGATGTTGCACCCCCGGGCAATGTCCCTGACGGTGGGGGCGTAACCCCTTTCATCAAGGAATTTGCGGATGAAGTTCAGGATGCGCAACCGGGTGCTGGGAACACCAGCCATTATTGCCTCCCTAATACATTTGTTCTTAAAACAAGTGTATCATAGTAGTTGGCGGTTGTCAAGAGCTCTTGCTTCCCACCCACCCGCCCTCATAGGCTTACGCCTCTAAAACTCTCTTTCCCCACCCCCCCACTTTAAGGGGTATTAAAGAGGTCTAACCTCTGAAGGGTGGGTCAGGGTGGGAAAACTGACAACTGAAGGGGGGGATAACAGGGGTTACCTTAATAAAACTGAATAATTGACCGCTCCACATTGTAGTGCTAAAATTGCTTGGATTTGTGGCTTATCAGGACAGATTTATCTGAGATGAGAGAGGGAATATATTGAGCCAGCAGGTCGCCGAGCCGCAAGTAGCCGTTAATATCAAAGAGGAGCAGTGTAGCCGCTGCTCTATTTGTCGTTCCCTTTGCCCCTTTGAGGCAATAACCAAAGATGCCGAGACCAGTAAGATTATTCTGGATATAGAGAAGTGTCAGGTGTGCGGTATCTGCTACTCCGCCTGTCCGGCTAAGGCTATTGATACCATCTATTATGACTGTGGTTCTTTGCTCAACTATCTGAAGAAGGCGAAGCCGAAGTATGACAGTGATACCCTGGTTATTATGTGTAAGGGGAGCGCCCCTGACTTTAGCGGCGTAGAACAGCTATTTGGGGTGTCAAATTTTATCCCGCTCTCTGTCCCCTGTGTCGGTCGCATTTCCGAGGAGTTAATTTTGCAGGCCATAGCCATGGGGATAAATAAAATTTGTATCCTTGCCTGCGATGAAGATTACTGTCGCTTTGAGCGGGGAAGCCCTCTCACCGGGCGCCGAGTCCTGGCTCTCAATCGCTTGTTAGAGCAGTTGGGCTACGGCCGAGAAGCTATAACCCTGAAGCGGAACAGTCTGAAGGTAAAGGTGGATAGAGACCTGTGCATCAGCTGTGGCAGCTGCGCCTTTTATTGCCCCTATGGTGCCCCTAAGTTGGAAAGTGTGGGGGGGATAAGTTTTGACCTGGATGCCTGCCGCGGCTGTGGCCTGTGTGTTGCCCTCTGCCCGGCTTTTGCCCTCGACCTGGATAACTGGGAGAAGGACAGAATTTTAGCTCTGATTCCCCGGCTGCTGGCGGAAATAGAACCGCCAAAGATTTTGGTCTTTCGCTGCCAGTGGGCGGTTTTCCCTCCTCTGGATGGGGAATCAAGCCCCAACGTCCGCACCATAGAGCTGCCCTGTGCGGGCAGGGTTGATGCCTTTCACATTGTTGAGGCTTTCCAGAAGGGTGCCGAAGGCGTTTTAATTGCCGCCTGCCCTGAAGAGGATTGCCGGCAGGAAGGGGTGAGTGCCAAGGCACAGCACTGGGTGAAAGCGTTCAGAGAGAGGCTAAAGCAGATAGGCTTTGGCGACAGGCTTCACTTCTGCACGGTATCTCGGAGAGACCCTGAGGGGTTGGATAAAGAATTACGGCAGTTTGGCCAAAGAATAGAAGCTATTGGCTCACAGAAGGAGAAAAAGTGATTGTAACCATACTAAAGCCTCTGGATGAGATTTTAGATTCTATTTCCCCCTATAGCAAAGTATTGATAGCCGGTTGCGATGGCTGCACCCAGCCCCCCAGGGGCTTGAGGGAGGCCAAGACCTTGAGCCAGTTGCTTGAGCTTGCCGGCAAGCTGAAGGGTAAGGATTTCCAGTTTAAAGTGCTCTCACTGGTGAAACAGTGCGATTCCTTTTTAACCGCTTCGGAGCTCAAATCCCAGATGGATGGTGTGGAGGCGGTGCTTTCTCTAGCCTGTGGAGTGGGGGTACAAACTATAGCTGAAATCTTTCCTGACCTTCCCGTCATTCCGGCGCAGAATTCCCACTTTCTCGGGCAGGAGGACAGGGAGGGGGGCATTCTGGAGGACAGGTGCTCCGCCTGCGGAGATTGCATCCTGGCCCGGACCGGTGGTATTTGCCCGGTTACCAGATGTGCTAAGGGATTGCTTAACGGTGCCTGTGGCGGTGCTCGCGATGGCAAGTGCGAGATGGACCCGGAGAGGGACTGCGCCTGGGAGCTTATCTACAATCGCCTGGAAAGACTGGGCAAGCTAGACCTCCTTAAGGAGTACCGTGCTCCCCGCAATTACCAGGCAAAGGCGTGGCGGCTCACGCCATAACCGATTCAGCGGTGCAGTGGCCGGTTAGGTTTTATTTGGTAAACCAGATAAATAAGCTGGTTCCAATAAGCCCGGCAAGAGCTCCGAAGTAGAACACTGAGTTAATACTAACATAATCGGCTATTACTCCGCTCAGCAACGGTCCTACAGCCATGCCGATGCCGAATGCCATAGCAAACATAGCCATAGCTGAGCCCATACCAAATCTTCTGCCCTCCTCCACGGTCAGGGCTGAGAGGGCTGGTATAGAAATTGCGCCAGCCACACCACCGAGGGCGCATATCCCTAATAGTTGCCAGAAGTTGCCTGCTACGGGAATCAGAGCTAGGTAGGTGAGGTTGGCAAGACCGCCAATGATTACCAGGACTCTCCGATCGAACCTATCGGCAATATTACCGCCATATATTTGGAGGAATGCCATCAGCAAGATATTAACTGCCAATAGTATTCCGACAAGGGTCGGGCTCAAGCCAACGTATATAGCGGCGAAGATAGGAAGAAAGGAAGCGAAGGTTCCCCTGCCGAAAGAAAATGCCGTCTGGAAACTGAAAAGACCTTTTATCGCGCCACTGGTGCTCATCTCTTTATAAGAGGCATAGGGACGGGATGCCATTTTCTTAGGTTTAATCTCAGGAAGGAGAGGAGTCACTATCAGGAAAGCCAGCAGATTAAGACCACCCATAGTGGAGAAGGCAACACTCATCCCGAAGTGGTCGGTTAGTACTCCACCCATCAAGGGACCGACGCCAAAACCGGTGAAGAAAGCAGCATTAAAGTAACCCATCCATTTCCCCTCTTCGCCCTCCGGCGAGATATCACCAATATAGGCTTGGGCGATGGGCATAATCATACCAGAAGCGACACCATGAATTAAGCGGACTAAGGTTAGCTGGGGGGCACTCATTGCCCATATATAGCCCAGTGAAATAATTGAGGAGCTGAGAAGACCGATGCCGATAAAAAGCTTTCGCCCCCTGCGGTCAGATAGCCTGCCGACAAAAGGCGCAATTATAGTTCGAGAGATAGAGAAGCCAGCAAAGATCATACCTATCCATATTCCTGTGGCTCCCATATTCTCAGCATAAAGGGGCAGAAGGGGGGATATTATGCCAACTCCTAGCATGGAGGCGAAAATGGATAAGGCCAGGATGGGGAAGACTTGCTTTAACGTGGGCATCTTAAGCATTATAGTATTTTGCCGCCCAACCTGGCAACCCAATTCAATTGCACATATAGCTGGTAGTTGATATAATCAAACAGCTATGGTTCCTGATAAACGGCGGAAAACAACCAATGATGAAAAATTGGAGGTGATGCGGCATTCGGCAGCTCATGTTCTGGCGGAGGCGGTTCTGTCTATTTTCCCCGACGCCAAGTTTGGCATCGGTCCGGCTATCCAGGATGGCTTTTACTATGACTTTGACCTGCCTCGCTCGCTGACCCCCGATGATTTGCCCATCATTGAGGCTAAGGTGAGGGAAATAATAGCCGCCGACCTCCCATTTACCAGAGAGGAAGTGACCAAGAAAAAGGCTCGTTCGCTATTTGCGGCTCAGCCTTATAAGCTGGAGCTGATTGAAGAAATCCCCGATGAGAAGGTCAGCTTGTATCGGCAGGGTTCATTCGTTGACTTGTGTCGTGGACCCCATGTCGGTTCTACCGGTGAGATAAAAGCCTTCAAGCTGGTCAATATTGCTGGGGCTTATTGGCGTGGTAGTGAGCGCCGTCCCATGCTGCAGCGAATATATGGCGTTGCTTTTGATACCGAAGAGGCTTTAGCTGAGCACCTGAAGAAACTCGAAGAAATGGAGACCCGCGACCACCGCCGCTTGAATAAACAGCTTAACCTGTACTTCGCTCCTGAGGAAATAGGTGGCGGCCTTATCATCTATGGTCCTAAGGCTGGC
>Ga0315546_1002536_pt1 | contig 10498 bp, 10 predicted proteins | sample SalMarSW160170MG_FD_203833 | JGI IMG/M metagenome (GOLD analysis project Ga0315546, IMG submission 203833) | Salt marsh sediment microbial communities from the Plum Island Ecosystem LTER, Massachusetts, United States - Salt Marsh Sediment SW1601-170 ... | reverse complement strand
CCCGTATGGCCATTGATGACAGGGAGTATGCAAGGGCACGGGATCTTCTCTTACAGCTGAAGTCGGAGTATCCCGGTGATCCCTTGATCTTGCAGTATCTCAGCAATGCCTATGCGGGCTTGAGTGGGATCGATACCTTTAATCTGCTTACTGTTATTGACCAGCTCAACGAAAATAATAATGCTGGGAGCATTGATATGGTTGGCACTGTCATTGGCAGTGCGGACGGGGTAATTACTGTAGGAGATATCGATGGCATACTGGCAAACCTGGATGAGGCAATAAGCAACCTCGATAGTATTCCCAATAAAACGGACGACCAGATAGTGCAGCTAGGCCTTCTGAGCATGAACCGCTCTGCCATGACCATCGCGGCTATCGTAGCTGATGAGCAAAACTTAGGTCCTACGGATACGGTTCAGCTCACAGAGACCGGGCTTAATGGAATATACGGAGGAGTGGCCCCGAACCTTACCGGCATAGTTACCGCAGCTCAACTGACTAGCCTTTCAGACGATATAACGAACATCGGAAACGCCGTGGATTCAATAGCTTCTATCACGGGCGCGGGAGAGAAGAATGACCTTGGCGAAAGCTTTGATGAGTTTAGCCAGGATATAGATCCCAATGATGACGAATTAGTAAGCCAAACAGAGCTTGAGAATTACCTTGGGAGTTTCTGATCATAAAAAAGGAGGGAGCACAGTGAAACGTTTGAATATATATGTCGGGAGGGGGATCGTAGTCTTTGTGGTTATGACCTTTTTCGTGCTCGGCACAGGGTTGGATGCAACGGCCAAGCAGTACCCCAGGCTTTATACAGGAGTAAGACCGCTCGGCATGGGCGATGCATTCACCGCGGTGGCCGATGATGAAAATGCCCTTTTTTATAACCCTGCCGGCCTATCCAGGTTATCCACAGTTCAGATCGGCCTCATCAATCCATTGGTCGAGATCTCGGAGAAGACCATTGATCTCGTCCAGGATGCCCAGGATGCCGATATGGACGATACGGGGGAGGTTTCCGATCTGCTCGAAGAATATGTAGGCGAGCACCAGCATGCGAGAGTAAGCCTTTTTCCCCACGTGGGCTTCAAGGTGGCAGGCGCCGGGGTGATGATCGGCGGATTAGGCCAGGGAACACTGGATGTGGATATCCGTAACCCGGTGTGGCCGGAGGCGCATGTGGATATGATCCTGGATTACGGGGTGATCGGCGGGTTCGGGCTGAAACTTCCGCTTACGGGGCTCAGTGCCGGTGTGGCCCTGAAATTCCTTCAGAGGGAGAGCCTGAGTGAGATTTACACGGCAACGGATATTGCTGCGGCGGATTTCGATGATAGACTGGAGGATGACCTTTATTCGGGATCGGGCTTTTCAGCAGACATCGGGGTAATGTATACGATGGGTTTTATCCCGTTCATGGATACCAACGTGGCATTGGTCGTGCAGAACGTTCCGGAGATGGACATGGGTGAGGCCAAGGACATCAAAACCCAGGCAAACCTGGGCCTCAGCATCGGAAAGTCTTTCTCAGCATTCGGCATCGTTGCCGCCCTGGATTACAAAGACGTTACCGGGGCCTTCGAGGAGGATGAAGATATCGCGAAGAGGATCCACACGGGTCTAGAATTGAGGTTTCTAAAATTTTTGGCAGTGCGGGCAGGTCTCAATCAGGGATATGTGAGCGCTGGCGCCACCCTCGATCTATGGGTTCTGAGGTTCGATTTTGCCACGTACTCTGAGGAGGTCGGCGCCTATGCCGGCCAGAGAGAAGACAGGCGCTATGTGGGCCAGATAACGATCGGCTGGTAGGAAGGGACTGATTACCTATCTGTGTATGAAAACCCTGTTTCTCTCGAAGGGAAACGGGGTTTTCAATAACTCCGGGTTATGTTTTGGGCCTTATAAGCGCTTTAAATTATTGTCTTCTTGCTCATATTGAGATGCCTTACCCCCTTTACCTGCTGAAAGGTGGCGCCTTCACGTATCGAGCGAATCGCTTTCTCGGGATCAATCACCTTTGAACCGCCTATGACATCCACGCCGTAGTCGAATAGCACGGGCGTAAGAGGGCTCGTAGGCCCTATCATCACCACGAATTTATCCCTGCTGAGTTCAAGGAGCCTTTCAATCGTGTGATTCGTAAAGGCAGTTCCCGTGAGCCCCACTACATCCACGTTTGGGAGGATTTCCTCAGATGCCTCGGCTGGCAGGTCTCCTTCCCGCGGCCTTTGCTCTATTACGAAGAGCTTTCGAGCACATTTCTTAAGCCGAGGGATCCACGGGAAATGACCTACTATGGCAATGTCCTTTCCCTTGCCTTTCTCTTCCAGTATGTGGAGTGCGTTTTTCTCGACGCACCGCGTCTCATCGATATCTATCAGGGAATTGACCGCTGCCATGCCGATGGATGCCTCGAGCAGGTGGTCGGAGTTTGCGTACCCTGTGAGTTCCAATGCCGATTTACCCTGTAACCTCCCGGCCTCCCTCACTATCTTATGCGCGGGGTGGCCCTCATGAAGGGTAGAGGCCAGGCCGCAATGTTTACTGACTACTGCCGTCCAGAAAACGCATACATATACCTCTCGCACTACGCTGTCTTCAGTGATGCTCTCAATTACATCATCGAGAATTTTCATAGTAGACCTTGTCTCGATTTCCTCTTTGATTAGCCTTGCTTTTTTCACAGGCCTTGATTATTCGCAAGTTCAACATTGATGAACTCGTAAAAAGTCTTCTAATCGTCATGCCGGTCCCGGATCAGGGTCCGGGATGACGGATCCGGCATCCAGAACATGTTGAATTTACTGGATTCCGGCTTCCACCGGAATGACGGAAAAATGGGAAAAACGACTTTTTCCAAAACCATCAACATTGGAATTATCTCCCGGCATTTCTTTATGGCCGTGCTTTCAACGATGTGATGCCCTTACATCAATTTTCCTCCGGCCAAGGCGGTCTTGCAAATGAAACATACACATTTCTGAGGAAGAAGGCAACACTCTCTGCGCACATCTTCCCCTATGTGCCGTTCAATAACGCGCACTATGAGTAATAGATTTACTTTAAATAAGAAATATAATATACTAAAATATAAATAGATTATGAAATAATGGAATGCAATAGCAATCTAAAAGGCGTCGGCTCTATCAACATCTCCCGGCTTGCATCGTGCCTCCTGTATGGATGGCGCACGAGCCCAGGTATCGGCGTTATCTGCTTGACATGCTCTGCTGTTTTTCCTATTCTCCGTTTCTCTATAGATATCCTGACCGCCAGCCCTTACAGGTGTGGCCTTGTAAAGAAAATTTTATCTCCTGATAAACTAAACTGAAAAAGCTAAACCTTTCTTTTATTACCCTGAACCAAATCGCTGGTGTCATTTCCTAAAAAGAACGGCTGCGGTGACAAGGCACTGTTGAAATTCGTCTTGGAATGGCCTAAAATTATGGAGACTAGTAACCTTAGAAATCATCTTCAATCCATCTTGCGCCAAGAATCATTCACATTTCCGGGCAATTTAGGTGGGTTGCTGGATCGCGCTCTTGAGCTTTATCCGGGCAGAAACGGAATTTCCGTACCTGATACAATACTCACGTTCAGGGACTATTACGATCGGGTGTGCCGGATGGTTCACGGACTCAAGAAAGCAGGGCTTAGACAGAATGATACGGTGCTCCTTATCTCACAAAACTCTCTGGATTATGCCTTTATATCCCTTTCCATGTTTCGAATCGGAGCTGTATTGGTGCCTCTTAACCCAAGGATTCGGCACTATGAGATGGCGCACATAGCCTCTGAAACCCGTCCTACATTCATGCTGTGCGAGATAAAGAATATCCCAACCGCGGTGAGGGCATACGAACTAATCGAAGATTGCCCCTTGCCATGTATCGTGACCATAGACGAGAGGGACCCGTCAGCCATTTTTCTTGGTGAGATGGATCTCAGCAGGAGAGACACCCGGTGTGAGCCCGTAGATCCCGAAGCCACTGCTATGGTTGTGTACACAGCTCCAAAGGATGGATATCCCCTCGGGGCGAAGCTCACCCATGCCTCTCTATTCTACGACGCTACCTTTATGATGGACAAGATGTATGACCCCGATGACTCCGAGCGGGAGGTGACCGGAACGATACTCCCCCTTTTCCATACCTATGGATTTACTACGGGCCTTTTGTCACCTCTCGCAGGGGGCGTAACCTCACTGTTGCTGAACACCTCCATGGGTGGAAGGAAGATCGTCGATGTGATGGAGTTATCGCTGGTTACCCAGATCCTCTCGGTACCGGCGATCTTTTTTTCCATATTGAAACCCTTATCGAGAAAGCCCGAGTTCTGTTCACGGCTCAGGAATCTTGTCAGCGGCGGCATTGCGGCTCCCCTCGAGCTTCTTGAGAGATACCAAGAGCAGCTAGGATTGTCAATCAATGAAGGGTATGGAATCACAGAGGCCTCCCCAGTGGTGACATGGAATGCGATAGATCGTCAGCCTAAATATGGAACTGTGGGCTATCCCCTGGCATGTTGTGAGGTGAAAGTGGTAGATGATATGGGAAAGGAACTCGCCATTGGGCATGAAGGGGAAGTACTGGTGAGGGGACTCAACCTCTTCTCCGGATATCTCCACAAGGAACAGTGCACTCGCGAGGCCTTGGTAGATGGTTGGTTTAAAACCGGTGATCTGGGCTATCTCGACGAGGAAAACTACCTGAGGATCACGGGATTAAAGAAGGACATGGTCAATATATACGGCTTAAAGGTTTATCCGGGAGAGGTTGAGAGGATACTCCTCAATCATCCCGATATCGAATCAGCTCATATATGGGGCGATTGGGATGAACGGTATGGCAATATCGTCTCCTGTGAGATCTTTGTGAATCCGGGACGAGGAATGACCGTTGAGGAATTCCTGAAATGGTGCAGGAACAACATTTCTCCCTATAAGATCCCCCGCAAGGTCAGGATACATACTCGATAGCGCCATCAAAGAATCCTACGCGCACGTTTTCCTAAACTTACTGCGCAGTGGCTTATGGCAGCCCCAGAAACAGGAACACGCCCTATCCACTCACGTAATCATGATGGGCACCAAGGACTCAAGCGAAGGTTTCCATGACAGCAATAGAATCACCTCCACACGCCGTGATCTTCGATTACGATGGAACCCTTGTACGATTAAACATCGATTTTGTTGGTATGCGTCAGGCGGTGGAAAAGCTCCTCGTAGCGTATGGCATCGAACCGCATTCCCTGCGGGGATCATATGTGCTGGAGACCATCGACGAGGCTACTGAGCTGATCTCAAAAAAGAGCTCACCAAAGGGTTCGGCATTTCATCAAAAGGCCGTCGAACTCGTCACCGAGCACGAGGTCGAGGCTGCAAAGAATGGCAAAAAGTTACCTGGCGTGTTACGCATGCTCAAGTTGCTGAGGAAACGGGGCATCAAGATCGGCGTAATAACGAGAAACTGCGATAAGGCGGTAAAGATGGTTTTTCCGGACATTGAACGCTTTTCCGACGTATATCTCCCAAGGGACTGCGTGTCCCGGGTCAAACCACACCCAGATCATCTCGCCTTGGCCTTGAAGAAGATGGAGGTGGGTGATACGGCCCTGTGTCTCATGGTTGGTGATCATATCATAGACATAGAAGGGGGGAAACGGTTGGGCATGAAGACAGCAGGTGTATTGACCGGAAAGATTACTCCCCAGGGATTCATAGAAGCAGGAGCCGATTACATCCTAAAAGATGTTACGGCTATCACCGGCATTATTTTCGATGAAGAGGTGTCGTGAAGGAAGAGGCTCTACCAATTGGAAAACTGGATATTGGCATCCTCCGCAAGCTGCTCGAGGGTCAAGTCTTGAGGGATCACACGGTTCTCGTGGGCCCGGAGATTGGAGAGGATGCCGCTGCGATAGATATGGGTGATAAGGCCCTGATAGTAAGCACTGATCCCATTACCTTCACTACCGATGAGATCGGCCACTATAGCGTTATGGTCAATGCAAATGACATTGCCACCACCGGCGCTGAACCGAGGTGGTATACCGTGACTATCCTCATCCCGGAGGAACGGGGGACAGAGCAACTCGTGGATTCCATTTTTCAGCAGATCTATCAGGCCTGCAAGAAACTGAAGATCACCCTTGTTGGAGGACATACGGAGGTCACCCATGGCCTGGCCCGTCCGATCCTCGTGGGGCAGATGATGGGAGTGGTTCAAAAGGAACATATGGTCAGAACGAGCGGCGCACAACCCGGGGATACCATCCTTTTGAGTAAAGGAATCCCCATCGAGGGAACGAGTGTGATCGCACACGAGAAGGAAAGGGATTTGCTGTCACTCGGTATATCGAGGGATCTCGTGGAGCGAGCCAAGCATTTCCTGTTTGATCCGGGGATAAGCGTTGTTGAGGAGGCCCGTCTTGCTTTTCACGCGGCAGAGGTGAACTCCATGCATGATCCCACTGAAGGCGGACTGGCGAATGGCCTGCACGAGCTATCAATTGCTGCAGGCGTAGAGATAGAAATAAACAAAGATGCCATCCCCATCTCTGAGGAATCTCGGATCCTCTGCGAGGCATTTCATCTCGACCCCATGGGAGTTATCGCATCGGGAGCGCTTCTGATTACTGCAGCTCCATCGGAGTCAGAGAAAATCTCGAAGAAAGCTCGTGAGGCCGGAATTCCCCTGACGGAAATAGGATGGGTGAGGTCTTGTGAATCTTCCTCAGTTACTATGATTACCCCCCAGGGATCTGAACCGGTTCCCTATTTCAAGAGGGATGAGATAGTCAAGATCTTCTCCAATTAAGGCTCAGCTCCTCAGTTCTCGATTTTCATTCACTCAACAGAGCCGTGCTTCTCCGATTGAACTAATCCTCTCCCCCGGCATACTTAAATGAGACACTAACCCTGGCGCGATATGCGATTACCTTTCCATCCTGGATGGTCATATCCAGTTTCGTGATCTCTGCAATCCTCAGATCTCTGAGACTCTTGGACGCTGTCTCAATGGCACCTTTGGCTGCATCTTCCCAAGATTTATCGCTCGTGCCTACCAGTTCAATGATCTTGTAAGTGCTTTCAGCCATCTCTCCCCTCCTTTTTAACGATTATGGTTGCGACATACAATCTACTAAATTTACATTATGAGACCCGGGAAAATATGTCAAGGAATTCCGAACTCCTCGCACTAAGGAGCTCGAAAAATATTCCATCCCTTAGATATCGACGCTCTCGCCTGCTGGGAGCGCGATCACCTTCACATGAGCGGCCTTTTCAGCGCATTGCGCCATGAACTCGTCCGCCGTCTTGGCCACAATGGGAAACGAGGCATAGTGAATGGGGATTGCGAGCTTCGGGTTCAACATTCTCACCGCCTCGCTTGCCTGATAGGCGTCCATGGTGAACACGCCGCCGATAGGGACGAGCGCCACATCCAGGGGGTAGAGACGCCCGAAGAGCTCCATGTCGCCGAAGAGACTGGTGTCTCCCGCGTGGTAGATCGTGGTGCCATCAGCGGCCCTCGCGATGGTACCCATTGGGCAGGCGGTGTCAGAGGAGTGAAAGGCAGGGGTTGAGACCACCTTCACCCAGTCGAGCTCCACCCCTCCACCAACCATGTAGCCTGAGCCGAAGTTAACGACCTGCTCCGTGCTCAGGCCCTCTTCGATCAATCTCTTCACGGTTTGAACTGCTCCGCCCAACAAGGCCCCCGTGTTCTTGCAGATAGCCATAGCGGAGCCGATGTGGTCGAAATGGTCGTGGCTCACCAGCACCAGATCGGCCCGCTCGATCTCCTCCGTCCCGATAGGGCAGGCAGGATTGCCGTCATCTTTGGTCCAGGGGTCGAAGAGAATGACCTTGTTGTCAGAGGTAGTAAACTCGACAAATGCGTGACCGAGGAAACGAATAACTCCAGACATACGTGCACCTCCTTAGAATAAGATGATTCCTTCCATCGATAGTCTGCTCACTCTCGAGCATTTTTATACGGTGCAGATACACTCTGTCAAGGATTCAAGAAAACGATAAGAAAATAAAGTCCAGAGGGCGAGAGGATCATCATATGGAATAATCCCTGAAGAGGGGTTCACAGAACGGTTGTATGAATTTTTCATGATCTTATGGGTTGTCAAACGCTCTGAATGTTCTATACTGTAAAGCATAAAGGCTCACAAATTACAGCATGAGATTGCTTCGCTAACGCTCGCAATGACAAATTTTAATGAAACGCTATGTTAGAACCGACCGATGGAGTATGTACATGGAGCAGACAACCGATCCCAAACTTCCACTTCTGCAGCATGCTGATGTAGAAAACAAGATAGTGCTTCTTCGTGTCGACCATAATGTGGTCAAGAAGGGCGCTATTCAAGACCCGTACCGGATAGACCAGACTATCGGCACCATTTTTAACATTGTCGAACGGGGAGGCAGACCAATCTTCATGACGCATATCGGAAGGCCTAGAGATAAAAACGGAAGGATCACCGTCGATAAATCAACCTCGGTCGAGCCGATCGCAGAATACCTTGAGCGAAAACTCCACACAAAGATCTTCTGTCCTCAATTCAGGCCAGAGGGAGATAGGGGAATCAAGAGCATCGATACCTCGATAAACCTTGCCATTCGAGATCTGAGAGAAAAAAGGCTCGGTGCCATATATTTACCGAATACGAGGTGGTTCCAGGGAGAGGAGTCGGAAACAGACCAGAGGGAAGCGTTTGCCCTTCAGCTGGCCGGGCTCGCCGATGTATATGTGAACGATGCATTCGGTTCCTGGCAGCCTAATGTCTCCACCTACGACATCACGAGGTATCTGCCGTCCTTTGCAGGGTATCTCATGCAAAAGGAGATCAAGAACCTTAATCAGGTCCTTGCACCCCAGAGGCCGTTTATCGCGGTGGTGGCAGGGGCGAAATACAATACCAAGATCGGGCCGCTCAATGAAATCTACAAGAAGGTTGACAAACTCATACTGGGCGGCATCATTTACAATACCTACCTCTGTGCTCGATACGGTGTAGAAATCAAGGGCATTTCACCGGAGGATGTGGAGGCTGCTAAAAATCTGGTCGAGATGGACAAGGGTCACCATAAGATCATGGAACTCCCCTATCTCTATGAGTCCGATACTATAGAGGGCAAGATTGAAGGGCGATATCGAGTACGATCCCTTGAGGAGTTCAACAAGGGGGAGAAATTCAACTACATCCTGGATATCGCACAGGAATCGTTTTCCGATCCTTCCATTTCCGACGCCTTGTATTCAGCAAAGACTATCTTCGTCAATGCCGTGATGGGCTACACGCCGCACTTTACAGAGGGTTCAGCAGCTCTGGACAGCAAGATCGATCACAATACAGAAGCAATAAAGCTCTATGGGGGTGGCGACACGCTCCAGGAATTCAAGAACCTCTGCCCGGGTCTCTATCTGTCAACACTTGACAACTCGAAATATTACTTCTTCACCGGCGGCGGCACCGTGCTCAAGGCCATCGAGGAGGGAACGCCCTATGGTCTTGATCCGGTAAAGGCGCTGATCGAAAATGGAGGCAAAAGGCCGTAAGCTTCTCAGGGCTTTTCCTCTAGGTGTGCTCGTCTTTGAGATGGAGCCGCTCATGTACCGCTTTCGCATGCCACCGATCACCGCATTTGTAAAGGATGTTGAGGGCTGCGGTCTCCTGTTGAAGCTCTCGAAATCTATCGAGGGATAGATGAAGGGCATGGCACAGTATGGCGCGGTTCACGAAATTGTGGCTACAGACGAGAAGGGTGCTTTCGGGCTGGTAGCACATGGTAATTCGCTCCAAGGTATCTATGGCCCTTCTCTGTACCTCTTGGATGCTTTCCCCTCCCGGCATCCTTGCGGATAGAGGGGCCTCAAGCCATGCCTTTCGAAAATTCGGGTATTTCTCAGCCCATTGCTGAGCCTGCATTCCCTCATAGTCCCCCAGATCCATCTCAACCAAGCCCTCGGCCTGGAGGAGGGGAGCCGATGAATGATAGACCTTGAGTATTCGTGCCGTCTCCAGGGCTCGAACCAGAGGGCTGGAATAGATGGCTGTAATGGGCTCCCCTTTCAGTGCCTCAGCCAGGGTATGGGCCTGATCCCTTCCTGTTTGGTTAAGGGGCACATCGCTCCTTCCCTGGAACCGATGAGCCTTATTCCAATCGGTTTCTCCATGGCGCACGAGCAAGATGCGAATGCCCTTTTTCAGTGTCTCCATCTTAGACCTGGTCAAGATTGTCTATTTATCCTACACATTCTTCTTCAAAGGAGCTGACCCCTGAAGAGGTATGCGTTCATAGGGAAGTCGACATCGAATTGTTATCGGCGCGCACTCTCCCCCTTACCAACGATGCAGCGATGCCTCCGAGGCAGAGGATGGCGAAGACACTGAATGCCATTCTCACGCCTTTTATGAGAAATGGATATGTCTCAATACTGATCGGAACCCTTCCGATGAGAAGGGCGAATAT
>Ga0315546_1002532_pt1 | contig 10506 bp, 10 predicted proteins | sample SalMarSW160170MG_FD_203833 | JGI IMG/M metagenome (GOLD analysis project Ga0315546, IMG submission 203833) | Salt marsh sediment microbial communities from the Plum Island Ecosystem LTER, Massachusetts, United States - Salt Marsh Sediment SW1601-170 ... | reverse complement strand
GATGTAAAACGTCACGGAGCGGTTATGGTCGTTGACAAGGACGGTAAGTTAGCCGGAATCATTACGGATGCCGACCTTCGGCGTTTGATGACACAACACGAGCAGAAGGCTTTTCAGTTTAAGGCCGATGACATAATGACTGCCGACTGCAAGAGAATAAGAGCCGACTCCCTCGCCGCTGAGGCAACAGCTATTTTTCACAAATACAGAATTGATGACCTGCCGGTTGTAGATGCCGACAACAAACCTGTCGGCCTGATCGACGTACAGGATATTGTGACTATAAAAGTGGTAGGCTGAAACAAGATGCAGGACTCAGAAACCGAAAAGTTGAATGCGTCTCGTTTTTTTATGAGCATCGAGAATTTAGTATCGAGAATGGAGTATCGAGATTGATATGGTTATGTCGAATCTTGCAGATATACAGATGTTGGTATTGGACGTGGACGGCGTCCTGGCGGATTCATCCATAATAATCAATGCCGACGGCAGCGAGAGCAAGATTTTCAGTTCGCTTGACGGCCACGGAATTCGAATGTGGCAAAGTGCCGGCTTGAAAGTCGCATTCTTAAGCGGAAGAGAATCCGAGCCGACAAAACGCCGCGCGCAGCAGCTCGACATCGAAAATTGTATCCAGGATTGTCACAACAAACTGCCCGCCCTGAAAGAGCTGGCTGAAAAACTCGGACTTCCCGCACAAGCGATAGCCTACGTTGGCGATGATTTGACGGACCTGCCCTCGATTCGGTACGCGGGATTTGGCGTAGCGGTGGCCAATGCCGTCGAAGAAGTAAAGCAGTATGCCGATTACATCACTACTCGACCCGGCGGCAGGGGGGCTGTCCGGGAAGTAATAGAATATATTCTGAAAAATACCGGAAGATGGCGGCAGCTTATTGAAAGATATTTGCCGCCTTCAAAAACGCCTTAGAGGATTCTTAAGGCTCCTTAACGGCAGATTAAAATTGGTATGATTGACTCACGCAAATTTCGTGTAGGGCTTATTTCGCTCGGAGCAGTGCTTGCCGCTTATCTGCTCTACAGCCTGGTAAGTAAAACGCCTCCGATTGAGATTGATACCGGTTCTGAATTGGAAGACACCATTGCCGATACAAATATTGGTGATTTTGGCGATGAGGTTGGAACGATTGGCGGAGTTGGGGTTGGCACTGTCCGAAAGGCAAAATACGTACACTTAAACGAGCAAAAGCAGATTGACAGGGAATTGGGCTTTGAAAAACTTCTCCACGAGGAGGGAAACGAATGGGAAATTGAAAAGCCTTATATGAACATTTTTCAGCGGAATTTAAACTGTTTAATTACCGCCGATAGAGGAAATGTTCAAGTCGAAACCGTTGGCGGAAGGCCCAGTCCGAAGGATGCCAAATTCACCGGAAACGTAGTTGCACACATTTTGCCTGAAAATACGAGCGATGTTCAAGAAGGCTTTCTCTATCTCGATGATGTTACTTTTATCAGTGATAAATCACAGTTTTTTACACTCGGCCCGGTCAAATACTCTTCGCAAGACGTTCAAATGCTCGGCAGCGGACTCGAGCTTATCTATAATGAACAACTGGAGCGAATTGAATATCTCAGAGTATTTCAACTGGAAAGACTGCATCTGAAAACCGCCGCGTCTGCCCTGTTTCCGACAGAGACTGCACAGGACCGCAGGCCGGCCGATGCGAATAGTCAGATGCAAACACAACAGCCTGAAAAAACTTTTACTCCCGATGATTCTCAAAAAGCCACAAGTTTACCCGCATCCGTTACGCAATCCGATGAACCAAATGAACCTGAACGCTACAGATGTGTATTCAGTAAGAATGTTGTAATAGATACACCCGAGCAGTTGATTTTTGCCGGTGAAAAACTTTTCCTTAACAATGTTTTCCGTCCTATAGACTGCGGTGACAAATCTGAGACAGCCGACCCCTGCGATGCGGCCCAGGTTGATAAGCCTGCCGCCGACAGCCCACCATCTGTGGCAAAGGAGTTGGAACCAAACTCAGCCGCCGACCCGAATACACCTGTAAAAACGGACCAGGCCTCTATCGATATCGTTGTTACCTCTGAAAACGGCTTTGTTATTACTCCGATGGACTCTTTACAAACCGATACAAATTCTACTCAGATTAGTAGCGAGCAGTTAATTAAAACTGCCGCCGATAGGCTCGAGCAATTGAACAAAACTAACGGTCGAACAACATTCATCGCTCAAAAAATTGATTATTGTGCTTATACCCGTGATACTATCGCAAGCGGCCCTTCGGAGTTGAAATTTTATACAAGTGACCTGGTTCGCCCCGAAGCTAACGAAGCTAACGAAGTCGTCGTACCGGTAAAAATAACTGCCCGGGAAAAGGTCCGGTTTCTTCCGGCGTCAAATCAGGCCCTCTTCGAAGGCGATTGTCGCTGCGAGATGCAGCGAGAGGACGCCAACAGCCAACAGAAGTATGCGCTTTCAGCTCCACGGCTTACCGTGGATTTATCCAGGGACAAAGATATACGCCCCTCAGCTTCGGTCGCTACTATAGAACATCTGACAGCATCCGGCGGCGTGGTTCAACTCGACACTTCCAAGTGGGCGGGAGAAGAATTGCTTGGCTTTACCAAGCTAAAATGTCTTAAGTTTGATTATGATACCGCCCGGCAGTCATTTTTAGCTACCGGGCCGGGTATAATAGCAATAGACAATTCCAAAATCTCGGAGCCCAATGCAGTTGCAGGCAGGTTTAGCTTGCGCCGGCGGTGTTACGCGGTTGTGGAAAACTTTGATACCTTGACGTATTTATTAGATAAAAATATGATTATTGCCGAGGCCGAAGGGCAGGGCGTTGTCGCCGACTACTTTCCTGTTGTTGATGGAAAGGCCGGCCAACATTTTACGGTTACTGCCGGTCGTGTAGAGGCTTTTCTGTACGAAACTGATGATGGCCGAACAGAATATTCCACCCTTCGTGCAACAGGCGGAGTAACATACGAAGAAGAAAATATGGAATTTGCGGGCAGCACATTATTCTACGATGCCGACAAGGCCATAATAACTGTTCAGGGCGACGGCTCTCACCCCTGTATTTTCAACGGCGTCCCTGTTGACCAGATTGAGTACGACCTGGAAACCCGCAGGAAAAAATTTCAAATCGTCGGCCCCGGTACATTACAGAGAAAATAATAATGTCATTTTTTTCGCGGAGGTGAAGCGTCAATCATGCAAGTCTCAGAAATAACCGAGAGATGTTCACCTGTCTTTATAATCTGTGTACTTTTGACTGTCTTTTACATCCCGCCGGGAGCCTGCCTTGCAGACAGGGGCGGCTGGCACCTAAGCACTGAGCCGGTAACACTTACCGAGTCCAGCCAGCGCGCAATCATTGGCTGGGACGGCCAAACTCAAGTCCTGTGCCTGGCAACCGACGTCTCCTCGTCGAAGGAAACGACCGTCATCGAATTCCTTCCGCTTCCATCGGAGCCGAATGTAACACTGGGAAACAGGGAATCATTTGAAGCGGTCGAAAAAGTACTCGCCGAGCAATTCGTAAGATTTGTCAAGAGAAGGAAATCGTTGGATCTAATGAAGCGCGCAAGCGAAGGTGGCGGTGAGCCCTTTCGGATAACTTTTCACGAGCGTCTTGGCGCACACGACATGACGGTCGTAAAAGTAAATCGGCCCGACGAATTCGCAGACTGGGTACAGGAAAAAGCAAAGGCATTAACAGGAGGACAGGCATCTCTGCCCGATAGTATCCGCAAACTGATAACAAAGTATTTGAATGAGTACAACTGCCCTTATTTTGTCTTCGATGTAATTGAAGTCGGGCCCGACCCACAAAGTGTCGAACCGATAATATACGAGTTCAAAAGCCCCGTAGTGTTCTATCCCCTCGAAATATCCTCGACGTTTCACGGCCAAACAACAATTGATTTAATTATTTTTTCAAAGGGCAGCGTCAATCCAGACCCTTTCCGGCGGTTAGGCTTTCAGGTCTCCTCTGTTGGAAGCGTGCACGCCCCTGACATGAAGCGGGTTATGCCGCAGCTTGGAGAGTTGCTCGGTGAACGTGCGTATGTTCAAGCTTTCAGATATAAGGGTGACATTCAGGATTTGAAGGGTAATATTGCAGTGAGTTTACGGCGGGACAATCTGGCGTATACCTCTGGTGAGTACAATAGAACTATGTTTAGGTCTTTCTACTCCGGTGTTTTTGCTGCAATACTTGGAGGTGTGATTATTACCTTTGTCTGTCTATGGCCGATGTACTTTGCCGCAAGACGACAAAGACCTCGCTGGGGCCTGAGATTGCCGGCTGGTTTTCTGTTAGGGATGCCGCTTGGCTTTGGGTTGATTTTTGGGGCAATGAATTTGCTGCGTGTATTGGGTCAGGTAAGTGAATCCTTCCGATGGACATATTTCTATTCAGCCGAGCCGGTGACATTCGTTGCGTGTTCGATGGGAATGGGCTTCATAATATTTTGTTTTCAACTTGGCCTGCGGTGCCGCTGGTATCTTTGGTGGCTGGTCTATGCTGCTCTGGCCGTTCCTGCAGCGTTCGTCACCGACCCCAGTAGGATTGAAGACCTTTTTGAACGGGTCCCCTGGCCCCGGTTATGGGATAAAATGGCGTACATCTTCTTCGCATATCTTATCGTTTTTATTGTGCTATTTCTGATTGCAAGAATTCTCGTTTGGATAACCGGCCCGCGCAAGAACCGCCGCAGTTCATTGAGCAGATAGAGTAGTCAGATGCAGATCTGTTGTAAATCATCTATGGTTAATTCGCTCAGCTTTGTAACGACCTTCTCGGCCATAGTTAATTGCTCGGTACCGTAGGTGTTTGTTATCGCGACGGTGTGCATCCCCGCCGCTATCGCTGCCTCCAGCCCCCAATGTGAATCTTCTATCACAACACATTCATTGGCAGCGATAGAATTTTGACTCCCCTCGTTAAGTCTCGTTAAAGCTAACAGAAATCCCTCCGGGTTCGGCTTGCCTTTTTCTATCTGCTCAGCCGAAACTATCACCTCAAAGAAAGGTCCCAGTTGGCTCTTTTCCAGTATCGGGGCAATATCCACCAGCAGCGCCCCGGAGCAGATGGCCCGCCGGATTTCGTTGTCCGTCAGCATCTGCAAAAACTCCGGCACGCCCTCGAATATCGCAGCTTCGGTTGCTGCCAGTTTTTCAAATATCTCGTTTTTTTGCCTGATAAGATTTTCAATTTGCTCGGAATCAAGTCCGAGCTTGTTTTTACCGGCAACCGACCCAAAGCAGTCACGGTCGGTAAAGCCGAGATATTCTTTGTAGTAGACTTCTTCTGTTATCTCGATGTCGTACTGAGCCAGCACCTCATTGAAAGCTCGAAGGTGCAGAATCTCCGAATCTGTGATGACCCCGTCAAAATCGAATATAACCGCTCGCAGCATAATTCCCATATCTCACGATATGTCATTGCGAGTGATGCGCAGCCGGGCGCGGCAATCTCATCCATTGCAATCGTGATTGCTCCGCTGCGCTCGCAATGACAGTTTCTATCTTCATAATTCACCCACAACCGGCCCAATTAGGGCCGGGTAATCCGTGAATGTTGATTTGTCCCCCGTACAAATCGACTCTATAAGTGATGTAATCTTCGGTGCATTTCTGGTAACGAATCTGCGGGCAATCATCGCCTTGCGTTCTTTCATAGAGAGCGGGCTGCCATCAGTTTGCCCGTCTTCCGCTGCGGCAACTTCCATTTCAACCTTCGTGCTCGCCTGGCCGCAGAACAGATACCCGATAATCAAATCGATTGCGATGTCCACCAGCGCCCTGCCGTAAAGGTCCATATATTCGTTGCCGTTTTCCTTCACGAAGGCCACCGCCTTTTTCAACTGTTCCCTTCCTTCAGCCAGTTTATCCAGCAAGTCGTTCAATGCCGGCTCATACTGTTTTTCGGCCAGTTCGGCAATGAATTTTTCAGCCATTCCGCTGCACACACCACGCACGGCTGCCACAACCTGTAATTGGCTTGTCCCCTCGTAAATAGTCGTAATTCTCGCATCACGGGCGTGCCGTTCACAGGCATAGTCCCGCATGTAACCGCTACCGCCCAGGACCTGAATCGAATCATACGCAATCCTGTTGCACATCTCGCTGCAGTAATACTTACTCATCGGTGTAAGCATCCCCGCGCATCTTTTATATTTTCGCAAATCGGTCTTTAGCTGCTTGGCCTCCGCCTTATCTTCCGGCGGATTCGTTTCGAGCCGTTTTGCGTATCCGATTTCAAAATCCACTACTCGCGATGTTTCATAAAGAAGCGCCCGCCCGCCCTCGATAGCAATCTTCATATCGATGAGCATATCACGCACCGCGGGCAGCTTTTCGATAGCGACGCTGAACTGTTTCCGTGTCGCCGCATAATCACGCGCGACCCGGAAAGCCGCCTCCGCGATTCCCAGCGATTGCCCCGCAATCCCGATTCGGGCCCCGTTCATCAGGCTCATAACGTATGTGATAAGCCCGCGCTGGCGCTCGCCGATTATCTCACAGGGCGTATTATCGAAGAATATCTCGCACGTCGGTGAGCCGTGGATACCGAGCTTATCTTCCAGCCGGCGAATATGCACCGTGGGCCCTCGGTCACACACAAACAGGCTCAGTCCCCGGCCGTCGCTCATCTCCGGCTCACTGCGTGCCAATACCAGCAGCACCTCGCCGCACCCGTTCGTGATAAACCGCTTCACCCCGTGCAGAAACCACTTGCCCTGTTTATCTTGAAACGCCCGCAGCTTCACAGCCTGCAAATCACTGCCCGCATCAGGCTCGGTCAGCACCATCGCACCCGTCACCTTACCTGCTGAAAATTTGTGTAAATACTTCTCTTTAATTTTTTCCGAAGCAAACGCGTTTATGGTCTCCGCGATACCCTGAAGCCCGAATATGTTCATAAGTGAAGCATCCGCCCGCGAGACCATCTCAATCGCTATCGAGTAAATAACGTTTGGAAAATTAAGACCGCCAAACTTATGCGGCAGCGTAAAGCCCATAACCTCGGCCTGCGCAAGCTTCTCAAGATTCTCCGCCGTCCCCTTTGCATAGGATACTGTTCCATTTTCGTTAAGACTATTGCCTTGCCTGTCGACATCTTCCGCCCGCGGTGCGATGAACTCCGCGCTTAGCTGTCCGAGCGACTCCAGCACCATATCATAATTCTGTATCGCCTCTTCTGCATTGGCCGGTGCATGGTCGAACTCGCCTGCAAACCTGAAATTCTCTTCGGCAATCTCAGCCAGCTTACCCAGCTCTATATGCCTGAGCAGAAACTGTATATCATCGTTATCTCTGTAGAAATTCGCCATAAACTTGTCTCGTTATTCTTTATGTTTAATTTTATATAAGCGAAACTGACGCATAAGCTCATTGGCAAGCTTCATTATCGAGTCATCGGTGTCTGATTTCAATAGAATGACCGTTGGCCTGCCGGGAATAGCTATGTCTTCAATGACGCAGTGATTGCCGTTCTTATCATCGAATTCGGTTATGCCCCGAGTGGCGAGGATATTGCTTTCGTCATCTTTCCAGCTTTTGCCCCCCTGGTGAAATGAGGGTAAATGTTTACCCCCGCCTTCCTGAACAATGGAATCACCTAATTCCCATGCCGTCTGGTGCAGGATAGTCCCCAGTTGGCCCGACGAAGCCGTCGTGGTAATAATCTCCGTTCCGTAGAAAGTATACGTTACTTTTTCTGGATACAAAAAGTATGCTGCCGCCAGGGCTGAAATCAGGACAACCAAAAAGATGATGATAATTTTTTTTGACATAGTTATTTCTCCCAACCGATATCGAGCATCTCAACTTTTTTCTTTTATCGCTTTAATCATTTTCGGCACAACTTCGTTCAGGTCGCCCACTATCTTGTAATGTGCGGTCTGGAATATCGGCGCATCCGGGTCGTTATTGATAGCCACGATTTTTTGGCTCTGGGACATCCCCGCCTGATGCTGAATCGCGCCGCTTATTCCGACGGCTATATACAGGCTCGGCCGGACCGTCGTTCCTGTTTGCCCGACCTGGTGGTCGTGGTCGATAAACCCGAGGTCCACCGCCGCTCGGCTCGCCGCCGGCGCACCGCCCAGGCAGTTTGCCAAATCCCAGATAAGCTGGAAATTATCTTTACTGCCCACCCCCGCTCCGCCCGCGACAATTATACGGGCCGCCTTGAGGTTGACCTTCTTTGCCCGTTTGTGTTCGGCCAGAATCTGAAGCGGCAAATCCTTTTGTGAAATCTCTGCTTTTTCCTCGATAATCTCACCCTTGCGAGAACCATCCGGCTCAGGCATCGGCATCACGCCTTCACGCACCGTCGCCATTTGCGGCCATCGGTCGTAATTGATAATGGTCGCGATGATATTTCCGCCGAAGGCAGGCCGTACCTGGAACATCAGATTTTTATGCACCTGCTTGTCTTTTACGGTTGTATGGTCGCCGATTTGCAAATCTGTGCAATCAGCCGTAAGCCCCGCCTTGGCCGCGCTGGCAATCCGAGGGGCCAGCCCCCGCCCCGTGACAGTCGCACCGTAAAGCACAATCTGCGGCTTATATTTATGTATCAAATCATAAATGACCTTGGCATAGCTGTTGGCCTGGTAAACTCGAAGCAGGGGATGCTCAACCACATACACCTTGTCCGCTCCGTAGTGAATCAGCTTTGTTGCCAGCTCTTTGACGTTGTTCCCTAAAACGACGGCCGTCAGTTTGACGCCTAATGTATCGGCCAGCCGCCGCGCCTTGCTGAGCAATTCAATCGGCGTATCTTCCAACCGCCCGCCATGCTGCTCGCCAAATACCCAAACTTCACCGTCTCTGTTCACTTCTATCATAACTCATCCGTTCATTTACATATCAGGAGATTATCTTGTCCTCAATAAGCTCGTGTATCATCCCCGAGATTCCCTTATCGTTTGGTTCAACGTTTTTACTTTCCTTGGCAGCAAGGACAACGCTTTGTATCCGATGGACCTTGGTCGGCGAGCCGCTTCGTCCGCACCAGGTCAAATCCGCTTCGAGAAAGTCCAGGTCCCATTGTTTAATCAACAGGTTTTTTTCTTTCAATATGCTGCACTTCCGCTCGACAAGCGCCTTGGTTGTCGCATCGTCGGCATCGGGATTATCACCTTTGACTTCCTTTTCAATCTCAATCGGCGTATGCGCGTTTTTGTATTTCATCGTTTTCTTTGCAGCGGCTACTCTCGGCTCATTGGCGTCACCGGTCACAGTCAGCAGAACCGGCAGGCTGGTTTGCACCTGCTGCCACCCCGCCCCGATATTTCGCCGCGCCGTTATCATTTTACCGTTCAGTTCTGTAAGCTCCTCAACATAGGTAATCTGAGGAACGCCTAATTTTTCAGCTAATTGAGGCCCGACCTGCGCCGTGTCACCGTCAATCGCCTGCCTCCCGCACAGAACAATATCGTATTCAATCCTTTTTACGGCACAGCTTAAGATGTAACTGGTCGCTAACGTATCACTGGCCGCGCATCGCTTGTCGGTTATCAGGATTGAATCGTCGGCCCCGCGGAAAAGCGAATCGCGAAGAACTGCGCTCGCCGCAGGCAGCCCCATCGTGATGACCGTTATGGACCCGCCGTACTTTTCCTTAATCTGAAGCGCCAGTTCCAGCGCATTAAGGTCTTCAGGATTAAAAATCGCGGGCAGGGCCGAGCGGTTCACCGTACCGTCCTCGTTCATCGCCTGCCCCGTAATCCTTTTAGTATCAGGAACTTGCTTAATTAAAACAACGCAGTTATAAGCCACCTCGTATCTCCATCGTTTATATAATGTTATAATTCATTGGACGTATCTCGTTTGAGATACGGTTCACGATGCACGAGATGCGGATTGTAACCGCTTTCGAAGCCAAGTCAAGGCCAAAAGTGAGCCGCTTTGACATACCATTATTCGCATATCTTTTCATTGACTTATATAAATATTGGTGCACCAAGATTTATGACTGGCCAGGTGGTATTTGACTGTTGATTCAGTCTTTATTCAAACATGAAAGTTTTCAAAAGGATGTAGTAAGGTACATAGGTTAGTTCAACAGTTGGATCATTATGAAATTGTCCTCTTTGAATACCGGGATTGATAAAGAAATATCCAGGCGGGTGGGTAAACTTTAGACGAACCCCAAAACACCTGATTACCTATGTTTTCCTTGAATTTTAGCTTGAATAGCTTAGAATTATTCCTATTATAAGCAAGAGACGAAATGACAAACAAACGATGGACTGTCTTGTCGAAGGAATATACATGGCTGCGCGACTGGCAGGTTTTTTAGCCTGTCCGACTGGTTGGAATAAATCATTGTAAACAGCTCTTTATGGATTAACTTGAGTATGCTATAATAATGTATAATCGTTTGTTGGGCTTTAATTGTAAGAATATCGAAACTTAAGTATGTAAAGGAGTCTTGGCGATGAAACAACTTTGCACCTTCGTTCTAATTGGCATAATAGGGTACGCTG
>Ga0315546_1002525_pt1 | contig 10542 bp, 12 predicted proteins | sample SalMarSW160170MG_FD_203833 | JGI IMG/M metagenome (GOLD analysis project Ga0315546, IMG submission 203833) | Salt marsh sediment microbial communities from the Plum Island Ecosystem LTER, Massachusetts, United States - Salt Marsh Sediment SW1601-170 ... | reverse complement strand
CGGGTTCGACCGGCGGATGTATGGAGCCGACGTGCGGGGCAGCATCGCCTACGCCGGCGCCTTGGCGCGGACGGGGTTGATCACCGCCGAGGAGCGCGACCGACTCATCGCCGGGCTGGAGCAGGTGCGTGCCGAATTCGACGCCGGCGCCTTCCAGATCGAGCCTGGCGACGAGGACATCCACACCGCCGTCGAGCGGCGGCTGGGCGAACTGGTGGGGCCGGTGGCGGGTAAACTGCACACTGGGCGCTCCCGCAACGACCAGGTGACCACTGACCTGCGCCTCTACCTGCTGGACGAGATAGCTTCCCTGCGCGAGGCGCTGATCAAACTGCAGGAGACCATCGTCGAGAAGGCCGAGACCCACCTGGACGTCGTCATGCCCGGCTACACGCATCTGCAACAGGCACAGCCGCTGCTCTTTAGTCACTGGTTGATGTCCTTTTTCTGGAAGTTCCAGCGCGACCGCGAGCGGCTGGCCGACGTGGCGCGGCGTACCTCGGCGCTGCCGCTGGGGTCGGGGGCACTGGCCGGGCACCCCCTGGGCATTGACCGCCAGGCGCTCGCCGCTGAACTGGGCTTTGCCGCCGTAGTGGAGAACAGCGTGGATGCGGTGGCTGATCGGGATTACGTCGTCGAGTTCCTGGCCTGGGCCACCCTGGTGCAGGTGCACCTCAGTTGCCTGGCGGAGGATCTCATCGTGTGGGGCAGCCAGGAGTTCGGCTTCGTGGAGGTGGCCGAGGCCTACTCCACCGGCTCCAGCCTCATGCCCCAGAAGAAGAACCCCGACGCGCTGGAGTTGATGCGCGGCAAGAGCGGGCGGGTGATCGGCCACCTGACGGGCTTGCTGACGACGTTGAAGGGGCTGCCTTCGGCCTACAACAAGGACTTGCAAGAGGACAAAGAAGTCCTCTTCGACGCGATTGATACGCTAAAGATGGAACTACCCATCGCTGCGGGGGTGATTCGCACTCTGACAGTGAACGCTGCCCGTATGGCCGCCGCCCTGGACGACACGCTTCTAGCCACCGACCTGGCGGATCACCTGGTGCGCAAGGGAGTGCCCTTTCGCGAGAGCCATCACCTGGTGGGCCAGGCCGTCAAGCGGGCCGAGGAGTTGGGTGTGTTGCTGAAAGATCTCGACCTGACCGAGTACCAGGCCATCCACCCGGCCTTCGCTGAGGACGTGTACGAGGTCTTTGACTTCCGGCGGTCGGTGGAGATGCGGGATACGGAAGGGGGCACGGCATCGGTGGCAGTGCGTGCCCAGATCGAGCGGGCCAAGAGGGCAATGAACAATGATCAATGAAACAATGAACAATGGCTCAACGCTTGGATACAGCGCGGATCATCGCTGGCCCTGTGTCGCTTTCCGCGCTTCCTCGACCAGCGTATCAATCACGTCAGGGGGTACGTCGGGGTTGCGCTCGTGGGCTTGCCCGACCAGCGTGTACACGTTCTGCCGGGCTTCGGCGATCCGTAGCCGCGCTTCATCGCGGCTCACGCCGGAGCGCGCCACAACCTGCCGGATCAACGATTCGTCACGCTCCAGTCGGCGCAACCGTTCCCGGGCGGCCACCAGAGCGCGATACTCATCAATGTTCACGATGGCGGCCTCGGGCCGGCCGTGCTGCGTGACCACTACCCGCACATCCTGCCTCCGCACCTGGTCCAAAACCTCCCGCGTCCGGCGGGCCAGATACGTCTTCGTCACTGTGAGTTCTTCCACCGGCGTACCTCCGTGAATGTAAAATGAGTATTTTGTGTATTATACACCATTTTCTCAGGTCAGACAAACAGCAATCAGAGTCTCAGGAGGTGAACTATGGCTGAATGTCCCGAATGTGCAGCAGAACTGGACCTGGCTCCCGACGTGGAAATAGCGGAGATCGTGGTCTGCCCCGACTGTGGGGTCGAGTTGGAGGTGATGAGCCTGGACCCCATTACACTGGAACTGGCCCCCGAAGTGGAAGAGGATTGGGGAGAATGAGCCGATGAAGATCGGTGTGTTGTGCTCCCGTGTGCGGATTGAGGAGAAGATGCTCTTCGCCGCCCTGCGGGAGCGAGGAGTGGAGTACGAGCGCATCGACTCGCGGGAGTTTGCTTTCGAACTGGGCGGCGATGGCTTGGGCCGCACGAAGGAATTCGCAATTCGCAATCCGCAATTCGCAATTCGCTATGACGCCGTGCTCGTCCGCTGCCTGAGCCACTCGCGAGCCTACTATCTCACTCGCTGGCTGGACGGCCTGGGAGTGCCGGCGGTCAGTCCCCACCGCGTGGTGGCCACCTGCGGCGATAAACTGCTCACCAGCGCCGCCCTGCAGGAGGCCGGATTGCCTGTTCCGCGCACCGTGGTCGCCTTCACGCCGGAGGCGGCGTTGGAGGCCATCGAGAAGATGGGCTACCCGGTGGTGCTCAAGCCGGTGCACGGTTCGTGGGGGCGGCTGCTGGCCCGCGTCAACGACCGGGACGCGGCCGAGGCCATCCTGGAGCACAAGACCACCCTGGGCGGCTACGTCCACTCCGTCTTCTACATCCAGGAGTACGTGGACAAACCCGGCCGGGACATCCGCACGTTGGTGGTCGGCGATGAGGTGGTTTACGCTGTCTACCGCCGCTCGGCCCACTGGATCACCAACACCGCACGCGGCGGGGAACCGCTGCCCTGTCCTCTCACCGCCGAAATCGCGGATTTGTCGCTGGCGGCGGCGCAGGCGGTGGGCGGCGGCATCGTCGCCGTGGACCTGCTGGAGACGGCGGACAGTCGTCTGCTGGTCAACGAGGTCAACCACACGCCGGAGTTTCACGGAGCGATGCAGGCCACCGACGCCGACATCGCCGGGAAGATGGTGGATTACGTGCTGAGCGTAGCAGGGGCAGAAACCAGGTTTTCAGGAAAAAACCTGGTTTCGGCGAGGGAGGGGAGATGATACGAGCAGCTATCGTGGGTGCGTCGGGCTACGCCGGGGGAGAGTTGCTGCGGCTGTTGCTGGCCCACCCCTGGGTGGAGGTGACGCAGATCACCTCGGAGACCTACGCCGGGCGGTACGCCTACTTCATCCATCCCAACCTGCGAGCCCACACCCGCCTGCGCTTCACCCGCCTGGCCGACCTGGCCCCCTGTGACCTGCTGTTCCTGGCCCTGCCCCACGGCCACGCTATGGATCGCGTCGAGGAGTTTGCCCGGCTAGCCGAGCGGATCGTGGACCTGTCGGCCGATTTCCGCCTGCGCGATCCGGCGGACTATCCACGCTGGTACGGACGTGAGCATCCGGCCCCGGACTGGCTGGCCCGTTTCGTCTATGGCGTGCCGGAACTGCATCGAAAGGAGTTGTCCGGCGCGAAGTACGCCAGCGGTACGGGTTGCAACGCGGTAGTCACTCTGCTGGCGCTGTGGCCGCTCTACCGGCGGGGGCTGGTGCGAGAGACGGTGGTCGAGGTCAAGGTCGGCTCCTCCGAGGGAGGCAACAAGCCCAGCCCGGCCTCGCATCACCCGGAGCGGGCCGGAGTGGTGCGTTCCTACATGCCGGTCGGCCACCGCCACCTGGCCGAGTTGATCCAGGAACTGGGCCTCGACCCACGGCAGCCCAACCTGCACTTCTCCATCACGTCGGTGGGCATCGTGCGCGGGGCGCTGGCGACGTGCCATTGCCTGTTGCACGAAGACCTGGACGAGCGGGAGGCATGGCGCATGTACCGCGAGGACTACGGGGATGAGCCGTTCGTGCGGCTGGTGCGGGCCAGGCGCGGGATCCATCGCTACCCGGAGCCCAAGATTCTGACCGCGTCCAACTACTGCGACGTCGGCTTCGTCGCCGACGCGGGCCAACACCGGCTGGTGGTCATCGCCGCGATTGACAATCTGATGAAAGGCGCGGCCGGCAGCGGAGTACAGACGATGAATGTGATGTACGGATGGTCGGAAACGCTGGGGCTGGAATTTCCCGGACTACATCCTATCTGAGTAGTGCGTGTTGCGTAATCACGTTTCACGCATCACGTTTCACGCTCGGCAGCGCGGCGGTAGACCTCGAATCTAGCCTTCTTGCCGATGGCTACCACGGTTACCCGCTTGGCCTCGTCGTCCAGGCGATACACGATTCGATACCGTTTGCCAGCGAAATAGAGGGAGCGATAACCTGAGAGATCGCAGCCGAACTTGTGGCCCAGGGGCTTGCCTACTGAAGGAAACCTTTCCAACTTGCGCAATTGCTTCAGTGCCAGGATGCGGAGGCTGTGATCCAGAGCGGCGAAGTCCTCCTCGGCGAATTTGGTGAGTTCGACGGTGTACGCGGGACTCATTTCAATTCTGGCACATCATACCTGGAGGCTAATTCGTCCAGGCCGACGCGGTAGCCGTCGTCCCTGCGTTCTCGCTCCATCAGCGTCAAGGCCAGGGTGAGATGCTCTACTTCCTCCTCCAACTCCAACAACCGTTCATATTCTTCGATACCGAGGAGCACGCCTTCGAGTCTGTTGTTGCGCTGAATGAACCATCTCTTCTCAGGAAGATGATCCAAAAGTCGCGGCAATTCCCTGGTCGCCTTCGTGCTGGTGATGAGTTCATCTGGGGTCAAAGTCAGCTCAGCCATATTTCCCTCCGATTATGAGTACGTTCGTCAGGGTAATTATACATATAATTTTCGGTATTGTCAACCTTGTTTCTTTGAGGAGGTAAATATGATCGTCGTCAAAGCCGGGGGCGGCGAAGGTCTGGATATGGAGGCCGTGTGCGCCGACATCGCCGAACTGGTACAACAGAGCGAGCGGGTCGTCCTGGTCCACGGCGGCTCCCACGAGACCAACGTCATCTCCGAGAAACTGGGACATCCGCCCCGCTTCGTCACTTCGACCTCGGGCCACGTCAGCCGCTATACCGACCGCGAGACGTTGGAGATTTTTGTCATGGTCGCGGCGGGACGGATCAACAAGTTGCTGGTGGAGCGCTTGCAGCGGTTGGGGGTCAACGCGGTGGGCCTCTCCGGGCTGGACGGGCGTCTGCTGGAGGGCAAGCGCAAGTCCACGCTGCGCATCGTTGAAAACGGCAAACGCAAGGCGCTGCGCGGCGAGTACAGTGGCAAAATCGAGCGGGTCAACGTCAGGCTGTTGGAAACACTGCTGGAAGCGGGCTACACGCCGGTCGTGGCCCCGCTGGCCATCAGTTACGAGAGCGAGGCGCTGAACGTGGACGGCGACCGGGCCGCGGCGGCCATCGGTTCGGCTCTGAAGGCGCAAAAGGTGATTATCCTATCCAACGTGCCGGGCCTATTGCGCGACTTTCCTGACGAGAGCACGCTTATCCCCCATATCCCGCTGGCGCAGGCCGAAGAGTATCTCGACCGATACGCCCAGGGGCGGATGAAGAGGAAACTGCTGGGAGCCATCGAGGCCCTGCACGATGGAGTGGGGCAGGTGGTCATCGCCGACGGGCGGGTGGCCCAACCGTTGCGCCGGGCGCTGGCGGGATATGGGACGGTGATTGAGTAGGTAGCTGACGTGCGCCTGCCCCTGCTGCCCTTGCGCAAGGGGACTACTTTAACAACAGAAAAGAACAAGGGCCGGGACAAAGCCCGGCCCTCTCGAAGCCGTCTGAGCCTACGGGTTAGACTCGGTGGGACCTTCCTGTATGGTAACGCCCCCTCCCTCATCACCTGATGGGAGATTGAGGGGCGGCTGGAACGGCGGCTCACCCTCTCCCGCTTCCGCAGGCACGAGCGCCTCGGCGATCTTTAGTATCTCTGCCTCGGACAGGTTGGAGAGCATCTCGACCTTGACGTCGCCAGCGTACCAGGTGAGCCGCTTCCCGTCTGTGTAGGCGATAGAGCCGTGGTGTGTGCCAAAGAAGAATGTCAGCCGGGCATCCTCGGGAATGCGGGAACCGTATTCAAACGTCCCTTCCAGGCTGGTGACGAGCACAGCTGGCTGGCCGTTGACGATCACTTCCCGACCGGTGGGCAGCGTCTTGTCGGCCGGGGCCTTGCTCTGGGTGATGGCGACGAACTGCTCCTCACTGTGGTACATCAACTCGATAGACTCCGACCTGCCGCCGATTGCGAACCCCGCAGTCTGAAGCCCGGCGGGCAGATAGGTCGGATGCAAGGGCGTGAACTCCATCGGGCCTCCTATCGCCACCTCACTCTCTCCGCCGGGGGTCTCGATGCGGAACCAGGTATTGATAATCTCGCCCACCTGGGCCCGCACGGACGGAACGAAGGCCACCGTGCTGACAGCGATGACCAGGGCCGCGACAGCGGCCAAAGCGAATCCTTTTTTCATCGTTAAATCTCCTTCAAAAATTTGGTGGATGCGGCCAACGCCTGGCGCCAGACGTTGAAGCCACGAGGGGAGCCACGACGACGAGGGGCACGCTTCCCCCGCCAGCCTCGCCTGCAGGCGGCTCCAGGCCTGCGGCGAGGGGGCTGCCTGGGCAGCCCTGACTTGAAGAGAGTGGCTGACACAGCTCTGTGTCGCCGACAGAGCAGCCAGCTCTCTCCGACAGGCATCACACCCGGCCAGGTGAGCCTGGACCAGCGTCCGTTCAGAAGGGGTGACTTCGCCATCCAGATAGGCGACGAGCAGTTCATTCACTTCCCGGCATTTCATTTCGCATCCTCCTTCAGGCGAAAGGCGCTCGGGATTGGAGCATCTTTCGTCACTGTTTCCAGTTCCTTGCGCAGAGTTCTGAGAGCCAGGTTGAGCCGTGACTTGACCGTGCCCACCGGGACGTCCAGAATTTGGGCCATCTCGGCATAAGATAGGTCCCAGTAGTAACACAGGATCACGACCGCTCGCTGTTTTTCACTCAACTGGCCCAACGCCTGCTGGACTGTTTCTTCTTCCGCCAGCCGGCTTTCGAATGACGACGAATGGCTGGTCAACGACAAAGGAGAAACCTCATCCAACGGAAGCACAGAGAGATACCTCTTGCGTCGCCGATTGAGGCAATGGTTCACCGTGATGCGATGCAGCCAGGTGGTGAAGGCCCCTTTCGAGGGCTGAAAGGTAGACAGTGACCTGTGCACCTGGATAAAAACTTCCTGAAGCGCGTCTTCGGCGTCATCGGCATTGCCCAGCATCAGGTAGGCCGTCTTGTACACCAGATTCTTATACTCGTGAAAAAGAGCGGCGAAAGCCACTTCATCTCCGGCCTGGCTACGACGTATCAAGGTCAAGTCCATACACTACGCTCCTCTGGAGTTTCCGATTCTACTAAATTATACACCATTTCTTAGCCGAGAGTTCGGTGGTGTGCTGCAAGTCAGTTGTTTGTTTAAGGTTGAGGTTAAGGTTAAGGTTGAGGTTAAGGTTAAGGTTGAGGTTAAGGTTAAGGTTGAGGTTAAGGTTAAGGTTGAGGAGAAAACTATGATGCTAACCAGCGAGATTATCGCTATGGAGGATCGCCACGACAGTGGCCTCTATCCCAAGCAGCCCCTGGTCCTGGTGCGAGGGGAGGGGGCGCGGCTGTGGGACGCCGACGGCCGGGAGTACATTGACTGCGTCGGCGGCCACGGTGTGGCCAACGTGGGTCACGCCAACCCCGCCGTGATCCAGGCCATAACGGAACAGGTGCGGCGGCTGGTGATCTGCCCCAACGGGTTCTACAACGACCAGCGGGCCCAACTGCTGGCCGAACTGACCCGCATCGGACCGCCGGGGCTGGAGCGGGCGTTCCTGTGCAATTCGGGGGCCGAGGCGGTGGAGGCCGCGCTCAAGTTCGCCCGCCTGAGCACCGGCCGGACAAAGGTGGTGGCCGCGATGCGCGGCTTCCACGGCCGCACCTTCGGCGCGCTCTCGGCTACCTGGCGCAAGATATACCGCCAACCGTTCGAGCCCCTGGTGCCCGGCTTCGAGTTCGTGCCCTACAACCGGCTGGCCCGGATGGAGCAGGCGGTGGACGAGGAGACGGCGGCGGTCATCCTGGAAGTGGTGCAGGGCGAGGGCGGCGTCATCCCCGGCGACGGCGACTACCTGCGCGGCGTGCAGGCGCTGTGCCGGGAGCGAGATGCACTATTCATCGTGGACGAGGTGCAGACCGGCTTTGGACGCACGGGGCGCATGTTCGCCCGCGAGCACCATGACCTGCGGCCCGACCTGATGTGCGTGGCCAAATCTATCGCCGGTGGCCTGCCGATGGGGGCCGTGCTCATCGGCCCCCGGGTGGGAGACTTGCCTAAGAAGGTCCACGGGTCCACCTTTGGCGGCAATCCGCTGGCCTGCGCAGCGGCCCTGGCGACGATCCGTTATATTGAAGCAGAGCATCTGCCCCAACAGGCGGCCGAACTCGGAGCGCGGCTGATGGATGGCCTGAAGGCAATTCCGTCGCCCCTGGTAAGAGAGGTGCGCGGGTTGGGCCTGATGGTCGGCGTGGAACTGAAGGGCAAGGTCGCGCCCTACCTGGCCGGGCTGGCTGACCGGGGGGTACTGGCGCTCGCGGCCGGGGCCACGGTGATGCGCTTTCTGCCTCCCCTGGTGATCAGCGCAGAGGACGTGGATGCGGTGGTGGAGCGGGTGGCGGACGTGTTGGAGATTAGAGATTAGAAATTAGAGATTAGAGATTGGAGGGTGGAGATGGATGATGTTGTTTTCCTGGAGGAGTTGCTGGCGATTCCCAGCTCGTCCGGCAAAGAGGACGGGGTGGCTGAGTACCTGGTCGGGCAGATGGCGACCCTGGGCTTCCGGGCACACCGCGACAAAGTGGGCAACGTCGTGGGCATGCTGGGGGACCCAGAAGCCAGGCGAGAGATCGTGCTGTTGGGACACATAGACACCGTCCCCGGCCTCATCCCCGTGCGCCGGCGTGGAAACCGGCTGTATGGCCGGGGAGCGGTGGACGCCAAGGGGCCGCTGGCAGCGTTCGTGTTGGCCGCGGCGAGGGTGGCACCCCTGTTGAACGGCACCCGCTTGGTGGTGATCGGGGCAGTGGAGGAGGAAATTCACGGGCGTGGGGCACATTACCTGGCGCGCATAATGCAGCCGCCGGACTGTGTGATCATTGGTGAGCCCAGCGATTGGGAGGGGATCACGCTGGGTTACAAAGGCAGGCTCTGCGTAGACTACCGGCTGGTGCAACCGGGCGGACACAGCGCGGGCGAACGACCTGGCCCGGCAGAGAAGGCGGTGACCTTCTGGAACCAACTGATGACCTACTCGGAGGAACTCAATCACGGCCGGTCAGGCCACTTTAACACGCTGGACCCCGCCTTGAGGGAATGCCGTACCTTCAGCGACGGGCTGGACGATGGTGTAGATATGAATATCGTGCTGCGGCTGCCGCCGGGAGCCGATGCATCGGATCTCAAGCGGAAGATGCAGGCCTGGTGCAACGGGGCCAACCTGTCCTTCCCCGGCAGCGACCCGCCCTTCCGGGCGGAGAAGAACACGCCACCGGTGCGGGCCCTGCTGCGGGCCATCCGCGCCGAGGGCGGGAGACCCCGCTTCAAATTGAAGACGGGCACCTCGGATATGAACACCGTCGGCCCGGCGTGGGGCTGCCCCATCGTGGCCTACGGGCCGGGCGATTCGTCGCTGGATCACACCCCCGATGAGCACATTGAGATCGAGGAGTTCCGCCGGGGAATCAACGTGCTGGCCCGTGCATTGGAGACGCTGGCCGACTAGGGCAAGCGCAAAACCTCCCGAAGGTCCGAAACCTTCGGGAGGTTAGCGGTTTTCGCCGGGGGATAAACGCGAAGCCCCCCGTTATTCAAATCTACGTTCAAATCTATGTTGATTGTTCTCGCCCCGCCTATCAGCGCCCGCGCGACACGGGCGCTTTTTGATTCCCTCGCCGTCATTTTCATCAATTCTCCGTTCTTTTTTAATAAGTTTGTGACCTCAGCAATATATACTATTGGAGTGCTTCTAGGCCCATCTCTCAGGAGGCGATCATGCTCATCGCAAAAGCACCTGTGCGGACCAGCTTTGGTGGCGACAGCCCCGGCCTGCCCGAAACCTGTACCCGCTGCAGCGGTACTGTGATCCGCACATCCATCAAGCGGAAGGCAGTGTCTGACCTGGCATCCAGGGCCAGGCGTTTCCTGTTGCGCGCCCTGAGAAAAGGTGTAAGGACAGCCCTTCCGACCATTCTTGTCTCCCTGTTCATCAACGTCTTTGTGGCCCAGGCGATGACGGTACGGGGGCCAAGTATGAAGCCCAACCTGAACTACAACCAGCGGGTGATGGTGGAAAAGATCACCTACTGCTTCATCCACGGCCCACGCCGTGGAGATGTGGTGATCATTGATATGCCCGGGGAAAAGGAGTTGCTGGTCAAGCGAGTGGTAGCCCTGCCCGGAGAAACGGTAGCGGTGCAGGACGGCCAGGTCTTTATCAACGGCCAGCCACTCGAGGAGCCGTGGGCGACCCGTCATGGCGGGAAGGACTACCCCCCGACGCGCGTGCCATCGCAGCACGTCTTTGTCCTGGGCGACAACCGGGAAGAGTCCCGAGATTCCCGCTTCTTCGGTCCTGTGCCGGTAGACCAAATCGGCGGGCGGGTCAGGTTCATCGTCTGGCCATTCGACCGGATCGGGCAGATCCGCT
>Ga0315546_1002519_pt1 | contig 10554 bp, 9 predicted proteins | sample SalMarSW160170MG_FD_203833 | JGI IMG/M metagenome (GOLD analysis project Ga0315546, IMG submission 203833) | Salt marsh sediment microbial communities from the Plum Island Ecosystem LTER, Massachusetts, United States - Salt Marsh Sediment SW1601-170 ... | reverse complement strand
CATAATAGGATATCTGTCTCAGACCGGCAATACCGAGAAGGTTGCTGAAGCCATTTTCGGGGAGATTCAGGCCGAAAAGTATATTAGACAGCTAGGTGAGATCGAGGGGCTTGAGGGTTATGACCTCGCTTTCATTGGCTTTCCAATCCACGGGTTCGGTCCAGCCAAAGATGCGAAGGAATTCCTGGGAAAACACTCTGCTGGCAAGAACGTAGCCCTTTTCATAACTCACGCTGCACCGGAGGATAGTGAAGAACTTCAACAGTGGCTGGATGATTGCAAGGCGCCAGCTGCAGGGGCGAGCCTGTTAGGTGTCTTTGATTGCCAGGGTGAACTGGCTAAGGAGGTTGCGGATTTCATGCTGAAGAGTGGGGATTCACAATTAATAGCTTATGCCAAAGAGCGACCATCCACTGTGGGCCAGCCTGATGCCGCGCGACTTAGAAGGGCGCGTGTTTTTGCGAGAGAAGTGATGCAGAAGTATTCAGCCAGCAGATAAAAACAATGGATCAAGCCATCGGACTTGAAACACAGCAGTGAAATTCAGCAGACCTTCCAGCAGTATTCCTCAGTCACACTAATGACCACGCCCTAGTACCTGGTGGTCAACATATCTCGCCTATGCCTTTTGTTCTCAATTTGCCACCTGCACAAAATGGACAATTTACTTCTTATTTAATCTGATGACAAGCTGCTATGGTGCTATAAGGTACACTGCTTAGAACAAAAGAGGGGTGAGGGATTAGCCCGAAATACCAATATAAGTATGTTCTAGCTGGTTGTGCTAATAGGCTCCCATTGCCATATATCCCTATTCTGAGTAACGTGACAGAATAGACCCTGTCGCCCTTGGCTTAACAATACGAATACTCGTTGATAAGTATAGTTCTAGGCGATACAATATAGTCGACTGTTAGTAGTTAATGGGCAATTTGAGAGATTCTCCCAATGATAGATTTTCACCAAATCAGTGGCCCCAAATCGTCCAAGCAAGGCAATTTTGAGGAACTATGTTCGCAATTGGTCCTTCGGGAATTTCCTGATGCAAAACCTATCGAGGGGATAGGTGGAGACGCGGGTTTAGATGTTTACAGGGGTGTCTCACCCTCAAGGCCAGTGGAAGTTTGGCAAGCGAAGCTATTTTATAACCCGTTGAAACAACCTCAGAAAAGGCAAATTCAAGATTCGTTCAGCAAGGTAGCCAATAAGGCAGTCTTAATAAGATGGATACTATGCCTTCCCAGAAATTTAAACCCCAGCGAAGAAGAATGGCTGCAAGGTCTGTCAAATACATACCATCGTTTAGGCAAGAGGAGTTCTCGAGTCTTCATAGAATGGTGGGGAGAGACCAAACTCAGGGAATTACTTCTCGGAAATCCTGATATTGCCTTTGAATTCTTCCCTAACCTCACTGAACAACCTCCTGAAAAGTCCCTAATAGTACATGGACTATCAGCAGGTTCTCGGGATATTGAGTTCATGCTAACTAACCTGTCAAGCAATGTACTAATAATTAAGAAGATTAGTCTGGAGGTCATAAGCTGGGAACCATTCAATATAAGACCAGGAATTGGGGCGCGTGTCATGACCTACAGATATGAGGTCGAGCTGATGCCTAAACACATTGGCGAATATCTGGTTACTAGCGACAAGTTTAAATACAGCAGAGGTGATGTGGATAGTTTTACTATCAATTTTAGCTCTCCACCAGGGAATAAGTACACCGCAAGACTAAATTTCTATTGCAGTGATGCTAAAACGTCCAAGGAATTCGTCGTAAATTCAAGCGACTTTGAAATATTGTTCTACAACCCGAGTGGAAGCAAAGGGATGCTAGTAATTGTCGAGTGAATAAGCATAATTAGTCTCAAAGTGTTATCTTGAATCTAATGGGAAATTGACTATAGGATAGTCTCAATTACACTAAGATGAATGAGAGCAACTTTAATTCGGATTGTCAGAAGCCGCAGAGCTTTTCACATTACGTGACTAGGCTACTAGAAGACATGGTACCTTCCTTGGAGATCATGTTCGGGAGAAAATTGCCCAAAGACAAGAAAGAGGAGATTGAGAAACTGCTGGAGACGCTTAAGCCCCCAAGCCAAGAATTTGCTCAAAAAGTAGATATTCTTAAGGACAGCTACACTGATTCAGAACTAGCTCAGATTTCCGAGGACTTCATACGGAAAATAATACCAGAAGCTGGTTCAGTCAAATCACCTTTAGAATATGTGCGAGGTCGTCTATTTGATCTTAAGGAACCTGTGGTTGAATACATCAAGAAATCGAAATATGGCGATTATATTGGATATTTAAGAAGGATAATAGATAGCGCAATGGGGAAAGGAAGTGCCCAAGTAATCGCTTATGTGACGGAAGTAAATACCGCAGACGCCGATGTTAAAACCTGGGGACAAGCAATAGCCTGTAGTATAGGGAAGACCATTAAATTCCTAACTCGAGATAGAAGGCGATTTTCAACGAAATTAGCTTTTAAATGTATTGATGAGTATGGGAAGATGTCCGGTGTTTACGAGAGATTAGTGGCAATCGTTGCCGGTTTCGTCTCTATAGAGTCGGACCATATTGCTAAATATCTTAGTTACAGACGGAAGAGCCTGTCTGGGAATTTGAGTATTATAAGAAATAAGGGCGGTAGTGTAATCACTAATGGATTCGATATCCTGATCAGGAATTCAATCGCACACCGTTCTTATGTAGTAGACCCGACAGGGAGAAAAGTGCGCTTCACTGATCCCATTAGTGGTAAAGAGGCGATAGTTTCGTATCAGGTATTGTTTGGAAAGACGAGAGAGTTGAGTTGCCTAATATTGGCACTAAGTCAATTCATGGGCTTGGTAGACGACGCATTATTAAGTGTATTAGCCAAGACAGCATCTGACAGTTGAGCTTCCCTTGTAGCCTTATGTGTCTGCTTTAACTTGTAATCATATAAATAAAGCCTCGTAAAAAGACCAGATACAGCAATCTTGCACATCTCATAGCTTTTCACACATAATATCCCCATGAACGGTTTATTTTCAGCCAGAGATTTTAAATCTGATTATTTATGTAATAGTTGCGGTGGTCTCTTATATTGTGACCTAGAAGATGCCACACTCGAGTCATGCATCAATCCGGCGTGTAAACAGTGTAATCGGGGATTTACTATCATTGACCCATCTGCAGAAGCATCCCCACAACTCCATAAGGAATTGGAAGACGAAGAGGCAAAATTGTTAGGTCTAATCCGGTCATGTGACCATGAAGGTTTGGCTACTTACGCCTACAGCGCACGGTTGGCGCTAATTAATACTGTTGTCACTACAGGGGTGATGCCTTCGATTCCGATGTGGCACGCTGTCGGTGACCTGTTGATTCTAATGAACACTCATCCACCGAATGGTTCTGACCAATCCAGAACAACATTCGATTCAATAATTAAGATGAGCTACGAACGTAGCGAACGCCTGAATTTCATTGATAATGTCGAGAATGGCCGATATAAAATTGTTCAACTGCCTGATGGAAAAACGCAGGTTATTATGATGAAGTATTTAAAACCCATACACGACATGTATAAAGTCTACGGCCTCGCATCTTCGGGCAATCTTGTAGATGAATCAGAGCTCTTTAAATTCCAAGACATAGACGAACTAGTAATTAGTGATGTTGACCTTAAACCAGGTGTTGATATGGCCGATTTCTTTAATAGTCTTTGGCCCTATGTTATTACCCTGCGCTATGGTTTTGGGTTGTATTACAGGACTTCACTTCAGTACCGTTATACTCCAGCAAGAGTTGATATACCATATATACTAGGTGTCTCCTATAGCCTCAAGTCTGCAGAACCAGTATTCGTACCGAAAGTAAATCTAAGTCGATATTTTTCCAAATACTCAGAATACGCGGAAGGGCGAACTTTCGGCCAGATAATGGCTGAGTATGTAGAAAGCCATGAGAAAGTACCTATCATGATTTCTGTTGGGGGCAATATCATTATGGATCCTTTGACTCTTCTATACTTCGTCATTCATCTAAACGGTCAATATATTCAGAATAATAGGCTTAGAAGCGGCAAAGATATCGAAATGATGAAAAAGAAGTCAGCCGATATCTTCGAGGCAAAGGTTCGAAGTGAATTACACAAGCACGGATACACTGGCCCTGACTCCGTCGTAAAATTTAAATACGAATACGATATAGTTGGCATTTCTGAAGCAAAGAAACGAATCCTTGTGATTGATGCTAAATTCCGGGATATAGCGCCTTCCTCAATATCTTCCCAGACACTAGTTGAGCAGGAGTTAATGGAACCCGGAGAAGGTCTCTGTTGTGAAGTGGAACGGCATAAAACGAGGGTAGATTATTTCAAAAACAATCTCGGATTATTCAAGCAGCATCTCAAACCCCCAAGTGACTTAAATAGCTATCAGATTCGTGCATATGTGGTTACCAAGCATACTCCATTATTGAGTCAGTATAAAGGGATAGATATTCTCTCTTTAGATGATTTGATAAATATCGAACTTGTACAATGAATCAAGTTTTGCCTTTAGAATACGGTAAACCTATACGGACATATCGAGGTAGGGGAGTAGCCAAGCTCTTCGGAAATACTAGATTGCCATGTCAGGTATGGATCACGCAAGTGGAAAATGGGGGCATTCTAATCAGGTGCCTCTTCATACCCAAGAATGCACGGGGCCTACCTTTCTCTAGGGATTTGCAGATAGAAAGTCTGAGTGGACACATAGATGGTGGTCTGAGGTTTAAAACGCAAGGTAGACTTTTTCTCAGCGGAGTGACCCCAAGAGCCACCGGTTATCGCACTATTACGTTGATTGGGCAGGAAGTTGTCTTTAAGGCTAAGACAGTAGTAAACAGCAATTCCCTTTTCAAGTTTAGCTTAGTAAATTTTGAATTCTTAGGGAATGAACCTGCGGTAAGGTACCTGAAAAGGGGCAGTAAAACCGTCGAAGAACATTATCAATCACTCAAGTTAGTTTTACCTTGGGGAGAAGTAAGTATACACCCTGTTTCGAATTGCACTCAGATATTAAACAGGATTAAGGCGCAAAAGGGAATAGCAGTCACCAGTGAAGCTCTTGTAAGTGCACCACCAAGAAGCAACTTCCCAGAAACCGTTGCAAGACTTGAAGAGCTCTGTCGTCTGCTATCGCTGTCGAGGGGAACGAAAATAAATTGGGTAAATGCCGAATCATTTGATTCTGGGGGGGATCTAACGCCTGTTGTCCTCAAAAACTCAATTACCTGGCCATTTTCTTCATTGACTCTCATTGACTATCGAAATCCTCATGACACACTGACTTTCATTGAAAAAGTATACCCTTATTATCTGAAATTTCGTGATACATATAACCTCGATATCGCTATTGAGCAGTGCTTGGATGCTAAGAGAGAAACGGCTTACCTTGAAACCAGGGGGCTTGCAGCCGTAGCTCTTATTGACTCGCTCCAGCAACTACATGCCTCTAGTCACAGACTAACAGAGATAGTGAAGGGTTTTAGCAAACGAAAGTACAGATTCCGTGAGTATCTTAAGAATTTGATAACATCTACTTTTCCTGATATCCAAAGCGGAGAATTGAATGAAATACTTCAAAAAATGCCAGAGCTTAACCGAAGGTCTTTCTTGAATCTGTTGAAAGAATGGACATCAGATATAGGTTTGCAGATTCCGGACTCAGAATTGTCAGCGATAAGAGACACTCGAAATTCCCTAGCACATAGTATGCGCTTCAAAGCAACCGCGAGTCATGGGAAAATACGTGAATACTTTCGATTAATTAATCTCATTAACGAAGCGTTTCTTAAACTCCTTAAGTACCAAGGCTATTATATTAACGTGAATTTGGAGAATCTAGATTTTAACCGAAAGGAGTTGGTTTAAAGATTCTCGTGCTGGTAAATGTGCTACTAGGAATGTGACATGCCTCTTTCAGAACAAGAGCGACGCTGCATTGAATTCGCCTGCCGTGACCTCGAGAAGCGCTATGGGGGTAGCTGGTCTATCCAGCAATATTTAGATGACCTCAACCTTCACGAGCCAACTCCCGAGGTAATCGTAGACAATGGCGAAAAAACGGCAGCTGTCGAAGTAAAGCAGCTTACAGGTGATTCAACGTATCAAGAGTACCTTGCGAGTCTCTTGTCAAACCAGAAGTCCCTTGTGCCATCTTGCGGCGGTTCCTACTATATCAATCCTGCAGTGGATTTCCGCCTTCCAATGCCTGCCAATCTACGGAGAGTCGTCAAACGCGAGATTGAACGTATGGCTCCAAGTCTAGACCCAGGTCAGAAAGACGCCATTCGGATACCACGTCAAGGATATGTGTCATTGGTTTCTGAGTATGGTCCGTCATTCATAAACTGCCTCCATGGAGAACCATACTCTGGTTTTATGGATCAGTTGAAAGGAAAGATCACGGGGAGTTTTATGCTCATCGACAAGGGCTTAGAGCACTCCTTTTTCACCAGAGAGTGTAAAGCAGCGTTCGAAAAAGCTGTAGTGATTGCGTGTAAAAAACGCCTTGAAGGAGAAACCAGCCCATTTAGTTGGTATGAAGAATGGGAACTCGCGAGGATTGATGATGTTGGTGACAACAATGCCCGAGATGGTGTCTGGATAATAGCTGCCACAGATGCGAGGTCATTGGAGGAATCAACCAACCAGTGTGTTCACGCTGTCCTGAACAAGGCCATGCAAAAGTTTAGGAATAGGCGCTGGGCTGACCTCCAGATTATCGTCTTGGAGACCTCCGGATTGGTTCCAGCGAGCTTGGCAGCGCATTCTGTGGAAACCTTTCAACCGGTCGATAGAGAGCTTATCAATCATTTCCTCCTCGTAGAAGGTGAAGACGTATCTGAGGCGAGTGTAATAGTCTCCACTCTGGCCCGCGAAGCGGAGGTTCGTGAGCAACACCAACGCCAGCATATCATCGATTCTCCTATCTCCGAAAAGCGAGTGCAGCGATTCAAAGAGGATTACCTGAAAGGTCGGCGGGATATAGGTGCAACGGAAAAGGTATTCAGCTATTGCGGCGCCTTCGAACAGCAAAATGAACGTAACGATTCTGCAAGCTTTGGCTTTAACAAGTTCGTCCACAAGGGGCCTTTCGTTGACGGCTCCAATTGGGCTGATTTAAGAGGATGGGAGTTTGCCGTGGCAGAGGAACGTAGGTTGCTGAATGACTTACATAATCTATTGGCGGAATCTGCCCTCCAAACCGGTCAAACACTTTCAGACAACATCACAAGAGAATCGGATGAAATCCTGAGTACCTCTACGAGAATGTCTAACCTATTGATTGATCGCGGTTTTCACGGGAACCTAATAGTAGTGGCCGCCCATCTAGAAGTCGAAACCATAATCTCACTTAAGAAGGCCCTAACTACACCAAGTTGGGAACTCGAAGATGACCTAAGGACAAATTGGATCCTGGGCAAGCATACAAGTTGTCCTGTCCTTTATTTGAACGATCAGGATTTGAATAGCCTGTATGTCGTTGATGTACCAAGATTCGCAACCCTTGTTCAGTATAGTCCTCTAGTGGATTTGAAGGTGTTACCCATAGATGAAGAGACAGCGAAACGGATATTGGAGGATAAACCGGATCTTAAGATTGATATGAGGACCCTTCGTTCTATGGTTTATCTAACCCTATACCAGTCATATCAGATCCAGATTAATGACCAACGAGCAGTCTGGGCCACTAAGTTCGTATCCTGATTTAGTTGTCGGTCGTTCATTGCATTGCACACATCTCCGTCCACGGCAAGTCGAACCAACATGGTTACAGCCAAGTACCATAAGAGCGTAATTTCTTTCTAGCTATCAACTGTCCACTGACTAATATAAGCTTCCTAAAATGGGAGGCTTTATATTTTCCAATTTCTTTCGAACATCTCGGAGGGGGTGATAAACGTGCTAGTTCTCGAAATTTTACCTTATGACTTTCTGTTGGATGGGGTGAGATTGCACAAATGTCAGTTTTGTTTAGCGGTCGGTTCATGGCCGGTTGATAGCTCTTAAAGAGCTATCGCAAAAGGCGCTACGTCGTCTCCAAAAACTTGGGCATATCTTTAGGCTGGGTATAAATCATTGGGCCGGCAAGGCCATAATCTTGGGCTCTTTCTACCGCGTGTTCCACATCGGTTAAGGAAAAGGATAGTCCACCATCGCGGATGACTTTGTCCCAAGGGATAGTATCACCTTCTAAATACGTACGCGGGCTGACAGCAAGAGGCAACGCCCAGTACGAAATGGTGGCATCGTCATGGACCTTGTAGAATTTCTGGATGACATGATCTGGGTATTCCTCTAGCGCAACAGCATCTTCTGTGAGCATGAACAGCATGTCTAGCAAAGAAACCCATTCTACACGTTTACCCTCAGGAGTCTCCCAATAAACGTCCTCTATTTTGCCGACTATAGAGACTATAGAACCAGAATTGTCCTTCTTAACTTCTTTCTTTGAAATCTTTATTGCTATGGTAGCACCCTTACGAATCTGAAAGTGGAAATTGCCCAACAGCGTGCCAAAGAGGTCATGCCTCATTATCTCCAAGATATTTGCCTTTCCAGTTCCTCTTGGTGTCGCCATCTTCTGTAGTTCAAAGAGTGCCCATAAAGGCCTACCAAAACCTGTGAACTTAAAAGCAATCAATATAGGAAGGCGTAGCTCATCGGCGAAATCTCTGAGAGCCGAGTAGTACTTCTTGCTAAACTTGAGAACTTGGTTTTTTGAAGCTTTTACCTCGATAAGCACTGGAATGGTCCTGCCATTTACATCTAAGAAGCATAGAAAATCAGGAATCTCATATGGGCAGCCTTTCGGTAGAGTATCTCGGTCAAGCTTATGTATGTACTGGCAATGTGTGGACCACAGGGCTAAGGCAGCAAACTCACTCTCAACTGGCCGTCCACGATTCAATTGTTGCAACTTATATCTAATCTTGGCCAGATCAAGAGAGATCCCCTTGTCCTCTTGGAGAATCATATGGGCAAGTTCAGCTGCCCTGTACAATTCGTCTCCGTCCGTTTTCATAAACACTGTCGTCTATCGAATCAAAATATTTCCAAGCAGAAAGACATGTTGTGAGGAGTAATCTTCGTTCTTTGAGCGTATGCATCTTCTGTTGAACTGGGCTGGTAGCAAGCCCCTTTCTCACTTTGATTATACTTTGCCCCCCCAGACCTCGCAACTGTAAAAATGCAATTGTCCACTTTCTGACACTCGCTTCTCATATATTGTCCGGTACACAATAGTCAGCTTTGTGCAGTGGCGATGCATAACAGGGAGTAAACCGGTAAAGGGGTTAGAAAGCCTTCTTCATAGTGTTTTAGCTCTCCATTAGCTTAAACGCCGTAAATCCTTAAGTAGCCACAAACCAAGCAAAATGTAAGCAGTTAGCACAGCTATGTGAAGAAGGATAGGTATAGAGGATTGAATGTCTAGACCAACATGACGTGACGTGCTAAATAACACACTATATGCTATAGAAGGCACAAAGGAGATCAAAATAATCAACAGTAATGCCCAATGTTTAGAGTAGAAACCATATTTTTTCATACGTTTAAAGGCTACATCATCCCAATAGTGCTGCCACGCAATCCAATACCGGTCGTAATTATCGCTACATTCCTCACATCTATACCCAGCTATGCTAGGAATTCTTTTTTCTTCGATTTCTTCTTTCATGTATTTACCTATAAGCTGAACATTCTGCTGTTCCCAAATATAGCGAAAGATAAACGGCGAGGCGAGTAGTGGGATGAGACAAAGAATATCAAATGCAGCGTGTGCCATTGTATATGCATAGGTGGCACAAAGCACTGCCACCAAAATGTAAAAGAGATATAGCTGGCGATCAGAACATTTGATGATCTCACTTCTCAGAGTCTTATACTCTTCTAAGACAATGGCCAATTTGTCTTGTGCAGATATGCCCGATTTAGAGTCTTTCACAAAAAACCTTTATTGAACCTATAAATAAGGATTCCTCTCTAACGAAACGTGCCAACCTAATCAGTCCCATTAATGTTAACACACCCTAGCCACTTTTCCCCAGAACTACCCTTCTTTGCAACGTTGTAATTACATTCCGCACGGACAGAGATTCGTTTCTAGCGAAGGCAAAGGTTCTGTTTTTCGATTGATATTATACTTTGTGCTTGTATTTGGCCACCTTTAAGTTTGCCAAACAATCAGGAGGTCTAAAGACCTCGCCCCATATCTAAAGTGGGCAGTACTGGACTTGAACCACTGACCTCCTGTGTGTAAGACAAGCTGCAGAAAAGGCGAAGACCGCTTGCCTCCTTTCAGCAAATGATTATACCGCCTCAACGCCGGCGGTCAACATATCTCACCTATGCCTTTTGTTCTCAATTTGCCACCTGCACGAAATGGACAAATGTGCAATTAGGTAAGGTCAGAGATGCTTTTGCTTTGAGGCCTTGCCTCACGTTGCTCATCATCTTTGTGCATGCTTCTTCTCCAGCGTCCTGAGTATCGTCCGCCGCCCGTTGTA
>Ga0315546_1002517_pt1 | contig 10566 bp, 10 predicted proteins | sample SalMarSW160170MG_FD_203833 | JGI IMG/M metagenome (GOLD analysis project Ga0315546, IMG submission 203833) | Salt marsh sediment microbial communities from the Plum Island Ecosystem LTER, Massachusetts, United States - Salt Marsh Sediment SW1601-170 ... | reverse complement strand
ATTCAAGATAAAAAGGACATCGGAAACAACTAAACCAATAGTTGTTTCCGATGTCCTTTTTATCTTGAATTCTTAAGTTAATGACATTGTGTAAAATAAGGATTCATATTTTTAATCTTTTAAAATGTAGTGGCAATGATAATGCTAATAAAGAATATTATCCCTTGCATAATAGAATATATAGTAGTATAATATATTTATGTTTATTAAAATTACTAAATCAGGAAAATATGAATATGTTCAGCTGGTAAGATCATACAGATATAATAATAATATCAAACACCAGGTTCTATTAAATCTGGGTAGATTAGACCAAATAAAAGACAATTCCAGTTTCCAGCATCTTGCCATCCGATTACAGGAAATATCTAATCTAAAGAAAGAGATTAATATTGATAATATCTCTGAGGCAGAAATAGTAAACTGGGGTTATGTAATCTATAAGAAGTTATGGAAGGAATTCGGATTAGATAAGATACTGAATAATATGTCAGGATCAAGGAAGACTCAATTTAGCCTTGATGATACCTCTTTTCTCATGGTTGTCCAACATCTGCTTGATCCAAAAAGTAAACTTAGTACCTATAGCCATCAGAATCGCTATATAGGACTAAAAGAAATAAAACTGCAACACCTCTATCGCTCCTTAGATCTATTATCTGAAAGTAAGGAAATACTGGAAGAAGAGATATTTTACCAAAACCGTAATCTCTTTAATATGCAGGTAGATGTAGTATTTTATGATGTTACTACCTTTGCCTTTGAAAGTGTAAGAAAAGATAGCTTGAAAGACTTTGGTTTCTCTAAAGATGCAAAATTTAAAGAGGTACAGGTAGTTATGGGACTTTTAATAGACCAGGAAGGAAGGCCTATAGGGTATGAACTATTCTCCGGTAATACCTTTGAAGGCAGAACCCTGGAAGTATCTTTAGATAAATTAAAAAAACACTTTGCTATCGGTAAAGTAATCATCGTTGCCGATAGAGGAATAAATAGTAAGCTAAACTTGATGCATATCAGAGATAGAGGATATGACTATATATTCGCCTCCCGGATAAAAAACATGAAAAAAGATATTAAAGAAGAGGTATTTAATAAAGAAGGTTATCAGGATAGTAATGGAATTAGTTACAAGATAATAGATTACCTAAATAGAGTTAATAAAAACTATGAGCTTCCTGAAAACCTTATTATTACCTATTCCCCTAAAAGGGCCCAAAAAGACAGGAAAGACCGAGAAAGGCTGATTAAAAAAGCGAGAACTCTACTTAAGAATAAATCTTATATTATATCTAGTAATAAAAGAGGGGGAAAGAAATATCTAAAAAGCTCCAAAGATATCTATTGGTCCCTTGATGAAGAGGCGATTAAAAAAGACGAGATGTTCGATGGATATTATGGGATAGAGACTAGTGAAAAGAATCTTACCGCAGAAGATGTTCTTAAAGCCTATCACACTCTCTGGAAGATAGAAGAATCATTTCGCATCATGAAGTCTACCCTTTCGGTAAGACCGGTATTCCACTGGACAGAACCCAGAATAAAAGGTCATTTTGTAATCTGCTTTTTAGCCTTTCTCTTAGAGAGAACCCTGGAATTTAAGATTAAGAAGGCTAACCTTGAAACATCACCACAAAAAATTCAAGAAGTCTTGAATTCTATGAATTTTGCCCAAGTAAAGATAGAAAAAAGTAAGTTTCTTATTAAAACTAAATTTGATAGTTTGGGTAGTAAGATATTAAGATTATTACATATAAAATCACCTAAAAATATTACCCCAACAAGTGAATTATCTTTGTAGAATTAAAAAATGTAGTCTAAGAATGTGCATTTTCAATTTTTTATTTGTTGATAAATAAGGGGTTTTGTGAGATTAAGTGTCAAAGTCGGGAAAAACAAGAATAAATGGATTGGAAGTAAAATATTAAGAACAGATAAGCTTACAAGTTTAGCAAGAGCTTTTTTGTTTTACGAAATAACTTAATAAAAAAGTCATGATTATAATACGTAGTGCACTAAGGTTGCAGAACTATATTTTAGTGAACTAATTATACAGATTTTGGTACTGTCAAAAGTAATATGAAAGAATATGAAAACTAAATTCCACAGATTATGAAAAAATGTATTAATCGTTCTTTGAAAAAAGAGAATCTCGTTTAGTGGATTTGCCATTTCTTTAGGCTAAATAGTCAGCTATCTACAAAAAGCATAAAACTACTTAGTTAATTTACCCATTCAGCTAAAAAGGGTATTAACCCCAAAAAAACTTAACCAAGATAAGATATGAAGAAAATTAACTAAGCCAAGGTAGCAAGCTTAATGATCTTAGCCCATTTACCCTGAAGGGTAGCTATTCCCTTTAAAGGTTCTAAAGGTATAGGTGCCGAGTAATTAAGACTAATATGGGGTCGAAGGAAGTTATAGTAGGTAACAAAGAGAGCAGTTAAAGCAATTGCTCCATTTGCAGAATTAAAACCACAAGCAGCCCGGGTATGAAACTTGTAAGTACGATTCAGTCTTTCAATAAGCTCTTTAAAGGGACGGAATTCCTCTGATTCTTTATCCAGGTTCTGCAGTCCAACCACCTTCTTATGGGTTAGATTAGGCTCATAGCCCTGGTTGATAAAATGGATCCCTGCTGGATAAGAGGGATTGCCATCGGTTACCAGAGTAATCTCTTGGCCAGGAGAAGCAGTTCGAATAGCCTCATTAATAGCGATAACAGCCGGTAGCGTATCTCTACTCTTCTCGATATGATAAGCAGTGATCTTGCGGTTTTTAGAGGAGATAAAGAAAAAGACAAAATTGTTTTTGCCTCTCACTTTGATGTAGGTCTCATCTCCAGCTTGAATATGGTCTACTTCTCCCTTATAGGCCAGGTTGAACCTATGACAATAGGGGGCAACCATTTCGGTATAATTTAAGACACTCTGGTAGGAGAGGGGAAGAGAAAAGACATTACGCAGAATAAAGGCCGTCTTTCTGGCTGAGATACCCAAAGAGATGTGAAAGGTAAGGGCAAGGCAGAGAGTGTTAAGGGAGTTGTGAATTTTAAAAAGGCAGGAAGCATCTTTTTCTTCAGGGGCAGCAGGTCTTAACTGGTCCTGAGTGAAATGATATTCTCTAAACTGATATCTGAGTTTGAATTGAGAGGATTTAACTTTGGTTAAAAGCCTTTCGGCGAAATTGAGTTTGGCCTTATTTTTTAAAAAGGATGGGCATCTGTCATTGTCACATTTATAGATAGAGACATCTTTTTGTTCTTTCCAAAGATAAAGTGAATGACCACAATGGGGGCAAAAATAGCGAGCCTTATTCCGATGACGAGGATGTATCTGTGATAAAGAAGAGCAGACTTTACACTTAAGCTGGGAGCGCTTTTTACCATCGTTAAAATAAAGATATTCTGCTTTTGCACCACAGACTCTACAGAGAGACCCTTTAGGTGCCTTAGTCTCAGGATCTTTATTATTAACCGGTAAAAGAGGATGACCCTTCTCTTTCTGGTAATTAGACAAAAGCTCTTTCCAATTTAACTTAGGGGCCTTTTGGGGAGGAGCTTTAAGCGGTGGTTCTGGATCAACAAAGAAGTTACGGTAATTAGGGTGTTTCTCTTTGAAATCATCCTTAGGCTTAACCTCAGGATTGCGGTTGGCTAAAACCTCCATGAGACCTTGAATAATTTGTTCTATCTCACAACGGGTGAACTTAGAGCAGATCCAGATAACAAAACGAGTAGTCTTTTTCATTTGGCTTGCCTCCTTTTTTAAGGTAGTTCTCTTAAATCCTACTAAAAAAGTGGGGGGGAGGCAAGTCAATTTCACTAAAACATTTGAGAATAAAGAGTTTAAGAGAAAATTAGTAAATTATTTTTGACATTACTCAGATTTTAACAGGAGGAATAACTATGAATAAAAACATTATTGACAAGCTATATTATGGTTTTTGGTGTTCTACAACAATATTGATAGGCATAATGGCTGGATTTATGATTTCACATTTTCTTGTGTTAGGGCGTTTCTTCAATTGGTTTATTGAATCAGGTAATGTGGATTTATTACGCCAAACTTTTTCAGTTTTTCGTGGAACTGGTAATTATTCTTTTTTTCATTCTTTGTACCTATCTCCTCTTTTATTATCACTTATCTCAGGTATTATTTGGACTGTGTTGTCTTTTATATTGAAGAGAGATAGAATTATTGCAATAATTGCAGGGTTAGCGACTGTATGGGTAGGAGCAATCTTTGTTGCCTTTGAATTTGGAAAAGTAGAAAATGCAGTCATGATGGGAATTGCAGATGAAACTACAATGCAATTATTCGCATCACTTAATTTGCCGATCCATACAAGTTTTGCAATAATTTATACTGTAAGCTTTTTATTATTGCTAATTGTTGTTTTAAAAAAAATAAACAATTTAATGAAAAGATAAAATAAAGAAGAGTAATGTTGAAATCAGTTGAATCAGATTTGACTATTGTCCTAATTTAAACCACTATGCCATACAGGTTAAGTGGGTGATATAGGAAATACTATAGAAATATGGTTTAGAGGATGACAATCCTGAATCTTTTTTTGATCAACTAGACTTAGAGTTAATTGAATTACTTGATTCCAAAGCACTTGAAGAAAAATGTTTTAAACAAGGGAATAAAATATTATTGGGAGTGTAAAAAGGATACACTGTATTGCTTATGCAAAGAAATAATTGTTCGCATGGCACTTCATATAACAGCGAGTACCCGGCTCCGCTTCGCCCAAATTGGCTCCCGATGGTCGCCAACTTCGGTAAATCGCGATGTTATATGCAATATGTCAGCCCTAAAATAAAAAAGATATATAAGCACGAATAATGTTATAGGAGGAGAAACATAAAATGTCACAATTTGCAAACCCCACAGGTTTTTTTGGTAAAATATTAGCAAAAGGTATGGCTTGGGGTCATAAAGATTTTTATAAAAATACTGCAAAGGCGCTTAATCTTAAACATGATGATAAATATCTTGAAATAGGATTTGGGTCTGGATTGTTTATAAAAAAATATGTTTCAAATGTTTCAAGAATAGCTGGATTAGATTATTCTAAAGACATGGTGAAATTGGCAAGTAGTATTAATAAAAATCTTATCAAATCAGGTAGAGCTGAATTTAAACAAGGAAATGTATTATCTCTACCTTGGAATAATAATGAATTTTCTGTAGTTGTTGTAATTGAAACATTTTTCTTCTGGCCCGAACCAGCGGCATCACTTAAGGAAATATTTAGAGTATTAGTTCCTGGTGGTAGGTTAGTAATTGAAATGGCATATAATAAAGATGACGGACTAGACCACACTAAGGATATTAAAAAAATGAATTTAAACTTATATAGTGCTTATGAAATGAAAAAAATATTAAAAGAATCCGGATTTAGTGATATAGTTATTGATTATTATAAAGGTTTCTGGATTCCCTTCAAGGGATATGTTGTTCCAAAAGGTATGATTGTTAAAGCTTTTAAGAAAACGGGCTGACATACTGCATATAACAAGAAATATACGCTCCGGTGCCTAAAGGCACCTTCAGCCTTCGGCAAATCCAACTGCTAAATTGACGGGTAGAATTTCAGGGTATACAATTTAGCAGTTGGATTTCGTATATTTCTGAAACGTTGTGCGAAATGGCTTATGTCTAATTAAAGGATTATGAATGAATAATTTAAATGAAATGAAAAAAACTCTTAGGGAAATTGATAAAACAAAATACCCAGAATTAAAAAACTATAAGAAAGAAGATATTTGGAGAGATATTGGCCCAGGAGGTCTATATATAGTTTCATTATTAGGAAAAGAACTACAATTGAAAAATAATTCATTAGTTCTAGACTTAGGTTGTGGTATGGCTGAATCTTCTATCTATTTAGCAGAGAATTACAATGTTTATATTATAGCTGTAGATTTATGGAATAATCCTACTAAAATTGCAGAGAAAATAGAAAAACGCAATTGTAAAAATAAGATAATTCCTCTAAAATTAGATGCCTCTAAGAATTTACCTTTTGCAGAAAATTATTTTGATGCAATAATATGCATAAATAATTTAAATTCTTATGCAACAGATTTAACCGTAATTAAACAGATTATAAAACACTTAAAAAATGGTGGTATTTTTTGTTCAGGTGGAGAATGTCTGAATGAGGAATTTACTCCTGAGCAAATAAAAAATCCCTCAGATGTCTATAATTTTACTAAGGATGTTTGGGAGAATGACTTTTTAACATCGCATTCACCGTTATGGTGGGGAAAACATATAGCGAAAGTAGATAATTTAGAATTGATTAAATCAGAAGAGATAGTAGACGGACCAAGATTTTATGAAGAACAAGAATTATTAGCTAAGTTAACTGATTATAGCATATGGGGATTAACACCTGAACAAGGTAGAGAATTAGAAATAAAACAAATTTTTTTTGGAAGAAAGAATAGACCATATATGACAAATTATAAACTTGTAACAAGAAAGAAATAGAGTAAAATAATATTAATTTTATTGTTATGGACAAGATTTGATAACAAACAGAGGTGTCGCCACTTCGTACAACAGCAAGTACCCGTCTCCGCTATGCTTCACCCAAATTGCTCTCCCGTTGGTCGCCAACTTCGGGTACTCGCAGAACGTTAGATGCAATACGACACATAATAAAAGGAATAAAAAATGTTGAATATAATGACTAAAAAGGATTTTGATTTATTGATGCAAAGCCAAATGGCAGATTACTATAAAGGTAGATGGGCATACTTCAAAGAAGTAATTGCGATAATCAAAATAATTAAACCTGAAAATGCTCTTGAACTAGGACCAGCAAAACATACAATTATTAAGAATTGCGATATAATGGTACATCAAAAAGATGACAGTTAGGGAAAACCAGAAAATAAAGTCAATAAGATATTTTACCATAATGCTACAATAAAACCATGGCCGGTTAATGATAAAAGTTATGATGTTTTTATTGCCTTACAAGCATAGGAACACCTTGACAATAAACAAGCTAGAGCATTTCGGGAAGTGATGAGAATATCAAGATCTGCAATTTTAAGCTTTCCGTTCAATTGGAATTGTCCTGAAGATAATCCAAACTATTCAGAACATCATATGATTGATAAGGAATTAATTGGAGATTGGACTTTAAATATTGAACCAAAAAAAATTATTCAAGTTGAGAGAACTGGAACAAAAGTTAGTAAAGGCCCAAGACTTATTTACTATTGGGAATTTTCATGATGTGCCGTTCTGCATCTAACAGAGCATATGTGCTCCGCTTCGCTCCGGCGGGCTATGCTACATTTTGCTTCCGCGTTGCTCCAGCAAAACGTTATATAACATGGGAGGCAAAAGATCACCACATCATGTGGCAGATCTAGTTTGGGAAAGTCTCTGTAGAAATAATTATTCAGAAAGTAGTGATGTATGTGCATGATATTGTATTAGAAGCAAGAAATCGACTTGAAAACTTAACAAAAGAGAATGGTTTGACAACAGGTAAAGTTAGAAAAATTTCTTCAGCATTGTATAAAGTTGTAGAGGATAAAAGTATTGATAATGTCTTTACACTTTGCGAACACTTACTTAATGAACACGAATGGGTATTAGGTGTCATTGCATACGATTGGGCTTACAGAGTTAGAAAACAGTATAATGATAAAACTTTTACAATTTTTGAGAGGTGGCTCAAAAAGTATGTTACTGGTTGGGGAGACTGTGATGATTTTTGCACTCATGCTTTTGGTGAATTACTTAGCCAGAATAACGAATTATTTACACACATTTTTAAATGGACTAAACATCCAAACTTTTGTGTAAGACGAGCATCAGCTGTAATTTTAATATACCCAATTAAACACAATAAATATGAAAACATTGAACCATTTTTAATTTCTGATGCTTTAATAAATGATAGCCACCACCTTGTATTAAAAGGTTATAGCTGGATGTTGAAAATTTTATCTCAAATTGAAAAAAATAATGTCTATGATTATTTAATGAAGAACAAAAATATTATGCCGAGGGTATCATTTAGATATGCATTAGAGAAATTTGACAAAGAAATAAAATTACGTTTGATGGAGGGAAAGTTAAATGGGGCTTTGTAGAATTTGAAGGGTCGATGTCCTGTCGACCTCTGAATCACGGGGCCTCCCACGCTACATAACAATATATCTCCGTCGCTGCGCACATTCATTCACTGGATGCAAGCACCGCCAAGGAGAAGGGCTCTGTGGGTCCAGTTCAGGAACGTCGGAGATACGAAAACGTTATGCGAAATTACTCCCTAGGGGTTTGATATGACTAAAATTCGCATCAGAGAAGCAAAGGAATCCGACCTGTTAACAATTAGGCAGTTGATGCTTGAACTCATCGAAACTATGAGCGATATTGAAGGTATTGACATTAAACTGATCGCTAATAACTGTCGGAATCTTTTAAGTAAGGCTAACTCTTATATTCTAGTTGCAGAGATAGGGGGAGTCGTGGTCGGGTTTATTAACTTTACTACTCGTAAGACAATTTTACATCGTGGTCTTTCTGGCTTAATTGACGAGCTTATCGTCGCTAAAAGTTATCGTGGTAAGGGTATTGGTAAGCAATTGCTATCAGGTGCTATTGAAAAGAGCCGTCAACTCGGATGCTGTGAAGTTGAGGTTAGCACTGAGAAGACAAATATAAAAGCGAGAGAATTCTACAGACAATGTGGGTTTACGGAGCGTGGCGTGTTTTTCGAAATTGATTTGTGATGATAAGAATGTGGGTAGCTTCGCCTAACAGCGGATAAAAGGAAAATCAAAGATTTTCCCAAATTGCCTTCGAGCAACTTCTCATATCCGCAAACATTATATGTAATTGCACTTAAAAGGGAGGAAGAAAGTTTAATGCAAGAAGTTGATTTTTATAAAAATTTACCAAAGTTAGAAACGGAACGATTAATTGTAAGAAAGTACACAATAGAAGATGTAAATGATTATTTCAAGTTTGCATCTAACACAGATGTTACTAAATTTTTACGTTGGGAGCCACACCCTAATAAAGAATATACCTTAGAATACATTAAAGGTGTTCTTGAAAAATATTCCAAAGGAAAAGATAGTCCTTGGGGACTTGAACATAAAACAGCAAAGAAACTAATAGGAATCGTCCATATTATGCAGCTGGATACACATCATAAGAAGGCTCAAATTGGTTTTGTGCTTGCTAAAGACTATTGGAATAATGGGTATATGACAGAAGCCCTCAATAAGGTTTTGGAATATTGTTTTACAGTACTATCTCTAAATAGAATAGAGGCATTGATCATTACAGATAATTGTGCGGCTGTACGAGTCATGGAAAAAGTAGGAATGCAGCATGAAGGATTATTGAGGAAATATTTATATCAAAAAGAGGACTTTAGAGATTTTCATCTATTTTTTATGATTAAAGAGGATTATGTATCTAGGTACAACTACATATAACAACGTATTACCAACATCATCAGCTATTAGTATTTAGTAAGTGGCAATTTCATTAAACTGATACCAGCGGCAATACTAAAACGTTATCTGTAATTATGCCAAAAGGGGGTTATAAGAAATGAATCTATTAGAACATAATAGAATTGCATGGAATAATGAAGTTAAAAAAGGAAATCAATGGACTATCCCAATTTCAGAAGAGCAGATACAGCAAGCCAAGAAAGGTTTAATAAAAATTATCTTAACGCCTTTTAAAGCTGTTCCAGAAGATTGGACAGGTAATGTAGTTAATAAGAATGTTTTATGCTTAGCCTCGGGAGGAGGACAGCAAGGTCCTATCTTAGCTGCTGCAGGTGCAGATGTAACTGTGTTTGATAATTCTGATAAACAGCTTGAGCAAGATGAGAAAGTTGCATTAGAATATAATTTAAATATCAAAACTATGAAAGGAAATATGCAGGATTTATCAATGTTTTCAGCTAATCATTTTGATTTGATAATTCATCCAGTTTCAAATTGTTTTATTGATGATATTAAGCCTGTTTGGAGAGAAGCTTATAGGATTCTGAGAGAGAATGGAAAATTATTATCTGGATTTAATAATCCTATTATTTATATGATAAACTGGGAAAAAGCTGGTAAAACAAAAAAATGTGTAATAGAAAATGCTATTCCATATTCTGATTTAAAATCTTTATCAGATACTAAAAATAAAGAGTATATTGAGAATATGATACCATTCGAATTCGGGCATAGTCTAACAGATCAAATAAATGGTCAAATCGAGGCTGGTTTTATTATTTCCGGATTTTATGAGGATAAAGGTGAAGAATTATTAGATGAATTCACAAATACCTTTATTGCTACAAAAGCAGAAAAAATATGCTAAAATATTTAGCACAACTATATATAACAGCAGATAAAAGGGAAATTAAAAATTTCCCCAGATTTGCTTCGCACACTTCTTTTATCAGCTAAACGTTAGGTGACATTGTGTACTAGTGCCTTGTTAAATAACATATGTTTTCTTTTGCAATATTTTCAATAATGAATTGTGGCGATTACTATTTCGCCATTTT
>Ga0315546_1002512_pt1 | contig 10573 bp, 7 predicted proteins | sample SalMarSW160170MG_FD_203833 | JGI IMG/M metagenome (GOLD analysis project Ga0315546, IMG submission 203833) | Salt marsh sediment microbial communities from the Plum Island Ecosystem LTER, Massachusetts, United States - Salt Marsh Sediment SW1601-170 ... | reverse complement strand
TCGGGTCTTCGAGGAGCTTCCTCGTCTCTCCGGTTTCCACGATCGACCCGGCGTACATGATGTTCGCCCGTTGGGTCAGATCGCGCACCACGCCCATCGAGTGCGTGATCATCACGACCGACGCGTTGTGCTCGTCCACGAGCGCGTCGAGCTTGCGGAGGATCTGGTCCTGAATCGTCACATCCAGGTTCGTCGTCGGTTCGTCGGCCAGCAGCAGCCTCGCGTTCGTCGACAGCGCTTCGGCGATGCATACGCGCTGGCGCATGCCGCCGGAGAGCTGGATCGGGTAGTTGGTCATGATTCTCTCCGCGTCCGGCATTCCCGTCTCCCGCAGCGCGTCGATGCAGCGGGCCTCGACGGCCCGACGCGAGAGTCGCGTTCCCTGCCCGACGGCGGAATCCCTGACGATGTCGCGCAACTGGGTACCGATGGTGAACACCGGATTGAGCGACTGAAGAGGGTCCTGAAAGATCGCGGTGAGCTCGCGGCGACGGAGCGCCTGCACCTCTCTTCGCCGCATGGTCAGAACGTCTCGGCCGCGGTAGTCGATCCGGCCGCCCGTGACCCTCGCCGGCGGCATCGGCAGAACCCGCAGGATCGACTTCACGGTCGTGGTCTTCCCGCAGCCCGTTTCGCCGACGAGGCCGACGCGCTCGCCCGCGTCCACGGCCAGCCGCACGCCGTTCAGCACGCTCAGGTACCCCTCGAAGATCCGGAATCCGACGTGGAGATCGACCACGTCGAGAAGCGGTTCGCTCATGCTAGACCTCCTCGACGGCGAAGACGTCGCGCAGACCGTCGCCCACGAGGTTGAACGCGAGAATCACGACGACGATGGCCAACGCGGGGAAGATCGTCCCCCACCATTCGCCCGGGAGGCGTTTCGCCCCCTCGGCGACCATCGTCCCCAATCCCGGCTTCGGCGGTTGAACCCCGAGGCCGATGAAGCTGAGCGTCGCGCCGAGGAGGATGACGATCCCCATGTCCAGCGTCATCTTCGTCATCACCGGGGCCAGGCAGTTCGGCAGGATTTCCTTGAACATGATGTGCAGCTTGCTCGCCCCGGTCAGCTCCGCCTCTCGGACGAAGTACTCGCTCCGCAGCGACGACGCGAGCGCGAAGACCAGCCGGGAGTACCAAGGCCACCACACGAGGGCGATCGCCATCATCTGATTCGTCAGATTCGGCGTCAGCATGGCGGTGATCGCGAGGGCGAGGACCAGCGGCGGGACCGCGAGGAAGATGTCGGTGATCCGCATGATCACCGTGTCGATCCACGTCCCCTGATGGTAGCCGGCGATCAGGCCGAGGATCACCCCGGGTGCGACGCCGAGAGAGAGAACGACGATCCCGATCGTGAGCGAGAAGCGATAGCCGAAGATCACCCGGCTGAAGATGTCCCGTCCGACCCGGTCCGTACCGAAGAAGTGCGTCCGGCTGGGAGGCTTCCCCCCGTTCTGGAAGTCGGTGTACGGCTTCGCGTGCTCGGGGTACGGCGTGATGTACGGCGCGAGGATCGCGGCGAGGACGATCAGAACGAGCACGACCAGCCCGAGGACCGAGAGAGGGTTGCGCGAGAACTTGTACCACCCCTTGGCGAAGCCCCTACGCTTCTGCCTGAGAGAGGCGAGAAGATCCGCCTTCAGTTGTTCGCGCATCGCTACGATCCCTCCCTACGAAGCCGGATCGTCGGATCGAGAAACATCGTGACGATGTCGACGAGGAGGTTCACCATGGCGAAGGTGAGCCCGATCACCAGCACGACCGCGACGATCGCGTTCAGGTCCTTGTTGAGCATCGCCGTGACCGCGTATCGCGAGAAGCCGGGCCACATGTAGACCATCTCGACCAGAAACGCGTTCGACATGAGGAACGCGAAGTCGAGCCCCATCACGGTCACCGTCGGGATGATCGACGGCTTGAGCAGGTACTTGAACACCAGACGCGACGTGCGGATCCCGTGCACCTTGTGGACCGTGATGTAGTCCTTCTGCATGTTCTCCACGATCGACGTCCGCGTGATCCGCCCCTCCTGCGCGATGTGGATCACGGCCAGGCTGATCGCCGGCAGGATCATGTGCTTCAGCGCGGTCAGCGCGACGTCGGGCCGCCCGGCCAGCAGGCCGTCGATCGTCATGAACCCGGTGACCCTCGAAGGCGGCGTCATCATGATCGGAAGCCGGCCCACGCCCGGCGCCAACTTCAGGACCTGACTGAAGATGAACAAGAGGAAGATCGCGACGACGAAAGACGGCGTCGCGATCCCGAGGTACGAGACGAGCCGGGAAGCGCCGTCGAACCAGGAATTGCGGAAGTAGCCGGCGAGGACGCCCGTCACCTGCCCGACGATCGCGGAGATCAGCGTCGCGAAGAGGATCAGCTCGAACGTCGCGGGGACGTACTGGATCAGGTCCATGGTGACGGGCCGGCGCGTGTAGGACGACCTCCCCAGGTCCCCGTGCACCAGGTTCCGGAGCCAGTAGTAGTACTGAACGGGAAACGGGTCGTTGAGGTGCATCTCCTCGCGGAGCCGTTCGACCTGCTCCTCCGTCGCCAGATGTCCCAGCGCTGCGCGCGCCGGATCTCCGGGCATCACGCGCGCGATGAAGAAGATCAGCAGGGAGAGCCCGAACAGGACGAACAGCGATTGGAACAGCCGCTTGCCGATGAATCTGAGCATGTCCTCCCCCATCGCGCTCTCACGCGATCATACGATGGGGAGCGGGTCGATCGACCCGCTCCCCGTGGACCTTCGCCTAGCCTCCGCGCAGCTCCTCCTTCAGCTGGAGGTTGATCCGCCAGTTGCGCATGTTCTCGCTCGGACCGACGAAGACGATCGTCTCCTTCGGGCCGGCGATGTACGCCTGGTGGGCGAACAACGTCGGCTTCTGATACGGGTAGAACGCCAGGGCGTGATCCGCGATCAGCGGCTGAAGCTGCTCGTACAGCGCCAGCCGCGCCGCCGAATCCGTCTCCTCACGCGTCTGCTCCAACAGACTGATGATCTCCGGATCGTCGAAGTACCAGTGGGCCTCGAAGATCCACCCAAGGCCGCCCGGCGCGAACATCGAGTAGGTGTAGTAGTCGTGCGTCGGCGCCGCCTGCGGCGCGAACAGGAAGATGGTCATGTTCGCCGTCGTCTCCGGGCTGGAACACTCCGCCGAGTACTCCGGCCACGGCGGGCCGGCCACTTCGACCGTCACGCCGAGCTCCGCCATGTCGGCCTGAAGCTGCAAGCCGACGTCCTCCTCGAAGTCGAGGCCGCCGCAGAAGTGGAAGACGGCCGTTACGTCGTCCAGGTTGTCGGCGTACTTGGACAGCGCCAGCTCCTGGCGGGCCCGGTCCAGATCCTGCGCCCGCGGCTGCGGTTCGATCGGCACGTAGCCGGGCATGTTCGGCAGAAGGATGCCGGTCTCCCCGTTGCCGAAGGCCTCCCACGGTCCGACGATGCTCTCGTAGTCGAACGCGTACAGGATGGCCTTTCGGAAGTGCTCGTCGTCGGTCGGCGGCTTCTGCGTGTTCATCCAGACCGTGACGTTCTGGGCCCAAACGATCTCCAGCCCGAGATCCGGATCCTCATCGATCTGCTGCAGCTGAGGCAGCGTCCATCCGCCGTTGATCTCGAGATCGAGATCCCCGCTCTTCAACAGCGTCATCAGGGTCGTGTAGTCGGTCTCCATGATGAAGACGAGCCGTTCGATCGGTACCTCGTTCGGCCCCCATCCCTCGTCGCTCCAGCCCTCGAAGTAATCGACGAACCGGACCGCGTCCAGCCGCTGTCCGGGCAGATGGCTGACCATCATGTACGGCCCGCTGCCCGCGTCGTGCGTGGCGAGCCAGTCCTCACCGTAGTCTCCGAGATCGCCGTAGTTGCCCGATGGATTGATGTTCGCCAGGACGAGGTCCTTCTCCACAACGAAGAACAACGCCAGCGTGTCGGGGAAGATGGCGCTCGGCTTGTCGAGGAAGAAGTCGACCGTGTACCGATCGACCGCCTCCGCCGTGACCTGTCCGAGCGGGCCCGAGTTCCCCCTTCCCATGGTGATGAACCGGGTCATCGAGAATGCGACGTCTTCGGCGGTCATCTCGTAGCCGGAGTGGAACTTCACTCCCTCCCGCAGCGCGAACCGCCAGTGCGTGAAGTCACCGTCGACGGGCGCCCAGCTTGTCGCCAAGTGGGCTCTGACTCCTCCTTCCGGCGCGGGGTAGACCAGCGGGCTGTACAGGTTGTACATCGCCTCCGTGTCGTACCAGTCCGACGCCGTCGCTGGGTCCGACGTGATGACCGGATACCCGTTGATCACCACGACGTTCTCCACGGCTCCCCAAGCCAGCAGCCCGGCAGCAAGAACGGCCACCAGCGATAGAGCGAATGCTTTTCTCTTCACTTCGCATCACCTCGCAGCGTTTCTTGTCGAAACCGTTTCCTCTCCATCGTTTGAATCGCGGAACACCTCCTCCCCCCTCCTTTCCAGATCCGTGGAACGGCGTACCTCCTTCGCGGGTCGCGGACGGCGATCCGCGTCATGCACCTCACGCGACACACCTCAGCTCATGCGGAGCGCGCGTCATCGCCAGCGTTCCCTCCTCAGTGACCGCGACGACGTCCTCGATTCGGACGCCGAAGCGTCCCGGAAAGTACGTCCCGGGTTCGATCGAGAACGTCATCCCCTGCTCCAATCGCCGCTCGTTCCCCTCCACGATGTACGGCGGCTCGTGCACGTCGAGACCGATGCCGTGACCGGTCCTGTGTACGAACCGATCTCCGTATCCTTCCTCGCCCAAGACGTCGCGCGCGGCTCGATCAACGGCCTCCGCGGTCACCCCGATGCGCGCGGCGTCCCGCGCCGCCGCGTGCGCCCGGCGAACCGCTTCGTGAACCTTCAGAAGCTCGGGATTCGCTTCCCCGCACACGACGGTCCGCGAGACGTCCGAGCAGTACCCCCCGACCCGACATCCGAAGTCGAGGATCACGATGTCTCCGGCTTCGATCCGCCGCGGCCCGGCGCGGTGGTGCGGAAGCGCGCTGTTCGGGCCCGACGCGACGAGCGTCTGAAACGCGACGCCCTCGGCCCCGGCGGCGAGCATCTCCGCCTCCAGTCGCCCGGCGAGCTCGATCTCCGACAGCCCGGTCACCGTCCGCGACGTGACAGCGAAGTAGGCCCGATCGGCGATCTCGCCGGCGCGCTTCATCGCACCGATCTCGTCTTCGTCCTTGCGCATCCGGAGCTCCCCCGTCACCTCCGAAACCAGCCCGAACCCCCGATCCGGGAACGCGTTCTGGACGGTGAGCGCGAACGTCGTCCACAGCGTGTCGTCGATCAGGATCCGCCCCGTCCGGTTCGCGAGGCCTCCCGCAACGTCGGACAGAAGCGCCGCGGGATTCTCCCCGTCGCTCCATACGCGCGTCGCGATGCCGGAGGCACGGGCGCGCACTTCGTCGGCGTACAGCTCGGGGACGACGAACGTCGACTCCGCCTCGCGCCCGACGATGAGGCAGAGCAGCCGTTCCCCCGGTTCGTCGGTGAACCCCGTGAGGTACCGCAAATTCGAGGAGAGGCCGAAGACCGCCGCGGCCGCGTCGACGCGCTCCAAACCGCGTCGCACCGCCTCCACGCGCTTCAGCGCACTGCCCGACGAGCGGGTCACGCCGCCGCCTCCACCGCGGTGACCGTCACGCCCTCCCCGCCTTCCTTCCAGATCCGTAGCCCGACCCTCTCGATCTCCGGCCACTCGTCGGGAGGAACCCGGGCGAAGACGTTGACCGGGAGGTACCCTCGGTGATCCCGCGTCACCTCGGCTCCGTAGTAGACCGCCAGCGCTTCCTGCGCCGCTTCGCCCATCTCCCACTCTTTCCAGTAGACGACGTCCCCGGCGTTGACCGTGCACGTCTGGCGCTCGCGCGGCACGCTCGCGGGACTCTTCACGGGGAAGTTGATCTCGCGGCCGGACCAGCGCGAATGGTAGACGGTCGCCTCCAGCGGGAGCATCGCCACGACCGCCTCCACCGTCTCCGGCGACAGGTCGGGGCACAGCCTCGCCGTGAACCCGCCGCCCCGCTCGAATCGGAAGCGCAGCCTCGTCGTCATTCCTCGGCCCGCCCTTCCCGCTTCCTCATCTCCGCCCTCGCTGCCTGGGTCGCCCGCTCGTCGACCTCCATGGAGGACGGGTCGATCGCGACGCCGTAGTCGCTTCGCGCCCTCTCCAGCGACACGTATCCGTTGATCACGTCTTCCAGTACGTCCTGCGGGGCTCGCTCCAGCGGGAAGCCGTACCCGCCGCCGCCGCCGCCGCGGAAGCTGACGACCTCGCCCTTCTTGAGCGGGAGGTTGGAGATCTTCCGCCAGCGCTCTTCGGTCCCGTCGAGGCGGTCGACGACGGTGATGTTCGTGCTCCCCGGCTTTCCTCCGAAGACCCCCCACGGCGGGGTGTACTTCACCCTGTCGGCCGTCACCGTGAGGCCGGCGTCGAACCCGAGGCGGTAGTCGCGAACCACGCCGAGCCCGCCGCGGTACTTCCCGGCTCCGCCGGAATCCTGCCGCAGCTCGAAACGCTCCACCTGCCACGGATACCGGACCTCGACGACCTCGGCCGGTACGTTGTACGTGTCGCCGAGCGTCATCGAGAAGAGGGCGCTCTCGCCGTCCTCGGTCGGTTTGCCGCCGTAGCCGCCGGCGTCCGCCTCGGCACAGACGTAGTACTTCCCCGAGGCGGGATCGATCCCGTAGATGAAGTTGGCCATCGCGTCGCCGAAGTGGCCGCCCCGGACCTGATCCGGGATCGCCGGCGCGAGGGCCTTCAGGAACAGGTCCGGGATCGTGGACGAAGGGGTGGGCCACATCGCGCAGGCGGCCGGGAAGCGCGGCTTGAGGAAGCTTCCGTCCGGGATCACGATGTTCAGCGCGCGGAAGAACCCCTCGTTGCTCGGGTGGTGCGGCGTGGTCACGATCTTGAACGCGTAGCGGGTGGCGGAGACGGTCGACGGCTCGGGGGTGTTCATCGGCCCGCGGTTCTGCGGCCCGGTTCCCGTGAAGTCGGCCGTCATCTCGTCGTCCTCGACGGTGATCTTCAGCTTCAGAAGCAGCTTGTCGTCCAGCGGCGCGTCGTCGTTCCCGTCTCCGTCGAGGATCGCCTCCGCCTCGTAGACGCCGTTCGGGATCCTCCGGACCGCGGCCCGGGCCAGCTTCTCCCCCTGCAGCAGGATCTCGTTCAGGGCGGCGAGCGTCACGTTCAACCCGAACCGGTCGATCACCTCGAGGAACCGCTGGCTCCCCTTCCGGACGGCGGCGACCATCGCCCGGATGTCCCCGAGAACGGCGTCCGGGACGCGGGTGTTGGCTCGGATCAGTCGGAACACCTCCTCGTTCGGCGTTCCCTCCACCACGAGCTTGACCGGCGGGAGCCGGAAGCCCTCCTGATACACCTCGGTCGTGTCGCTGTACCACCCTCCGGGGTAGATCCCGCCCATGTCGACCGTGTGCCCTCGGAACGCGGCCCAGCCCCTGATCTTGCCGTCGTGAAACGCGGGACAGAGCGCCACCAGATCGGGGCAGTGGGTGCCGCCCCCGTTGTACGGGTCGTTGCACAGGACGATGTCGCCGGGCCGCAGGTTCTCCCGGCCGATCGTCTCGTACGTCGAGAGCACCGCGTACCCCAGGTTCGCCAGGAAGATCGGCAGCCCGGGCGTCTCCGCGATGAGGTTCGCTTCGCTGTCGAGGATGCCGCAGCTGAAGTCGACGACCTCGTACAGAATCGGGCTGTACGCGGCCCGCTCGATCGTCCGCCGGATGTCGCGGCTCGCCGCGATCAGCCGGTTGCGAATGACCTCAAGCGTGATCGGATCCGTTCTCATCGTCCCTCCTCGTTGACTGCGATGATCAGGTTGCCGTACGGGTCCACCCGGCAGATCTGACCCTCTTCCACGACCGTCGTCGCGGTGATCTCCTCGATCACCGCCGGCCCGCGGATGACGTTCCCGGCCCTCAAGAGATCCCGCCGATAGATGCCGAACGATCGGTACTGCTCCTTGCCCACGTAGACGTCCCGCGCTCCCAGTCCGGCCTCCGCCGGCGGCGCTTCGTCTCCCTCCGGGATCCGTTCCAGCTTCGGCTTGGTCACGTTGCCCAGCCCGATCACCTTGAGCGAGACGATCTCCTTCGGTTCCTCCGGGGCGTTGTGCCCGTACACGCGAAGGTGGTGGTCGTCGAAGGCCTTCGCGATCTGGGACTTCACGCCCTCGGTGAACAGCGCGGGCGTGGTCACGGCGAGCGTGTGCTCCTGGCCGACGTACCGGAGATCGAGCTCGTGCGTGACCGTGATCGCCCCCTCCTCGACGTTCTCCTTCGCGAAGACCCCCACGATCCGCTCCTCGAGCTCGCCGAACAGGTCGCTGACCGCGGTCGGATCCGCGCCGCCCAGCGGCGCGATGAACGTCTGGCTCAGGTCGTGGCGGAGGTCGGCCATCAGCATCCCCCAGGCGGAGAAGACGCCCGAGTACGGCGGCACGATGACGGTGGGGATGCCGAGCTCCTTGGCGATCGCCGCCGCGTGGATCGGCCCGGCGCCGCCGAAGGCGACCATCGCAAACTCCCTCGGGTCGTAGCCGCGCTTCACCGTCATCGACTGCAGCAGGCCGGACATGTTCGTGTTGACGATCTTGACGATCCCGAGCGCCGCTTCGTCCACGCTCAGGTCGAAGTGGTCGGCGACCCGCTGGATCGCTCCCCGCCCGAGCTCCGCCGAGATCTCCATCTCGCCGCCGAGGAAGTAGTCGGGATCCAGCAGCCCCAGCTGCAGGTTCGCGTCCGTGACGGTCGGCTCTTCGCCGCCGCGCTGATAGCAGGCCGGGCCCGGGTCGGCGCCGGCGCTCTGGGGGCCCACGTGCATCGCGCCGGCTTCGTCGATCCACGCGATGCTTCCGCCGCCGGCTCCGATCTCGCGGAGGTCGACGACGGGAAGCAGAATCGGGCGCCCCTCGACGAGGTACTGCTCCGTCGTCTCGGGCAGGCCGCCGGTGATGATCGACGTCTTCGCGGTCGTCCCCCCCATGTCGTAGGAGATGACGTTCTCGTGGCCGATCAGCTTGGCCAGCTGCGCCGCGCCGATGGCGCCGCCCGCGGGGCCGGATTCGACCATCGCGATCGGTATGTCGCGCGCGACGGACGCCGCCATCACGCCCCCGTTCGACTGCATGATCTGGAGCACCTGCCCGAATTCGCGTCGCTTGAGCTCCTCCTCGAGGCTGTCGAGGTACGTGCGCACGACCGGCATCACGTAGGCGTTCTGCGCCGTCGTGCTCGTCCTCTCGTACTCGTAGTACCGCCGGGTGATCAGATGCGAAAGGGAGACCGTCGTGTCCGGAAGCCTCTCGCGCAGGAACTCCCCGATCCGGATCTCGTGCTCCGGGTTCGCGTAGGCGTTCAGCAGGCAGACGGCGACCGCTTCGACCCCCTCGTCGACGAGGACTTCGAGCGTCTCTTCGAGCTCCGACACCGAGAGCGGAGAGACGACGCGGCCGCTCGCGTCGATCCGCTCGCTCACCTCGAGCCGGAGGAAGCGGGGGACCAGCGGGCGGGGCTTCCGGTACAACGCGTCGTACATCTCGGTCCGATTGGACCGTCCGATCTCGATGACGTCCCGGAACCCGCGGGTCGTGAGAAGCGCCGTCTTGGCCCCTTTCCCTTCGATCAATGCGTTGATGACGACCGTCGTTCCGTGCGAGAGAAACGTCACGTCCCGCAGCGGGATCGAAAGCTTCTCAACGGACTCGATCGTGCCGATCGCAGGGTTGCGAGGCGTGGAGGAGACCTTGCTGACGACGACGCGACCCGACGTCTCGTCGAGCAGCACGCCGTCCGTGAAGGTCCCGCCCACGTCCGTGCTCAGTCTGTACATCAATCCCTCCTAGGACGCGACTTGATTACGACGTTGGACCGATCCGCGGGTTCCCCCGCCTTCTCGATCGTCTCGCTCCAGACCGCCTCCGCTTCCACCGAACCGGCCCCCATCTGGACCCAGAGGAGCTTCGCGTTCGACGAGCCGTCGACGCGGTAGCCCCGCGACGACGCCGCCGGGACGTGATAGCAGTCTCCGGCTCCGAGCGGATACGTGTCCGCGCCGACCGTGAACTGAACCCGACCCTCCAGGACGTAGCCGAACTCCTCCCCGTCGAAGACCGTCGGCGCCTCCTCGCTCTCCGCGGGGATCTCGGCCACGAAGACCCGCAATTGGGCGTCCGCGAGGTTCCCGCTCAGGAACCGGTAGCGGACCGCCGTCTGCGAGAGGTTGACGAAGGCCGGCTCGCTTCCGTTCTCCATCGGAGGCGGGGGGAGCGTCCCGATGGGAAGCGCCTCCTTCCCGAGGAGGCTCAGTGCACGCACGTAGCGCGCGGTCTGAACCCAGAGCACCTTCGCCCCCCGATCTCCCGCCTTGCAGGCGTGCGGCGTGGAGGCCATCAGGTGGTAGCTGTCGCCTGCTCTCAGCTCGTGTTCCTCCCCGTCGGAGACCAGCACCACCTCTCCTTCGAGGACGTAGCCGAACTCCTCCCCTTCGTGCGAGTGAGACTCGGTGTGGC
>Ga0315546_1002507_pt1 | contig 10582 bp, 11 predicted proteins | sample SalMarSW160170MG_FD_203833 | JGI IMG/M metagenome (GOLD analysis project Ga0315546, IMG submission 203833) | Salt marsh sediment microbial communities from the Plum Island Ecosystem LTER, Massachusetts, United States - Salt Marsh Sediment SW1601-170 ... | reverse complement strand
CCCGAAACTCCTTGCGCATCCCTACCCCCTTTCCCTCTGCTTGCGCGCCTCATCATAGAAAACGGGCCGAGGAAGGTGAAGCCGGGACGACGCGGGTTCATGCTCCGAAAACCGTGGTTGATGGCGCCTTCTCGAGCGCGAGGCGCCCCCACGAGGGGCGTTGTCCGCATTACACGAAACGGCGGATCGAATACCGTATAATGGCCGCATGGTCACGCTGGACGATGTTGCACGGTTCCTCGGGCTGTCAAAGCGTGCCGTACGCATGCGGGTGAGCGCCCTCGGAGATACGCTCGACGGGTATCTGACACGGGGTGAGCGCAATCGGCTGATCTTCAAAGGGGAGGCCGTCGCCATTCTCCGCCGCCTCGAGGAGCTTCGACGGGAGGAGGGGCTTCCGATCCAGCAGGCCGCCGACCGGCTGAGGGATGAGCTGGTCGATGGGGGCGCGAGTTCGGGGCTGTGCATCGTCGTTCAGCCGGACGTGGAGACCGAGGTGCTCCGGGAGGTGCTCCGCGAGCTCTGTCAGGAGCGCGATCGCTGGCGCGAGTACGCTCAGGCCCTCGAGTCCGTCCTGCCGAACGAGCTGAAGTGGCTGATCCAGACGGCTCCCGTCGTCCCCGAGGATCCACGACTGAACTAGCGCGCTTCCGCGTCTTCTCCGGCTACGTCCCGCCCGATTCGGACGCCGTCTCCTGATTGAGCAGCCTGGGGAGGACGGTCGCTCGCACCAGCGGCGGAAGGCGATCCCCGATCCGAAGCTCCGCCATCCTCTTTCCGGCCGTCACCTCGCCCGGCGGGTTGAGCAGCCCGATGGTGGTGCTTGGCTCCGGCTCCGCGCGCTCGAGCAGCGCAAGTCCGACTTGCCGGTCGCCGAGACTGACGCAGCTCGTGACGCGGCCGATCACCGCCCCGTTTCGATCGAGGACGGTGGCGCCCTCCTGAACGCGGCGGGCGCCGGGCTCGGATTCGAAGCGGACGATCGTGCGGCTCCGCTCGCGATAGGCGGCGGCGGAGCGCTTCCTGCCGACGAAGAACGGCTTGTGCAGCTTGACGTACGAGCCGTAGTCCGCTTCGAACGGGTCGATGTCGTGCGGGCCGGCGAACTCGTGCCCGTAGAGCGCGAAGCCGGCCTCGGTCCGCGTCGAGTCCCGCGCCGCCAGGCCGCACGGAAGGAGTCCGAGCGGACGGCCGGCGTCGAGAAGCCGATTCCACAGCCACCGCGAGGACGGACCGCCGACGTAGATCTCGTAGCCGAGCGGCTCGCCGGTGTAGCCGGTCCGCGCGACGATCAGCTGATGTCCCTCGACGGTCAGCTCGCAGAACTCGGTTCGCTCGAGCGCTCCGACGGCGCGTCGCTCCTCCGGCTCGAGGATCCGGTCGAGGATCTCTCGGCTGCGGGGGCCCTGGAGCGCGATGTCGATCACCCCGCGGTCTCGCTTCAGGTCCCGGATCGTCACTTTCGGGGACGGACGGCGGGCCGGGTTCTCGTCGTCGATCAGGTATCGCCCGTCGTTGACGCCGGTCAGCCATTCCCAGTCCTTCGCCTCGTTGACGGCGTTCACGACCATCAGGTACCGATCGGCCGCGCGGCGGTAGACCATGACGTCGTCGAGCATCCGTCCGTCCGGATCGAGCAAGTACGCGTAGTGGGACTGTCCGTCCTCCAGCCACGCGGCGTAGTTCGACGTGACGCCGTTGAGGAACTCGGTGGCGTACTTCCCGCTCACTTGAAAGACCCCCATGTGCCCGAGGTCGAACAGCCCGGCGGCCTCGCGGACGACGCGGTGCTCTCCGAGGGCCGACGTGTACCAGACCGGCATCTCCCACCCGGCGAACGGGACGAGCCTCGCGCCGAGCTCGACGTGCGCGTCGTGCAGCGGCGTCCGCCGGAGGGCGTCGGACGGCGGCGCTTCCCACGCGAACGTCGCGAGATCCGGATCCGGCGGCGGTGGATCGAGCCGATGCTGGCCGACGAAGTAGGGCTTGTGCAGGGCGAATCGCTCGGGGAACCGAGCGTACGCGTCCGCGATCGTCGCGCCGTTTCCGCCCGTCCCGACGTTCAGTGTTAGCCAGCCACGCGCTTCCTCGGGGACCGCCTCCTCGGGGATCTCTTCGACGACGGCCGGTCCTTGGACCTTCCGGAAGACGTCGTCCGGATCGAACACGACGTATCCGTCGGCGAGACCGGTCAGCCACGTGGACGCGGACGTTCCGTTCTCCCGCGGCACGAGGACGAGGTAGTCCTCCTCGCCGATCTGCCCGACGACGATCTCGGAGAGGAGGTCCCCGTTCTCGTCGAACAGGAACGTCGGGCACGGCTCGCCCGGCTCGAGCGCGAGGAGGTCGGCCGGCGTCGCCTCGTCGAGGAGGGCCCGGACCCGCCCGCTGTGCAGTCGGAGGATCGTCCACCGCGAGCCGTCGCGGCTCCGGTCGTTGTGCGACGCGACCTTCGGATCGATCCGCCCGATCAGCGCGCGGACGTCCCGCTTCGCCGATTCGAGGACCGAGAGGGAGGTCTTCCCTCGGGAGAGCTCTCCGGTGAGGCCGACGTACTCGAACGGACGGATGCTCCGGAGGACGCGGGCGATGATCTCCGCGAGCGTCTCCATCTCGGCCTTCCCCATGCCGCGCTGCGTCACCCACGGGGTTCCCAGCCGGATCCCGTGCGCGTCGGCGGCGCTCGTGTCACCGGGGAGCGTGTTCTTGTTGCAGACGATGCCGACGAGATCGAGGATCCGCGCCGCGATCTCCCCCATCATCACGAAGCCGGTGTCGCTGTCGATCTCACGAAGGTCGACGAGAAGGAGATGGGTGTCGGTCCCGCCGTAGGCGACGGTCAGCCCCTCCTCGCGGAGCGCGTCGGCGAGGTACGACGCGTTTTCGACGATCCGTCGCTGGAGGTCGCGGAACTCCGGCGTCCGGGCCGCCTTGAACGCGACGGCGAGGGCGGCGAACTTGTTGACGTGCGGTCCTCCCTGCAGGCCGGGAAAGACGGCGGTGTCGATCTGTTCCGCGATCTCCGGGTTGGTCGACAGGATCGCGGCGCCCCGCGGCCCGCAGAGCGTCTTGTGGGTCGTGAACGTGACGACGTCGGCGATCCCGATCGGATTTGGATAGACGCCACCGACGATCAGTCCGGCGGTGTGCGCCACGTCGGCGAAGAGGATCGCGCCGACGCCGTCGGCGATCTCGCGAAACGCCGTCCAATCGGGCTGCCAAGGGTACGACGTGAATCCGCCGATGATCAGACGCGGGCGGTGCTCCTCCGCCAGCCGTCGGATTTGATCGTAGTCGAGCCGCCCGGTCTTCGGATCGACCGAGTAGGAGACGATGTCGTACCGCTTCCCGGTGACGTTGAATTCCGAGCCGTGCGTCAGGTGGCCGCCCTCGGTGAGGGCCATGCCCATCACGGTCTCTCCGGGTCGAACGAACGCGTCGTAGACGGCGAGGTTCGCCGCGGCGCCCGAGAGCGGCTGCACGTTGGCGTGGATCCGCTCCGCCGGAACCTCGTCGGTGGCGAACGCCTCCGCGGCGCGCCGCCCGGCGAGCGACTCGACGAGATCGGCGAACTCGGTCCCCTTGTAGAACCGCCGATCGGCGTAGCGACGGTAGCTGGCGAGCTGCTCGTCGACCTCGCCCAGGCGGTCGGGCGGCGTGCGCATCATCGCCTTCCTCGGGTACCCCTCGGCGTAGACGCTCGAGAAGACCGACCCGAGCGCCTCGCGGATCGGCGCCGGGGTCAGGCTCTCGGACGGGATCAGGATGATCTTCTCCCGTTGACGGCGCTCCTCGGAGGCGATGAGCGCCGCCGTCTGGGGGTCGACGTCGATCAGACGAGGCGCGTGGGCGTCGCTCATGTTCGCTCGTTCCTTCCTGTGTACGGCTCGGGATGAAGTCTACGAACAAGCTCCCGCCCTTTCCAGCAGGCCTCGGCGAGGAGGTACAGCCCGCCGGAGACGAGCGAGTGCCCTCCCAGCAGGACCGGGATCGGGGCGACCGCGGCGGCCTCCGCGAACGCGCGCCATCTTGGGTCCTCGATCCCCTCGGCGAGGAACAGGTCGCTCGCGAATCGGTCGGAGGCGGGCGGGAGCCGGCCGTCGACGGCGAGGAGCGGCCGCGTGTCGAGGACGGCCGCATCCGCGATTTGTGCCAATCGGGCGAAGAAGGCGGCGGGGCCGTCCTCGCGCAGGATCCACTGCAGGAGAAGCGGTCGCACGTCGCCGCCGTAAGCCCGCATCCCGCGCCCCTCGACGACGCCGGCGGTTCGACAGGCGACCCGTCGTTCGAACGCCCCCCACGTCGTCGGGTTGATCCTTCCGGAGAGATGGACGAAGGAGGAGCGGTCGGCCAGGCGGTCGCAGACGGCGGAGAGCGTCGGATGCTCGAGTCTGGTCTCTTTCAGGAACTGTCGCGCCGCGTCGCCGCCTCGACCCGAGGCGCGGAGGACGAGGAGGTCGGTCGGCGTGTCGATGTCGAACTCGGTCTCGACCGAGCGGAAGAGCGGGAAGCACGGGATCCCCGCGTCGGAGAGGGCGAAGCCGAGGCCGTTGTCGTTCTCCGGGAGCTCGATCTCGAGGAGAAAGGACGCCGACGAGAAGACGGCGAAGTCGCACGAGTAGAAGTTGTTGAACAGGGCGCCCGGCTCGTCCCGATCGGCGAACGCGTTCAAGGTCCCGATCGAGTCGTCGCTCAGGAGCCCGCCGCTCCCGCTCCCGAAATAGAGGAGCGCGTCGATGCCGCGCTCGCGGACGAGCCGTTTGAGGGTCGCGCCGAAGTCGAACGGCCCGTTAGGATCCGGGCGGACGACCTCCACGTCGAGCCCGGCGAAGCGCTCGCCGTCGTCTTCGCCCGCCACGAAGACGACCTCGTCGACGTGGGGCCGAAGGGCGCGGATCAGGTCCTCGGACGACGCGATCCTGCCGGCCGCGACGAACCGCTCCGGCTCCGTCGTTCCGATCGGGGGGTGGAAGATCGCGGCAACGGTTCGCTTCATCCGTCGGCCTCCGGGCGCGTCCCTTGGGTCAGGACTTCGAGGATACGGATCGTCCCCGGCTTGAAGAGCGGCTCGTTCTGGCTCCCGCAGCGGGGCGAAAGGAGGCACGACGGGCAGCCCGCGTCGCAGGCGCAATCGCGGACGAGCGCGTGGGCCCGCTTGGCGAGCCGGTCGAACGCGTCAAACAGAGCAGGCGCGATCCCCGCCCCGCCGGTGAGGCCGTCGAACAGCACGATCGTCGGCGCCTGGGTCTGCGCGTGGTTCGGCGCGGAGACGCCGCCGACGTCGGTCGCGTCGCACAACACGAGGAGCGGCGCCATCGCGATCAGCGCGTGTTCGGCTCCGTGCAGCGAGCCGAGGAGGTGCTCGGGGGAGAGGTCTTCGATCTCGGTCCGGAAGGCGATCCACATCGCGTCGGTCTCGTAGACGTGCGGTGGGAGGTCGAGCGGATGGACCGACACGGTCCGATCGGCGTGGATCGTCTTGTACCCGAGGAACGATTCCGTGACGCGGACCCGGCCGGTGCTCAGTTCGCGGCTCGCGCGGGCGTCGGTCTCCTCGGAGGAGAGGATCTCGACTTCGGAGGCGCGGAGGCTGTGCGTATGGTAGTCAACCTCCTCTCTCCGGACCTCGACGACGCCTTGATCGAGGTCGAGGCGGTCGACGACGTACGTTTCGCCTCGGTGGAGGTAGACTGCGCCGGGAAACGCGTCCCGCCGGGCGCGGACCGGGTCCATCGTCTCGATCAGCCGATCGTCGCACGTCATCCGGATCGTCTCGCCGCTCAAGTCGTCGAGAGAGACGATCTCGTGGGCGCGACGGAGGCCGCGGTAGACGTAGCCGCGGGGCGTCGGCGCGAGGAGCCCCTGTTCGCACAAGCCGGCGGCCAGTTCCGCGTCCGCGGCCGTCAGGTCCGCCTCCGGCAGCGGGAGCTCGGCGGCGGCGCAGGCGAGGTGCCCGGCCCGTTGGCGGGGGTTGCTCAGCGGGACGACGAGCCGCTCGCGCGTCTCGCCGAGAAACTCCCCGGGATGCGAAAGGAAGTACCGGTCGAGCGGGTTCTCGAACGGGACGAAGACGAGAAGGGACGGCTCCGAGCCGCGGCCCGCCCTTCCGGCTTGCTGCCACGCGGAGAGCAGGCTCCCGGGGAAGCCGACGAGGATCGCCGCGTCGAGCCCGCCGATGTCGATCCCCGCCTCGAGGGCGGTGGTCGACACGACGCCGCGGACCGTCCCTTCCCTCAAACCCTTCTCGAGTTCCCTGCGTTCCTCGGGGAGATACCCGGCCCGGTAGGAGGCGATCCCCTCCGCTCCGGCTCGGGTCGCGCGCTGCGCGATCACCTCGGCGGAGGCCCGGGTTCGGGTGAAGCAGATCGTCTGGACGCCGCGGTCGGTGAGAAACGCGAGGAGACCGGCGACCTGCGACGTGACGGAGCGGGACGGATCGGTCAGCGGATCCCAGAACAGGACGCGCTTCTCCCCGCGCCCCGACCCGTCCTCGCGGACGGAGACCGCGTCGCGTCCGACCAGCGCGCGGGCGAACTCCTCCGGATTGGCGACCGACGCGGACGAGAGGACGATCCGGGGCGTCCCCCCGTACTGGTCGACGATCCGAAGGAGCCGCCGGAGGAGGAACGCCACGTTGCTCCCGTAGACGCCGCGGTAGTGGTGCGCTTCGTCGATCACCAGGGCGCGCAGGTTGGCGAAGATCCGAGCCCACTGATGGTGCCAGGGAAGGTACTGGTGGAGCGCGTGGGGGTTTGTCAGGACGATCCGCGACGTGCGCTTGATCCGGTTCCGGCTCGACGTCGGCGTGTCCCCGTCGTACGTCGCCGGGTGCAGGTCCAGGCCGCAGGCGGACTCGATGTCGTGAAGCTTTCCCAGCTGGTCGTTGGCGAGCGCCTTGAGCGGGTAGAGGTAGAGGGCGCAGCCAGTCGGATTGTCGATCAGCGCCTCGAGGACCGGGAGGTTGAACGCGAGCGTCTTCCCGGACGCCGTCGGGGTCGTGATGATGACGTCCTCGCCGTTGCGGAACGCCTCGATGACCTCGGCCTGATGCCGATACAGGGCGATCCCGCGGGACTCGAGGTAATCATCGAAGGTCGCGGGGAGCGGGACGGCCGAACGCTTCGCCGTGGAGCCCGGACGGACGGCGGCGTGGGCGATCTGTCCTCGGTACCAAGGCGAGCGCTCGAGATCGCCGACGAGCCGGTCAAGCATCGCCGGCCATCCACAGTAGGTACTTGAGGAGGACGACGAGGCTGGCGAGATCCTGCCGGCTGTGGTTGACGATCGGCATGAGATAGGAGGCGTCTCCGGTCTCCAGATAGCTCGTGTAGTAGATCGGGACCTCGGCGCTCGGAAGATCGTTCGTCCGTCCGATGCCGAGCACGTGCTCTTCGATCGTGCCCAAGTGGCAGTCCGGGACCCCGCCGCCGAGCGCGCGGCGCGCGTGGTGGAGCAGGTCGACGTGGATCGGGGAATTGGGGAGGGACAGGCCGTAGTAGGCGAACCGCTCCTTCAGGATCGTCCAATCGAAGCTCTTCCCGTTGTAGGAGAGGAGGGCGGCCGCACCGCGAAGCTCGGCGTCCATCCGTTCGAGGAGTGCCACCTCCGCGCCCAAGGACGGCGCCAGGTACTGGCGGATCAGGAAGCCGTCGTCGACGAACCGGCCGACGGCAACGAGGAAGATCGGCGAGCCGCCGAGGCCGAGCGTCTCCAGATCGAAGAAGAGAAGCGCCTCGGCCGGGAGGAGGCCGAGCGCTCGCAGATGCAGCGGATCGGCGCTCGGCAGCCACCGATCGAGCGACCGGTAGACCGAACCGGGGTCGAGCGGCGTTCCCCAATCCGTCAGCAGCGTGCTCGACGCCTTCCCCCATCGAGGGTGGTCGGACAGCTCCGAGATCGACCGGTAGCCGTCTTCTCGGAGTCTCGCCGTGTATCGATCGCCGATGCCGAAGACGAGGCGAAGCTCGGCGAGGAGCGCCCGGGTCGTCGCGTCACGGTCCACGTCGAGCGTCGACAACGGAGGACGGTGGTCGAGCGTCAGACAGCCGGAAGGATCCGCCACCGCTTCCGGGAGCGCGGCCTCCAAGGGAATCGCCTCCGTTTCAACGACGGACGACGGGTGCTGGTCGGGGGGTCCGGTTCGAGCCTTGTCGGCCAGCCTCCCCACGGTTCTGTCGATCTTGGGCATCACGGGCGGGAGGCCGGGAGAGCTTCTGCTACCGGCGCATCTTCATCGGCTCGCGCTCTCCGACGTACGGCAGGAGGGCGAGCTTCCGGGCGCGGTTGATCTCGAGCGCCAGCTGCCGCTGGTGCTTGGCGCAGAGGCGCGTCGCTCTCTTGGGAAGGATCTTCCCGAGGCGGTTCATGAACTGCTTGAGCTCCTGGGGTTTCTTGTAGTCCAGGGTCGCTTTTCCCTCGCACACTCGGCACTTGCGTCTTCGCTTGTTGAACATGGCCTAGAACGGGACCTCCTCGTCGTTCTGGGGGGCGGGCTCGGAGACGGCCGACGGTTCGGACGGAGCCGAATCGGCCTGCCTGGGCGGTCCTCCGAGGAACTGAACGCTCTGCGCAACGACCTCGAACCATCGCACTTCTTTGCCCTCTTCGTCGGTGAAGGAATAGATGCGAAGCCGTCCCTCGACGGCTGCCGAGCGCCCCTTGCTCAAGTACTGCGCGCAGTTCTCGGCTTGGTTCCCCCACGTGACGATCGGGACGAAAGCCGTCTCCTCCTGGAGCTGCCCAGAGCTGTCCTTATATTGGCGGCTGACAGCGAGACGGAACTTGGTCCGAGCTCGTCCGGATGACGTGTACTGCAGTTCCGGGTCGGACGCCAGGTTCCCGATCAGGATGACCTTGTTCAGACTCGCTGCCATGGGACCTCCCCTACGAACGGGAGACGATCTGATAGCGAAGGATCTCTTCGTCGATGTTGAGCCGATCCTCCACCGTCTTCACGGAGCTCGGCGGGAGACGGAACTCCGCCAGGCCGTAGTACCCTTCGCTGTTGTGCTTGATCTCGTAGGCGAGGACGCGCTTTCCCCAGTCCTCGACCTTCCCGAGCTCCCCGCCGTTCTCGGTGATCAGGGTATGGATCCGCTCGACCTTCGTCGAGCGATCCTCGTCCGACAGGTCGGGACGTATCACATACACGATCTCGTATTCTCTCAACTCTGACTCCTCGTCGTCGAACTGGGCGTAACTGTATCGTCGGCCGGAAGGGAAGTCAAACGGGTTGGAGTCTCGGTTTCGAACGGGACGCCGGGCGGGTTCTTTCGACGCCTCTCGTCGCTTTCTGGAGGGACGTCGTGAGGGAGTTCGCCGGAGCGGGATCCGTGAAGTCGCCCGTTCGCCGGAGAAGCGAGAGCCATTCTTCATATCACGAGCAAGGTAAAAAGATATGAAATAACTTATTCTTGAAGCGTGATGAAAATCACATTCAAGAAACTTGACCGAGCGCACTGTTTCCCCTATACATTGGGGTATCCGAACTATCACAAGGACAAGGGAACGCAAACTGCGATCGCGGAAGGTCTTTCTTTGCCTACTGAAGAGGAAGACGCGCGATGAAGTGGGGCGGATACAACCGGCGAGGAGAGGAGCGAATGGGCAGGGTGTTCAAGAGGCTATTCGGCGCGAGAGGGACGTACTATCTGTTGACGTTGACGGCGCTGGCGTTGCTGCTGGCGGAGAACATCAAATGGCACCCGGAGGGTCGCGGGTAAAAGGAGGATTCTGTCATGAAGTGGGGCGGATACAACCGGCGAGGAGAGGAGCGGATGGGCAAGGTGTTCAAGAGGCTGCTCGGCGCGAGAGGGACGTACTATCTGTTGACGTTGACGGCGCTGGCGTTGCTGCTGGCGGAGAACATCAAGTGGTCGCCCGAGGGGAAGTACTAGAGGAGGGAACGACGATGAAGTGGGGCGGATACACGCGGATGGGAGAAGAGCGGGTCAGGAAGCTGTTCAGCGGGAAGGTCGTGTACTACCTGTTGACGATCGCGGCGCTGGCGCTGCTGCTGGCGGAGAACATCAAGTGGTCGCCCGAGGGGAAGTACTAAAAGAGGACGCGGGCACGCCTTCGTGAAGTGGCTGCAGGCTGTCGAGTGGGCGCTGCGCAGTGGGAAGGCCGCGTGCTTGCGCTCGCAGCTAGCATTGTGCGCCCGGTCGTGGGGCATTGCGGGCTATCCGTGCGGGGGGGCGCGAACCGGGGACAGAGGAAGAAGAGCGCGTTGCGAGCCCGCCCGGCGGGGAAGCCTAGTCCCAAGCCGTTGACGTTGGTCGTCCCGGCGCTGCCGCCAGCAGACAGCGGCAAGCGGTTTCTGGAGGCACCTCCAACGATCTGTCTTGTCTGTTGAGCGTGTTGGACGGCGGATTCCCCGGGTCCGAGCCTGCGGGGATGCATCGATCCCCGCGACGGAGTGGGCGTTCGCGCTCGGGTTGGCCGGATCGCTTCGAATCTCGTACCCTTCGCGCTGAGGATGAAAACATGAGACTCCCGCTGCGCGTGACGTTGTACATTGGTGTCCTTGCGGTTCTGGCGGTCGCGTCTCTGGGGTTTGCCGTCGCGCGCAGCTCGTTCTCCG
>Ga0315546_1002506_pt1 | contig 10584 bp, 8 predicted proteins | sample SalMarSW160170MG_FD_203833 | JGI IMG/M metagenome (GOLD analysis project Ga0315546, IMG submission 203833) | Salt marsh sediment microbial communities from the Plum Island Ecosystem LTER, Massachusetts, United States - Salt Marsh Sediment SW1601-170 ... | reverse complement strand
TGGATTTCCAGTGGGTATGATTAAAACTTGTCGTAAATATTGGAGTCCTGAAATTGCTAACTCAATCGTTCAACTCAAAGGCATCCGATTTGACAACCCCCAATTCTCTCTTACAACGACTTATGATAGCGATGATTTCAAACGCATCTTGCAGGAGCGCTTCAAAATCCCCGGAGAGACTACTGATGACTTTATTAGTACAATTAGAGGTATGAATTTCTATGATGACCAAAACTTGACTACAAGACAGCTTTTTGAAAGGTTCTTCCCGGGCAGGGATGATGTTATCCGCATGATAATGGAACCAATCACTTATGCCAACGGCTCAACTCTGGATGACCCAGCAATAACCTACGGGATTGTCTTTTCCAATTTTCTAAACAAAGGTGTTTATACCGTTCAGGGGGGGACAGACCAGTTTATCGGAAAAATGCGGGAGGAGCTTCTAAAAAATGGTGTCGATATTCGTACCAAATGTCTGGTGGAGAAAATCATCATCCGGAATAGAAAAACTGCTGGAGTGGTAGCGAATGGAAAAATGATCAAATGTAAAGCTGTTGTCTCCAATGGTAATTTATTATCAACTATCCATAAACTAGTTGGAGACGAGAATTTTTCTGCAAGCTTCATTGAAGAGGCTAAAAGGGTACGCCTGAATAACAGCACTTGCCAGGTTTATATCGACATTAAAAAAGGCGAGGAGATTCCCTACATAGGCGATTTGCTTTTTTCCTCAGAGGCCGAGAAATTCGACACTCAAGAACTTCGCAGCAAAAATACTACCAGCCGGGCCTTATCAATCTATTATCCCCAGAACCGGCCAGGCTCTGATATGTACTCCATTGTTGCCTGCTATAATGCTAATTATGAAGACTGGGCAAATTTGTCTGAAGGAGAATACCGGACTTCTAAGGAAGAATTGATTCAACGGACGCTTGATGCTTTGGGGAAATATGTTCCTAAGATTCGGGATAAGGTAGACCATTTGGAAGCTTCTACTCCAAAGACATTTCAAAGGTATACGCTCCATCTAAGCGGTGCCTCTTTCGGCACCAAATTCGAAGGGTTAAAGGTCAGTATGGGACTTCCAAAAGAGATACCTGGGCTTTTCCATACTGGCTCTGTGGGGATTATTATGTCTGGCTGGCTAGGCACAACTAACTACGGAGTAATTGTCGCCCACGATGTAGACAAATTCCTCTCAGCAGGTGCAAGAAATGCATGATTTTAAAGGACAAACTGTTATTGTTACTGGTGGAACCAGAGGAATAGGGAAAGCCATTGTCGAGGGTTTCTTGAAGGCAGGTGCTAAGGTTATTGTCACTTATCTGGCAAACGAAGCTGCGGCGGCACAATTTAAACAAGACAATAGCCAGTTTGCCGAAAACATTGATATCCAAAAACTTAATGTGACCAAGTATGAAGAGGTAGAAAAGTTCTTCAAATACATAGACACGAAATACGGCGGTTTCGAAGTCCTCGTGAACAACGCCGGTATCCGAAAGGACTCTGTCCTGGCGATGATGAAAGAATCGGACTGGCATGATGTACTTAATGTCAATCTCGCTGGAATCTTTTACATGTGCAAATTTGCTGTCATGATTCTGATGCACAAACGATATGGACGGATTATCAACATAAGCTCTGTGATGGAAAGATACGGTTTTGAAGGCCAGGCGAACTATGCAGCTTCAAAAGCAGGCCTGAGTGCCTTGACTAAATCGTTTTCCAAGGAGGTCGCCACTCGGGGTATTACGGTTAACTGTGTATCTCCGGGATTTATTACCACCGAATTGATCCAAGACCTTCCAGATAAATTGCGTGAAGATTATCTGGCCAGGATTCCCTTAAAGAGATTCGGAGGCACTGAAGAAGTAGCCGCCTGCGTTCTTTTCCTGGCTTCCAAAGAGGCGTCCTACGTTACCGGTTCTAATCTTGAGGTAAGTGGAGGATTATGAGATGGAGGAGGTTCTAAATGCTATACCCCATCGTCCACCGTTTCTGTTTGTCGATAGAATCGTAGAAATAACCGAAACAAAAATCAAAACAACGAAAGAGATAAGGCCCGATGAGCCAGTCTTCGAAGGCCATTATCCCGGACAACCAATCATGCCCGGGGCGCTTATCTGTGAATCCATTTTCCAAACAGGCGCAATTCTGCTCTCCAAAATGATGGGGGGCATCAGTGGAGGCATTCCTGTTTTGACTCGAATTAATAACGCCAAGTTCAAAAGTATCGTCAAGCCCGGCAACACCATGGATATTGAAGCGGAACTCGTGGAAAAAGTCAGTAATGCCTATTTCATGAAGGGTAAAGCCTCGGTCGCCGGCAAGACCTCGGTCACAGTCGAATTTACCGTCACCTTGGCTAAAGAGGCATACTGAGGTTAGAGAGTGATAACGGAAAAGGTAGCTAAGAAAAAAGTATACGGAAGCCGGAGAGAGATTTTCCCTGATTTGCTCTTTGTTCTAAGAAACACACCACGACTCACAAGAGTATATAGGGGAGGACTGACACCCGCCCTCAGGGAAAGGCTGATGGTTGCGGCTGCCGCAGTATATGGTTGCCGCTTCTGTTCCTGGCTTCACACCAGAGAAGCATTAAGAATCGGGGTTGACAAAAAAGAGTTAGCGAGACTCACCGGGGGTATCACGGAAGGCTGCCCTGAAGAGTACAGCATTGCTGTGCTTTTCGCCCAGCACTGGGCCGATTCCAATGCTCACCCTAGCCCCGAAGCTGTTCACAGATTAGAAGAAACCTATGGCATAGAAAAGGCAAAGTTGGTCAATGTAGTGCTTCGCCCAATCCGGTTGATTCTCTTCATGGAAGACTTATGGGATTCCTTTATCTCCCGGGTTTCCTTTGGCAGATGGGGGAAATAGAAAACATAAGGAGTAACATATGGATTTCTTAGATATTGCGGATAAGACTTTCCTTGTTTTTGGGGTGGCTAACAGGAAGAGCGTTGCCTTCTCGGTTGGAGAGGTTCTTTCCCAGGGAAAGGCAAATGTAATCTATAGTGTCCGATCAGCGGCAAGAAAAGAGAGTGTTGCCAGGATTCTTCCTGACACAGATATCTTTGTGTGTGATGTCGAACGAGAGCAGGAAATTAGAAAACTAGCTGAAGACGTCTCCAAAAAATATCCCAAAATTCACGGCATCGTTCATTCCATAGCATTTGCCAATTACGAAGGAGGACTTAAACCGTTTCACGAAACAAAAAGGGAAGACTTCCTGCAGTCAATTGATATCTCCTGTTATTCATTAATCGCCATTGCTAATGCCTTCAAAGACCTGTTGGATGGGAAAGCATCTGTAGTCACTATATCCATCTCAACCACCAAAATGGCGGCCGAACCCTATGGTTTTATGGCTCCTGTAAAGGCTGCCCTAGATTCAACCATATGTTTTCTGGCTAAATCCTTCAGTGCGTTTTCTCAAGTCAGATTTAACTCAGTTAACGCTGGGCCACTGAAAACCTCGGCATCCGCAGGAATACCAGGATCCGTCAATTATTACCTTTATACTGAAAAATTAACGCTTCGTAAAAAAATTCTAACTGCCCAGGAAGTAGCCAATACAGTGGCGTTTCTATTGAGCGAGCGGTCCAGCGGCATTAATGCTCAGGGCATTATTGTGGATGCTGGAATGTCAATCAACTACTTTGATAAAGATATTATTAAGAAGGCAACTAAGTTTTAATAAACCAATGACTTTATTTCCTGTAGTCATACCAGTTATCGAATCTGGACATAAACGCCAAGGGAAAGAAAAGGTAGCTCATCTAAGCCGAATTTCTCGAGAGGCGTTAAAACTGAGTGCCGAAAAAAGCCAAGTGAAGCTTGGAGAACTACTAAAGGATGAAAAAGGTGTACCATGTCCAGTTGCCGGCATTTATTGGTCGCTCTCCCATAAACCTAAGTACGTGGCGGCAGTGGTTAGCAAAAATAGGGTCGGGATCGATATTGAAGAAATAAAGCCCCGGGCTAAATCTCTCTTTGCTCATGTAGCGAGTGACGAGGAATGGGAACTAAAAGGAAGGTCTTGGGACACTCTTTTTCGTTATTGGACAGCAAAGGAAACAATTCTGAAGGTCATCGGAGTCGGTATAGGTGGGTTAAAGACCTGTCGGATAATCTCAGTGCCTGACGAGAATCACATTGCTTTGGACTATAAGGGGCAATTTTTTCTGGTGGAGCAATTAAGATATAAGAACCAAATCGTGTCTGTTTTGAAAAACGGTGACCAAATCGAATGGGTGGTTCTCTCTAAATCCCAAATCCCAAGCACGAAATCCTAAACAAATCAAAAAGCCCAATTCAAAGTGGCAGTTCTTTAGATATTTTTAGTATAAACCTTGCCCACCATGACAAGGTGAACTTTGTATAAATTCGGAATGTCAGCTTCCACAAAGTGCTAGTTTACTAAACCATGTTGTATCTTTCGTGGTATAACTTCGCTTGATGTATAAAGGCCTCTATCCTTGTCTTTGCGTTGGTTTGCTTGAGCCCATCGTATATCATGTTGAGCACAGGAATGCGGTTGTGCTCCCTTTGTATCCCTCTATAAATAGCAGTGGATACAGTCCCATAAAGGCAATTTAAAATGACGAGATTAGCTATACCACTGCAGCCCTGCATAGCATAATTTTTCGCTTTAGCTACATTTACAGTTACTACTGGGTCTATATCATCACTTACATAAGGAGCGGCAAGCGTAACCAAATCCTCAACCCTGGGGATCCTGCAATCTCGAAGCTCGTCTTTCATCATTCCCTCAATCTTTCTCTTCCAGTACATAAACGGAAACCTTCTAAGATAATAATAAAGGGCAGAGATATATTTTCTCCTAGAAAAGTGAGTCTCCGGATATACCTCATTAAAATATACTAAGTAATCTGTAGTAGTCGGCCCAAGTCTCACTTCAGCGCCCAGTGACTCAAACTCTTTGATTATATAGTTGTTAGACCAGGAGTTCATACAGGTATAGAACTCTCCCACAATACCTATAATTGGTCTATCTTCATCCTTGGTTTGAATCTCGTCCATAGCTGCTATTGAGCGGTTTAAAGACTGTCGAAAATTCCCGTTGACAATTCCAGAGGCTATCTCCTCTATGGCTTGTGCATAAACTCTGTCACTCTCCCCTAAATTTACTTCATAAGGGCGAATATGAAGTAACTTCTTTAATAAGACATCCGTAGCTAGCCAACCCTTCCAGACAACTTCCGCCCACTTTAATCCAAATAATTCGGTGGATTCATCATGGCGGATGGAGGCAACGGGGGCAACTATAGGGATATGCCCCAAACCTAATCTCTTGAGAACCAATTTCTGAGACAAAGCATATTGGCTCAACCTGCAGGAACCATCGAAGTTAAGCATCATAAATGCTGCCTTATCTGGGTCAAAATCTTCAAGTTGGGTCATTCTGACTAAATCCGCTGTGGTGAGTAAATAGGGATGACATTCCTTGCCGGAGACGTATCTTCTTCCTATCTCCTCCGATATTTCATCAGGCTCGGGCAAAACTCGGGCATCTAGCCCCACGGAATTGAGAGCAGCAGACCAAATAACGGAATGCCCAGAAACATAGGGGATATAAAAGGTTTTATCCAGTTCCCTAATCCTCTTTGCTGGTTTAAAGATACTTATCCCACCAGAGGGTCTAATAACACTGAGGTCTTCTTGCCTTTCCTCCTTTACCCGCATTTCCGGTCTATCAAGAGTATCAAGAAAGGCTTCAACCCTGGTGATCATTCCAGCATCACCGCTGTGCTCATCTACCTCCAAAAGTAGATAAGGGTCCTCTTCCATGGTTTCCTCAAGATACTTCCAGAAGAAAGCATCAGGACCGCAGCCATAATTGGTGATTATTATAGGATTCAAGCTGGGGTTATTCTTAGCCAGTATCGCTGCCCTCAGAAGATTTTGTTCATTCTTCCAAACCAAGTTGGAGTAATGAGAGGGCAGTTCAATCCTATCCAGCGGCAGCAGGTCAAAGGGTATGGCTAGCACTCCTAGATGTCGCAACTTCTTGGCGATATTTAGATTCAACCCCAAATCATGAATATTGTAAGGCTTACCGATTACCACCACGGCTTCATTATCCTCCTTAAGGGTTTTAAGTATCTCTTGACCTCTTTCTCGACGCATCCTTTCGAATTCTTCTTGAGCATTAAGCGCAGCTGTTATGGCTGAGGCAATTTCCCCCGTTTCTTTTCCAAATTCCCTGCCTATCTTCTCCATCTGGCCCTTGAGATTCTCCTTTTCCTTTGCCATAAATATGCTAGGACTTATGATTCTTGCTTTATCTTTAAAAGCAGGTCTAAGCATGAAAGGGATACCCTGAATCAGGGGGCAGTTGTAGCTCCTGGTTACATCATCACGCTCCTTCTCCAGGTCAATAATGCTGGGCAGGAATATACGGTCAATACCTTTTTCAATGAGATTTGCTACATGCCCATAGGCAACCTTCACCGGATAGCAGGTCTCAGCTAAAACCTCTTCAAGTCCCTTATTAATGAGCCTCTTATTAGTTTTATCGGAGAGCATCACTTTAATTCCCAGCTCCTCAAAAAACGCAGCCCACAGTGGAAACTGCTCAAAGAACAGGAGCACTCGCGGAATGCCTATTACCGGAGAATTCGGGGCAAATTCATCCTCCTTATAATAGCTCATAAGCATTTCCTCTCGCTCTTTAAAGAGATCGGGAAGAACTTGGTCAGCGGTTTTTTCCCCCTTCAGCTCATATCTGTCACAAATACCACCGTAAAAAGATTTGAATTCGCCTCCGATGGATATCTTCTTTATGTGGCAGTGGTTGGGGCAATGCTGGCATTCAAAGGATTTGACCTCATATTCCCGGTCTATGAGGTCAAACCCGACGAAATTGCTCTTCCCATCCCCATGTCTCCTCTCCATGGCAATCAACGCAGCACCTATGGCGCCAGTGACATTGTGGTTCTGCGAAATCGTAATCTTCTTCCCCAAAATATTTTCGAAGGCAGCCACTACACTCTTATTTGCGGCAACGCCTCCCTGAAAATATATCCTCTCGCCAATTTTTTTATTCCCTACCACCTTTTCAATGTAATTATTGGCAATAGAGTAGGAAAGCCCCGCTAAGAGATCGACTTTTGGTGAACCCACTTGCTGGTGGTGTATTAAATCAGATTCCATAAAAACAGTGCACCGAGTCCCCAAATCAACAGGAGCTTTCGAGCTAAAGGCAAGCTTGCTAAACTCTTCGTCAATATTTACATCCAGCCTATCAGCCTGTTCCTGGAGGAATGAGCCAGTTCCTGCAGCACAAACCTTGTTCATCTCAAAATCTACCACTGTACCATTCTTCAGGCGGATATATTTTGAATCTTGCCCCCCTATTTCAAATATGGTGTCTGTGGTCTTATCTATATCTAGTGTAGCCTTAGCCTGAGCAGTAATTTCATTAATTACGAAATCAGCGCCGACAAAGTCCCCTGTAAAATAACGTCCACTGCCAGTGGTCGCCACAGCCTGGACTTCAATGAGGTCCTTTATTTCATTACCTATATCTTTTAACCCTTTCTTAACTGACTCAATGGGATTGCCCTCGGTCATGAGATACTTCATCGCCAGCAGCTTCTTGTTTTCATCCAGAACAACGATATTTGTACTCGCAGCGCCAACATCAACCCCCATATACACCTTATTCTTTTGTTTCTTTCCAGAAATAGGACATTCATCCAAGGGAGTAGAACCATCCCCGTTATAAATCAATCTCCTTAAATGCCCTACCTCAGCTTCATTGGCCTTTTTAGCTAAATAGCGCCTCAAGACCTCCGTTGCTACTTGAAGTCTGATAGGTGTGTCACTCTGTCTCTCCGAGGCCGTGATTGCCGCTCCGAAGGCTCCCATGACCTTAAAATACTCGGGAATAATCAATTCCCCAGGCTTGAGTTCTAGCAGTTCTTCAAAAGCCTTAACCACCCCTTTATTGGCAGCGACGCCACCTTGAAAGGCTACTGGCTTTACGAATCTTCTCCCTTTACCTAAATTGCTTATGTAATTTCTAGCCAAGGCATAACAAAGCCCAGCTATTATTTCTTCCTGTGATGTCCCCTCTTGCTGCAAATGGACCATGTCAGATTTGGCAAAGACACTGCACCTGCCCGCAATGGTAGCCGGCTTTTGAGCTCTCGTGGCTAAACTGCTGAACTCGTCTATGGAAATCCCCAGACGATATGCCTGTTGATCAAGGAAAGAGCCAGTTCCCGCAGCGCATATCTCATTAAGGGCATGATCAACTATGACTGTCCTTCCACTTTTTTCATCCCACTCCAGGAAAATCAGCTTTGAGTCCTGCCCTCCAATCTCGATAATTGTCCTAACCCCAGAATGGAAGTATGCGACAGCCTTTGCCTGACTAATAATTTCATTTTCTTTATTTACACCCATAACATCAGCTATAAGGTTACGTCCGCTGCCCGTGCATACTGCCCCACATAGTTCAGGAAAATCTTTTTCGAGTCTCTCGAAAACATCAATTAATACTTGAATAGGTTGCCCCCTTGTCCTTTCATAGACACTTTCAAGGAGTCGGAGTTTCTCATCAATTACAGCTATATTTAAGCTGACCGAGCCTATATCTATTCCCATAAAGGTTTTGCTATGGCTTGTCATTCCGAGCCCTCGATCCTTTTTTTCACTGCCTGGGCAATCTCATCTGAGACCGCTTGACCACCCCGTCGCGCCAGCCAGGCTAGAGCCCCTGAAACATCGCCGCCAATGGTAACCCTCGTCTTGCCATCTATAGGTTCCAGGGTGTAGAAGCGTGTCAAACTGGTGCCCAGGGCTTTTCCTTGCATGACCACAGTTCGCTCTGGGACAAACTTGATGATTGTCATCAATAACTTAACCGTAAGCCCGCTTACCTTAGCTGTGACAGATAGCTGTGAGCCTACTGTCAAAGGCCCCTCAGAGACTCTTTCAATCTTCTTAATGGATGGCATCCATTGGGGCCACTCTTCAAGCTTGTCTACCAGCGTCCAGACTTTCTCGGTAGGTGCATTGATGTCGATGCCACTCTCAAACCTCACGTCTGCCCAAACTCCTCCTTCACGTAGAATCTTGAATATATTATACATCTTTATGCAATCTAAGGGACTGGGCCAATAAGCGTATCCTCTACGCTGATTTGCGTGGAGAAGCGAAATAACTTCAGGCAGAGAAAATATAGGAACGGAGATGAGAGGCAAGACCGTTTATTGTTTTCCTGACATCGCCCATTATATAGTATAATGCGGAGAACATCTTATGCCAGAAATAAAAGCAGGTATAATAAATGTTACCGGGTATGTTGGTGCCGAAATAGCTCGCCTACTTTTCCAACATCCACAGGTAGAGCTTGTCACTGTCACCGGGAGAAGCTCAGCTGGGCAAAAGTTAGGTGATGTTTTCCCCAACTTTGCGGGAACTAACTACATAATAAAATCCGAGCTTGATAGCAAAATCGACATCGCTTTCTCAGCAATGCCTCACAAAAGCAGTATAGACGTCGTACCATCTTTGCTAAAACAAGGAATCAAGGTTATCGATGCCAGTGCTGATTTCAGGCTGAAGAACGCTGGCGAATATCCCAAATGGTATGGATTCACTCATCCATCGTCCGAGCTATTAAGAGAGGCCGTTTTTGGCTTACCAGAGCTGCATCGGGAGGAAATCACATCGGCCTCGCTTGTAGCAAATCCGGGGTGTTATAGTACCAGTGCTATCTTGGCCCTGGCACCTATAGTCAAAGAAGGACTTATTGATCCCGATATAGTAGTGGATAGCAAATCAGGCGTCTCGGGCGCTGGCAGAACCCTGAGTTTGACTACTCATTATTCCGAGGCCGACGAGAACGTCCTTGCCTACTCCCTTGAAGGACATCGTCATTTGCCTGAAATAGAACAGGAATTGAAAACACTTAATCCTTCACTTTCTATCTCGATAACCTTTGTACCTCACCTTGTGCCAATGACCAGAGGCATATTGAGCACTTGCTATGCTAAATTAACTGATAGTAGCAAACTATCAGTTGACAACTTGAAACATCTATACCGAGAATTCTACAAGCATGCCCCCTTCGTTCAAATAACTACCAAACCTCCACATACAAAGTATGCCTGGGGGACCAACCTTTGCCTTATTTATCCCACTGTTGATTCGAAGACAGCCAGGCTTATAGTTATTAGCTGTCTGGATAACCTCGTCAAGGGAGGTGCCGGTCAAGCAGTGCAAAATATGAATCTCATGTTCGACCTACCTGAGACCACAGGGCTGGGAGCTTTGGCTGCTTACCCTTAAAATGTGCCGAATTATTGCTCTACCTCTTATTTTGGTTAATCATCAAGGCTACGAGAACATGCCTTACATTCCATTATCACCTTATTTTCCGCACGTTCGCGAATTTTTCACACTAGAAAGAGTCCCCTCATTCCTATACCGCGCTGTTACCTAAGTATTTTTATATTATGTCAACTAAACCAGAATCTCTATGCATCCCTACAATAGTTGCAGAGATTTCTTTTTTAGTCCTATCTCGGCAATAGATGATAAAAT
>Ga0315546_1002503_pt1 | contig 10587 bp, 10 predicted proteins | sample SalMarSW160170MG_FD_203833 | JGI IMG/M metagenome (GOLD analysis project Ga0315546, IMG submission 203833) | Salt marsh sediment microbial communities from the Plum Island Ecosystem LTER, Massachusetts, United States - Salt Marsh Sediment SW1601-170 ... | reverse complement strand
AACATCTCTTTAAAAGTGGGGTGGGGTAACTTCAGGATTTCCTGAGGAAAATGTCCAGGCTGCTCACCTTTCTCACTCCCTTAAGAGAAGAGGCTAAAGCCAGGAGGATATTGCTGATAATCTGTTTGGGGAAGCTGGTTAAGGCTATGGGGGCATTGTTTACATAAAGGGAGACGCGCTCCCTTTGCGGCTTTATGAAGCCCTTTTCCAGAAGGTCAGCCAAACCTTTAATATCCTCTAGGGAGAACTGCCTGGTCTTGGTTTCCAGGGGTTCATCGGTAGCGATAGCTATGAGCTTCCTGACGGTGGCAAGGAGTGGACCGGCTTGCTTGCGGTGTACCTCTATTTTGGGGGCATCGCCCCGCCTGAAACCTTCGGTCAGGATGATGTCATAGTCCTCGCCCAGGAGATGGGCTATCTGCTCAAGGCTGAAGTCCCGGGTAGCGGGCTTGATTAGCACTACCTTATCCGCAGAGCTAATTACCGTCGCCTCGCTCCCAGCTTGAGTATGGCGCCAGCTATCCTTGCCCGGCTCATCAAAGGTCAGGTTTTGGGGAGTGTGCTTGATGGTAGCCACTCGGTAGCCCCTTGATTTCAGCTCCCCGATCAGCTTTTCGATAAGGGTTGTCTTTCCTGACTGTGATTTACCGACAATGGAGACTATGGGCGGCATTGCCTGTTCCTTTTCGGCGAAAAACAGAGGGGTTGCCTATAGCTCGCCTTGCACCAGCGTGGTAGTATCCTGGACCCCCTGGAGACTACGCACTTCGCCAACGATTACCTTGGCTAGCTCAAAGAGGCTTTTAGTTTCGGCTATAGCTATTGCGTCCCACTGTCCGAACACCAGGTTTAAATCGATGATTCCGGGAATGGCACGAATCTGGGATAGAGTATCGGATTCTAGCCCTGGAACCAACTTGATGAGAAGATAGCCCTTCACCATTTGGCGGTATTATATTCCCTCTCGGTTTAGTTGGCAAGCTTCCCCGCTATGTTAGCTGTTGACAGATGGCGAATATTAGAATATAATCGGGCGAAAATAAATAAAGCAAAGGCTGTGAACAAGACTAGTAGGCTTCAAGCCAGGGCACAGAGAGTCGGGTAAGGGTTCCCAGAAAAATCTTTGATTTTTCTGGGTGTCTAAGGTGTGAGCCGATGCCTGAGCAGAAGCTGAATGGACTTGGGAGCCGCAAACCGAAAGCCCTTCACAAGTGAAGGACGAGTAGGCTTTGTCGCCGGGGGAGCGTTATCAAGCCCCAGGGTATTAAGGTAAAATCCTCCGTACCTGAAAGAGATGGTCAGTGGATCTGACCAAGAAGGGTGGCACCGCGAGTAGCCCTCTCGCCCCTTTAAGGCGAGGGGTTTTTTAATTAAAGGAGGTAGATATGTTTACTTTGCCATGGAGGTGGTCCCGGGCGGGGCCGAGCGGAATAGGATACTAGCCTAGAAACTCAAAATAAAAGGAGGACAAAATGGAAAGATCAATGTGGTTTCTTGACCAGAAGGACATGCCAACCAAGTGGTATAACATCCAGGCTGATTTGCCCGAGCCACTGCCGCCAGTGTTACACCCGGGCACGGGAAAGCCGATAGGCCCTGATGACCTGGCGCCACTATTTCCTATGGGGCTTATTATGCAGGAGGTGAGCACTGAGCGCTGGATTGAAATCCCTGATGAGGTGCTGGAGATCTACCGCACCTGGAGACCAACCGTGTTGCACCGGGCACGTCGGCTGGAGAAGGCTCTGGATACGCCAGCCAAGATTTTCTATAAATACGAGGGGACAAACCAGGCGGGTAGCCACAAGCCCAACACGGCGGTCGCTCAGGCCTACTATAACAAGGTGGAGGGTGTCAAGCGTATAACCACCGAGACCGGTGCTGGGCAGTGGGGTAGCGCCCTGGCTCTGGCGGGCGCCTTCTTCGGTATAGAGATCAAGGTCTACATGGTCAGGATTAGCTATGACCAGAAGCCCTATCGGCGCATCGCCATGGAGGTCTGGGGGGCTAATTGTGTCCCCAGCCCCAGCACCGATACCAAGGCAGGGCGAGATATGCTGGCCAAGTGGCCCGACTGCCCCGGCAGCCTGGGTCTGGCTATCAGCGAGGCGGTAGAGGATGCCGTCAGCCGTGACGATACCCACTACTCTCTGGGCAGTGTGCTCAACCATGTCCTGCTCCACCAGACTATTGTTGGGGAAGAGACTAGGAAACAGATGGAGATGGCTGATGCCTACCCCGATATTATCGTCGGTTGCATCGGCGGCGGCTCAAACTTCGCCGGCCAATTCCTGCCCTGGATTCGGGATAAGATTAGCGGCAAGAAACCAGATATGCGCATTATCTGTGTTGAGCCGGAAAGCTGTCCCAGTGTGACCAAGGGACTATATGCCTATGACTTTGGCGACTTAGTTGGTCTCACCCCGCTACTCAAGATGTATACCCTGGGGCACGGCTTTGTTCCGCCCCCAATCCATGCCGGTGGACTGCGCTATCACGGCATGGCGCCCATCATCTGCCACCTCCATAAACTGGGCCTGGTTGAAGCCCAGGCGGAGCCCCAGACTGCTGTCTTTGAAGCCGGGATAAAGTTTGCCCGCACCGAGGGCATTATCACCGGTCCTGAGCCGTGCCACGACATTAAGGTGGCTATTGATGAAGCCCTTAAGTGCAAGGAATCAGGTGAAGCAAAGACCATCCTGATAGCTCACAGCGGGCACGGGCACTTTGACCTGGCTGCCTACGATGCCTACCTAACAGGTAAACTGGAGGACTTTGCCTATCCTGAGGAGGAGGTAAGGAAGGCGCAGCTCGAACTGCCCAAGGTACCGTCATAAATAGCTATGGGGGCTGGGCTTTAAAGCCCAGCCCCCTATCTTTATCCCACCTGCAATGTTTTTCTCTTTGCCTTCGGGAGCGTTGGCGACGGCTTGCACAGATAGGCTCACTATCATATAATTCAACGTGATGGCTAAGGAACAGGGTAAAGTCAAACAGCAAACAAAGCGGATTCTAAACAGGTTTGGCAGAAAAAGAGGCAATCTTATCCCTATCCTGCAAAAGGTTCAGGGCAAGCTTGGCTATCTTCCCCGGGAAGCCATGCTGGAGATTGCCCAATTTCTTGGTATGCCAGGGATAGATGTTTACGGCGTGGCTACCTTTTACAATCAGTTCCGGCTCAATCCTCCTGGCAGGCACTCAATAAGAGTATGTTTAGGTACCGCCTGCCATATGAAGGGTGGTTACATCACGCTGGATGCCTGGAAGAGAAGGCTGGAGATTGACCGAGGAGAGACCACCCATGACCGGGAGTTCGACCTGGATACTGTCGCTTGCGTAGGCTGCTGTGTTATGGCGCCGGTAACTGTGGTCGATGATAAGCCACAAGGCAAGGTTGAACCGACTAAGGTAGATGGAATCCTGCTCTCGTTTAAGATGGAAAAAGAGAAGCGGTGAAAGTAACCGGGCATCAAAAGGTGGCCTCAACCTTCCGGGAGATAAAGAGTCGAGCCGAATCCCAATGGCGGGAACTCCACGGTGGTCAACCGGTAATTATGGTGGGTGCTGCCACCTGTGGTCGTGCCGCCGGGGCTCTGGAAGTACTCCGGGCAATAAAAAACGAGCTTAAAAAGCATAAGCTTGACTGCCCCGTCATTGAGGTCGGCTGCATGGGGCATTGCTACGCCGAACCAATTGTTATCATAAGCAAGCCGGGCTTTCCTCCTATCGTCTACCGACAGGTCAATCCAGTGATAGCCCAGAGGCTGGTCAGGGAATTTATCCTCGGCGATGACCCCTGTCTTGAGTTCGTCCTCGGCGCCCTGGAAGAGAACGAGCTTGTCCCCAGCTTCTCCGATTTCCCCCGCGCCAGGTTTGAGAAGAAGGTTATCCTGAAAAACTGCGGGAATATTGACCCCCAGCAGATAGAGCACTATATTGCCAACGGAGGCTATTCGGCTTTTGTAAAGGCGCTCCAGATGCCCCCGGAGAAGGTTACCAGCGAGGTCAAGAAATCGGGTTTGAGGGGGAGGGGCGGCGCTGGCTTTCCCACCGGAGAGAAGTGGGAAATCTGTCGCCAAGCCCAGGGTAAGCCAAAGTATGTAATCTGTAACGGCGACGAGGGTGACCCCGGCGCCTTTATGGACCGGGCTATTCTGGAGAGCGACCCCCATTCCGTGCTGGAGGGCATGCTCATTGCCGGCTATGCTACCGGTGCCCGCTACGGCTATATCTATGTTCGTGCCGAGTATCCACTGGCTGTCCGCCGAGCCCGAATTGCCCTTCGCCAGGCGAGGAAGCTGAACCTGCTGGGCAGGAATATCCTGGGCAGCGATTTCAGCTTTGATATCAAGCTGTTTCAGGGCTCAGGTGCCTTCGTCTGCGGCGAGGAGACAGCCCTTGTTGCTTCGCTGGAGGGAAAAGCGGGCACTCCCTATCACCGCCCGCCTTACCCGGCAACCAGTGGTCTCTATGGCAAGCCGACCCTTATCAATAATGTGAAGACCCTGGCTTTTATCCGCCACATAATTGGGGGCGGGGCGGAGAGGTTTGCCGCTACTGGCACTGAGAGGAGCAAAGGGACGGCTGTTTTTGCCCTTGCCGGCAAGGTGGTTAATACCGGGCTGGCTGAAGTGCCCATGGGCACCACCCTGCGCCAGCTCATCTTTGATGTCGGCAGTGGTATTCCCGGGGGCAAGCGTTTCAAAGCGGTGCAGATAGGAGGTCCCTCCGGCGGCTGCCTGCCTGAATCGGCTCTGGATTTGCCTATTGACTTTGATTCCCTGACCAAAGCCGGGGCGATGATGGGCTCTGGCGGAATGATTGTGCTCGACGAGGACGACTGCATGGTGGAGATATCCCGCTATTTCCTGGAGTTCACCCAGCGGGAGTCATGTGGCAAGTGCACCTTCTGCCGCCTGGGAACGAAACAGATGCTGGAAGTCCTGGATGAATTTACCAAGGGCAAGGGGAAAATCAAAGACCTGGATATGCTTGTTGAGCTGGCTGAGGACATAAAGGCTGGCTCGCTCTGCGGTCTGGGCAGGACGGCGCCCAATCCGATACTATCCACCATGCGTTATTTCCGTGATGAATATGAGGCACATATCAGGGAGGGGCGGTGCCCGGCACTGATGTGCCGCGACCTCATCGCTTATTACATTATCCCGGAAAAATGCGAACGCTCCTGTGATGCCTGCGTCGGCACCTGCACCGTGGAGGCAATATCTGCCAACGAGAAGAGAATAAAGGTTATAGACCAGGAGAAGTGCGTCAAGTGTGGCACCTGCGTTGACTCCTGCCCTCCTCAATACAACGCTGTGGTAAGGCTATCGCCACCGAGTCTAGTGCCAAAGTAGGAAAATGAAGACGGTATCTTTAACCATTGATGGCAAGAAAGTAACCGCCCCTGAGGGGGAGAAAGTCCTGTGGGCGGCGTTAGATAACGGTATTTATATACCCAATCTGTGTGCCCTGCGGGATGCTTCGGAGCCTGCCGCCTCCTGCCGTCTGTGCTGGGTGGAAGTGGAGGGCAAAAGTCAGCCAGTTACCGCCTGCACCGAGACATCAAAAGAGGGCATGGTGGTAAACACCAGGGGTCAAGGCGCTCTAAGGCTGGCGCGCACCGCCCTGGAACTGCTTCTGGCGAGCAATGTGGTTGACTGTGCTCATTGTCCTGCCAGCGGCTCCTGTGAGCTGCAGAAGATAGCCGCTCACCTGAAAGTTAAGCTTAAGACGAAGCGTTTTAGGAAGATTTTGCGGGAGCTAGAGGTAGACTCCAGCAGCCCTGAATTTATCTACGACCCCAACCGGTGTGTGCTCTGTGGTCGGTGTATCTGGATTTGCCGGGAGCGCTTGGGTATCGGTGCCCTTGGTTTTGCCCACCGTGGCTTTAAGCGCGTGGTCACCACCTTTGGTGATGAGCCAATGGCTGAGTCGGGATGCCGGGATTGTGGTGAGTGCGTGGCTAGTTGTCCTACTGGTGCCCTGACTTTCAAGAATAAGCAGAGCACCTCAGTACACTAAGCAGTAGGATTGGGTTCTATGCGTTATCCCAATCAATATGTTTATAAATCTCTTTGGACGTTCGTTCTAGTTCGGCTATTGTTTTTACCGAGATTCCATGAAGAAAGTCGTGCCATCTCATATGGTATGGTACATATGAGGCTAGTAGCTCGTTAAAGTTAACGGGACTGGGTATAATCACAAAGTTTTTCCACGAGTCTGTTTCCATGACTGCCTCTATAGTTCCTCCCTTCCCAGTGTGAGCTAAGGGATGGCGCACCTTACTTATTTCGTCTCTCTGAGCCTCTATATATTTCAAGAGGGTCTTCTCAATGTCCTTATATTGTGGGTTACTGGGTTTGACTAAATTTCGGACCACTTGCTTCACTAAGCTCTTTTCTCTTTCTAGAAGACCAAACGTCAAAAACGACCAAGTCGTATACTGATAATCTATCCAAGCCCCCTCGGACATAGAAAACGTGTTTAAGGTTTCTTTTGAGGGGATTGTTTTTAATAAGTTGAGTGCACTCTTTACCCTATGCATAGCCAGTTCTGTCTCTAAGATTACAGTTAGCAGTTTCTGCCATTTTGCCAATTGATTCTTGGGGCGTTTTTGCTTTAAGTCTCGGCTAGCTCTTTCTCGTATAGAGTTGCATAGCTGGTCAAAATTCTTTAGTGGCATTTGCCTTTTCTCCCCCTCCTCCAGTAGCTATGTCGCTACTTGACTCGTCCGTAGTCGTCTTCCAGCCTGACCACATCTTCAAGTTCAGGGGTTGAGACTTCAAAGAAGGTGGTGTCCTCTATAGCCTTCAGGCGGTGCTTGGTGTGGGGGGGAATTCTTATGCACTGGCCGGGCTCAACTGTTTTCGGCACCAGCCGCCCGTCGCTGCCCTCAATTTCAAGCAAAGCCTTTCCCTGATAGAAATACATAGTTTCGTCCTTCTTCTCATGGTATTGAAGGCTGAGCCGGTGCCCTTTTTTAACGAAGATTAACTTGCCGGCATACTTTGGCGTCTGAGCAAATAGCAGCTCAAACCCCCAGGGCTTCTCTATTTTCCGGGGAAGTTTATCTTCCATCTTTTATCCTTTCTCAGACCCCAGCCAGTTCCCTGCCCACTTCCAGCAGCCTCTCTACTCGAGCCGGGCTCTCGCTTTCGGCATAGATGCGGAGCACTGGCTCGGTTCCGGAGAATCTGATGAGCAGCCAGGTGGTATCAGCCAGGGTAAGGTGGAAGCCATCGGTGGTGTTTATCTTGGCCACCTTGACCCCCTCAATGGACTGGGGCAGATTATCGCTGACCCGCTTGGTTATCGTCTGGCGCTGGTCTTCAGGGAAGGTGAAATCCCGGCGCTGGTAGTAGTGGGGACCTACTTTGCTATAGAGATAGTCTATGAGTTGCGAAGGGGTCTTACCTGTCTTGAGCATGAAGTCGAGGAAGTAGATGCCAGCCAAGATGCCATCTCGTTCTGGCATGTGACCGCGGAAGCCGTAGCCCCCACTCTCCTCCCCACCGATGAGGGCATTCTTGTCTATCATTATGGGGGCAACATATTTAAAGCCCACCGGCGTCTCATATACCGGCACGTTGAATATTTCGCCCAGACGGTCAACCATAGTGGTGCTGGTGAGCGTCCTGACCATAGCTCCCCGCTCCCCCCTCACCTCCAGCAGATAGAGGCAGAGCAGGGCAAAGACCTGGAGCTGGGTCAGGAACTGCCCATTCTCATCAATGATGCCAAGGCGGTCGGCATCGCCATCAGTAGCCAAGCCAACATTTGCCTTCTGCTTCTTGACTAAAGCCGAAAGCTTAGCCAGGTTAGGCGCAATCGGCTCAGGTTGTATCCCGGGGAAGAGGGGGTTGCGCTCACCGTTTATCTCCACCAGCTCAAGAGCGCCCCCTCTTAAAAGCATGGGGAAGTAGCCGGCGCCAGCCCCGTACATAGGGTCGGCAATTACCTTGAGCTTAGCCTGGCGTAGCCGGTCCAGGTCAACGAGCTTGGTTAGCTGTTGAACGTAGATTGGAGCCAGGTCAAGGTATTTTACTATTCCCTGGTCTAACGCCTGGGACAGCGACATTCGGTCTATTTTCCCCGTAGTCAGGGTATGGGATATACGCTTTTCTATCTCGGTGGTAACCTCTGAGGGGGCGCTAGTCCCTTCCTCACTCTTATACTTGAAGCCGCTCCAGATAGCCGGGTTATGGCTGGCAGTGATGACGATAGCCCCGCCCGCCTTTTTGGCCAGGGTGCCAAAGCTTATCGCTGGCGTTGGGGTAGCCTTGGGGCAGAGGTATACCTTTATCCCGTTGCCGGCAGCTACCTCAGCGGCGGCTGAGGCAAAGTCCTCGGAGGCAAAGCGATTGTCATAGCCAATAATCAGCCCCCGGCTGGCTAAGCCTGCCTGTTTAAGGTAGTCAGCCACCCCTTGAGCGCAAGCCCGCACATTATCAAAGGTGAAATCCTGGGCAATAATCCCTCGCCAGCCGTCGGTGCCGAATTTAATCGTAGTGTTCATCTTAACACTTATTGCTTACCCACTTGTCAGGTAAGGGAGGAGAGCCTCCCTGCAGGGAGGCTCTCCTGATTGGCTGTGGGTTAGGGGATTGGGTCGTAATAGTAAATTATTAGTACGGGACGCTGGCCAGGAATAAGGCGGTTGGAAGAGAAAAAGCTTTTCCAGGATTCTACGGTGCTCTCATTGGTATCTCTCAGCATTACACCGTAATTGTTTAGGCTGCCATCACACCAACTCTGGACCAGGTCAGTAATATACCAGTAGCGAAAATCGCTTGTTGGCGCAGAAGGCAAATTGACGGTATCTTCTGGCGCTGTGGCACACGTCGGCTGGTTATTCCAGATTATAGTACTTTCATTCCATGACCCCAGCACTGCGTAAGCTCCAATGGGCGCTGCCCCTGAGCCAGTAGTTTGATAGTAGTATAATCCTAACCTGGCACTTACTATTCTGGCATTAGCGGGAATCGAAGCGAGGCTGAATTGGAGATAGGCTCTACAGGTGTCGGCTGTCCCAGTGCCAGCAGCCAGCAAAAGGTAGGTTCCATAATTCAGAGTCGGGTAAGCCTTAGATACACTGGAATCTTTCCCATTGGTTTCGTCAGGCTGTAGGGTTGTCGTCTGCTCTGAAGCATAGGTTAGCGACCAGTTGATATAGGTGGTCTCATTAGCATTGACTGTTACCAGCGCCTCTCGATATTTGTAATGAAACAAGTCCAGCGTGACGATGTAGACGCTAGGGACTAGATTGGTTATGACGTAGGGAGTTATATTTCCCGTATTCATCCCATTAAGATAGACCGTTGCTCCGGCGGGACTAGAATTGATGTCGATGGAGCCGAATCTCATTTCGACGATGATAGTGCAGCTCTGGCTGGCTGTCCCGCCTTTCCCATCGCTGACGATCACACTGATGGTGTAGGTTGCCTCGGCTGACGGCGCTGTCCAGGTAACCGAGTTACCCGCTCCTGAGATAGCCCCACCGGTGGCTGACCAGGCATAGGTAAGGATATCGCCATCGGCGTCACTGGCGATACAGGTTACGGTGCAGCTACCATTGGGTAACACAGTGGTGGCACTGGGGGTAAGACTGGCGATAACCGGTGGGGTATTGGTTACCTGAATATTGCAGCTCTGGCTGGCTGTCCCGCCTTTCCCATCATTGACGGTCACGCTGATGGTGCAGGTTCCCTCGGTTACCGGTGCTGTCCAGGTAACTGCGTTACCTGTTCCTGAGATAGTCCCACCGGTGGTTGACCAGGCATAGGTAATGGTATCGCCATCGGGGTCACTGGCGGTACAGGTTACGGTGCAACTCGCGCCGGGTCCCACGTTGGCGGCACCGGGGGTGAGGCTGGCGATAACCGGTGGGGTATTGGCCACCTCAATATCGCAGCTCTCGGTGGCTGTTCCGCCGTTATCATCGCTGACGATTACGCTGATGGTGTAGGTTCCCTCGGTTGTCGGTGCTGTCCAGGTAGCCGAGCTGCCCGTTCCTGAGATAGTCCCATCGGTGGCTGCCCAGGCATAGGTAAGGATATCGTCCTCGTCGGGGTCACTGGCGGTGCAGGTTAAGGTGCAGCTTCCCCCGGGTCCCACCGTTGTGGCGCTGGGGGTAAGGCTGGTAATCTCCGGCGACTTGTTGAACAAGCCACAACCGCCCCCCATGAGCATGGTGAGGATAACCAGGCCCGCAACTAGCCATCTAATGCCTTTAGATTTCCACATTGCTTGACACCTCCTTGTTCCTCTACCGTTATTGGCAAAATATTACGGCATTAAGCTGATTAAGTCAATCGTCTATCTAAATCTGGTGCCAGATTATTTTTCTACCTCACCCCCTGTTTCTAACAGGACTTTTTCTTTCCCACCCAGCCCGCCCTCATAGGCTCCGCCTCTAAAACTCCCCCTTCAGCCTTCCCCTCCTTAGGGGCGGTGGGTGAAGCTTCTCTTACTTCCCCTTCCTTAAAAGGGTGGTGGGTGGGAAAAGATATAAAAAATTAGGGGAGAAGGGCTTCGCCCCTCTTAAACTCCCTTTTTATCCTTTGTCGCTAGTCTGCTTTCTGAGTG
>Ga0315546_1002502_pt1 | contig 10589 bp, 8 predicted proteins | sample SalMarSW160170MG_FD_203833 | JGI IMG/M metagenome (GOLD analysis project Ga0315546, IMG submission 203833) | Salt marsh sediment microbial communities from the Plum Island Ecosystem LTER, Massachusetts, United States - Salt Marsh Sediment SW1601-170 ... | reverse complement strand
GTACGCGTTCTACACCTATCCGAATACGCCCGACGAGCTGAGAAAATCCACTCAGGAGCTGTACGCCAAAGGGGCATTCAAAGTCTTCCTCGAGCCGAGCGTGGAGTTTTACTACGACTTGGATGAGGTCGAGGGATGGTACGGGCGGGTCTCCGCCACTTACACTCAGCCCCAATACAACTTGGACTGGAAGCTCCGAGGCTCAATTGGCTTCGCCTCGGAGGAATTCTGCAATTACTACTTCGGCTCCAGGCAGCCTATTATTGATGCTGCTTCCTTCTGCGACTTGGAGGTGCGGCTATTTACCACGTTTGACCTCGGCTCGAACTTTGGGCTGACACCCTTCATCGCTTTTTCCTGTCTCCTCGACAGCGATCTGAGAAAAGCCTACGCCGACGAGGAGGAGAACTTCTTCGGCGGGCTGAACGTGTCGTGGACGTTCTGAGAGGGGGACGAGAAGCGCTCTTTCCGTGTTCTGTCGAGAACGGCTGTCCGGAGGCCGGCGGCTGTCCCGAAAAGCCCCTGGTTGCATGACTCGGACATTTCGGTCAGCGTTTCTCGTCGGGTGGAGAGCCCCCCGCAGTCGTTCCCTCCCTCGCCGCCAGCGAGACATAAACCGCCACGCGCATTACCCAAAACCGCCGAGCCGACGGAGTATCCAGTCGCCAAAAACGAATATGAAATCTAACGCCCGGATATTCAGCAGCAGCAGAAGGATGATCCATCCGTAAGGTGTGATGAACCTGTCGTAGCTCTCGGCAGCTTCCCTCGATAAAAGAATCTTCAAGATGTGCGAGCCGTCCAGAGGATAGATGGGGATAAGATTGAACAAGCATAGCACCATGTTGAGTGCAGCCACTTGCCACAGGAACTCTGTGACGAAATGCCACCCCGGAGCAAACTTCAAAACCAGCCTCATCACCAGCAGCGACGCGACGACCAAAATAAGGTTGGAAAGGGGGCCAGCGAGAGAGGTCTCGATCTCGCCCCGGCGATGGTTCTTGAACCGGAGAGGGTTAACCGGCACCGGTTTCCCCCAACCGATGAGCCTGAATCCCCCTGAGAAGAAGAACAGCACCGGAATGATCACCGTGCCGATGATGTCAATGTGCGGAATAGGATTGAGGGTCATCCGCCCCATGAGGCGAGCCGTATCGTCCCCGTTGCGATTCGCCGCCCAGGCATGGGCGCACTCGTGAAAAGAGATGGAAAAATAGAGCACGACGAAAAACTGGAACACCCGGACCCATTCATCGAGTGTCTGGGGAAGGGCGGCGAATAGGGCGACCGGCCACGTAATCATCTCTGCTGAATCTCCTCTTCGTTGGAAACTTGACCAGGTGTGCTGTCGGCTGTTTCACCTGCGGAAGAGCGTTTCTCCCTGGGGCGAAATCTCCACGTCAAAGCGGCCCCTGCGAAAAGCACCGCTGCCGACGCCACGAGCAAAAACCACGGCAAATGGACCTTCCCTTCAAACCAGTCCGCGGCGTTTTCCCCCAGACCAATCTCCTTGAAGAAGGCTGCGGATTCTGTGCTGAAGTAAATGACAGCTAAACCCACGAAGTTATTCGTCAGATGAAACAACATCCCGGGGAATATGGAACCGGAATACACTACAAGGAAGGCAATCACCACCCCCAGAAAAGCCGTCGGAAGCATGCGGAAAAGAAGAAGGTGGTACAGTCCGAAAAGGATGCCGTTGATGAGAATCCTCGGCCAGCGAGAGAACTTGCCGAAGCCCGCCAGAACGAATCCCCGAAACATTATCTCCTCGCAAATCGCGGGGGAAACAGCTATCGCCATGACAGCGAGCCAGAAATCCGCCCGCTTTAGGCCGGCTGTCAGTTTCTCCGAGAACTCAACCGGAGCAGGAATGAAATGCTTCTGCAGCACTGCAAGTTCCAGCAGCAGAAAGAAGCTTCCCACGAACATAAGCAACACAGCAAAGACGTGCACAGGGCTGAATTTCCTGAAACTGAAAGTGTTGCGAAAGTCAACTTTGAGGTACCTCGCGAAAAGAAGCACCGGCAGGAGAATCAGCAGCCATTCCGACAGCATCGTTCCCCAGACAAAACTGCGACCGCCGATGGACACCCCTTGAAAACCGGGCGAGACGTAGTAGAAAAGGATAAAAACCAGCATGCAAGCGAAAACCGCTTCGCCGAGCGAGGGGTTCGGCTTCGCTCTCAGAACCCGTCTGCGCACGAACAAAGCGAACGGCTTCTCCAGCGAAAAGAGAGCGTTCTCGTCCCGAAAAAGCTTTACCGCGGCGCGAAGAGCCAAGCTCGCATAAACGCTCGTGGACGCGAAGACCAGAAGGATGTGTCTGGCAATGTAACTGCCTTCCATGACTTCTCTGAAGAACAGCGACATGTTAATCACGGGGACAAGACAGAGGAAATCGTTCAGCTCGAATCCCCGCTGGACGGACATCATCGCGGGGATCAGGCACAAAAGATATATCGGGGTGACGTAGTTCTGCGCTTCCCTGAAAGTGCGGGCATAAGTCGAAACAGCCATCATCAAGGCGCTGAAAAGAACTGCCAGCGGAACGAGCGAGACCAAAACCAGCGCCACGCTGCTAACACGCACAATGGATTCCGAGACCCCCCCGAGAACGTGTACGAACGTCAGGCTCATTGCCACAAGGTTGAGAAGCCCTGTCGCAATGCAAATCAAAAACACCGACAGGAATTTCCCGGAAGCGAGAATTGTCTCAATCGTTCCTCGCTCCTTTTCACCGGCGGTCGTGTCTATCGCCGGGTACATCGCCCCGGCGATGGTCATAAGCACAAGAATCATGGGGAGGGTCATCGCCAGAACCGACCGGAGTCGCTCCGACGGCGAAGAGAGGTTGTTCTCTTCGATGATGAGGGGATAGACATATCGCTCCCCTTTGCTGAGCTCAACTTTTTCGCTGGCGACTTTTCTGGCATACTTCTCCAGCGCTGCCAGTACCCTTTCCTTCCCCTTTTCGGCATGAACGTTCGTCTGCCGGTATGTCAGCACGACGCTCGGTATCTCGCGGTTTTCCTCTTTCGCCCGCCGGCTGTCAAACTTCACCAGCACGTCGTTTTCATTTTTCAGGCGGCTTTCCGTCGTCTCCACAACTCTAAGGGCGGGTTCCTCGGCAAGTGCTTTCTTTAGCTTGGGCCAACTCCTCCTTTCAAGGAGATAGACGGTGGTTGGGCGCTCCCGGAGGCGAGTTTCCTGGATGCTCTGCATCTGCGAGAAGGCCAGTATCAGGACCGGATAGACAAGAACCGGGCCCAGGATCATGACCATCAGGGTCCTCTTATCCCTGAGCGTCTCCAACATTTCCTTCAGGAAGATTACCTTGACGTTACGAAGCTTCATTCGCCATTTCCGCTCAAGTAATGAAAGAAAGCCTCGGTGAGAGAACTCGTTCCGGAGGCTGACAGCAGCTCATCTGTGGTTCCCATCGCCGTTAATCTGCCACGGTTGATAAGACCTATTCTGTCGCACATCTCTTCGGCCTCGGTCATGTAATGCGTGGAGAGGATTATCGTTTTACTTTCCTGACGAGCCGACCGGATGAAGTTGATGATAGCCTTGCTGGAAACGATGTCCAACCCCGCAGTAGGCTCATCAAGAATGAGCACCGGCGGGTCATGGATGAGAGACCGCGCGATGGAGACTTTCTGCTTTTCCCCTGTCGAGAGCTTCCCAAGTTGCCTGTCCCGGATAGTTTCCATACCCAGAACCTCGAAGATTTCCCGTGACCGCTTCTTTATCAACGATTTCTCCATGCCGTAGAGCCTTCCGAAATAACGTACCGTCTCCAGAGGCGTCAGACGCGCGTAAAGCTTTGTGCTCCCCGAAAGGAAGCCGATTGTCCTCTTGACCTTGTCCGGCTCGTTGACCACGTCGTATCCGCAAACTCGAGCCGAGCCGCTGGTCGGGGCAAGGATGGTGGCAATCAACCTGAGAAGGGTCGTTTTCCCCGCCCCGTTTGGCCCGAGAATGCCAAAAATCTCTCCTTGATAGCATTCAAAGCTGATGCCATCCACCGCCCGTATCTCCTCCCGCTTCGGGTCGGTGAAAACCTTGCACAGGGAGCAGACCTCGACCGCTGTAGTCCTTTCAGATTTGTCCATCGGCTCGCACATCATTTCTCTCGCAGCCGGGCTTCAATCCATGCCCCAGCAGGCGTTATTACTGCACGCCGTCTGTTTTCGCGTTCTCATACTCTCTGAGTTTGAGGAACAACAATCTCACACGGCCGGAGCAAAAGTCAAGCCGGCAACGCAACCAGGTGTGGCTGCGGTTCGGTGGCACGCGGGTCCGCTGTCGTGTGTCCGGAGCGAACCGTGTATTGAGGATGAGCCTATTACGCCCCTTCAGGGCTTTTGTATTTCATCGCGTGCTATTTCCCCAGGGCGTTGCCCTGGGCTTAGAATATTGCGCCCTTTCAGGGCTTGGGCACTCACTTCGCGTCCCCCTTGAGGAAAAGGGCGCGTTCCTCAATACTGCACCGTTCCAGAACTTGGCGCTGATTTGCGGTCGCCCTGTAAGGGCAGACTTAATAAAGCTCAGGGCAACGCCCTGAGAAAGGGCCCACGTTCAAGAATGATGAGCCCTGAAAGGGCGAGATATGTGCGTGACGACTCGAAAGATTCCTCGAGGCCAGTTCGAATAGCCCGGCGTTTTCTTCTCCTTGTAAAAGCGAGTGTACGGACGGGCTCGAGATTCCCGCACGGGCTGGGTCCAGGGACAATTCGGCCACTCAAATGGAGCCACACCCACGGAACCAAGAGCTGTCCGGATGGAGGAGGCAGAAAGAATTTAACGCAGACGCGCAGAGGCGCAAAGGCCCAGTAAATAAGAAGAGCGCGACCGATCGCTAATCCGAAATGCGAAATCCGCTAATGAGGTAGGCGATTGTCTCCCGCTGGCGGAGGATTGATTATCAGAAGTGAGAATATCTCGACCTGTTTTTTCACCTTTGATAACCCGTTGTGCGGCGAAGGAAAGCTCGCGAAAAACTCCCACAAGCCTAATTGTTTGCGAGAGTGTGGGTTGCGTAATCGTGGTCAGCCGATTTCTCCATTGGCACGCCCGATGCTCCCCTCATCGGAAAACCAAGTGGTGTTTTCGGTTGTCTAACGGCCGTGGGAGGGAGTTTTAGCCCACAAGAATGGTGCTCAGAGAGCATCCTTCGGAAAAGACGGGTGGCAAAAGTGTAGAGACGCCGGAGACGGAGTTTTTCTGCGGAAAACCGCCCGCTTGTAAGCAGTGCCCCCGCAAACTGTTCAGGTTGCCAGCCGGGGGGAGCGAATTGAACCAACGGACATGACCATGACCAAACAGTGCCCGGAGCTGACGCCGAGATATGTGCGAGGTTTTACCCTCATCGAGATAATGATTGTGGTGGCTATAATCGGCCTTCTTGCGGCGATCGCCATTCCATCTTTCGTGAAAGCCCGAATGGAAGCACAGAAAACTTTCTGCATAGAGAACATGAGGGTCATATTCCATGCCGCGAACCTGTACGAGATAGAGACCGGCGCCCTCTTGACAGGGGGAACAAACGGCGTCGTCCTTCGAAACACACTTTTCAACAATGGGTACGTTCGCAAACGCGAGATCTTCGAGTGTCCTGTGAGTGGGACCGCGGATTACGACGATTACAGGCTGGTTTACAATGGAGATAACCTGACCACCGTGATATGCACCCTCTATGGGGCCGCCGGGGGTGGCGACCACATCCTCCCATAAGTCATTGCCCTACCAAAAACCTCGCCAACAAGCCTCTGCCATGCGATATAATCTCTGTCATGATGAGGGTCTCAGAGATTCTTTGCAAGACAGCTCTCAGCAAATCCGCGATTGCGGACTACGCTCTCAATTGCTACGTCGGATGCGAGCACGGTTGCCGGTACTGCTACGCCAGATTCATGGCGAGATTCACCAACCACGAGGAGGAATGGGGCGAGTTTGTTGACGTGAAGGTCAATATCGCGGAGGTTCTGCTCCGGCGCCTTCCGCGAAGGCGGGTGGGGAGTGTGATGGTCAGTTCGGTCTGCGACGGGTGGCAGCCTTTGGAAAGTAGATACCACCTCACCCGCAACTGCCTCCGACTGCTCGTGGAGTGCGGGTATGACGTATCCATTTTGACCAAGAGCGCATTAGTCCTGAGAGACCTCGACATCCTCGGAGGAAAAAGGAACGTGGAGTTGGGCATGACCGTGACGACTTTTGACGAGGACCTGCGGCGAGTCATCGAGCCGATAGCTTCGCCCACCGCTCAGAGATTTCAGTCTCTGAAAGCGGTGGCTGGCAAGGGAACGAAAATCTGGCTGTTCATCGGCCCTCTTCTGCCTTTTCTGTCGGATACGACGGAGAATATCAGCCGGCTGATGGCGGAGGCTTCAAGGCTCCCCTTGACGCGAGTCTATGTTGATAAACTGAACCTTCGCCCCAAAGTGTGGCAATCGCTCAGGAATATGCTCTTCGAGCATTTTCCGCGGCTGATTCCTCGCTATCGGGAGGTTCTCTTCGATGCTGTCGCAAAAGAGCGATACGTGAACGAGCTCAGGCGAAAAGTCAAACGCGCTGCGGAGGCTCACGGCTTACGCCGCGTCACAACGATATTCTGAGGGACCTCATGCTTTTCAAGTTGAAATACGGAAAGGGCGAACTGCCGGTGGAGATACAACCCTCCGTTGAGGTGGAGGTGGTCGAGCCGCCTCTCCTTCGCGCTCTGGAGAATGTTGACGATGCCTTCATATCTGCTCTGGAGAATCCAATCGGCTCGCAGCCGTTGCGAAGAATCATTCCCCCTTCCGGAGAGGTGGCAATCGTTGTCTCCGACAAGACTCGCCGCTGCATGTATCCGGTCGTGCTGCCGCTGCTGTTAAACTACCTCAACGCCTATGGCCTTCCGGACAGCAGAATGTTTCTTCTCATAGCATACGGAGCGCACAGCCGGCATGCGGACGAAGAGAACTACACCATCTATGGAGGGGAAGCCATACGCCGTCTGAGGCTGTTCCACCATGATTGCCGCGACGAGTCTCGCCTCGTCCACCTTGGCGTGACCTCTCGCGGAACGACAGTTCGCCTCAACAGGCGATACCTCGAGGCCGCGATGTCCATCGTTCTGACGAGCGTCAGCTTTCACTATTTCGCCGGGTTCGGCGGCGGGCGGAAGGCGATTTTTCCGGGCTTGGCGTCAGAGGAGGGCATTTTGAGAAACCACAGGCTCTTCGTGCAGTTTGCCGGGGGCTCCCTCTCCAAGATTGGGGATTTCAAGGGCAACCTAAACAACCCCCTCAGCGAGGACCTTACGGAGGCTGCCGCGATGGCGCCGCCATCTTTTGTCGTGAATTTCTGCCTTAACCGCCACGGAGAAATCTCCCATATCTCAGCGGGGGATTGGATGGAAAGCCACCGGCGGGCGTGCCAATTCCTCCTCAAAACCCGCGTGCCGTCCGAGCGAAGAAGCGACCTCGTCATCGCAAGTTGCGGTGGTCACCCAAAGGATGTCAACTTCATCCAGACGCATAAGACTATTGATAACGCATTCGCTTTCGTGAGGCCGGGCGGCGTCCTTCTGGTTCTCGCGTCCTGCGAGGACGGCATCGGCTCAGAGAGCTTCCTCCAGTGGTTTCAGCATAAGGATGCCACCACTATGCGAAAAGCTCTCCTCGAAAACTATTCCATGAACGGCGGAACCGCTCTTGCGCTCAAAGCGAAGGCTGACACTTGTCAGATATATCTGTATTCTTGTCTTGACAGGGCGGTCGTCGAAAAAATGGGCTTGCGGCCCGTCCTCAACCTCAGGCAAAGTTTAGATGAGATTTTAAGCCGGGCGAATGTCAGGCGCGCCGCGGTTTTGCCCGAAGGGGCTATCACGGCGCCTGAGCCGGATTAACGCCGCGTGGCCAAGCTGCATTTCAACCAGCGCCGGAATCGTAGGAAAGAATGGTGGGGCCGATCGAGATTCAAAAAAACGACGAGTTCTACATGGGCGAAGCCCTAAAAGAAGCGAGAAAGGCTTTCGAGGAGGGCGAGGTCCCAGTTGGGGCGGTCATCGTGCACAAAGCTCCCTCCGAACCGCCAAAAATCATCGCCCGCGCCCATAATCAAGTCGAGATGCTTCACGACGCCACCGCTCACGCAGAGATGATCGCAATAACCCAGGCCGAAGAACATCTCCAAAACTGGCGGTTGCAGTATTGCACCATTTATGTTACCGTCGAGCCGTGCATGATGTGCTGCGGGGCGCTGATTCTATCGAGGGTCAGCAGATTGTGCTACGGCGCAAGAGACCCAAAAGCCGGCGGAGTCGAGTCGCTGGGCAATCTGCTGGCAATTCCCGGATTGAATCACCGCGTCGAGTTTTGCTCCGCCGTTCGGCAGCAGGAATGTGCAGCTATCTTAAAGGAGTTCTTTCACAAGCTCAGACGGAACGATAACGTGTAGGCGCCGCCGCTCTCTTCCAGTGAAAGGGGACGACTCGGCTCGGAGGGAGATGCTCCCGCCGGGCAGGCAGATGTGCCAAGCCCCTGCTCCTTCGTGAAGGCCTTTCCGCCGAGCAAGGTGGCAGGAGCGCGGTTGCTTCGCATTCGCCAGTTCTTGGCCAGTTGAAGTAAGCCGCGGAGAGATGCCAGAGTGGACGAATGGGACGGTCTCGAAAACCGTTGGACGCTTTGCGTCCCCTGGGTTCGAATCCCAGTCTCTCCGCCAGATACACCCCGACCCGCCTTCTCGGACTTGCAGCTCTTTTAAGCAAGAGAATTAGATCACTCCCGCGCCACGGCCGGGATGTGGGGCACATTTTTGTGTCAGGAGCGTCCCCAAGAAAGGCTGCCGGCACAACGTGTAAGCGCGCTCTTTCTTATCCCGTAACTATCGCCTACCGATAAGGATCGAACCACTCCGGGTCGTCGCGGTTCATAATCTGCAAGAGCTTTGTCGCCTCGATCCAGTCAATATGCCCGTCGCAGAAAAGCAGGTTCGTCCCTCCAGCGTGCCTTAGCCAGCCGTCGAGGTCGGCTATGTCATTCTCGTGCCCTGTGGGGATGAAGCTGCCATCGTTAAGCGTCATCTCGCTCTCGTCAACCAGCAGGATCTTCTTCGCAGGGTTCCTGATCTGGGACACCCTCACTCCCATGAGCACAGTGGATTGGTCATCCAGGTGGTAGTTCATCGAATAGCTCAGTCCGCGTTTCATTCCCACGGGGCCGACCGTCGGGCACAGGTAGATGTTCTTTCGCGGGTCCGCGTACCAAGCATTGGTCATCGGGCGGCCGACCGCCTAATGCCTCCTGGCGAATGCAGAGCGCAAACACGATGCTCAGCGGACCAAGAATCTTCCTCATTCCTCTCCCTTCCGATAAGAGACTCGCCTGCTTCCATGGGGTACACATGGCAGCCACTACGTCAAGCCACCTCCCGCCTGACAGCTTCTTCATTCAGTTACCATCTCAACCCGATAGAATTTCATCTGCGCGCTGGCCGCAGTGTCCGTCCAGGGAGTCTCAGCCCCGTGGGAAGGCACGCTTCCTTCCTCGACCCATGTTCCGGTTTGGAGATCAGCACGGGACCAGACGGTATAGGTATCGTTGGGCTGGGATCTCCACATGAGACGAACTCCGCTGCTGCCGAGGGGGAGGATCTCTCTAATCTCGATTGCTCCCGAGTTGTATTCGTAAGCCCCCATGTCCACCGTCAACGAATGCTCTCCGAAGACAATCCGCAAATTCCCGTCCAAATCGAAACCAGGCGGGATCAGCGTGGAATTATCTCCCGCATCAATACAGGGTGATCCCGGCGAGAGACGGTAATCATTGTCCTCGTACGTCTCGGGATCATTATCGGGTCCGTCCCGGTCAACGAATCGCGGATCGTCGGAGACATTCCCTTCGCCTCCGTCCCAACCCTGGATGCACGAATAGCTCGGCGTGCTTGACGTAGAAAGCTGGTCGCCTTCGTCCCCTGCCGTATTCCCCCAGATGATGCAATTCTGGATCGTGCCGTCGCACTTATACAGCCCGCCGCCACTGAACTCCGCCGAGTTGCCGGTGATGACGTTGCTCCGGATAGTGCCGGGGCAGTACGCCAGCCCGCCGCCGTCCCACCCCCCCCAGTTGCCCGAGATCGTGTTGTTCTGGATTACGCCGTCGCAGAAAACCAGCCCGCCGCCGTCCCACGCCGCCCAGTTGTCGGAGATCGTGTTGTTCTGGATCATGCCGTCGCAAGAACCCAGCCCACCGCCGTCGTCATCGGCCGAGTTCTCAGTGATCACGTTGTCCCGGATAGTCCCGTCGCAATCATACAGCCCCCCGCCGTCGTCATCGGCCGAGTTCCCGCTGATCGCGTTGCCCTCGATCGTCCCGCCGCACCAAGCCAGCCCGCCGCCCTCACTGGCCGAGTTGTCCCGGATGGTGTTGTTCTGGATCGTGCCCTCGCACTTACGAAGCCCGCCGCCCCGTGTAGCCGAGTTCCCGCTGATCTCGTTATTCTCGATCGTGCGGTGGCAGAACGCCAGGCCCCCCCCATATTCCTTGGCCGAGTTCCCGCTGATCACGTTGTCCCGGATAGTCCCGTCGCAAACATACAGT
>Ga0315546_1002494_pt1 | contig 10610 bp, 12 predicted proteins | sample SalMarSW160170MG_FD_203833 | JGI IMG/M metagenome (GOLD analysis project Ga0315546, IMG submission 203833) | Salt marsh sediment microbial communities from the Plum Island Ecosystem LTER, Massachusetts, United States - Salt Marsh Sediment SW1601-170 ... | reverse complement strand
GGCGACTTTTTACGAAACAATCATTTTTCGACTGTTAAAAGGGTAAAATAAAGCCTTTAAAAGCAATTCAATTCAATATAGTAAGGGCTGCCTTTGAGAAAGTGGTTTGTTGAATGCTGCGACCTGAGCCGCTCTTCTTTTCATTGCAAAGATATTTAATTATTTATGGACGTCCCGCATTTCACAAGTATTAACTTGCGACAAAACAGTTCATACCGTTTCATATACGAAGCGCCTACAAATTCAGGGAACACGTTGAAATGCGGTTCCTTCACCCGTACCGGGCGATTTGATGCTTCACAGTCTTCGAGCATGAAAAAATATCCGAGAAATGGCTGAACTCCCCCATTAAAAGCACCTTCCCTGAATGCGGTCCAAAGGTCGAGGGCACTTCCCATAGCCTCTTCAGTCCTGTTATTGAAATTGTTACCGAATGAAGGACCTACTTGGGATTTCGCCTCTATGGCAACGAGCAAATGACCATTTTTGACAACCAATAAATCCCATTCTTTGGTTGGCCTAAAGAATCCAGGCAACTCCAGTGATTTCTTTCGAAAGATGAATTGGTTATCTATTCCAGCCTCTACAATCAAATTTGTGAAGAGATTTATAAAGCCATCCATCTGGGCACCGCCAGTTACGGCGCTTCTTAAACCAGCATCAGATATTCCTCGATCCTTCTGTCTTTCTCTTTGAGCTTTTCGAGTAAGCCAGTATTGAGCGACAGCTTCTGCCATTTGCTGTTCTAAGGTATCCATGATTCCCATCATAATATCATCCAACGTCCTTTTATGTTAAATGATTTTTTTTACTTCAAGACCAATGCGAAGCGAAGGCAGGACTCTTCTATAGGCTTCAAAAGCCCATCAATTCTATATATTAAGGGCTGTCTTTAAGAAATTGGTTAATCGAATCATGCGACTTTATCCTCTTTCTTTGCATTCGAAAGTGGGATTTGCAGGGGGGAGGTGACTGGTTCCTGGTTTGGGGATTGAGGATATATATTTAATAAAATAAGCAGGTTAAAGCAATTTTAGGGCGGCGGGCGTTGCAACAGAAAATGCGACTATTTACGGCGATCTAATTCGGCTTTTCGCTCGGGGCCGCGGCAGCCCCTCCAGAGCAAAACTATGCCTATAATTAAAAACAGGAAGCCAGATATAAGGCCGGCATCAGCCATTTGCTAGTTTTGCGATCCCGACGATCAAAAGGATCGCTCCAATAAGCTGAAGCGTTACACCAACAGGTTTTGTGATATACATAACGAGCCTCCCGGTTAAGATTAAAAAGGGATTATTTTGGCTCTTTTTTTATGTGCTTGATCCCGCACTTGATGCAATAGAAAACCGCGGGTCTCACCTGCTGTTTCAATTTCTCATTCTTGCGTGATTATGTCGGCTATTAACATTCGCATGCTCTTGATCAAATCCCTGCTCGTCTTTATGGCTTCGGGAGGCAGGGATTTGCGGGAGAGAAGTTGTTCGAGCGTGTTAAGGTGGATCTCCAGATCGTCCCTATGCATATGAGTTTGGATCGAGGCTCGTGAGCGTCGGGATAAGGCTTCGACTAGCGGTGGCGTAAGCGGTCCCATAAATTCGCTGAGTCTCTTTTCAATTGAGAGAAATCCAGAACGTAGCTCTGATATTGCCTGGACTATGTCGGCGAGAGAGCGTTGCTCGGGATTATCACTGTGTCTGAGTAGTTGGAGGTCCAGTGCGACGGATATGGGAGTATCTACTTCTGTGGCATCTTTTTCTACTGATTTGATCTGTTTGATGATCTCTGTCTTGGCTTCCTCAACACTGTCCAGATCATGATGGTCAACGTGGACCGTTCGTGTTCCTGCCACGTCGAAAGGTATAGCTTCACCTTTTTTGATGATCTGGACGAGGGGCTTCTTGATGGCATGACGAATTGCAAGTTCATAGAACACATTGGGGTTGCGATCTGTGAGATCTGCGATAACTAGTGGGTCATCAACAATATGTTGGATGACTTGACTGGTTATGATTCCAGGCTCGGAAATGTGATCCGCTCGCATGGCTTCATATCCACATTCTTCGGCGGCAGGGCTTATGATGTGCTTTAGAATTTGATCTGAACGTTTCCGGGTCTCGGATTCAGGCTCCCCGATGGGCGCGATTACAAAACAAGTTTTATTTGTGGCCATTCTATCCTACTCCTCAAACCTCCATTTAAAATAGGTCTTGTTGTTTGTCTTCTGTATCCCTGGCCTGGGGGCTTTTTTAACGGTTCTGCTCGTACTCTTTGGTGCGGGATAATCAATTTGTTTTCCCTCGAGCAACTCTTCCACGGTCAAGATTTGTAATCGAGGATATTTTGTACCCCAGCCAGGCGATTCATAGAATCCTGTTGAAGCCGCCTCCCTCCGCATTGCTTGAGTTGGTTTTTGGAATATAATAGAGACTCCAATTTCGGCGTTCTCCCTTTCCATTAGTCCTCGGAGATCCTGCCCCTGTCAAGGAGTTATATGTAGCTCTACTAGGTGAGGAGCTATCATTGATGAATAAAAGAGCACTTTTAGAAAATAATTTGATAAACATTAGATATAGTTTTTAACCAAAATCTCCATATGCTATTTGCCGTTTCTGGCGATAAAGAAAGGGTTAAACAAATCGCAATTATTAACCCCACAAACTGATTTGTCCAATCGATTCGGCCAAGTCCAGATTTTGCGTACTTAATCATCCGATTTAGGCCAGTATCAAACTTGTCTGATGCTTCACTGTAATTATTGATATTTTCATATAAAAATTCGATGAGCTTCTGGACCGATTCTTCTATTTGTTGGACTTCTGGATAGGAGAATGGCGAATTGTCAGAGAAATCAGATAAATCTTGCGGCGGTGCAAACTTAATGTATTTAGCCCAAGGGTCGGGTTGCCCTATCTCAAGTTTGACTTGCCGAGCCCAAGACCTGAAAAGATTTATAACCCCAAGCCAGTTAAGGTGGTTTTGGCCAAACTCAATATCACCATCTGGTGCTGGACTCCACTTTATGCTAATACCATCAATCACATCTGGATTAATAACAAAATAACATAGGCCGATTTCAATAGTATCGGTAGTATCATCTGTCCACCCTTTCTGGTCATTAGTCCATTGAGTCTGTGCAGGATCAATACCTTCAGCAACTAAAATATCATGAAGCTGTTTTCTTTGAATATTCAGCAATTGCCTATTCATCGTGAAATCTTCTAAAGCTTCTACTAACCTGCTGCACGAAAAATATTTCCGCTCAGCGCCGCTGGGCTTCTCTCGATACAATTCAGCCGCTTGTTAATGGTTTTCTTTTTCGTCTTTGATATAGCGCCGGAGGATATCGAGGTTGTCTCCATAGTATAAAAATTTTTGAGCCCTGATCAATTCAATATAATAAGGGCTGATGTTAAGAAATTTGTTAGTTGAATGGTGTGATGTGATCTCTTTGCCTTATTTCTTACGTGTCGATAGTTTTAAAATTTTCCCCATATTGTCCATCACCCCGATTGTCGTACCTTTTGTTACCTCAAAAGCTTTCTTAAGTGCTTGTTGATTTGTGCCAGCAATATAGACTGGTCCACGGTAGCCTCGTAACTGGCTAGGAGCACCGGACACCGTTTCCAGCGTTTCTACCTCCACCTTTGCTTTAGGGGACTTAATGTCAACACCCTCTCCAGAGTTATATTCAGTATTCAACTTTTTCGCAATACGGTTAGCTGTAGTTTTATGGGAGCGACTTTCAGGCATTTTTTTCCTCCTTTTTTAAGGAAAATGGGTTGTCTTTGAAAAATTGTTTAAGTGAATGTTGCGACCTGACACCCTATTCTCAGATCGTGAACAGATTTGGCTTCGGAGCCCTGCCCGCCAGAAAGAATCAGGAGGGTTGTAGTCGGATCCTGGAGGGCATCATCCAGGGGCCTACGATCCTGACTAATTACTGTCATCTCGATTCTCCTTATAAAACGGGGTATTTACTCACTGATCAAAGAGTGAGCCTCTCTTAGAATTAGAATATGCTCTCGAGGCAGAAACAAGTAAGTTCTTCTTCCTTGCCCCACTGTATGCATACCGCTCCATTCTTGCAGCGTTTACAAAGATCCCCGATTTCTTGTGAGGCGATATCGAGCGTACCGGCCTTGTCATGCAGATCGTATAACTCCTTCAAGTACTTACCGGCAACAAGTCTGTGAAGGTTATCTTTCTTCTTCAAACCAAGCCATTCAAATATGCCCCTGTCGCCGCGGGACGAATTACATGATCTACACGACCACACTATATTGTCTGCGGAGTCGCTTCCACCTCGCTTTCGAGGGATGAGGTGATCTATCTGAAGCTCTTCCCTTGACCCACAGAAGACGCACTCCTGGGGCAATTCCTGTTCTCTCTGCCATTCCCTGTTTGTACCCGACATCGTGATCTGCCGATTACGAAGCGCTTTGAACCTGTCCGTGATAAAGCCGTAATTCAGTTTTCCTCTGAACACTGTACGTGACATTAGCTTTGCATACTCGTAGAGTATTTCCTCGCGTATTGTTTTCACGTACTTCGGTGGCATTAGACAAAGGCTTTAAAGGTAAATCAATTCAATATATTAAGGGATAACTTTGATAAATTGGTTAGTTGAATGTTGCGACTTGTAAACCCTTTTACGTTTCATGGATGTAAAGGAAAGGTCCGAAGTTCGGGAGTCTCTTTCCATTTAGAACCAAAGTATTTTTCTAAACGTAATCTGGATTGCTCATCTGGGACAATAACCATATATAGATCATTCTCTGAAAACTTTAGATACTTCTCGTCATAAGAAATGATTCGCCACTCCTTTTCTCCCTGGAAGTCATAGCCTATTGGATATCGGCTATAAGCATCGACTATTTCGAGTTTCATTCCGGAATCGGCTTTCTCTGTGGCCAGCATTCTGCTCTCACGAAAACTTTCAAATAGCGACGCAGGTTTTCGATAAGCAAGAATCTTTGTTTCCAATTCTTTTTTGTCTTTTTGCTCCCTTGCTGAAAGATTTGATCTATAAGCAAATTTCAAGTTCCACTCTATGATTAATGGGTCATTGAATAATAGTTCTTCTCTATAGTATTGAACGGCATTAGTTCCGCTTCTTTTGAGGAAATTTTCTTCAAAAACGAGGCCTAGCTTTCCGTATTCTTGTGAATGAGATATATTTCTTAGCTGCTTTAGCGAGGTCTTTATGAAGCAAATCATTCCGATTTCGTAAGGCAGGAAATAAATATCACTTTGCGGTTTAACAAATTTCAAATCTTCCAAACTCGCCGTCGCCCCATTTTCTGTCGCTTTAAAACTTTCGAGAGCAATTTTATATACCTCTTTTCCCTTGAATCTTGGATGGATATGTGGTTGGAACACAGGAAAAAATTCAGGGTTCCTGCTAAATATCAATCTATTTCTAGCTAAGATATTTTTTATCAACGCATCAATTTGCTCATCGGCACTGTGTTTTAATCGTGCAAAGGCGAAATGGATAAACATACCTAAGATGCCTTCTCTGCTAAAGTAATATTATACGGCTTAATGGTGTACTATTTTCAGCTGTTAATAAGGTAAAGGGTTTAATAGCAAAACAATATGGTAAGGGCTGTCTTTGAGAAATTGGTTTGTTGAAGGTTGCGGCCTGATCTTCCTCATTTGTTATGCAAAGATATCAATCCCTTTAAGGATATTGCTTTTGCAAAAAAATTTAAATATTCATTTTGGCAATTAGGAAATTTGTCTATATTATCTAATATATTTGTTTTTGTTACACTATCTGGCACCATCTCCAAAGCAGCATGCCTCAAGTCGTTTTGAACATAATAGAAAAGATTCATAATGATCCTAATTGCAGAGACATATTCTTCCATAAGTAATTTAAATGACTTAGCGTGATTTTTGAACTTTCCTTCTAGTTTTACTTTTATATTATCAATTTCGTTATTTTTTATATCCTCAAAGGTGCTCTCCCTCATCATTACAAATTCACGTATTTTTTCTGGTTGAAAGATATCGACATACATTTTTATATTCTCCATAGTTTTAGCCTGCGAATCGAGAATGTCCCTTTGGGCCTCTATTTGTCTCTTCAAGGCTTGAATGTAGTATCGTTGATACCAACCAAGAATAATAAAGCCAATTATGGTAACTATTAAATAAACAATTTCCATTTTTCAATCCTTCTTTTTCATTTGCGGGTGGTGATAAGGTAAAGGGCTTAAAGGTAAATCAATTCAATATATCAAGGGACGTCTTTGAAAAATTGGTTACTTGAATGTTGCGACCTAACACCCTTTTTATGTTTTGTCTTTTTTACTCGGTTTTTTCTTTTTCTTACCAATGGTTTTTTGATCTTCATCTGCAGCAAGGGTTGTTAGGGTTAACATGTCTCGCGCAATTCTCCCTATGGGTGCAAATTTACTGGTATATGATCCTAATTTTAACTCCGGAACGGCATAATTAAATGTCTGAGGAGTAATCATAGCTGATTCAAGGATCGGAGATTTAATAAAAGAGAAATTGTCTAAATCCGTCTGCAATTTTTCTTTTTCATTCTCTGCGATTTCGAGCTTTGTGACTTCTTCCTTGAGTTTTTGGGCAAGCTCTTCTCTCTCATGAGCATATTTATCTAATTCATATTTTAAGATCTTTACGAAAGAACCCATTTCATCAGCCGAACCTGCCAACCTATTAAATATAGCCAAGAAATAAGCAAGGATAACATTATCGAGATCATATGGATATCTAATCCGATGATCAATCTCACTAAAACCCTCTTCAAAAATTGTTCTAACTTGTATTTCTGCTAAATGGAGGTTTTTAGCTGGCTTCGATTTTACTATATAATGAACAGATCGATAACCAAACTTATGTTCATTAATAGTGCATCCCTCATCTTGGAAAATTTTAATAACATCTTCCGTATCTCCTTTTCTTACATTTGCTGTTGGCTTCTCGTGAAAATCCCAATTCGAAGTAATGAAGTTGTGAATCAATACCCAATCTTTTTTAAATAAGTGGAGAGCTCTTACCCCTATCAAATCTGTAACTTTGTCTTTGTAATTCTTCTGGTTAACATTTATAGTGTTGTCTTCTATTTTTTTTCTGATTATTTTTTCTATTAGATGTTCCGGCTCCTTTAGCCGAATCCTTAGTGAATGAACGGCAGTTAACTGTCTTAAACGGTTGGCTATATAATCTCCGGTTGGTTCAAGCTCATTGCGCGTACCCTCGTAATCGCTATATATATTGACCAACTCTTCCCATTTTATGCCGCTGGATTTAAAAGCCTCTTCGTCTACTCTATACTTCTCTAAAAATTCGGATTGATCGATCATATCATTGCCTCCAATGCTCTAATTTAATGATCTTCTTATCCGGGCGGTGAATGTGCCAGAGGTGGGTGGTGTTTTTTCGATATATCAATAGCTGTCTTTGAAAAATTGGTTAGTTGAATGTTGCGACCTGATCCGCGAATAAATTCAATATATCAAGGGCTGTTTTTTAGAAATTGGTTAGTTGAATGTTGCGACCTGAACCCTTTTTTTATAAAGATATTGAATTATTTAAGGGCGCTTTACCTCTTACCACTATTCCCTATCACGTTTTTTTAAGTTACATGGGCCGCATAGGAGGACCATATTATCCCAAACTGTTAAACCTCCATGTGCTATTGGCTTAATGTGATCAGCATGCAACTTTTCAAAGCCAGCTGGCCCCCGAAAAACAGTATTACATGAAGGACATAAATACCCGGCAAGGTTTGAATTATAATGTCTACGAAAATAAGATTCTTTCCATTCCTTTGGAAAAAATCGAACATGAGGATCGCATTTAGGAAGATTTGGAGGAAGCGAATTCATGAATATTTATTAATAATAGCTTGAACAAGTTTATAGACCTGGTCGCATTGTATCTTCTGGCCCTTTACTCCTCGCCATCGCCCCTTCTGTTCAGGATATCCTTCTTTGAGCCACTTTAAACCAGCCTTACGTGGAGTCTCTATGAATTCAGAAATCGCATCCCAAGCATCATGATGTATTTCGGAATGACTAATCTTAAGCTCAACAGCTGCTCCTATAAAAAGAGCAGCTTGTTTATATTTATCTACACTTAGACCGGTTATGCCCATAGATAGGATAGTTTTAATCCAGATTGCAAATTCATTAAACTCCTCAATTAGGCCTCTGTCATACGTTGGGAAGACTAAAGCACCACCTTTTTCATCAGTCCATTGGAGTTGCGCACAATAGATATCAAGAGCCTCTTCCGTGCTTCCCCTAAAGCTAATGGGCAGGTGCTTCATCTGCGTTGGTGAACTTATTAGATTATCCATTTCGTTTCGATGCAATGTAACAAGATACCAAAGAAACATTTCTGAAGGAGTCTGCCCGCGTGATTTAAATTTACCTTCCCACCAATCACACCATAACTTCCAAGTTTCGTTCTGGTTCTCCCAAGGGTTATAGACTCCCCGTTTTTTTGCCGCTTCAAGCATTCGCGTTGCAGCCGGAGTATCACTATGTATCCCTGCTAAACGAATAAGCATTACAGTAGGTGACTCACTATAATAAGCAAGCCGAATATCCTGAGCAGTGAGGGGAGTGCCTCCTTCATTAATTCTTCGAAAAATTTCAAGTTTTGTACCTAATTCAATATTTCTAGGTAAATAGATTATCGTTAGGGGATAATCATTAAATACGTTTTTTAAGTGACTATGAAGTTGTGAAAATTTTTTTCCACGATAATAGACGCTTTGCGGAGTCAAATAAATCATGCCCTCATCATCGCTAATTGGGAATTCATCATTCGCATATTTAAAGATAGTATTTAGCCTTTGTTGACCATCAACAACTTCAATAATCCCGTCAGAGGTCTCCGAAAAGAAGAAAGCTGGAACTGTGAGATTATTAAGTATGGATTCAATGAAAAGAGATTCTTTGCGGAGATCCCATTGATCTGCATCACGCTGATAGTCAGGGATTATAACACGTTCGCTTCTAAGTCGGGCTATAACAGTTTCTATATTCTCACTTTGAGCCCGTGTTGGATCTGTCACCATAGGCAAACCTTCTATGGATTCATTTTTCTTCGACATTTAAACCTCCAGTTTGATGGTGTTTTTGGCTGGGTGGTGGTGCCAGAGGCGGGTGGCGTTGTCTTTGATGGCTTTGAGGAGGGCGAGATCGTCGAATTGCCACCCGGGGAGCTGGCGCCTATTTTCGGATGTTGTGGGTAGTGCGGCCTGTTTTGTTTGTGCCTGGGCATTGGAGAGGGTAGGGAAGAGAGAGCTGCAACGTGCTGAAAAGGGAAGGAGGATTGAAAGCCGGCCGCTATAGAAATGAGATTTTTTCATATTTTGGCTGCTGCTGTATAAGGGTAATTTAATAGTAATTGGAATTAACTCTCAGCAAGGGCTTTTGTCAAGTCATAAAATAGCTTCGCGATTTTATATAACGCGGCTTCGCCGCTCTTAAAAATGAAATTACTATACAATTTACTGCCTCATAGAGCTGATTGAGTGTGATCAATAGCTCAAGTGAATGGTCAATTGCGTTAGATACAGGAATGGTGCCGCAGTTGAATATTCCCCTCTGCTGAATAATTCTGGCCCAGACATGATTGGCAGGAGCTGATTTATGCTTCCTTCAACATTTTCAAATATTCATCTCTTGATATTCCTGCCGTTTTCAAATTGTGCCTGATGAGTGCTACCGGTACCTCATCATAGGTGGGGATGATAACTGGTCTGGAAATCCCCGGTTTGGTGTACGCACGATGACTTCCACGCTGTCGAGCGAAGCTGAACCCCGCACTTAAAAATACCTTCTCCAATTTTTTCCAGTAAACGGGAGTTATCCTGGGCATGCTTAGATCCCTATGGCCATGGAGTGCCTTTCAATGGCTATCCATGGGGGGCTTACCCATTCATTCTCCCTTATTTCATAGCCGCATTCATTGAGCACCTCTTCTAAAGTGCCCATTTCCTGAATGGTTTCCAGAAAGAGATGCACGGCTTCATTGAGAGCATTTTTTGCATCATCCGGGCTGAGACCGGAACTGACTACATCCAGAGGCATGGCGTGTGCTATATATTGATTACCTTCTTTCCAGATATTAACGGTATATTCAATGTTCATGGGCTCCTCCAAAATCCTCCTTTTTCCATAGGAGATTCGTTGAAATGGCTATTCACTGATAATAAGTTAAAGATAGCTTAATATCATCCATGAGGCAAATTCTTTTGGAAGTGGGTTCGGTGCTGAATCAGGGATGGGGATCTAGTAAGAAGGGTTATTCAAACCATTTTTCTGGTGGGGTTAATAGAAAATCCTTAATGTGAATTCCTTGAGCTCCGACTAACAATTTCTTCTTTACCTTAAATTCTTTCGAAAAGGCTCCAATGCCCGGCAAACCGCTTCTCCTCCTCACACTTTTCACTTCGATGGCAACCAGTTCCCTACCTCGACATAACACAAAAACCAAAGAGACGAGTAAAATATGCCTTTTAAATATAAGTGATATCAATAGGTTAAAAATTATCTCAGAATAATGAGTAAACTTACTCAATGATTTGGGTTATTGCCAAGCTTTTTAATCGACGCCCC
>Ga0315546_1002493_pt1 | contig 10614 bp, 7 predicted proteins | sample SalMarSW160170MG_FD_203833 | JGI IMG/M metagenome (GOLD analysis project Ga0315546, IMG submission 203833) | Salt marsh sediment microbial communities from the Plum Island Ecosystem LTER, Massachusetts, United States - Salt Marsh Sediment SW1601-170 ... | reverse complement strand
ATAACGGGCTGGAAGGTCTGCAATATATGCCTTCACTGATGTCATTATTTACCAGTATGGGCATGTTCTTCTTCATCGCCATGCCCCAAGTTGCTGAAGCCCTGGATAACCTCACCAAAGCCGCCAAACGAGGTTCACAGTTTATGATGTCGACGGCAGCTTTTGCTTCTAGAATGCGGCCTCACGGCTTTCCGCTCTTGGTAGGATTTGGCAGCCAGGCACCCTTCGATATGGTCTCTGACTATCTCAGGGGTCTAAAAGGGTCAACCCTGGATATGTTTCGCTATCCGGATAAGCTTTTGGCTGCCCAGCAGAAGTTCTTGCCATATTTAATAGACTCCGCCATAGCCATGGGTCGTATGATGCCAGGCACCCTTAGTTTTTGTTTTTTGCACCGCGGTTCAGATGAATTTATGTCACCCAAACAATTCGAGACCTTCTACTGGCCTGGTCTGAAAACACTCTTGCTGGCAATGATAGACGCCGGGCTAACACCTCTTGTCTTTAGGGAAGGTAGCTGGAACCAGCGTTTGGAGTATCTCCGTGAGCTGCCTAAGGGCAAAGTAGTGGGGTGGTTTGACCGTACCAATTTGTTTAGAGCCAAGGAGATGATTGGGGACACGATGTGTATTTGTGGTGATATGCCTCTTTCCTTACTCCGAACAGGTACCCCAGAGCAAGTAGAGGATTATGCCAAGAGGTTGATAGATGTAGTCGGGAAGGGGGGTGGCTTCATAATGGGTTCCAACACTGTCCTTGACAGTGCTGAACCGGAGCTGGTGAAGGTCTGGGTGGACTTCACCATGGAGTATGGAGTTTACCAGTAATGTGAACCAGCGGTTTTGGTAGAATCCACCGGGGCGGATATCGAGATATGGCCGCACAGTAGGATTTGGCACAAAAGCCGACAGCTACGCTTGTGTATAGCTGTCGTTACGCTCATGAGGGCCGGTTTGAGCCCCTCATCTGGTCCACCAATAACAAGGGTAACCACATCATCCACTCGGTGGTAAATATGATTCTTATCTGCAAATCCCTGTAATTCTGACGAAACATGAGGCTGGCGATCATATTTGCCGCTGAGTGCCGCCTTACGGCTTTATAGTTCCTCCTGTTGGACAATGTTGTCTTTATTTCGGGGCAGTTATCCTGTTGACTTCACGTATTCCACGGCGTTTTCCCCGGCAATGCGCCCGCTATTCAGGGCAAAGCCCATAGTATTCCCCGGTAGAACAAACACGTAACTGTCACCATATATTGAACACGCATCAGTCCCTGCGGCATAGAGTCCGGGAATAACCTCGTGCTCTTTGGTCAAGACCTCTGTTCTATAGTTAATCTTAATTCCACCCAGGCTTCCATAAGCGCCAGGGAAGAGCTTAGCGGCGTAGAATTTGGGCTGTTTGACTAGTTTGAGATATGTATAGCGCTTGTTAAAAAGCTCGTCACGGGTCTCGCAGAATTTGTTGTATTCATCCACTGTTTTCCGCAGACCTTCCGGGTTAATCCCGGTTTTACCAGCTAATTCTTCCAAGGAATCCGCCACAAATATATCTTTATCCCCCTGTTCAAGGATTTGCTTTAACTCGACATCAAAGTTTCTAAGTTCGGTGACAGGGAAAACAAGAGTCGTAACATCCAACCATTTTCCCTCATAGTATTTCTTCGTCGCTTCGTCGAAAATCATGAAGGCACACCGATCCTTTTGCCGGGCGATGGCATTTGCCGTAAATGTGGTATTTCCTATGATCTCTTCATTCATGAAGCGCTCTCCTAGTAGATTAACCAGAAGGTTGGGCTGGCGAAATGCAGCAGTGATAGCAACAAATTGTTCTACTCCCCTGGGCATGCCGCCAGCAAGTTCCATGTTCATTTCGGATTCTGCTGCACCCACCTCCCAAGCCATCCGTATACCATCCCCGACTAAGCCGGGAATTCTAAACGAGAACAAGTCACGTCCCCACTCATATCCAGTATACTTATTAATCCACTCTGGGTTGTCGCCAAATCCACCGGTAGCGATAATCGCTGCCTTGGCATTCGCCTGGATGGTTTCCCCAGACTTGTCTTCTGCCACCACGCCCACAATGCGGCCCCTCTCCTTGAGGATTTTCTTGGCTGGGGTTTGAAGATAGAATTGGACCCCCAGCTCTCTGGCTCTCTCAGTGAGGATTTTCATCATAGTGGCTGAGGCCATAGGCCCGGGGCGACCAGTCTCTGGCTTTATGATATGCCAGGTGAAATTAGACCCCGGGAAATAAGCGGCGGGTTCGACAAATTCAACTCCCATCTTCTCCAGCCAGTCGATGGTGCTGGCTGACTTATCTATATAAGCCTTCACTAACCGGGCATCAACACGCCAGTGGGTGTAATTCATAAAGATTTCAAACGCTTGCTCTCTGGTAAGTGCGATCTGTTTCAGGCGCTGCAGTCTGCTTTCTACCGCCAGGGGCCCCATACCCATGTTCCCAGTTCCGCCGGTGGTAGCCGCTTTTTCAAATGCGATTACACTGGCACCTTTCTCCGCAGCCGCTACCGCCGTTGCTAACCCGGAAGCACCAGCGGCAACAACCACCACATCAGCTTCTACTTGTTTCATGTTTTTCTCCTCTCGCAATTGTCTTTGAATTCTAGTGCTCAGCCCTGGCTCTTCATGCTGGACCTCTGTGCCTGTGGTAAAAACCAAAAACACCCTTTGGGTTGTTTGTCCACGGGCATTGCCTTCTTTTCTGCAGCTTCACCAGCCGAGATATAATATCTTACATTCTTTTATAAGAAAGTCAATGACTGAAATGCCTTCGTCTGAGGAAGTAATAGGCAAGATAAGGTTGAGCTTTACTAAGGGGGATCAACACATACAGCCCCGGTTTTGGTTAATAATACCTAACTACCCGATTGGCAAATATTGAATCTAACTGCCGATAATTATAGAATGGAATTGGGGGGGACAAGCAGGCAGATGGATAAGAAGGCAAGAGAAGTTATGATGCAATTTACCAGGGATAGGAGCAACCTATTACCTATATTGCTGAAGGTTCAGGAGTTAGAAAGGTACCTGTCATCAGAAGCTATTAGGGAAATAAGCCGTTTCTTAGATATATCTGAGAATGATGTATATAGTGTTGCTAGCTTTTATAGCCAGTTTCGCTTCAGCCGCGCCAGTGACCATACTACCTAAACGGGGGCTACATGACCTTTGAACAAATGCAACGTAATGCAATAGCCGAATGCGAGGCTTTAGAAGACAGTGAAACGCCTCGCATTTATATTGGCACCGCTACATGTGGGCGCTCCTCTGGGTCACTAGAAGTGCTCCATCACCTTAAAGCTGAGCTTAACCAGCGAAACATAGATGCCCAGGTGATAGAGGTGGGATGTATTGGTTGCTGCTACCTTGAGCCCCTGGTCTATATTGCCAAGCGCGGCCGCCCTCGCCTCGGCTACAGCAATGTAACACCGGAAATCGCCTCTCAGCTTGTAGCAGATTATATAGTCAATGATAGTCCCAGGCTAGACCTGGCGATTTGTAGTATAGGTGAGGGTGAAGTTGAAGACATTCCCAATCTTTTTGAGCTGCCCATGTTCAAGCCGCAGCTGAGAATAGCACTTCGCAATTGCGGTCATATTGACCCCGGAAATATTAATCAGTATGTTGCCAGCAGCGGCTATAGCGGGCTGGTCAGGGCACTGGGGATGACCTCCAGCGAGGTAATAGAGGAAATTAGCCAATCCGGACTCAGGGGAGGTGGCGGAGCGGGATTTCCTACCGGAACCAAGTGGCGCTTCTGCCAAGATGCAGCCGGTAGTGAAAAATACCTGATTTGCAACGCCGCTGAGGGTGACCCAGCAGTTTATAAAGACCGGTTATTATTGGAAAGCGACCCCCACTCTGTTTTAGAGGGAATGCTTATCGGCGCCCATGCTATTGGAGCTATCTGCGGCTATATCTACATTCCTGCTGAACATACTTTGGCCGTTGACAGACTGAAGACCGCCTTGAAACAAATGGAGGATAACGGGCTTTTAGGTGATAACATTCTTGGTGCTAACTTCAGCTTCAATATAGAGGTCAAAGAGGGGGCAAGCGCCTTTGTCTGCGGGGAGGAGACAGCTTTGATACGCTCCTTGGAGGGTAAGCGGGCCATGCCTTACCCCCGCCCTCCCTTCCCCACCACATCGGGACTGAGAGGCAAACCGACTGTTGTCAATAATGTGGAGACCTGGGCTAATGTATCTGCTATTTTGCAAAAAGGTGCCGAATGGTACGCTGGCTATGGCACCGACCAAAGCAAGGGAACTAAGATCCTCGCCCTAGCCGGTAAGGTGAAGCGTCCTGGACTTATTGAAGTACCAATGGGCATTACGCTGCGCCAGATTGTATATGACATCGGTGGGGGCATTCCAGATGGTAAGGACTTCAAGGCAGTGTTAATCGGTGGTCCAACGGGAGGCTGTTTGCCAGAGAGTGCTTTAGACCTACCTGTTGACTATGAGCACTTGACTGAGCACGGTGCCATCATGGGATCTGGAAGCATGATAGTTGCCGATAGCGATACCTGCATGGTTGACTTAGCTAAATGCTCCCTCTCCTTCACCCAAACTGAATCATGTGGCAAGTGCGTGTTGTGCCGTGAAGGAACGGTACAAATGCTAGAGTTTTTGACCGACATTACTGAGGGTAGGGGTAAGCCCAAGGATATAGGCTTGCTCTTAGAACTAAGTGAGGGCGTTAAGTTAGGGTCACTTTGCGCTTTGGGTGGGACCGCCCCCAACCCAGTGCAAACGACTATCAGGTACTTTCGTGAGGAGTACGAAGCACATATCAGAAGGAGGCAATGTCCGGCAAAAGTGTGTAAAGGACTGATCTCCTCATAGCAAAGGCTAGCGAGGAACAAATAATTAGTCCTGAGGAGCCAATCCTTATCGGGAGTTTGGGAAATACCTAATTCAAGGTGTATCTTGGAAAAAATCGTACTGAATATTGATGGGCATGAGGTCAAAACTGAAAAGGGAAAGACAGTGCTGGAAGCGGCGTTGGACGCGGGAATCTACATTCCTCACCTTTGTTATCACCCAGACCTAACGCCCTTTGGCGCCTGCCGACTATGCGTTGTTGAGATCGAAGGTGTGCGAGGAATACCCACGGCATGCACTACACTGGCCACAGAGGGGATGGTGGTGACGACTAGAACGCCTCAGGTTGACCAGATACGTCGCTTGGCTATGGAATTGATGCTGGCTGGTCATCCTCCCGACTGTACTACATGTCCCAAGTATCTCAATTGTGAACTACAATCGCTTAAACAGTATCTTGGGATTAGTGAGAGCCTGCGTATGCAAAGGCGACCAAAAGCCTTTCCCGTCAACAGCAGTAATCCCCTTTTCTTGCATGACTTCGGCAGGTGTATACTCTGCGGGCGATGTGTTAGAGCCTGCTATGAGTTGCGTGGGGTGGGAGTGCTCTCTTTTATAAAGAGGGGCAGTGAAACCTACATTGGTACTGCTTTCGACCGTCCCCTGGCTGATGCCGGCTGTAGATTTTGTGGTGCTTGCGTTGAGGTCTGCCCCACTGGTGCCATTATGGATCATGCGGAACTGTTAGAGGCGGGAAAGAGTCGTAGAGCAGCACTTATCCCCTGCAAATATACTTGTCCCGCAGAAATAGATGTACCGCGCTATATTCGTTTCATCCGTGAAAAAAAGTATTCGGCTGCGGTAGCGGTGATCAGGGAAAAGGTGCCTTTCCCTTCAGTCCTGGGTTATATCTGCGACCATCCCTGTGAAACTGTTTGTCGCCACAGCCAACTGAATGAGGCTATTTCCATAAGAGACCTCAAGCGCTTTGCCGCCGAAAGGGATGATGGGCTATGGAAGAAAAACTTCCAGAAAGCGTCGCCAACGGGTAAACGGGTGGCAATAGCTGGGTCAGGACCAGCCGGACTGACTGCGGCATATTATCTAACAAAGCTAGGGCATAACATAACCGTATTTGAAGCCCTACCCTTCCTTGGTGGTATGCTGCGAGTTGGCATACCCGAATACCGGCTCCCCAAGGATGTACTCAACGCTGAAATCAAACAGATAGAAAGCGTGGGTGTAGATATAAGGACACATACGAGGGTGGATTCACTGAATAAGCTCTTTGAAGAGGGATACAATGCCGTTCTGGTTGCCATTGGCGCACATCAGAGTCAAAAGCTGCCTATTCCGGGTGCTGACCTTAACGGTGTATTGATGGGTTTAGATTTTCTCAAGGATGTGAATCTGGGCAAAGAGGTTAGAGTGGGGGAAAAGGTAGTGGTGTTGGGGGGTGGGAATGTTGCCTTCGACTGCGCCCGTGTTGCCCGCCGCTTAGGTGCTAATGAAGTCCACATCGCTTGTCTGGAGTGCCGAGAGGATATGCCAGCCAACCCTGATGAGATTGAGCAGGGCGAGGCAGAGGGTATTGTTACCCATCCTTCCCATACTTTCACCAAGATTTTGAGCGACCATGGGCATATTACTGGCGTTGAGTGCCTTGATGTGCAGTCATTTGAATTTGACGAGGACGGGAAAGCCTGTGTTAACGCTATTGAAGGTTCAGAGCATATTCTGCCAGCGGATACTGTCATCTTCGCCATCGGTCAGCGTCCGGAAATCCCTGCCCAGTTCGGCTTGACTACCGGTCGAGGCAACACTATTGAAGTTGATGAGTATACCCATATCACCAATAGAGATGGTATCTTTGCTGCCGGTGATGCCGTGAGTGGAACTGCCTCGGTCATCCAGGCTATTGCCTCAGGAAGAAACATGGCCAGCGTCATAGACAGCTATCTTGGGGGGAGCGGTATTATTGACGAGGAATTGGCACCAGTTGAAGAGCCTGGAGCCTGGCTAGGGCGCGGGGAGAACTTTGCCTACCAACACCGATGTGAAGTGTCCTTGATGCCATTAGAGCAGCGACTCAATAGCTTTAGCAAGATAGTCCATGGCTATGACGAAGAGGCAGCACTTAAAGAGTCACTACGATGCTTGCAGTGTGACCTCAGATTCAAGATTTCAGCAGTAAAGTTTTGGGCGGATTATTCATCCCATTGACCATACCAATTAGGCCTACTACAAATTAGGTATTATGTCCCCAGAACACCGCGGCAAATCTATATCTGTGCCGCTTTAGCTATTTTATCCAAATGAAAGTTGGTGTTGCCTAAGTTAATCTCCCAAGCTTTAGCGCGCTTGAAATAGAGAGGCATGTCATGGTCTTGAGTAAAACCAATTGCACCGTGTATTTGAATGCCCAAAGCGGCAATACGTTTAAACCTCTCATTAGTCAAGGCTTTCGCTATGGCTACCTCTTGAGTTGCTGGAAGACCCTGGCTAAGCCGCCAGGCAGCATTATTAACCACGAGAGAGCACCCGTCGACGTCAACTAACATGTTGGCACAATGGTGCTGTATTGCTTGAAAACTACCGATTGGATGACCAAAGGCTACCCTTTGCTTAGCGTATTCTACGGTCATCTCCAGAACTTGTTTGGCGCCACCAACCATCTGGGCACATTTGGCCACGACCGCTTTCTCCAACACTTTATCTAGGATAAGCCAGCCTTCGTTAAGGTTACCCAACATATTGCCAAAAGGAACAGTTATGTTATCGAAGATGACTTCACACTGCTTATCGCCAGCCATAGTTTTAAGCAAAGTACAGCCAACCCCAGGGCTCTTATTATCAACCAAGAACAAAGTGATTCCATCCTCAGGTGACTGAGTTGCCTTAGTCCTGACTGCGCAGATAAGGTAGTCACTGGTATGGGCGTCTGGCACGAAGAGTTTTGTCCCTTCTATAATAAATTCTTTGTCTCTTAGCGTAGCTTTGGTTTGTATGCCGTCGCCAGTATATTTGGCGCTTGGTTCAGTTAGGGCTAAGGTAAGGAGTATTTCACCCTCAGCCAATTGGGGTAAGAGTTCTGCCTTTTGCTCTTCATTACCAGCTTCAAGGACAGTTAACCCGCCAAGAACTACTGTTGAGAAAAAAGGGCCGGGCAAGCAAGCTCGCCCCATCTCTTCAAGCAACACTATTAAATCGAGGATGCTTCCTCCTGCGCCACCATATTCTTTGGGAATAATTAAACCCATCCACCCTGCCTCTGCCATCTGGTGCCATAAACGTGGAGGATAGCCTTTTTCATCTTTAGCCATTTCTCGAACCAGATTTTTGGGACATTCCGTGGATAAAAAGTCGCGGGCAACTGTTCGTAGAATTTCCTGTTCTTCAGTTAGACTGAAATCCATTTAAGAACGTCTCCTCTCAACATTCCAAGAAACTATTCGGTGGGTAAGCCCAACCCTCTTTGAGCGATAACATTCCGATCTATTTCGGAGGTGCCGGCCATTATTGTGTAAGATACGGTATCAAGATAATAATAAGATGGCCAGCCGTACAAAAACGCGTGTTTTGAACCAGAGAGTAGCCCCCCATAATGTCCCAAGACCTGTGTGCCAAATTCAGCCACTCTTTGGGCAAGTTCCGAGTTATACAGTTTGTCTATGGCTACCTCATACGTCGGTATGTTACCCTTGGACATCATCCAAATAGCCCGATAGTGTAGCCACCGAGCCATTTCGCATTCGGCGACCAACTCAGCCAGACGATTCCGTAGTACCGGACTGAGGGGTTGCGGGGACCGCTTAACATACTCTATTAAGCGGTCAAGATATCCACGGACGGAAGGATAATACATATGAGCAACGCGCTCAAAATCGAGTGTGGCCATGGTCACATACCAGCCTCGATTTTTCCCGCCTATTAGATCTTCTTTGGGAACACGAACCTCGTCAAAAAAGACCTCACAGAATTCATACTCTTCAAGCATATCTAATATAGGATTGATGGTGATGCCAGGAGTTTTCATATCTATCAGGAAATAACTTAACCCCCTATGTCTTGGTAGACTGGGGTCGGTTCTCGCTAAGATGAATCCCCACTCTGCGAGGTGGGCTCCGCTATTCCATGTTTTTTGTCCATTGATTATATAGTAGTCTCCATCCTCAGTCGCCTGGGTTTTTATCGAGGCTAGGTCTGACCCACTATCCGGTTCACTCAGCAATTCACACCAATATACTTCGCCCTTAGCAATGCCGGGGAGATGCCTTTTAGCTTGCTCCTCGCTACCAAATTGGATCAGCGTCGGCGCCAGAAAGGTAACGCCCATGTGGTTAATGCCCGGGCAGTTATTGTATAGCACTTCCTCGTAGACTATGTTTTGTAAGAATGGGGAATTCTGCCCGCCGTATTTCTCAGGCCAACCTAAAGATAACCAACTCTTGGCCCCAAGCTTACGGCTTAATGTTCTCATTAGTTTCCAGTCCTCATCATCAAGGCCGTGAATTGAGGGAGCGAATGTAACTCGTGGCTGCCGTCGTAGCTCTGGGGGATATTCTTTTTGAATGAACTCGCGGACTTCCTGGCGAAAAGCCTCTTCTTCCTGGTTGAACCCAAAATCCATTTCCTGTCTTACCTTTTTGCTGTGAGATCCGGGATGTCCCCGGTTATCCGCTACGCAGGCAATTAAATTGACTATCCTGCGCCTCTTGAGTTCTTGGTGATCGTATTATATCCCACCTTAAGATTTTTAGACACCCTGTGTGCTGGCTGACCACATAGGTAACATTGGACTGCGGATTTTGGCAAGTTCTTTTTCAATATACTCTACCGGAGTAAGATAGGCAAGAGATTGGTGTGGGCGGTTGAAGTTGTATTCTATAAGTCAGTCAGTTAGCCGGGGATTGAGCTCTTCAGGGTCTAAACATAGATTAAGGTTGTAGAGCCATTCATACTCCAGGGTCTCATTAAACCTTTCTATCTCCGGGTTATCCTTTGGGGTTTTGACCCTGGAGAAATATCTTTGAATACCTAACTTGGTGGTAGCCATTTCAAACTCCCAGGCAAACTCACTTCCATTATCTGTCTGTAAGTTTTTAATAGGCTGGTCGACAAGGTAGCGGAGACGATAGAGGAAATCTGCTGCAGACCTTGAGCTCTTATTCTTATACATCCTGGCATAGCCTAACTTAGTAGCATGGTCTACCGCAGTCAGGATATATCTTTTGAGGTTATTCCAATAGATAACAATGGTATCAAGTTGAAAGAGGAAACATGGACTCCCTTCCTTCACTAGCTGGGTAATCCTCTTCTTCGGCTTCTGGCGAGCTATGGCTCTCTTTCTGGCGGTCTTCTCTTGTTTCTTTTTGTCAGGGTAGAGTTTATACCTTCGTATCACCCTCTCGATTTTCCAGGTAGAGATCCCCTCAGAATATCCTTTCTCGTAGAGGACTTTTAGCTTCTTCTTGCCGTAGTAAGGATATCTGTTCCTTAAGCATCTTATCCTCTCTTCCTGGGTGAGGGTCACCTCCCAGTTTCTCTTATGGTAGGGGGCTTTGGATTGATCAGCCAGGCTCTGGACATTGTATTTAGAGTCCTTAAAGCGCTTGAACCATTTGTGAAAGGTCTTCCTTGAAATGCCGAAGTGTTTGGCAGTCTGAGCGGCATTCTCCTTTCCCGCGGTATAGTAGAAGACCATCCACTCCACTCTCAATCTCTCCTGGGTTGTAAAGCCCAAAAGGTCTGCCACTCCCC
>Ga0315546_1002483_pt1 | contig 10640 bp, 6 predicted proteins | sample SalMarSW160170MG_FD_203833 | JGI IMG/M metagenome (GOLD analysis project Ga0315546, IMG submission 203833) | Salt marsh sediment microbial communities from the Plum Island Ecosystem LTER, Massachusetts, United States - Salt Marsh Sediment SW1601-170 ... | reverse complement strand
TCCTATAGCGGCAAGAGCCGGGTCATCAAGAATGATCCGTATGAGCTGCGTTTTGTTTTCCCCAGAGACCACAACTTCGCCGTCAAGAGTGTTATGGCCAGGTCGGGTGGCAGCGTCAAGGCCGCAGGCCTTGGCGATGGTGATGCTGTAGGTACATCAAACCATCCCCAAGCTTCGCTTGAGCCTGCCACCCACCCTTCGACAGGCTCAGGGCAGGCTCTGCCTGTCACCCACACCAACCATCAAGGATGGGCTACAGTCAAAATTCACAGTGACCAAACTACGGAGGTGAGCTGGGAGGTAAGGTTCGAGCCTACCGATATCTATCATTACCCAACGGGCGAGCCGACAAGGCTGCGTGTCGAGTGCGTCGGCCTGGATGGTGCCAAACTGACCTGGAATGAGCAGTATTGGCTCAACGTAGGATATCAGGTCTATTTAGATGGCAAACTACAGGGATACACTCCCAAGGCTGTGTTCCCATTACACGGACTCGATCCCAAGGCGACATATACTGTGGGTGTCGAGACCGTATGGGAAGACGGCACGGCCAGCCCTCGCAAGGCGGAACTAATATTTTCACTGAAGAAATAAGTGACTAAAATCGGTGGCATCCTCAAGCTCGCTAGCAATTACGCAATAGTCCGCGGCGCCTTTGAAGTTCCACTAACATCCGGGACGACATGGATTGAACTGAGTACTGAAAAATGAATACTTGTCCGCCTCTGGCGGAAGGGAATCCGACTGCTGTCGGACAAGTCTTGACTATCGTCAGAGGTGTATTGAAAAATGGTTGTTTTTTTGTTATAGTTAATAGTTGTATTCAGTAAACAATGGTTTATGTTTAGTTCTTTCCATGATTCTCCGTATGGAGTCCCAAGGACAACAAAAACAATCTAAACAGGGCGACGAAGTCGGGTTTGCTCCTGTCCAGCCCGTTGGGCTGGCCGGGTTCATATTTGACATCAAGAGATATGCGATTCATGATGGCCCTGGCATTCGGACTACAGTTTTTTTTAAAGGTTGTCCATTACGTTGTCGGTGGTGCCATAATCCTGAGAGCTGGAAGCTCCATCCTGAGCCGAGTCTACGCCACGGGCGATGCGTCAGGTGCGGGCGTTGTATTGAGGCATGCAGCCTGGGGTTAATACGACTGGTTGACGGACAACCGGTCACTGATGTCGAAAAGTGCCAGATGTGCGGGGCATGTGTGGATGTGTGTCTTGCCGGTGCCAGAGAGATTATTGGACAGCAAATATCGGTGGCTGAAATAATGGCTGAGGTTGAAAAGGACCGAATCTTCTACGACCAATCGGGTGGAGGTGTAACGTTCTCCGGAGGCGAACCGCTGATGCAGCCGGAGTTCCTTCTGGCGCTATTAGACCAATGCCGACAGGTCGGGATTCACACAGCGGTCGATACAACCTGTTACGCAGAACCAAAAATCATCCGGGACGTAGCGAATAAGACGGATATATTTTTATGCGACTTGAAGCACATGGATTCATCTATGCACAAACGGTATACTGGTGTGGGCAATGTCCTGATACTCAATAACATCCGGTATCTCGCTGAAGCTGGAGCAAAAATATTGATTCGTGTTCCCATTATCCCCGGCTTTAACGATGACGACAAGAACATCAAAGAGGCAGCCCGATTTACCAAGACGCTTAAGGGTGTGAATAGAATCGATATATTGCCCTATAACCGTGGGGGCTTAGAAAAATCAGTGCGGCTTTCCGATAATTTTGAGCTTATGCAGACAGAAACACCCAGCGATGAGACGATGGAAGGTATCGCAGAAACGTTTAGAAGATACGGATTTGAAGTCAAAATAGGTGGTTGATACGATGAATAAACGAGTAGCCAAGTTGCGTCAGCAAAGCGTTGGGACGAAGCCTTACATCTCGACCGAGCGGGCTGAGCTGATCACGCAATTTTATCAAAGTGATGTTCCGATGCACCATTCCGTGCCCGTCTGCCGGGCGCTTGTCTTCAAGCATATCCTGGAAAACAAGACAATATGCATCAACGATGGTGAGCTTATCGTAGGCGAACGAGGCCCTGCTCCTAAAGCAACGCCAACGTATCCTGAACTGTGCTGCCATGATTTGGAAGACCTGCGCATACTCAGTACGCGCCAGAAGACTTCTTTTGATGTTAGTGATGAGGTGAAGCAAGTTTACGAAGAAAAGATTATCCCGTTCTGGTCCGGCAAAACAATTCGAGACAAAGTCTTCCAGGCAATGGACAAAGACTGGCATCGAGCGTTCAGTGCAGGTGTTTTTACCGAGTTTATGGAACAGCGGGCACCGGGACACGCTATTCTTGATGATAAAATTTACCACAAGGGTATGGCAGATTTCAAAGAGACCATTTCAGAAAATAGAAGGAAGCTGGACTACCTTAATGACCCGTGCGCATACGAGAAAGACCAGGAGTATCAGGCGATGCAGATATGCGCCGATGCTGTGATCACCTTTGCCAAGCGATATGCAGATAAGGCACTTGAGCTGGCTGAGGTTGAAAGCGATTCCGGTCGCCGCGAGGAACTAAAACGCATTGCCCAGATCTGTTCGCATGTGCCGGCCCATGCACCTCGTGATTTCTGGGAAGCCCTGCAAGCATATTGGTTTGTTCACCTGTCCGTGATCACGGAGTTGAACACGTGGGACTCATTCAATCCGGGTCGGCTTGACCAGCATCTGTATCCCTTTTATAAAAAGGGTATAGAAGAAGGGACACTAACGCCGGAAAAGGCTAAAGAGCTGCTTCAATGCTTCTGGATCAAGTTCAATAATCAGCCTGCACCGCCGAAGGTCGGTGTCACCGAGGAGCAAAGCGGCACGTATACAGATTTTGCCCTGATCAATATCGGCGGACTGACGCCGGACGGCGCAGATGCTGTTAATGAAGTCTCGTACTTGCTCTTGGACGTTGTCCAAGAGATGCGATTGATTCAGCCAAGCGCCTGCATCCAGATTAGCTCGAAAAATCCGGATCATTTTCTCAAGCGAGCGTGCCAGGTTATTCGGACCGGCTTCGGCCAACCGTCGGTATTTAATACCGATGTTATTATTAAGGAAATGCTGCAGGACGGCAAAAGCATCAAAGATGCCCGTTGCGGAGGTCCCAGCGGTTGTGTTACGATCAGCGCTTTTGGCAAAGAGAGCTGCACGCTGACGGGCTACATAAACTGGCCTAAGATATTTGAGCTGGCCTGTTTCGGGGGCGTGGATCAAAACAGCGGTGAACAGGTTGGACCACAGACCGGCGATGCTCGCCGGTTCGGCTCCTACGAAGAATTTATGGAAGCTTACAAAACGCAGCTAAGATACTTCGTTGACCTCAAGATTCGCGGCAATAACGTTATTGAGCGGCTGTTCGCTAATTTTATGCCGGCTCCTTTTATGTCTATACTTATGGACGACTGCGTTGCCCGCGGATTGGATTATCATAATGGCGGACCTCGATACAATCCCACATATATTCAAGGCGTGGGAATCGGCACATTGACCGATTCACTAACTGCTGTTAAATACCAGGTCTTTGATAAACGAAGTGTCTCTATGGACGAATTGCTATCGGCTATGCAGGCTGACTTTGAAGGATATGAAAAGCTGCGGCACGAACTCACTTTTCATACACCCAAATATGGTAACGATGACGACTACGCTGACAGTATCGTCGAGGAAGTCTTTAACACCTACTACGAAGTTCTGAACGGTCGTCCGAATACAAAGGGTGGAAAATACAGAGTCAATCTCCTTCCGACGACAGTACATATTTACTTCGGTTCGGTGATAGGCGCTCTACCCAACGGTAGAAAAGCAGGCGAACCGGTCTCTGATGGGATATCGCCAACGCAGGGGGCTGACACCAAAGGTCCGACAGCGGTGATTAAATCGGCAGCCCACATCGACCACGCACGAACTGGTGGCACACTTTTGAATATGAAGTTCAATCCGCAGGTGTTGGCCGGCGATGATGGGATTGAGAAGCTCGCGCATCTAATCCGGGCATACTTTCGGCTTGATGGTCATCACATTCAGTTCAATGTTATTACCGCTGATATGCTACGCAAAGCCCAAGAGAATCCCGGCCAGCACCGCGACCTGATTGTAAGAGTAGCAGGCTATAGTGATTACTTCGTTGATGTGGGTCGCCAGTTGCAGGATGAAATTATAACCAGGACAGAGCAGCAGACTTTTTAGAACATAACCCCCAGTAAAACTGGGGGCTAAATATTTAGCCTGCGGTTTCACCGCAGGTTGTTTTCCGGGAGGCTTAATTATGAGTGGATTTTGGGTTTGCAAAAGGCAGAAATTCTATCTTCTGTTCTCTGCTTTCTGTCCTCTGTTTTCTGTCCTCTGTTCTCTGACCATAGCCGAAGGGTCAGACCAAAGCGAGCTGAAGGCAATAATTGCGGCACATGTTGAGAAGGTCGAGCCTTTATCAACAAAAGCGAATCTTGTTTTCTGGGAAGCAGCTACCACCGGCAAGAGCGAAAAGTTCAAGGAGCTGGAGCAGCTTCAGCTCCAGATACGCAAGATATATAGTGACCCAAATGACTTTAAGCGACTGAAGCTCCTTAAAGAACGTGGACAAATCAAAGACCCACAGCTTGTTCGGCAATTGGAGAAGCTGTATCTGGCATACCTGCAGAATCAAATTGAACCGGAATTGATGAAGCGCATCGTCGAACTGGAAACGAAAGTCCAAGAGACTTACAACAACTATCGGGGCACCATCAGTGATAAAAAAGTCACGATGAGTGACATATATACAATCCTCACGACTGAGAAAGATTGCCAAAAGAGAGAGATGGCATGGAAGGCGAGCAAACAGGTCGGTAACGTTATTATCGACGATTTTCTGCAATTAGTCAAACTGCGGAACGAGGCTGCCAGAAAAGTTGGGTTTGAAAACTACCATTCTTTATCGGTATTCGTCGGCGAACAGAACATAAAGGAACTGGACAGAATCTTCGCTGAGCTGAGCGAACTCACAAATGAACCTTTCAGGCAGCTCAAGAAGGAGCTTGACCAAATTCTGGCCCAGAGTTACGGCATTAAACCTGAAGATTTGATGCCATGGCATTATCACGATCCCTTCTTTCAGAGGACACCTTTGGTTTATGAGCTGGATTTGGATTCCTACTACAAAAACCGGGATGTGAAAGAGCTTGCTCAGAAATACTACGCAAGTGTCGGCCTGCCCGTAGATGACATTCTGGCCAGAAGCGATTTGTACGATCGAGAGGGTAAATATTCTCACGCTTTCGGCCACGACGTGGACCGCAATGGCGATGTTAGGGTACTCGCCAATCTTCAGGATACCGAACGATGGATGGAAACAATCCTGCACGAATTAGGGCATGCAATCTACAGTAAATACCACGATCGATCCGAGCCCTGGCTGCTAAGAGAGCCGGCTCACAGCTTCACAACAGAAGCCGTAGCGATGTTCTTCGGCAGATTGAGCAGGAACGCTGCATGGATGCAAGAGATGTTGGAACTTAAGCCTGAGGAGCAAAGTAAGATTGAAAAGGTAGGCGCCAAATACATGCGATTCCAGCAGATCCTATTTGCGCGATGGGCGATGGTCATGTACAACTTTGAGAAGGCTTTGTACGCTGATCCCGACCAGGATTTGAACAATCTATGGTGGGACCTCGTCGAGAAGTATCAATTCATCAAACGTCCGCCCGGGCCAGCCGATGCCGGCTGGGCTTCAAAGCTGCACTTTACAACGGCTCCCTGCTATTACCACAACTATATGCTGGGCGAGCTGCTGGCCTCTCAGCTTCATCACTACATTGTTTACAATGTCTTTAAACTTGACTCGGATAAAGACGTCAGTTATGTTGGTGACAAACGTCTGGGGCAATACCTTCGAGAGAACGTCTTCGCGCCGGCAGCGTGTTATCACTGGAACGAGATGATTACCAGAGCAACAGGGAAGCCTCTGAATCCAAATTACTTCGTTGAGCAATTCATCCGAAACGAGTAAAATTTGAAGTGACTAAAGTGCGAAGTGACTAAAGTTGTGAATTGAATAACAACTTTAGTTCATTTTAGGCACTTTAGCTCACTTTAGCTCACTTATTATGGTCTATTTAATCGCTATCTTAATTTATCTACTGATACTTACCAGCATAGCAATATACAAATCCAGGCAGGTTAAAACTCAACAGGATTTTGCTGTTGCGGGACGTACGCTGTCACCGTGGGTCATGGTTATGACTATGCTGGCAGTGTGGATTGGAACAGGCTCCATCGTGGGCAATGCCGAGGAAGCGTATCGCACCGGTAAGGCAGCGCTGATTATTCCGTTTGGCACATTTGCAGGTATGATTCTATTGTCTCTTGTTGCAACACGGGCAAGAAATATCCAGGCTCTGAGTGTCCCTGAGATTATCGGTTCACGGTTCGGCCTGGTTAGTCGGTTTTTAGCCGTGATTGCCCTGATAATAGCATATATGGTCATTGTCAGCTATCAGTTCAATGCCGGTGGCGCGGTTATTGAAGTTATTACCGACTCTGTCGTGACAAAGGAAACCGCCACGCTAATCGCAGCGGTCTTTATTATTGCCTATACCATGCTGGCCGGCCTTAAAAGTCTTGCCAGCATGGATATTGTCACGGGTACGATCATTACCGTGTCACTACTCATTGCCTTTCCGGTGCTCCTTATCAAAGCAGGAGGCTTTGAGGGCATGCGTGCGGCGTACGAGGCCATGCCTAAGGCCTCGCATATGCAGTTCTGGGGTGTGTATAAACCGGTTCAGATCATCAACTACCTGCTGCCGACGTTCCTGCTGGTCATGGGCGATGCGAATCAGTATCAACGTATCTTTGCCAGCCGTAACGCTCGAGGCGCCAGGCAAGCTGTTTCCATCCTGATATTCGCAGCTCTGGCCATCGAGCTTTTAATCATCGCTTCGGCCTGGATAGCAGGCAGTATGACTCCGGACCCGGCAAACGGTAAGTACATACTGATATATGCGGCAAGGCATTATATGCCCTTCGCGCTGGGCGTATTATTCATGATTACTGTGGTGGGTATAATCGTGTCGACCGCAGATTCATTTCTTCTGGTACCTGCGACCTGTTTTATCAATGACGTGTATTCCACATATATCAATCCCAAGGCCAATCAGAAAAAGGTGATATTGATCAGTCGGTTTATGGTGGTCGTCTTTGGTGTGATTGCCTATCTGGTGACGCATGCCTTTGCCGAAACCACGGGCTTTTTCAAGAAAGCACTCTATGCGTACACGATCTATGGATCGGCCATTACCCCGACATTAGTGGCTGCCCTATTCTGGAAACGGGCGACAAAGCAAGGTGCAATCGCGTCAATTCTCGCCGGTACGATTGTAGCTTTGGCGTGGGCAGAGTTGGATTTCATTCGAAACAAACTGCCTGCATGGGCATCTGAGCTGGATGCTGTATTACCAGCTATAACAGTATCAGTCATTGCTCTGATCTCTGTGAGTCTGCTCACCAGGAGCAAAAAGTGAATATCAAAAATAAAAAATCGAAATTGTGGAATCGCTCCTTAGGGGCGATGACCTGCCTGCACGTAGCGTTTCGGCGAAGGCAGGCTTCCTTAATTTTACATTTTACATTTTGATTTTTGATTTTTTTCGACAGATGTTTTCAAGCGACACATATTTGCAAAGAAGGCAACGGTTGAGGCGACAAATAGGATCGGGTGTTATCCTGCTGCTCGGTAACCAGGATTGCCCCATGAACTTTGCCGAGAATCCGTATCCCTTCAGGCAGGATAGCTCGTTCTTATACTTCTTCGGTCTGGATAAGCCCGGCCTGACCGGCCTTATCGACATAGATGACGGAACCGAGACTATATTTGGTGATGACCCGACAGTTGATGAGATTGTCTGGACCGGGCCACAAGTATCGCTGCGTGATATGTGTCTGAGAATCGCCGTCTCGAAAACTAGCCCAAGTAATGAACTCTGGGCCACAATAGAAAAAGCACACCAACAAGGAAGAACCATCCACTTTCTCCCACAGTATAGGCCAGAGAATATTATCAATATCAGCCGACTACTTGATATCGAACCAGTCAGAGTCCAGGACAAAGTTTGCGAAGCTCTGATACGAGCAGTCGTCGCGCAGAGGACCATCAAGTCGCCGGAGGAGGTTGATCAAATCGAACAGGCACTTGAGATTACCCGTGAAATGCAGATTGCAGCTATGCAGCACGCCAGGCCTGGAATCTACGAGAGAGAAATTGCGGGGATTATGGAGGGTATAGCAGTATCTAAAGGTCGACTGGCCTTTCCCACGATTTTCTCAATACATGGAGAGACACTCCACAATCATGGCCACGATAATCTGATGCAAAAAGGCAATATCGCGGTGAACGACAGCGGGGCTGAATCCGGCCTGCATTACGCCAGTGACATTACGCGGACAATTCCCATCGGCGGCAAATTCACCGGCCAACAGCGGGAAATCTACCAGATTGTACTAAGAGCTCAAGAGACAGCAATTACAGCCATCAAGCCAGGGGTAGAGTTCAGACGGGTGCACGAAATCGCATGTGTAGTCCTTGCATCAGGTTTGAAAGACCTCGGTCTCATCGAAACAGACCCAGAAGAGGCGGTCCAGGCCGGGGCACATACATTATTCTTCCAGTGTGGTCTCGGGCACATGCTCGGGCTTGATGTACACGATATGGAATCTCTCGGCGAAGATTATGTGGGCTATACGGACAAAATCAAGCGAAAGATGGAATTCGGCTGGCAGTGGCTAAGGTTGGCTAAGGCTCTGGAGGCTGGCTTCGTTGTTACTGTCGAGCCGGGGATTTATTTCATCCCTCAGTTGATCGACCGTTGGAATCAGCAACGTAAGTTTTGTGATTTTATAGACTATAGAAAAGTTGAGAGATATCGAGGCTTTGGCGGCATACGAATTGAGGATGATGTCTTAGTAACTGATAATGGCTGTCGTATCCTCGGTCCTGAGATCCCTAAGGGAATTGATGAAGTCGAAACAATCACATCACAATGATAGACTCCGCACCAAAGATAAAGTGAGATAAAGCGTCTAAAGTGACTAAAGTGCCTAAAGTTATAAATTTTACTTTAGTTCACTTTAGGCATTTTAGGCACTTAGCACTATTGAGTAAACAAGTTCATTCAGCGATTAAAGAGGGTTTATGCTAAGAATAGGAATTGCAGGACTTGGATTCATGGGGCGGATGCACTACAAGTGCTACAAGGCTCTGGAAAATGCCAGGGTTGTAGCCGTCTGCGATTTGAATCCGAACATCGAAGAGGATACCAAAAGAGCGATTGGCAATATCGGCGAAGCTGAAGAAGCGATTGATTTTAACAGCTTGCAATTATATACCGATTACGAGAAGATGCTTAAGGAGGCCAAACTCGATGCGGTGTCGATTACATTGCCGACTTATTTACACGCCGATTTCTCCATAAAAGCTCTGCAAGCGGGCCTTAACGTCTTGTGCGAGAAGCCAATGGCACTGAATGTGCAAGATTGCGAGAGGATGATAGCGCAAGCCAATCGCAGCGGAAAAGTGCTGCAAATCGGGCACTGCGTGCGATTTTGGCCTGAATACGCAAAAGCAAAAGAGATAATCGATAGCGGCAAGTACGGCAAAGTTATTGCAGCGACATTCCAGCGTCTGGGTGCAGCACCGGCTTGGAGCGCAGACAACTGGTTTATGAATGAAGAACGCAGCGGAGGAGTTGCTTTAGACTTACACATTCACGATACAGACTTTGTACAGTATATATTCGGATTACCACGTGCTGTTTCCAGCCTCGGGGCAAAAGGTCCCGGAGGGGAATTGCTACATATAGCCACACAGTATCTATATGATGACGACAAAGCTGTAATCGCAGAAGGAAGCTGGGCAATGACGCCGAGCTTTGGCTTTGAGATGAGCTTTAACATTGCATTGGAAACGGCGACGATTGTTTATGATTTAACGCGGCAGCCATCGTTCAAGATTTGCCCTGCAGAGGGACAATCCATAACGGCGGAGGTGGATAAAAGCGACGGCTGGTTTGTGGAAATAGCACACTTTGTAAAGACAATAAGCGGGCAAAAGGTCGAGCCGATAACGACATTAGAGCAGTCGCTGAACTCGGTTAAAATCGTAGAGGCTGAAAAGGAATCGATAAGAAAGAGACAAAAGGTTTCAATTAGATAAGTGAGCTAAAGTGCCTAAAGTGTGCTAAAGTTATAATTTATAATTTTAGGCAATTTAGTCACTCTAAATTTTCGCCACTTTCATGGAGTGATACGATGAAGTGTAAAGACTGGCCTGTTGGAGTCTGTAGCTGGTCACTGCAAAGGGATATTTCCGGCGTAGCGGAGGCCATGAACAGAATAGGGATCGAGCATGTGCACTTGGCAGTGAGACCAGCACTTCAGGATACTGGCAAGGATTTTCTGGCGGCAGTGCAGCAGAACTGGATAATAAGCAGCACGATGATAGATTTTCCGCAGGAAGATTATTCGACACTAAAGAGCATAAAAGCCACGGGAGGAATTGTGCCGGACGAATACTGGCAGCAGAACCACAATCTGTTTGTGGGAGCAGCCGATGTCACTGTAGCGATGGGAGTTAAATATCTC
>Ga0315546_1002482_pt1 | contig 10643 bp, 4 predicted proteins | sample SalMarSW160170MG_FD_203833 | JGI IMG/M metagenome (GOLD analysis project Ga0315546, IMG submission 203833) | Salt marsh sediment microbial communities from the Plum Island Ecosystem LTER, Massachusetts, United States - Salt Marsh Sediment SW1601-170 ... | reverse complement strand
AACACAAAATTAATATAAAAATGAATTTCAGAAAAATAATGTCAATCTTTTTATAAAAGCATTAATTGAACTTCTTTGCAATAGGTGAAAAAGTCTTCCTATGGATTGGTGTAATATCAAATTTATTTATTGCTTCTATATGTTTCCTGGTTGGGTAACCTTTATTATGCAGGAAGTCGTAATGAGGGTATTTTTTGTGATACTTCAACATTAAATTATCTCTTGTTACCTTTGCAAGAATTGAAGCAGCTGCAATACAAAAAAATTTCTGGTCGCCCCTTATGATTGCTTCACCTTTAATTCTAATTTTCTTATCATTGGATTTATTTGGCAGATATGGGCCATCCACCAAAAAGAAATCTACGGATATTGTTAATTTATTAATCGCCTCTCTCATTGCTAAAAAAGTGGCTTGCAAAATATTTATCTCATCAATCTTTTGGGGGCTTACAAGCCCAATAGCGAAATCAAGTGCTGTTTTTTTTATCTGGAAATACAATTCTTCTCGCTTTGTTTGCGATAGTTTTTTAGAATCATTCAATCCAGGAATAATAATATTTTGTGGCAAAATAACAGCAGCAGCGACAACAGGTCCAGCGATAGGGCCCCTACCAGCCTCATCAATGCCAATAATTCTTTTGTAACTTTTAAATATTTTATATTCTGAAATCATTTAGAGGGTTGAATAGAATTTACCACATTAATCATCATCTCAGCAAGCCTCAATGCTTCGCACATACTCTTCTCAGAAGCAATATTTTTACCTGCAATATCAAATGCGATTCCGTGAGCAACCGATGTTCGTATGTAAGGAAGACCTAATGTAACATTTACGCCTTTATCAAAAGAAAGCATTTTGAATGGTATCAAACCTTGGTCGTGATATGATGAGATTATAATGTCATATTTTTGGAAATCTCCTGCAAAAAATGTATCCGCAGGAAATGGTCCATCGATATAAAAACCTTCCTCATTTAATTGTTTTATGATTGGTTTAAAAATTCTCTGTTCTTCATCACCAAAACTTCCTTGTTCACTACTATGAGGGTTCAATCCCAACAAAGCTAATTTTGGATTCTTAATATTGAAATACTTTTTTAATGATTGTTTTATTAATCTTATCTGATTAATTATTTTATTCTTTTCTAAATTTTTAGAAACATTCTTTAAAGCTATATGAGTTGTAAGAAGAGCTACATTGAGTTTTTCGCTAAAAAATGACATCACAAAATTTTCTGTTGAGGACTGGTTTGCAAAGAATTCAGTATGACCAATAAATTCAGGATATGTTAATTGAATAAAATGTTTACTTAATGGACCTGTTACAATAGCATTTACCGTATTTTCTAAAGCATCTTCCCCGGCTCTTTTTATAGCATTGTAAGCAGAAAGTCCACTAAATTTAGAAGGCTTTCCTGGTTTAAACCCATAATCTTGAAATATTGGAATCCAGAATAAATTACTTTCGGGAAAATTTTGAATTTGACTAATATTACAAATTTTAATCAAATTATCAATTTTAGAACCAATGGGAAAACTGCCATAAACTATTACTGTATTTTTGCCTGAGTAAGAATTGATTACCTTTAATATAATTTCTGGTCCGATACCAGTTGGGTCTCCGAGTGTTATGCCGATTTTTTTCATATGAAAAATACCTTACCACAAAGACACGAAGACACAAAGAAAAAGAAATAGAGATATGATAACTTCTAATTCATCCACAAGTTGGCGGATTCATACTCCTTTGGGTCCTGATTTGTTTTCGGGACATGTAGGTTTCATCTAAAAAACTTTTCACCACAAAGGCACGAATCGCGATAAGTTGGAATACCGATTCAAATCGGTAGACACAAATATAAATATAAAAATTTCTCTGTGTACTCTGAGTCTCTGTGGCAAATAAAAAAATGGTGCCGGGACGCGGAATTGAACCACGGACACAGGGCTTTTCGGGCCCCTGCTCTACCGTCTGAGCTATCCCGGCATTTAGAAAAATTATCTACTGCTTTTTTCTTTAAGGTATTTATTGCTGTCAAGTTTTTGAAAATTCATGAAGAAAATTACAAAAAATTTGACAAAATTATTTTTACTTTTATTAAATTGTAAATATAATTATGAGGACAAAAAGAAAATGGGAAAGAGAAAAATCATACTGATTGATAACTTGCAAATATTGCAATATACTTATTCTATGCCTATTTTCACATTTTCCATTTTACATCTTGCATTTTTGGTTTCACCTCCCCCCCCAGAATTTACAATTTATTAAGTGTTTTACATACATTTTCTATAAGATTATACCCAACTCATGAGAAATATATCTATGTTATTGGGAAGAATAAATTCGTTTAGTTATGCCTTCCTACTTTGATGTTTATGAATAGGAAGGCAATAATTTAACATACCAAAAAAACAAAAAAATTATCCTCAGAAAGAGGAGAAAGGTGAAAAATATGAAAAAGATAATAAGCATACTAATATTTACACTTATCCTTACAAGTATAAGTTTTGCGGAAATAATAACAAGAACCTATTATTTTAATGAGCCTGTATTAACTCCTGATAGTATTTATACCCGAATAGAAATTACCGAGGGGGTTGTAGTAGGAACCCCAGGATATCCTGCACTTCCATATAGAGGTATAAGTTTATTGATTCCACAGAATGAAAATATAACAAACGTTCTTATTGAAAAAGGTAACGAAATTGACTTGGGTGAACACATTGTATATCCGATCCAACGGTCAGTACCTATTAGTGACACAAGTGGATATGAGTTTACTGAACCTGATCCGGAGATTTATGGGAGTTCAGAACCATTTCCTGCAAAGCAGAATACAGATTTTAGTACTCATTACCTTGCCGGGTATTCAATTGGGTTTTTGTCAATTACACCTTTTACTTACATTCCTATAACAGGTGAGTTATCATATTTTGAGGAAATAACTGTTATTGTGGAAACAGAATATAGCGATGTTGCTGCGACTGCTGCTGATAAGTTCTTATGTGAGAATCCAGAGATTGAAAAACGACTCAAAATACTTGTGGAGAATTATGATGATAAAGATGCATTCTACAATATAACCAAAGAGAGACCTGATAGTGCTTATGACTACATAATAGTAACCTCTGAAGAATATGCAGATGATTTTCAACCGTTAGCAGATTTTCATTCCAGGCAAGGATACAGAACTAAGATTGAACTGATTGAGAGCATTTTAACAAATTACACAGGTGTAGATGATCAAGATAAACTAAGAAATTATTTCATTGAACAATATGAGGAAGAGCAAAATTATATGCAATATGTCCTTCTTGGTGGAGACTCAGCACCAGATGATCCTTCCAATAATATAATTCAGCACCGTGGATTATATGTTAATTACTACTGTTATATTGACTATGATATTCCTGCTGATATGTATTATGCCTGTTTAGACAGAACCTCTGCCCCGGGTGATGGTCCAGATTGGAATAATGATAATGATGATATGTGGGGTGAGCCAGATGAAGCTGACCTCTTGGCTGAATTCTACATTGGAAGGATTTGTGTAAATAATTCTACAGATATATCTAATTTCATAAACAAGACAATCCTGTATTCTGAGACCCCTGTGGTTGATGGAATAAATTCCGCTTTATTGGTCGGAGAGCTTCTCTGGGGTCCCCCGCAGTACCCAACTTACACTTATGGGGGAACTTATATGAATGAGTTAATCGGTGGATGCAGTAATAATGGCTATACAACGGTTGGTATTCCTGCTGACTGGGATATATCCACTTTGTATGAAATGAATGGATATTGGACATCATCAGATTTATATACTCAATTAAATCTCGGACCAAACCTGCTTTGTCATCTTGGACATGGCAATCCTACTCATTGTTTAAATATTGATAATTCAGACTTAACAACTTATCACATTACCAATGATGGAATTACACATAACTTTATTAATGGCTATTCTCAGGCATGCTATTCTGGTTCAATGGATAACTGGCATTTTGACGGATATTATGGACCAGACTGTTTTGCGGAAAAGATTTCCACTATGTCTACAGCCACTTCAACCTTTATAGCCAATTCTCGTTACGGCTGGGGTGAAGCGGGTGGAACTGATGGAGCTTCTCAAATATTTAACAGAGAATGGATTGATACTTTTTTTGATGATGGTGTATATTCCATCGGAGGGACTAATCAGGTTTCAAAAGAACATGCTATCCCATTTATTGAAGCACAGCAAGTTGTAAGATGGTGCTGCTACGAATTGAATGTTTTCGGAGACCCTTCTCTCGAACTCTGGACTGAAGAACCTACAAATTTATCTGCTACATACCCTCAAACAATAATGGCTGGAATCCCAGAAATTGGGGTAATTGCTCCTGCTTTTTCAAGGATTACAGTTTATGATGACGATACTATCTTTGGTTATGGTATGACAAATTTTTTGGGAGAAGGAACCGTCGTTTTTGACAACATTCCCCAAGAAGCAGGAATTATGCATATCTCAATCGTTGCACATAACTATTATAAATATGTTGGTGATATTACGGTCACAGCTTGTGTCGTGAATGTTTTTCCTGACACTATATATGCTAATGTGCCATCAACAGTAACTATTACAGTTTTATCCCCAGATAGCATAACTCCAGAAGTTGGGGTAAATGTATGGGCTGAGGGCTTAGATTACATTTCAGATACAGTTGTTACAAACGATGATGGAATTGCAAATTTAACAGTAAATTATCCATTTGGTCCAATTGTCCAAATCTACGGACAGAGACCCGAAAACGATTATTATACATTCCATGAAGAATTACATGTAATAGCAGATGACCTAACAAACCCAGACCTGACAGTTACTACTAATTTTGGTTTGGAAGATACATTTGCTCTTAATTTACCTGGAACAATTTATGCATATGTTGAAAATGATGAAACTACACTCTGGATAAGTATTGATGATAGTTTATTATTTAGTACCTCTGGAAGTAGCTATGAAGTTACTCCATTAACAATGAATCCAGTCATATCAATCATTTCTAAATCTGGTTACAACTTGTATCAAGAAGAGTTTCCTGTAATAATTGCTTATGGTTCAGTTTCTGGCATAGTAACAAACAGTGAGACTGGTAATCCTGTCCCTGATATTGAGATTAAATTTTATGAACAAGGTGCTAACCCAACAACTGACGACCCATTATTCACAGATGTAACTAATACTGATGGATTATACGAAATTACCGAGGACCAACCTGTTGATTATTATGATATCTATATTGATGAATGGGGCTATAATTCGTATGAAGAACCGGACTACTTCCTTGGTTACGGTTCCAACTCTCATGATATTGTTATTGAGCCTGTTGAAAGTGCTGCAGTTCACGGAAGAATTTATGACGAAAACGGAGCTGTGGGCAATACTACTATAACCTATTACCGCTCTGATAATGGCGAGCAATATACTGAGGTAAATGTTGGAATATCTGGAAGATATAGCGTTACTCTCCCTTATTTCACTTATGATGTTTATGTAAGTGCTCCCGAACATGTGCCTTTTAGAGGCTCTATTACTATTGATTATAATGCTACTGTTGATTACAGCTTAGGTTTAGCAGCTTTATTCTGCAACTTTGAAGATAATGATGGAGACTTTTCTCCCACTCCTCCAACTAATGCATGGGAATGGGGTGAACCTACTGCTGGTGATATCAATGCTTATTCTGGCTTAAATGTATGGGCTACTAATCTTGATGGCCATTATGTAGATAATGCAAACTGGTATCTTGAGTCCCCTGAATTTACTGCTCCTGATAGTGCTATTCTGATTTTCTACCATTATTATGATTTTGAACAGGCCAGTTCTGGCACACTATATGATGGTGGAAATGTAAAAATCTCAACTAATGGTGGTGCTTCATTCAATCTGATTACCCCTATAGATGGTTATGACGGAAATGTCATTGCTCTTGGGGAGCAAGGATTTGGCGAAACAAATTATGATTGGGAACCAGTAGAATTCGATATCAGCAATTATGCTGGGAATAATATTATCCTGAAATGGCATTTTGCTTCTGACCAAGGTGTTTGTGACCATTACGGCTGGTATATTGATGATGTGCTTGTAGGTGACCCTAATAGTAGTGAGCAAATAATACATCCTCATGTCTCTGTTGACAATACACAATTAATATACAAACTTGAATTATCTCAAAACTATCCCAATCCTGTGAATCCCGATATAATCGGGACTAATATTTCTTTTTCATTGCCGAAAAACACGAAGGAAGCAGAAATAAGAATCTATAATATCAAAGGACAGCTGATAAAGAAGTTCAAAATGCAAAATGCGAAGTGCGGAATGAATAGCGTGGTATGGAATGGAAAAGATGAAAATAGTAAATCTTTAAGTTCAGGAATTTATTTCTATAGCTTAAAAGTAGGTAATAAAGTTATAGATACAAAAAAATGTTTACTTATAAGATAGGATTTTGGGGTTGGCGTTTGTCCACTTTTGGTGGGAGTTTCTCGTAGTATATCGCTGAGAGACTCGCTTTACTCCATATTAATCGAATTAAACTTAGCGAAGGAGAAATGTTAAACTGCATTTATATCACGATGTAATTATAAGTCGTGACTAAACAGAAAACTAAAAAATAACTAAAAAACAAAGGAGACTATCATGAAATTTCAAAAAAACAAAAATTGGTTATTAGCAGTAATGCTTGTATTGGCATTTGCTGTTCTTATGACCGGAGAGAGTTATGCAGATTGTGATATGTTTGGTATGTTAGCGACAGAAGGTCATACTATCCCTGATATAGGAGGTACCACAGGTAACTATAATGATCCAGAAGATTTCTTCGATTTTCTTGAAAATCATATGCATCAAAATGGGTATGGAATTATATATTATAAGGATTGGCTGCATTTGATCCCTGATAATCAGATATTTCGCAACAAATGGGATGATCCGTTAAATCTTGCTATTTTTGAAGAAGCTAAGACAGCAATTTATAATGAAGATAATTATGCCTCTCTTGTGTTAGGTCATTCTAGATTTGCTACGGGCGGCAATTCCAATATTTCGGATCCCCATCCATTTGTCTGGGATTATGATTTAGAAAATTATCCTAGTGTTCCTTTTTACACTTTTGAACACAATGGAACAATTTACTCTCCATATGTTGAAGAATTAGACAGTATGATAACCTATTTATTCCCTTATTGGTTTACTGATATGGGATATTATTATAAAACTCCACTTATTCCACCTGAACAAGGAGGAAATGGACAGATAGTAGATACTGAGAGATACTTCCACTGGATTATAGCTAATATCAAATATTACAATGGAAATGTAATTGAAGGGATACACCATGCAGTAGAAGCAATGAGAGATTGGGATACCTGCCAAAGAAACTTCGTCTTCTCTGATGGTAATGTAATGTATATTTTTAGAGCCCGTGGAAATGCAGGATCCGGGTATTACCTTAGCTACTATGATGGTCTTGCTGAAGTTGATCCAATTCCCTTTAGAGCTGTAAAAACCCAGTATGCGGGTGGATTGACTCATTTAGATGAAGACGAGTTGGTATATATTCCCCGCAGTGGTGATATATTGGAATTAAAAGATTTCAATAAAGAAGGAGTTAGTGGCATTGTTGGTACTGATATTGATGACATCTGGACGGAAGAGTACTCTCCTTATTATATTGTTGGCGATGTTCATGTTCCAGAAAATGTGGAACTTACTATTGAAGAAAATGTTGAAGTATATTTCCTCGGACCTTACGAGTTTGGTGTAGAGGGTAATGTTACTCTCTGTGAAGGTGCTTCGTTTAATCTCTGGCAGAATTCTGCTGTTGTTATAGATGGTGCGAATGCCTTATTCTTCCTTGATTGGGGTTCTACAATCACTGGTGCTAATCCAAAATTAAGATGCGATTGCTGCCCCGGTGATAGAATCATTGCACAAAATGGAGGTAGAATTACAACAGGTACAATAGTTGATTATGAGAATTATCCCGGAACTCCACCTTCAATTGAAATTTATTCACGTTCAGCAGTGCGCTGGTGGGGTATAGTGATTGAAAACCCTGACCCCAATAATCCTTATTGGTTTGTTAATTGTGATATATCAGGTATCTGTAAAATTCATATGTGTAATACCGAAAGAAGTAAAAATGGGACTGGAAAATTAAATCTTTACTATACTGATTATACCAATTGTAATCCAATTTATGTCAATAATATAGAACGGTTGACGATTAAGGGACTTGATAATGACAATCGTTGTAATATTAGTAATAATCAGCCACAGTCTGTTTATGCTACTTCTTCCCCTGTTACCATAAAATATGCCAATATTGAAAACAATAGCTGTGACGGCGTCTATTTAGCTTATGCATCAGTAGAACACTCCAAAATAGATAGCTCCTACTTTACTGGAAATGGTAGAAACGGTATCTATATAAATGATCATCACCTTGAGAAATTTAATCAAAATCATGTAGAGAACAATGCCTGTCATGGAGTTTATAGCTGGCTAGGGATTTTTGGCGATTTTGACCTGAATATAATCACTAATAATGGTGGAACTGAATTTATTGCTCATACATGTTCATATAATATGGTAGATGGAGAAAATGAAATAGATGATGAAGATGGTAATTCAGGTGGATGGGATCAGTATATTTTGGCAGTGCTTGACTGGGATGGCGTTAACCAGATACCGGTTATGGGAAATACTATCCCACATGGTGACGAAACCCGTTTCTATCCCTGCTTTGAAGCATTTGATTTTGGCGATGATTTGTCTAAAGTAAGGCAACTATTGAACTCAGCATTTAGTGATATGAACAACCAGGATTATGATAATGCAAGTATCACCTTGAATCAGATTATTAATGAATATCCGGAATCGGATGAAGCGGTAATTTCTGTGAAATGTCTTTATTATATTGAAAACTACACTGATAAGAATTTCACGGAATTTCGTGACTTCCTTGATACAATTCAGGCTGAATACGGAACCTCAATGTACAAAGTTAAAGAAGATGTAAAAACGAAAACCTATATGGATGAGTCGGATTACATTATGGCAATTGAAAGATTGGAAGAGGTTATCAATAATCCACCTACACCTGATGATTCAATCTATGCTGTGATTGATGAAGCCTATTGTTATCTAAAACTTTCTGAAGATAGCACCCGAGCTATGCCGGTAAATTGTTCGGTAAGACCTTCAACTTTTTCTGAATACCAGGAAACCGTAAGAGAACTTGAATCAAAACTATCCTTCTTTAATGATATTGATTATGATTCTCAGATTTCTGCTCCCAAAATCGCTATGTTGCATAACAACTACCCGAATCCATTTAACCCAATCACAACCATATCCTTTTCTCTTGCAGATAATGTAGAAAACGCAAAGATTGAAATCTTTAATATCAAGGGACAGAAGATAAAAACACTGGTAAATTCTCAACTGGAGAAAGGGACGAATAATGTCGTATGGGATGGAACTGATACGAACAATAAAAATATTTCCTCAGGATTGTATTTCTATAAATTGACAACAGGCAAAGAAACTGCAGTTGAGAAGATGCTTCTACTTCGTTAAAACTTCGTAGAATAAATCCTCCTTCGTTGAAACCTTATAGGATAAAAATTGTTGTTAAAGCAAATTAAATGTTATTCTGAGCGGAGTAGAAGGCTTTCATATGAGATTCTTCACTTCGTTCAGAATGACAAACTTCGTTTTGGCTGGAAAATCAAATGAATAAAAAAACATTAATTTTAATCTTAGTTTTTTCCTTTTTCCTTTTTCCCTTTTCCTGTCTCTTTTCTATTGAGGTGGGCGGTCACATTACAGAAGACACTATCTGGTCACCAGATAACAACCCATATATTGTAGTAGATAATATCTTTGTTGACCAGAATGTAACTTTAACTATACTACCCGGCACAGTTGTAAAGATAAATGCTGCCGAATACAGCTTGGAGAATGACTCTTATTTTTGGTTTAGTAATGGTAATAACATAGCAAAGATGTTTTGGGTAGATGGCAGGCTTATAGCGGAAGGGACTGAGCAGGATAGCATTGTCTTTACCCGTTTTCAGGATTCTCTTTATTACCACTGGGGCACAATCTATTTACCTGAACAAGCGGAATTATGCAGATTTAAACATTGCAGATTTGAATATGCTGCTAAAATTATGATATACATAAATAGACAGGCAAAAGGTGCCATTTCCATTTATAATGGAAATGCAGTAATTGAGAAATGTTATTTCTTGGATAATCCTCAGGGAATCAGCATAGGAAAACCCAGTGATAAGATATTAATAATGAGAAATCTTTTTGATTGTCTTGAAGGTTACCATCCTTCTATTCATTCGTATCGATATCTTCTTTTTTCCTGTGGATTATTAGAGGGAGCACTACCTATATTAATTGCTGAAAATCACTTTTATGGATCAGGAGCCGTTTCCAGTGCTCACTTTCCTATCCAATTTGTGAATAATACAGTGAGTAACTGTGTTACAGCTATTCATTGTCATAACTTTGATTCACCTTCCTATTTTTATAAAAATGAATTTATCAATAATAGTAGTCATAGTATAAACTCAATAG